>Ga0066256_1002269_pt1 | contig 20416 bp, 17 predicted proteins | sample ThiBio_1000_biof_FD_87107 | JGI IMG/M metagenome (GOLD analysis project Ga0066256, IMG submission 87107) | Wastewater bioreactor microbial communities from Cape Town, South Africa - Thiocy_expt_1000_biof (version 2) | ecosystem: Engineered > Bioreactor > Thiocyanate-remediating >... | reverse complement strand
CAGTGGCGCCCACGCGCTCGTCGAGGCAACGGGCCGAAGGGGCGCGTCGGGCGGGGAGATCGGCAATGGGAAAGCTCCGGGAAGCGCCGGCCACGCGCGCCGGCGGAATCGACGCGAATTGTCGCTCAGCGGCGCGCCGGCGGCGGGTGGGCAGCGGCCCCGGCCGGGGCGCCGTGGCATCCGGGTTGCTGCGGGAAAGCCTCTACCCGGAGGCCCACAGATGAACGAATGCAAGGTGGCTGTGCTGGTCGGCAGCCTGCGGCAGGATTCCTACAACCGACGCCTGGCACGCGCGGTCGAGAAGCTCGCGCCGAAGGAGCTGAAGTTCGAGCACGTGCGCATCGACGACCTGCCGCTGTACACGCAGGATTTCGACGCCGGCTATCCCCCGAATGCGCAGCGCCTGAAGCGCGACATCGAATCGGCGCAGGCGCTGCTGTTCGTCACGCCCGAGTACAACCGCTCGGTGCCCGGCGTGCTGAAGAACGCGATCGACATCGCGTCGCGACCGTGGGGCAAGAACTCGTTCGCCGGCAAGCCCGGCGCCGTGATCGGCGCGTCGATCGGATCGATCGGCACGGCAATCGCGCAGCATCACCTGCGCAGTTCGATGGCCTATCTCGACATCCCGGCGCTGGGGCAGCCCGAGGTCTACCTGCACTTCCACGACGACATCATCGCTGCCGATGGTACGGTCGCGAACGACTCGACGCGCAAGTTCCTGCAGGGGTTCGTCGATGCTTATGTGAAGTGGGTGGAGCGGTTCGTGTGGAAGTGAAGGGTAAAGGGTGAAGGATGAAGGGCAACAGCCACGACGGCGACGAATGGCGCGCCGGTTTTCCCCTTCCCCCTTCCCCCTTCACCCTTCACTGCCCTCACCGCCTTCACGGCCTCGCCAGTCGCCACGCGCCGTTCGCGTAGCCGTTGCCGGTCTGGTCGCCGGGCCTCGTGTCCTTGGACCAGTAGTAGAGCGGGTGGCCCTTGTAGGCCCATTGCAGGCGGCCGTCGGAGCGCTGGATGATCGACCAGTCGCCGCTCGCCCGGCTGCCCTCGGGGGCGTACAGCGGCGGCCAATTCTCGGCGCACGGGCCCACGCAGGCGCTGCTGCCGACCGCGTCGCGGTCGTAGCTGTACAGGGTCATTCCGTTGGGGCCGGTCCAGACGCCCTCGACGGTCCTGGCCGGTGCCTGTTGATAGGCGACGCCCTTGTCCATGTCGGTGGTCCAGGGCTGATTCTGTGCGCAACCGGCGAGAATCGCGGTGGCGCTGACAGCGAGCACGAGTCGGATCATCTGCGTCTCCGGTGGATGGACCTGCGGTACGCCGGTCCTTTTGCAGCAGGGACAGGAGCACGCGAGGTTCCCGGATGGATGCACGCCGGGTGCCCGGCGTTCCCGCTAATCGATGGATGCAGGCCCTTGACCGCTGCGGAACCCCGATCCTTCGCGCGCCGTGCTGCGTCGCAGCGCGCAATCGGCATCGTCTGCCTCCTGACGACTTCGGTCGGCTGGGGGCTGAACTGGCCGGTGATGAAGATGCTGCTGCAGGAATGGCCACCGCTGCTCGCCCGCGGCAGCGCCGGAGTCGTGGCGGCAATCGGCATCGGCGCGCTCGCGCCCGCGCGCGGCGAGTCGATCGCGGTGCCCGCGGCCGGCGTGCCGCGCCTGCTCGCGGCGGCCTTCGTCAACGTCTTCGCTTGGATGGGCTTCTCGACGTTGTCGCTGCTGTGGCTGCAGGCGGGCGAGGCAGCGCTGCTCGTCTACACGATGCCGATCTGGGCGATGCTGTTCGCCTGGCCGATGCTCGGCGCTCGTCCGGATGCAGCCGGCGTTGCCGCGCTCGCCCTGGGCTTCGCCGGCATCGCGGTGCTGCTCGGCGTGCAGGGCGTCGCGGTGGGCGCGCAGAAGATGCCCGGCGTGCTGCTGACGCTGTCGGCGGCGGTGCTCTTCGCCTTCGGCACCGTCGTCTGGCGCACGCCGTTGCCGCTCGCTCCGCTCGCCGCGGTCGCGTGGCAGGTCGGGCTCGGCTGCCTGCCGATGCTGGCCTACGGACTCGCGTTCGAGCCCGCGCCGCGCGCGTCGTCGGCTGCCGGCTGGATCGCCATGGGCTACATGACGATCGTTCCGATGGGCGTGTGCTACCTGACCTGGTTCGCCGCGCTGCGCCGCGTGCCGCCGCAGATGGCTTCGATGGCGACGCTGCTGGTGCCGGTGGTCGGCGTGCTCGCGTCGGCTCTCGCGCTCGGCGAGCCGCTCGGGGCGGCGCAGTGGATCGCACTGGTGCTCACGCTGGGCGGCGTGGCGCTGGCGCTGCGGCGGTCATGACGCGCTCGGCCGACCCTGCCGCCGCCGGCGGAGACCGTCGGATCTGGACGATCGGCCACTCCTCGCGAACGATCGACGACTTCCTCGCGTTGCTGCGCGCACACGAGATCGAATGCATCGCCGACGTGCGCCGGTACGCAGGGTCGCGCAAGCATCCGCAGTTCAACCCGGAGGCGCTCGCCGGTTCGCTGCGCGCCGCGGGGATCGATTACGAGGCGATGCCCGAACTGGGCGGGCGGCGCCCGGCGCGCGAAGACTCTGCGCACACCGTCTGGCGAAATCCGTCGTTCCGTGGTTACGCCGACTACATGGACTCGTCCGGGTTCGGCCGCGCTCTCGGGGCACTCATGGAACTGGCGTTGACGAAGCGCACTGCGATGATGTGCTCGGAGGCCGTCTGGTGGCGATGTCACCGGTCGATGATCTCGGACGCGCTGAAGGCGAGCGGCTGGCTCGTCCTGCACATCGTCGGCGAAGGGCCGGCGAAGGAGCATCCGTACACGTCGGCGGCAACGATCGTCGACGGCCGGCTCGAGTATGGCGAGGGCGAAGGCGCATCCGGGTAACCGGTCATGTCTGCGCGCAGGGCGGCCTCGGAGCGCGCATTCAGCGCTTCGAACCGAAGCGGTTTCGCTCGTGGAACCGATTCCACGAGCCGGAACGCTACATTTTGTAGCGCACGCTCTGCGCGATGCCCCATTGCGCCAACCAGTAGGTGCCGAGCACCCACACCGAAGCGAGCGGAATCGGCGCGCGGAAGCGATCGATCGCGAGCAGCGCGTCGGAGGCGACGAACAGCGTCGCTCCGATCGCCGCGGCGTTCGTCGCGCGCGACGGGTGATCGCGCCTGCGCGCCCACGCCTGCGCCGCCATCGCGACGATGACGACGACGTAGGCGAGCACCGGCGCCTTCAGCGTTGCGGGCAGCGATGTCCACAGCACGGCGAGCATCGAAGCGCCGATCGCGGCGAGCACGGCGAGCGCGAGGCGATCGCCGAACCACCGGGCGTCGAGCCGGAATGCCCGCAGATAGCACAGGTGCGCGACGAGGAAAGCGACGAGCCCGGCGACGAACAGACGCGGCGAGAGCATCAGCAGCACGTCGCCGGCGAGCGAACAGGCCATGCCGGCCACGACAGCGTTGCGCAGGCTCCGGGGAGCCTGCGGCGAACATCGCGCAACCAGCACGACGAGCGTGAACGTGGCCAGCGGCTTGCCGATCCAGTGCAGCAGCGTCCAGCCGTCGATCGCTTCGTGACTGCGCATCGCTGCGCCGACGATGGCGGCAAGCGCGGCCAGCGAGACGAGCCATGCACCGCGGCGCCAGGCCGCCGCCGACGAGGCGCCTTCGATCGCAACTACGGTCGCGGTCATCGCGGCTCGACTCTGATACGTTCCTGCATGGCCCATTCTGGTTTCGAGCCGGAGAGCGGGTCAAGCCGCAAAGGCGCTGCGCAATGGCGGGCTTGGCGCGCGCTGCGCGGCGCGCGGGGTTATCGTTTGCTCATGAACCCGATGCTCGAACAGGTGATCGAACCGCGGCGCCACGACCTCGGCGGCTTCGAGGTCGAGCGCGTGCTGCCTTTCCGCGCCCGGCGAATGGTCGGCCCCTTCGTCTTCTTCGACCGCATGGGGCCGCACGACCTGCAGGCGCCGGTGCCGCGCGGCGTCGACGTTCGTCCGCATCCGCACATCGGGCTGTCCACCGTCACCTACCTGTTCGAAGGCGAGATGACGCATCGCGACAGCACCGGAGCGACGCAGGCGATCCGCCCCGGCGCGCTGAACTGGATGACGGCCGGCGGCGGCATCGTCCACTCCGAACGCTTCGACGGCATGCGCGCGACCGGCGGGCCGATCGACGGCATCCAGAGCTGGGTCGCGCTGCCGCGCGAGAACGAGGAGGACGATCCTTCGTTCGAGCACTACGACGCCCACGCGCTGCCCCGCGGCGACGAGGCGGGCGTGTCGTTGCGGCTGATCGCGGGCGAAGCCTTCGGGCTGCGCAGTCCGGCCAGGACGCATTCGCCGCTCTTCTACGCGCACGTCGAACTGCAGCCGGGTGCGCGCATCGCCCTTCCGGCCGGCCCTGCCGAGCGGGCCGTCTACGTCGCCCGCGGCCAGGTGCGCTGCGGCAGCACGCAGCACGACTGCGGTCGGCTGCTCGTGTTTCGCGCCGGCGGCGCGCCCGAGGTGCAGGCGGTCGGCAACGCACGATTGATGCTGCTCGGCGGCGAGCCGGTCGGTGAGCGCTTCCTCTGGTGGAATTTCGTGTCGTCGAGCCGCGAGCGGATCGAGCAGGCCAAGGCCGACTGGGCCGCCGGCCGGATGCGAATGCCGCCGGGCGACGACGCCGAGCGCATCCCGCTGCCGGCGAATTCGCGCGCGTCTTCGTCCGGGTCGGACGCGCCTTCCCCCAACCCGATGTCCTGAACGAGGAGCCACGGTGGCCGACCCCGATCCAACCCGCTCGAAAGCGACCCGATCGCCGATGCCGCCGCCGACGCCGCGCGGGAAAGGCCCCGAGCGGCCCGGCGGAGGGCCGCCGGTTCCCGGGAGCGGACGCTTCGGCAACATCCCGCCGAGCCGTACCTGGGTCGTGTTCGCGCTCATCCTGTTGGCGAACTGGTTCCTCGTGCGCTACCTGTTCCCGACGCCCGGCGAGGCGATCCCGCTGCCCTACACGGCGTTCAAGCAGGAAGTCGCCCGGGACAACGTCGACGCCATCTACAACCAGGGCCAGACGATCGAAGGAAGGCTGAAGAAGGCGATCACCTGGCCGCCGCCCGGCGAGAACGTGCAGGCCGCGCCCGGCGCGAGCCGCGCCGAGCAGCGGCGCCAGCAGGAGACGCGCACCTCGGACACCTTCACCACGGTGCTCCCGGCCTTCGTCGACAACGGCCTCGAAGCCTTCCTGATCGACCACAAGGTCGAGATCAGCGCGGTGCCGATCCAGACCGGCAGCAGCCCGCTCGCCACGCTGATCTTCGGCTTCGGTCCGGCGATCCTGTTCATCGCCTTCTACGTCTGGCTGTTCCGCCGCGCCCAGCAGGGCATGGGCGGCATGGGCGGCGGCGGAATCATGGGCATCGGCAAGAGCCGCGCGCGCCGCTACGACCAGGAAAGCGCGCAGAAGGTCACTTTCGACGACGTCGCCGGCATCGACGAGGCCGAGAACGAACTGGTCGAGATCGTCGACTTCCTGAAGGATCCGGCGAAGTACCAGCGCCTGGGCGGCACCGCGCCCAAGGGCGTGCTGCTGGTCGGTGCGCCCGGCACCGGCAAGACATTGCTCGCGCGGGCGGTAGCGGGCGAAGCAGGCGTGCCTTTCTTCTCGATGAGCGCGGCCGAGTTCGTCGAGATGATCGTCGGCGTGGGTGCGGCGCGCGTGCGCGATCTCTTCAAGCAGGCGCGCGAGAACGCGCCGGCGATCATCTTCATCGACGAGCTGGACGCGATCGGCCGTGCGCGCGGCCAGGTGGCGATCGGCGGCTCGAGCGAGCAGGAGCAGACGCTGAACCAGATCCTCACCGAGATGGACGGCTTCTCGAGCCGCGAGGGGATCATCGTGCTGGCGGCGACCAACCAGCCCGACGTGCTCGACAAGGCGCTGCTGCGTCCCGGGCGCTTCGACCGCCGCGTCGTCGTCAACCTGCCCGACCGCAAGGGGCGCGAGGCGATCCTGAAGGTGCACACGCGCAAGGTGCCGCTCGCTTCCGACGTCTCGCTGGGCGAGATCGCCGCTGCCACCCCGGGCCTTTCCGGCGCCGACCTGAAGAACCTCGTCAACGAGGCCGCGCTGCTCGCCGCTCGCCGCGACCTGGACGCGGTGCGCGCGAAGGACTTCACCGACGCGCTCGAGAAGATCGTGCTCGGCCCCGAGCGCCCGCTGCTGCTCAGCGACGCCGATCGCGAGCGCATCGCGTATCACGAGAGCGGCCACGCGATCCTCGGGCTCGTGGTGCCCGGCGCCGACCCGGTGCACCGCGGGACGATCGTGCCGCGCGGACGCCCGCTCCGCGTCACTTATCAGCGCCCCGACGCCGACCGCTACAACTATCCGGAGGCGTATCTGCGCGCGAAGATCGTCGGCATGCTGGGCGGGCGCGTGGCCGAGGAGGTCGTCTACGGCACGCGGACGACGGGCGCCGAGAACGACATCGAGCAGGCGACGCAGCTCGCGCGCAACATGGTCACACGTTGGGGGATGAGCGACCGGCTCGGCATGGTGCAGCTCGCGCCGCGCGAGAACCCGTACCTGAGCGGGCCGTCGTACGGCGGCTTCGGCGGCGACAAGCCGTTCAGCGACGAGACCGCGCAGGCGATCGACGAGGAGGTGCTGCGCATCATCGGCGAGAGCCACGACGAGGCGACGCAGCTGCTGAAGAAGCACCGCCGCTCGCTCAACGCGCTGGTGACCGCGCTGATGGAGCGCGAGACGCTCGACGAGCGCGAGATCCTCGAGGTCACCGGGCTGCCGCCGGCGCCGCAGCTCGAGACCCAGCCGCTGCGCGAGCGGGATGCGCAGGGTGCGCGCAAGGGCGAGGAAGCGCTCAGCGGCGCATCAACGGCGAGCGACGCGCAACGCGCCTGAGCCCGCCTCGCTACCAGCTGTTTCGCAGCTCGCGCAGCTTCACGAAAACGGTCTTCGGATCCGGGCGCTCGGGCAGCTCGGGGAAACGCTCGCGCAGCTGCGCGATGACGCTGTCGCTGGTCAACCGCAGGAAGGTGTTCACGCGCTTTTCCTGGGCGAGCGTGGTCACTACCGACCGCGCCGGGTCGTGCCCGGCCACCTGCCCGAGCAGCTCGTGCGCGTCCTCGTTGGGGTGTTCGTCCGCCCGGGTAAGGTGGGGGTCGTTCTGTGTGTTACTGGCGCGGGGGCGGCCCCGCTGGGGGGCGGGCCTGTGCACCAGCGGGTCGAGGAGGACCATTAACACCCCGCCCGGGTCCCCGCCGTTGTGGCAGTTGCCCGCGCCCGCATTGAACAGCGTGTCGCCCGAGAACAGCGCCGGCTCGTCGCCGTGCGACCTCAGGCAGATGTGGCACATCGTGTGTCCAGGCGTGTCCATGCACTCCAGCTCGACCGTGCGCCCCACGCGAATGACGTCGCCCGCCTTCACGCCGCGGTCCACGCCGGCGATGCTGCGGCCGGCCTTGTGATGCGCGATCACCTTCGCGCCGGTGGCCGCGACCACCGCCTCGTTGCCGCCGGTGTGGTCGAAGTGCTCGTGGGTGTTCAGGATCTGTGTGATCTGCCAGCCGCGATCCCGCGCCACCTTCAGGCATTTCGCATGATCGAGCGGGTCGATCGCCAGCGCCTCGCCGCTTTCCGGGCAGGCGATCAGGTAGTTGAAGTTGCGGTAGGCGTTCGCCGTCCAGATGCGCTCGACGATCATCGTGTTCTCCCGTGCCGCCGGTCGGACCGACGTCGCCGCTCGCGCCGGCAGAGCGCCAGAAGCGGCGGTGCTTGGCCGTAATTCGGAAGGCTATCGCGTACACGTACGCGATACGCTGCCTCGCCGTGGACCCGTAAGCGGATTCGCTATCGATCCTCGGGCCCCGATGTACCGAGTTTGCCATGAATCCGATCGGAGAAAAGATGAACAAGCTGAAGATATCCACGCGACTGCTCGTCCTCGTCGGTCTGCTGTCGCTGCTGCTGATGGCGATCGGCAGCCTGGGGCTGTACGGGATCGAGAAGACCAACACCAGCGTCGAGACGGTCTACCGCAGCAATACGGTGCCGATGGGGCAGATCGCCGAGATCCAGGAGCGGCTGCTGCGCAACCGGCTCGCGATCGCCGTTGCACTGGTCACTCCCGACGCCGAAACGATCCAGCGCAGCACCGCGCAGGTCGAGGAGAACATCGCGGCGGTCACCCGCGTCTGGGATTCGTATTTCGCCGGCGTGGTCGCGCCGAAGGAGAAGGAGCTCGCGTCGACCTTCGCGGCGAACCGCGGCCGCTTCGTGCAGGAAGGATTGCGTCCGGCGATCGCCGCGCTGCGCGCGAAGGACGTCGACGGCGCGAACCGCGTCGTCGTCGAGCGCATCCGCCCGCTCTACGAGCCGGTCGGCGCCGGCATCCAGGCGCTCAAGCAGTACCAGCTCGATGCCGCGGCGCTCGAGTTCGAGACGGCGGTGGCGCGCTACGGCCAGATCCGCGCGATTTCGATCACGACGATCGTCGTCGGCGTGGTCTTCGCTGCGCTGTTCGGCTTCCTGCTGATCCGCGGCATCTCGCGCGCTCTCGCCGATGCGGTGCGGGCGGCGAACGCCGTGGCCGAAGGCGACCTCACGGCGCAGATCGACGCGCACGGCCGCGACGAGATCACCGCGCTGCTGCGCGCGCTGGCCACGATGAAGGAGAGCCTCGCGGGGGTGGTGGGCGACGTGCGCGCCAACGCCGAGGGGGTCGCGCTGGCGAGCACGCAGATCGCGCAGGGCAACCTCGACCTGTCCGGCCGCACCGAGGAACAGGCGTCGGCGCTCGAGGAGGCCGCCGCGTCGATGGATGAGCTCAGCTCGACCGTGCGGCGGGACGCCGACAACGCGCGGCTGGCCGAGCCGCTCGCCAAACGCGCGAGCACGGTCGCCGAGCAGGGCGGTCAGGTCGTCGGCGAAGTGATCGAGACGATGAAGGGCATCAACGACAGCTCGCGCCGCATCGCCGACATCATCGGCGTGATCGACGGTATCGCGTTCCAGACCAACATCCTCGCGCTGAACGCCGCGGTGGAGGCGGCACGCGCCGGGCAGCAGGGGCGCGGCTTCGCCGTCGTCGCGAGCGAAGTGCGCAGCCTCGCGCAGCGCAGCGCCGATGCGGCCAAGGAGATCAAGGAGCTGATCACCACCAGCGTGGAGCAGGTCAGTCACGGCGCACAGCTCGTCGACAAGGCGGGCGAGACGATGGCCGAGGTCGTCAAGTCGGTGGTGCGCGTGAGCGACATCATGGGCGAGATCAACTCGGCGAGCACCGAGCAGAGCGCCGGCGTTTCGCAGGTGAGCGAAGCGGTCTCGCAGATGGACCACAACACGCAGCAGAACGCGGCGCTCGTCGAGGAAAGCGCAGCGGCCGCCGAGAGCCTGAAAGACCAGGCGCAGCGGCTGGTGGAGGCGGTCGCCGTCTTCCGGCTCGCGCACGATGCCGCCGCGGCGTCCTCGACCCGCAGCCCGCATTCGCCGGCGGCGGCGCCGAGGACCGCGGCCGGCAGCCTGCCTGTGCTGCAGAGCCGGGCCGCTGCTGCCGCTTCGTCGACCATCGAGGCGATCCGCAAGCGGGCGGCCGCGCGCCCGCAACCGCCGGCGGCTGCGCCCGTGCAGGCTTCTGCGCGGCCCGCCACGTCGGCGCCGCCGGCGGACTCGGGGGGCGACGACGACTGGAAGTCGTTCTAAGCGCCGGCGACCGCTGCAGATGAGCGCGCTGCCTCCAGCGGTCGATCTCGTCGCGCGGGCTTCGTCCGCCGCGCTGCACGAGCGCTTCGCCGCCGCGATCGTGCGCCGGTCCGCGCGCCGGTCCGCGCGCGACCGGCGGCCCGATGCAAGCGCCTTCGTCGCGGCGCTCGTCGCCGCGGTGCTGTTGCTGACGACCGGCGATTCCTCGACCTTCGTCCTGTCCGGCCGGAGCCTGCTCGCACCGGCAGCGCTGCTCGGCGCGGTCGCGGCGCTCGCCGGATATGCGATCGCCGGCCGCCGCCGTGCCGCCCGCGCGGCAGACGCGGCGCAGCGCTTCGCCGACGTGTCGAGGGTGCGCGTGCATCGGCGCGTGCGCGTCGCGATCCATGCGGTGCTGCTCGCCGTGGGCGCACAGGCGGTGCTGCACGGCTGGTTCGCCGAGAGCGCCGAGCGTGCGCGCGCCGAGGACGCGCGCATCGCAGATCTCGCAGCGATGCAGCGCATGCTCAGTCAGCGCATCGGTCGGCTCGCCTCGGCCCTGCTCGCCAACGGCGTCACCCTGATCCACAACGGCCCCGGCAATTTTGCCGACCCGGCTTCGTTCAACCGGGCGACGGGTGCAATCGTGATCCAGAACACCCTGGACAACCAGCAGATACAGGCCTTGACCACGCTCAACACGACGGTCAGGAACCTCAATCAGTTCAGCTCCTTGAACATCGCCAATTCCCTGCAGCAGGCCCTGATCAATTCCCGCGGTCAGTGAGCGCCACAACCAGCGCGTTTGGAGGCAGCGATGCGAACACGAACGGGCGAACCCAAATGGCGCAGGCCCTGCATCGCGGGCCTGGCGGGATTGGTGTTGGTCGCCGGAGCCACCACGGCTTGGGCCGCGCAGTCCGACGAGCCTTCCGGGGGCGAAGTTCGTCCATTGCCGGCGGCGATCCGCAAACAGCTTGCCGAGCAGGCTGCGGAACTGCGCGTGGTGCGCCGCGAAATCGCAAAACAGGAGCATTTGATCGAACTGCAGGAACAGCGCATCGAAAGGCTGCAGCAGATGCTGGCGGCCCAGCAAGGGCAATACCTGGCACTGCGCAAATCGATGGAAGAAGGCGGCTTGGCGCGCCAACGCGCCGGGGCCGAGACGGCGGGCGAAGGACCGGCGACGCAGCCGATGCCGAATCCCGATGGAACGGTTCCCTATACCGCCGCCGATGTCGCGCACGAAACGGTCGGGACCGCGCCGCCCAGTGACAGCCATCCTCCGGCGGTTGCGCCGATCTTCGAACAACCCGGCGTGCTCACGCCGCGCGGCAAGTTCGTGCTGGAGCCGTCGTATCAGTTCGGCTATTCCTCGACCGACCGGGTGGCGTTGATCGGCTACACCATCATCCCGGCGCTGGTGGTCGGCCTGATCGACGTGCGCCAGGTCAGGACCACGACCCAGACCGCGCAGATGACGGTGCGCTACGGCATCACCAACCGGATGGAGGCCGAGGTGCGGGTACCGTACGTGGACAGCCACACCGATACCACCAGCCGCGAGATTTTCACCGGCAGCGCCACCGATCGGGTCTTCACTACCAGCGGCAAGGGCATCGGAGACGTGGAGGCGACGCTGCGCTACCAGATCAACAACGGCGGCGCGGATCGGGCCTATTACGTCGGCTGGCTGCGCTTCAAGTCTCGCACCGGAACCGACCCCTTCGAAGTCACCACCGATTGCGTCCAACGCTGTATCCAGAACACCACCGGCACCGGCCTGCCCCTGGAGATGCCGACCGGGTCGGGCTTCTATTCATTGCAGCCGGGCGTGACCTGGTTGTATCCATCGGATCCCGTGGTGTTCTTCGGCAACCTGAGTTACCTGCACAATTTCCCGCGCGACAACGTGAGCCTTACCCTGGTGGGCGGCGCCAAGCAGCCGCTCGGCAAGGTCCAGGTGGGCGACGTTTACGACGCGAGCATCGGCATGGGCCTGGCGCTGAACGACAGGGCGCTGATCAGTTTCGGCTATGACCAGAGCTTCGTCGGTGCGACCAAGGCGAACGGGCGCACGCTGCCCGGCTCGACGCGCACCGTCCTGGGCAGCCTGTTGGTGGGCGGTTCGTACAAGATCAACGACCACCGCACCCTCAACGTGGCGTTGAGCCTAGGCGTGACCCGCGACACGCCCGACGTTGCCGTGGTCGTGCGGTTGCCGATGACGTTCTGACCAATTCGAATGCAGCCATCAACCTGGGCTTGGGGACTACGCCGCGCGTCCGTTGTTTTCCGACTCACCCACCACGTCCTCGTCGATCAGTCCCTGCGATCGATAACGCAGCAGCTTGTTGTAGACGGTCTTGAGTGAAATCCCGAGGACCCGCGCTGCTTCCCGCTTGTTGTTGTGGAAATGGACCAGCGTTTTCAGCAGGACTTCGCGTTCTATCTCCTCGAACGTCATGCCCACGCTGAAATGGATCGCGCCGTCGAGCGCAGAGGGTGCGGGCAGCGAAACGGGCGCGATTCCGCCAAGGTGGGGCGTGGGTTTCGGCGCGTCCGAGGAGCGCCGGCGTGGCGGCTGGTCGGTTGCCTGCCGTATCTCGACTTCGCTCGCTTCGCCCGCGGTGATGTAGTGGCGCCGGATCGTGTGCAGCAATTCGCGCACGTTGCCCGGCCAGTGGTAATTGAACAGCACGCTCATCGCGTGCGGAGTCAGCCGCTTGCCCGTGCCGTGTTTTGCATTCAATTCGTCGAGGAAGTGTTGGGCGAGCAACGGTATGTCTTCGCGGCGTTCGCGCAAGGGTGGGATCGCCAGCGGGAACTCCAGCAGGCGAAAATACAGGTCCTGGCGCAGAACCCCGGTTGCCGCGGCATGTTGCAGGTCGCGGTTGGAAGCGGCGATCACGCGCACGTCGATCGGAATCTCCCGCGTGCCGCCTACGCGCGTCACGCTGTGGGTTTCGATCACCCGCAGCAGGTACACCTGCAGCGGCAGCGGCATCTCGGTGATTTCGTCGAGGAACAGGGTCCCGCCGCGGGCCTGTTCGAAACAGCCGGCGTGCAATTGCGTGGCGCCGGTGAAGGAACCGCGTTCGTGCCCGAACAACTGGCTGCTCAGCAGGTCGGGCGAAAGCGCCCCGCAGTTCACGGCGACGAAATCGCCCGTGCGTCCGCTGAGCCGGTGCAGCGCCCGCGCGATCATTTCCTTGCCGGTTCCGCTTTCGCCCTGCACCAGCACGCCGACTTCGAGCGGTGCGACGCGGCGGATGTTTTCGAACAGTGCCTGCATCCGCAGCGTCCGGCCGAGCATGCCGCCGAGCTGGCCGCCGAGCTCGATTTCATGCGATGGCGTACGCAGCAGGGCCTGGTTCATCAGGCCCAGCAATCCGTCCAGCGACAGGGGTGCGGCCAGGTATTCGACTCTTCCGCCCTTGCCGCGGTTGCCGCGTTGTTCGCCGGTGTTCCCCGTAACGATGACATGCCCTTGTCGCGAGAGATCAAGGGCCAGGAAACGACCGAGCTCGTCGTCGGCAAGCGACGATGCATCCGTCAGGATCAGGTCGAACTGTCTTTTTGCGATCAATGAAAGGGCGGGATCGAGTCCCTGCACGGCGGTGAGTTGGCAGTGCGTTGCCGCGGCGGCCGAGGTGGCCAAGCTCACCAAGCCGACGCCGCCGTTGACCAGCAAGACGTGACCCATGCGGGAAGCCATGACCCCACTCCTGTAGTGGTCTGGAAGGGCCCACGAGAGATTTTAAGTATCGCGCCAAAAAGTGAACGAGTGTTACAACGCTGATTTATCGTCCATTCACGATCATTAATGGTGTTTCCGCAAGACGGGCGGTTTGCACGGGAATCATAGGTTCGCCGCCAATCGAGTCGCCTGCGCGATCGCGCGCTTGGCGTCGAGTTCCGCGGCCACGTCGGCGCCGCCGATCACGTGGACCGCGACGCCGGGTGCCTGCAGTTCGTCGGCCAGCGCTCGGTTCGATTCCTGCCCGGCGCAGATGACCACGTTGTCGACGGAAAGTGTCTGCGGACTGCCGTCGATGCTGACGTGCAGGCCGGCGTCGTCGATTTTTTCGTATCTGACGCCTCCAAGCATCTTCACGCCCTTGGCTTTCAATGCCGCGCGATGCACCCAGCCGGTGGTCTTGTTGAGACGCTTGCCCGGCCGGCCCGGTGTCCGTTGCAGCAACCAGACCTCGCGTGGCGAGGCTTCGGCTTCGGGTTTGTCCAATCCACCGCGGTGTTCGAGCGCGGTATCGACCCCCCATTCGCGCGTCCAGCGCGCAATGTCGGTGGTAGGCGAGGGGGCGTCCTGCGTCAGGAATTCCGCGACATCGAAACCGATGCCGCCGGCGCCGATGATCGCGACGCGTTTGCCGATCGTGCGGGTTCCCAGCACGGCGGCGTGATAACCCATCACCATCGGATGATCCTGCCCCGGGATGCGCGGATCACGCGGCGTGACGCCGGTGGCGATGACCACCGCATCGAAGCTGCCGGCTTGCAGCGTTGCCGCGTCGGCGCGCACGCCGAGACGCACTTCGACGCCGAGTTCATCGAGCAGGTTGCCCCAGTAGCGCATCGGTTCGGAGAACTCCTCCTTGCCTGGAATGCGTTTGGCCAGGTTGAACTGCCCACCGATTTCGTCGGATTGTTCGTACAGCGTCACCACATGGCCGCGCTGCGCCAGCGTGGTGGCGGCGGCGAGTCCCGCGGGGCCCGCGCCGACCACCGCGAAACGTTTCTTCCTCACGACCGGCGCATCCACCAATTCCGTCTCGTAACAGGCACGCGGGTTCATCAGGCAGGACGCGCGCTTGTTCTCGAATACGTGGTCGAGGCAGGCCTGGTTGCAGGCGATGCACGGGTTGATCAGGGCGCCGCGTCCGCTGCGTGCCTTCGCCACCCATTCCGGGTCGGCCAACAGGGGGCGAGCCATCGACACCATGTCGGCGTCGCCGCGCGCCAGCACGTCTTCCGCCACCTCGGGCAGGTTGATGCGATTGGTGGTGATGAGCGGGATGCGCACCTGTTCCTTCATGCGCCGCGTGACCCACGTGAACGCCGCGCGCGGCACGCTGGTGACGATGGTCGGGATGCGCGCTTCGTGCCAGCCGATGCCGGAATTGATCAGGGTGGCGCCGGCGGCTTCGACCTGCTTCGCCAGCGCGACGATCTCGTCCCACGCCTGCGCGCGATCCACCAGGTCCAGCATCGACAATCTGTAGATGATGATGAAGTTGCGCCCCACCATTTCGCGCGTGCGGCGCACGATCTCGACCGGGAAGCACATGCGGTTTTCCGCCGAACCACCCCAGCGATCGCTGCGTTGGTTGCTGCGTTCGGCGAGGAACTGGTTGATCAAATAGCCCTCGCTGCCCATGATCTCGACGCCGTCGTAGCCGGCATCCCGGGCGAGTTTCGCGCAGCGCGCGAATGCGTGGATGGTGCGTTCGACGCCGCGGCCGGACAGTGCCCGCGGCGTGAAGGGCGTGATCGGCGATTTGATCGCGGACGGCGCCACCGACAACGGATGGAATCCGTAGCGTCCCGCGTGCAGGATCTGCAGGCAGATGCGTCCACCCGCTGCGTGCACGGCGCCGGTGATGCGCCGGTGGGCGCGGATTTGCCAGCGTGACGAGAGTCGGCTGGAAAAGGGTTTCAGCCACCCCGCGATGTTGGGCGAGAAGCCGCCCGTCACCATCAAGCCGATGCCGCCGCGCGCGCGTGCCGCGAAGTATTCCGCGAGCTTGCCGAAATCCCGCGCGTGGTCTTCGAGCCCCGTGTGCATCGAGCCCATCAACACGCGATTGGGCAGCGTGCAGAAGCCGAGATCGAGCGGTGCGAACAGATGCGGAAAGGACGTGATGTCGATGGCCGTCATTCCGGCGAGCATGCCGCCGTTGCCGCGTGCCGGCAAGTGCGCGGCACGGTATGCTGCAAGGGTCGCGTCGGCGTGACGCGGGGGTCGAGAGGGGCAGCGTCATGAATCGTTTGCGTGCGTGGTGGGTGGTTGCGCTGGTGGCGTTGTCCGCGGGCTTGCCGCTGGCGTCGACGGCGGCCACGCCTTTCCAGCTGGACGACCTGCAAAAGCTGGTGAAGCTTTCCGATCCGCAGATTTCGCCGGACGGCAAGTCCGTTGCGATCGTCACGAGCACGCCGGTGTGGAAGACCGACAAGCACGACACCGAAATCGACGTGGTCGATGTTGCGAGTGGCGCAACGCGTGCGCTGACCCACGACCGCGAGGACGTGTCTTCGCCGCGCTGGTCGCCGGACGGCACGCAGCTCGCGTTTCTCGCGAAGGACGCCAAGACCAAACAGCCGCAGATCCACGTGATGCCGCTGGCCGGCGGTGATGCCCAGCGCATCACCGACACCAAGGAGGGCGTCGTCGAGTTCACCTGGAGCCCGGACGGGAGCCGTATCGCCTACGTCACCCAGGACCCGCCGGTCAACGAGCAGGCGATCAAGGCGCACAACAAGGTGTTCCAGGTCACCGATGGCAACTTCCTGTTGCGCAAGGCGGTTGCGCCCTGGCACTTGTGGGTGGTGGCGGCGACGGGCGGCACGCCGACACGGCTGACCGAAGGTGACTGGTCGCTGCAGACCGACCAGGAAGGCGCGACGCCGTTGGTGTGGAGCCGCGACGGCAAGTCCATCGTCTTCACGAAGTTTCCGAGCCCGTACTGGGGTCCGTCGTTCCGCTCGGTGATTGCCGAAGTGGCCGCCGATGGCAAGGGCAAACCCGAGACGCTGGTGGGCGACCAGGGCGCCAACGATTTCGCCCATGCGGCCGACGGCAAGGCATTCGCGTTCCTGCGCGTGCGCAACGGCGACCAGAACAACGGCAACGCGGTGTACGTGGGCGGGGCGAGTGCGACGCACGATGCGACTGCGGCACTGGCGCGCAATTTCAATGCGTATGCGTGGCTGCCGGGCGGCAAGGCGTTGCTACTGCAGGGCGATCTCGGCACGCGTTCGGTGCTGTGGGAGCAGCCGCTGCACGCCGCGGCACGCGTGCTGGATCTCGGTGACGTCGAAGCGGGCAGCGAACTCGGCGTCGCGAAAACCGGCGAGGTCGCCTTCATCGGCAGCACCATGACCCATCCCGGCGAGCTGTACGTGATGGCGTCGGCGAACGCCAGGCCGCGGCAGCTGACCCATTTCAACGCGTTCGTGGACAAGCTCGACCTGGGCAGGACCACGTCCGTGCAATGGAAAAGCGGCGACGGCCTCGATGCGGATGGCGTGCTGACCTACCCGGTCGATTACCGCAAGGGCAAGACATACCCGCTGGTGCTGGTGATCCATGGCGGGCCGGAAGCAGCATCCACGGTGCGTTTCTCGCCGCTGCCGCAGTTGCTGGCGGCGCAGGGCTTCCTGGTGTTCCAGCCGAATTACCGCGGCAGCACCAACCTCGGTGATGCGTATCAGCACGCGATCTTCCGCGATACCGGCGAGGGTCCGGGCAAGGACGTGATGGCCGGCCTTGCGGCGGTCGAGAAGCTCGGCATCGTGGATCCCGACAAGGTCGCCGTGTCGGGCTGGTCGTACGGCGGCTACATGACGACCTGGCTGACCGGCCATTACGACACGTGGAAGGCCGCGGTGTCCGGCGCGGCGCTCACCGACTGGGTGATGGATTACACGATCGCCTATTACCAGATGGGTGACCTGTATTTCTTCGGCGGGTCACCGTGGACCGCGGAATACTGGGACATCTGGCGCCAGCAGTCGCCGATCACGCATGCACGCAACGTCAAGGCACCGACCTTGATCATGGGCGACGTGGGCGATTCCAACGTGCCGCTGGTCAACAGCTACGAGTGGTACCACGCGCTGCGCGACAACGGCGTCACGGTGGAGTTCTGGGCGTACCCTGCCGACACGCATTTCCCGGGCGACATCGTCCAGCAGACCGACGTGTACCGGCGCTGGGTGGGATGGATGACGAAATACTTGAAGTAGCGGCCTGTTTCGCGGCGCCGTTTCGTGCATCATCCGGTCCGGACGACACGATCCGGGCAACGAACGCGGGGGAATCGACGACATGGGCAAGTTCGCGCGAACCTGGCAGTTGATGGGCGCCGCATGGCAGTTGCTGAAGCAGGACAAGCGCCTGATCGTGTTTCCGTTGATCGCCGGTGCGGGGCTGGCGGTGGTGATCGCCTTGTTCGCGGTGCCGATGTTCGTCGCGGTCGGGGCGCATCCGCATGCGGGCGAGCAGGTGCATCCGTCGCCGCAGATGTACCTTGCGATGTTCGTGTTCTACTTCCTTGCCTATTCGGTGATCATCTTCTTCAACGCGGCCCTGATCGCCTGCGTGCTGAAGCAGATCGATGGCGAGCGGCCGACGCTCGGCTACGGGTTGGCCAGCGCGTGGCAACGGCTGCCGCAAATCGTGGGTTGGGCGCTCCTGACCAGCAGTGTCGGCATCCTGCTGCGGATGCTGGAAGACAAGGTCGGCTTCATCGGCCGCATCGTGGTCGGCATGCTGGGGATGGCCTGGTCGGTGACCTCGTTCCTGGTGGTGCCGGTGCTGGTGGCCGAAGGCAGCGGCCCGATCGAGTCGTACAAGCGATCGGTGGAGATGCTGAAGCAGACCTGGGGCGAGCAGATCATCGGCAACGTCAGCTTCGGGTTGATTTTCGGGTTGTTCGGAGCCGTGCCGGCGCTGGTGGTGTTCATGCTGGTTCTGAAATCGAATCCGCTGGTGTGGCTGCCGGTCGGTGCGGTCCTGGTGCTGTATCTCGTGATGCTGGGGTTGGTGCAGTCCACCCTGCAGACGATTTATCAGGCCGCGATTTATCGCTACGCTGCCAGTGGCGAAGCGCCTCCGGGTTTCGACAACCAGCTGGTCGCGGACGCGTTTCGCGAGAAGCAGCCCGGGAGCTGGTCGTGAGGGTTGCCGGGTCGATACCGCGGGAGCCGCTTTCGTGAATCCGCAGGAAGTCCTGCATTTCTGGTTCGGAGAAGCGACGCCCGAACAGCATTTCAGCAAGGACGCCGCGTTCGACGCGGCGATTCGCGGGCGTTTTGGCGAGACGTACCGGGCCGCGGCGCATGGCGAACTCGCGGCCTGGCGCGACACCCACGACGGCCGGTTGGCCGAGATCATCGTGCTGGACCAGTTCTCCCGGAACCTGTTCCGCGACGATGCGCAAGCGTTCGCCTGCGACGGCATGGCACTGGTGTTGGCGCAGGAAGCCATCCGTGCGGGCGCCGATCGCGGCATGCCTGTCGCGCAACGTGCGTTCCTGTACATGCCTTTCATGCATTCGGAGTAGCGCGCGATCCATGTCGACGCCGAAAGGTTGTTCCGCCAACCCGGTCTCGAGAACAATTACGCGTTCGAGCTGAAGCACAAGGCGATCATCGATCGCTTCGGCCGCTATCCGCACCGCAACAAGGTGCTGGGGCGCGCGTCGACGGCCGAGGAACGGGCGTTTCTGGAACAGCCTGACTCGTCGTTCTGACGCTGCGGTTGCGCGGAATCAAGCCTGTGTTGCAGGCTGCCGGTGCCGCAGCCACCAGCCGGCGCCCACCACGCCGATGACCAGCGCTGCGTCCACCGCGTAGCGCAACGTATCGTGCGCATCGAACCACCCTTGGACCAGGTCGTCGCGGGTGATCATGCGCGCGGCGGTCCAGGCGATCGCCGCAGCCCCGAGATAAACGATGATCGGGTAGCGCTCGATCAGCCTCAGCAGCAGGGTCGAGCCCCACACCACCAGCGGCACGCTGACCAGCAGGCCGAGTACCACGAGACCCAGGTGCCCGCCGGACGCGCCCGCGATGCCGAGCACGTTGTCGAGACCCATCAGTGCGTCCGCCACCACGATCGTGCCCATCGCGCTCCAGAAATCGGTCACCCTGCGCCTGAGTTTCGGCTCTTGTTGTTCGTCCTGCTTCAGGAGGCGCCACGCGATCGGAATCAGGATGAGCCCGCCGGCCAGCATCAGCCCGGGAATCCGCAGCAGCCAGATCACTCCGGCGGTCATCACGATGCGCACCGCTATCGCGCCGACGACACCCCAGAAGATCACGCGGAAGCGGTGGTGTTCGGGAAGGTTGCGCGCGGCCAGTGCGATCACGATCGCGTTGTCGCCGGCGAGTACCAGGTCGATCAGGATGATCGAGCCGAGGCCGCTCCAGAAGGCCGGATCGAGGGGGTGGTGGAGCAGCTCGTTGATCACGTACATGCGGTTCTCCGGTGCGATGGACGATCGAACCCCCGCGACCGCGATGCGGCACGGGATGTCGAAAGTCTCGCGCGCGGCGGTGAACCGCCGTGACAACCGGAACCATGAGGGTTCGTGCTGACGATTGCCACGCGGGCTCGATGCTGGCCTTGCCCGGTGCTACTCCCCTTCGTGGCGGAGATTGTCCGCGCGCGGGGGGATGGCCGTCAAGAAGTGTCGTCGTCGGGAAAAATAACGGGCTCCCCCAGCAACCGGGAACCGCCGTGAGCCACGCAGACATCCGTTCCGCCAGCCGTCCCGCACCCGACCAGCCGCTGGTCGACGTGGCCGACTACGTGCTCGATTACCGGATCGAATCGCAGGAAGCCTGGGACACGGCGCGCTACATGCTGATGGACGCGCTGGGTTGCGCGATGCTGGCGATGAAATTCCCGCAATGCGTGAAGCATCTGGCGCCGATCGTGCCGGGTGCGACGCTCGCCGGTGGCGCGCGCGTGCCG
>Ga0066256_1002462_pt1 | contig 20425 bp, 23 predicted proteins | sample ThiBio_1000_biof_FD_87107 | JGI IMG/M metagenome (GOLD analysis project Ga0066256, IMG submission 87107) | Wastewater bioreactor microbial communities from Cape Town, South Africa - Thiocy_expt_1000_biof (version 2) | ecosystem: Engineered > Bioreactor > Thiocyanate-remediating >... | reverse complement strand
GTCAGATGCGGAATAGAGCCTCCGGCGGGAAAAAGGGCTTCAGAAGGAAATCTCGGTGGACGCAACCAGCCTGATTTCATGCGGCCCGGCATCGAAGCCGTCAAGCAGCATATTGTGATGGATGACAATCTCTTCGAAGCTCAGCCGGCCCATATCCGCCGTCGTATGGCCATCGGCGATCAGCGTCACGTCGAAACCCAGCGAAACGGCGCGCCGCACCGTCGTGTCGACGCAGAACTGCGTCATGCAGCCGCCGACGATGAGATGGGTGACGCCCCGCGCTCGCAGCCGCGCCTCCAGATCCGTCTCGAAGAAGGAATCGCAGCTCGTCTTGTGCACGACGGCATCACCGGCTTCGGGCGCGATTTCCCTGCGCAGCTGCCAACCTTCGCTGCGCTTGACCAGGCGGTGGCCCGGCGCACCGTCATGCTGGACGATGAAGGCCGGGACGCCGGCGGCACGGGCGCTGTGTTTCAGCGCGGCCAGTTTGGCCATAACAACCTCAAGCGCGGCGTCGATATCCGGCTGACGCTCCGGCGTACCAAGGCCTGTCAGGATGGAATTCTGAAGATCGATCAGGAGCAATGCGGAAGACATGAGATCCTTGGGCAAAGCAGTTTCGACGCGCCGTTAATGCCTTGGTAATATGTTCGCAGCACCGGCGCAATCGCTTGAAAACGCAAAGGTGGTACGATAGGGCGAATACCATCCCAGGAGGAAAATTTCATGACGCTCGCGGCCCTGCTTGCCTATTGCGGCGCTCTCTTCATCGCCGCCGCCATTCCCGGTCCGGGTATTACCGCGATCGTGGCGCGGGCGCTTGGCTCCGGCTTTCGCGAGACTTTCTTCATGGGCCTAGGGCTCGTGCTCGGCGACACCATCTACCTGACTGCCGTGATCCTCGGCCTTGCCTTCGTGGCTGAAGCCTTCACCGAGGTCTTCATCGTCATCAAGATCGCCGGCGCGCTTTATCTCGGCTACATCGCCTGGAAACTCTGGACGGCAGGCCTGCTGGCCGCAGATATCGCCGCAAGGAAATCCAACAGCGCCGGCATGTCCTTCCTCTCCGGCCTGCTCGTCACGCTCGGCAATCCCAAGACCATGCTTTTCTATATCGCGCTGGTGCCGACACTGATCGACATCGGCAACATCGGCTTGCGCGAATATGCGATCCTGGTTGCGGCGACGTTCGTCATCCTCCTGATCGTTCTCGTGCCCTACATGCTTCTTGCGTCACGGGCACGCACCTTTCTCAAGAGGCCGCGGGCGCTGCAGATCCTGAACCGGCTCGCCGCGAGCATCCTCGCCGCCACCGCTGCTTTCATCGCCGCACGCGCCGCCTGAAAAAAACATCCAAAAACATGCCCTCTCAGAGATTCTTTTCTCACGAGCCTTGTGCGGGGGACGTCTCCGCACTCTGGTTTCCGCAGGCGTTTGATCCTATTGTCACCGCATAATTCCAATGTAGGGAGAGCTATCCATGTCCGACACCCGCAAACCCGGCCGCGGCCGCGTCTATGCCTCGATCACCGAGACCATCGGCGACACGCCGATCGTCCGTCTCGACAAGCTGGCAAAGGAAAAGGGCGTCAAGGCCAACCTCCTGGCAAAGCTCGAATTCTTCAATCCCATCGCTTCGGTCAAGGACCGCATTGGCGTCGCCATGATCGAAAGCCTGGAAGCGCAGGGCAAGATCGCCCCCGGCCGGACCGTGCTGATCGAGCCGACCTCCGGCAACACAGGCATCGCGCTCGCTTTCGCTGCTGCCGCCAAGGGCTACCGGCTGATCCTGACCATGCCGGAAACCATGTCGATCGAGCGCCGCAAGATGCTGGCGCTGCTCGGCGCCGAACTGGTGCTGACCGAGGGCCCGAAGGGCATGAAGGGCGCGATCGCCAAGGCTGAAGAACTGGCCTCGTCGCTGCCGGACGCCATCATTCCGCAGCAGTTCGAAAATCCCGCCAACCCGGAAATCCATCGCAAGACGACGGCCGAGGAAATCTGGAACGATACCGAGGGCAAGGTCGATATCTTCGTGTCGGGTATCGGCACCGGCGGCACGATCACCGGCGTCGGCCAGGTGCTGAAGGCCCGCCAGCCCGACATCAAGGTCATCGCCGTCGAACCGCCGGATTCGCCGGTTCTGTCGGGCGGCAACCCCGGCCCGCACAAGATCCAGGGCATCGGTGCCGGCTTCGCGCCGAAGGTTCTCGACACGCATGTCTATGACGAAGTGGTCACCGTCAGCAATGACGAGGCGTTCCAGCAGGCGCGGCTCGTGGCAAAGCTGGAAGGCGTGCCTGTTGGTATTTCCTCCGGCGCAGCGCTGACGGCAGCGATCAAGGTCGGCCAGCGCCCTGAAAACGAAGGCAAGACCATCGTCGTCATCATCCCCTCCTTCGCCGAGCGCTATCTGTCGACGGCGCTGTTCGAAGGGCTGGGCGGCTGAAACGAGCTACGATAAACTGATTGAGAAAGGGGTGCTGTGGCGCCCCTTTTTTATTCGGACAGGCCGAAGACAACACTCTGTCGCCTCAGCTCCGGATTGTCAGACATGTGCAGTCAGCCGCTCGCCTGCGATACGATAGGAGATGGCCTCGGCGAGATGGATGCGCCCGACCGTCGGCTTGTCGTCGAGATCGGCGAGCGTGCGCGCGACCTTGAGGATTCGATGATAGCCGCGCGCGGAGAACTTCATCTTCTCGGCGGCATCGCGCAGCAATTGCAGGCCGGCGGCATCAGGCTCGGCGATGGTTTCGATCATCGCGGTTGAGCAGCGGGCATTGGTGCTGACATCCTTCATGCCGGCCCTTTCGAAACGCTCGCGCTGCCGCTCGCGGGCACGGGCGACGCGGAGTGCGACATCCGCACTGCTCTCCGAGGCTGTCGGCCGGATGAGGTCGGCGGCGGAGACCGCCGGCACGTCTATGCGGATATCGATGCGATCCAGCAAGGGGCCCGAGATACGGCCCTGATAATCGCTCGCGCAACGCGGCCCGCGGGCACATGTATGTCCCGGTTCGCCGGCCATGCCGCAGCGGCACGGGTTCATCGCCGCCACGAGCTGAATGCCGGCGGGATAGGCAACGCGGTGATTTGCTCTCGCAATAACACATTCGCCTGTTTCCAACGGCTGGCGCAGCGCATCGAGCGCCTGTGGCGAAAACTCCGGCAGTTCGTCCAGGAACAGAACGCCGTGATGAGCAAGCGAGACCTCGCCCGGCCGGGCACGCAGGCCGCCGCCGACGAGCGCCGCCATGGTCGCCGAATGATGCGGCGCGCGATAGGGCCGCCGATCGGAGAGCTTGCCGCCGGAAAGCTGGCCGGCGATCGAATGGATCATCGACACTTCAAGCAATTCGTTCGTCGACAGTGGCGGCAGGATCGACGGCAGGCGCGAGGCGAGCATCGACTTGCCGGAGCCGGGCGGCCCGACGAAAAGCAGATTATGGCCGCCGGCGGCCGCCACTTCCAACGCGCGCTTGGCGCTTTCCTGCCCCTTGATGTCGGCGAGATCGGGCAGGTTGGCCGCGCTGGCGCGAATAGAGGGTTCCGGCCTTGACAGCACCTGCGTGCCGCGGAAATGATTGGCAAGCGCGATCAGGCTGCGCGGCGCCAGAATATCGATCTCCTTGCCGGCCCAGGCGGCTTCCGGCCCGCTTTCGGCCGGGCAGATCAGCCCCTTGCCCATGGCGTTGGCAGCGATTGCCGCGGGAAGCGCGCCGGCAACGGGCGCGATCGTGCCATCGAGATTGAGTTCGCCGATGACGGTATAGGACGACAAAGCGTCAGCCGGGATCGCGCCGAGCGATGCCATCAGACCGAGCGCGATGGCAAGATCGAAATGGCTACCTTCTTTCGGCAAATCTGCCGGCGCAAGATTGACTGTCACTTTCTTCGGCGGCAGTGCGAGGCCGGAAGCGTGCAGCGCTGCCTGAACCCTCTCCCGGCTCTCGGCAACAGCCTTGTCCGGCAGGCCGACGATGTGCATCAGCACCTTGCCGGGCGCGATCATTACCTGCACTTCGACGGGTACGCCTTCAATCCCCTGAAACGCCACCGTACTGACGCGCGCTACCATCCCCTGCCCTCATCCAACCCGTTTACCGCTATCAATCTTTCACAGCAGACCATGGGTTGCAATCTGGCAGAAAAGATGGAATGAAACAAGAACAATAAAAGAACGAAGGGACGCTTCAGCAATCGAGGCAAATTATGAAACTTGCGATATCGATATCCCTTCTGATGAGCGCTATTTTGGCCGGCTGCCAATCCATCGATAGCGGGGATAATCTGGAAAGGGGTGCACCCTATGAATTGAGCGCCAGGGAAACCAGAGCGGTGGAAAAGGGTCTGCGCGAGCAGCTGCCTTATGAAGGACTCCTGCTCTTCGGGCCGATGGCCGCTTCCAAAAACAGCAAAGGCCATGTCAGCGTCTGCGGCACGCTCACCGCCATGGGCGGCTACAGCGGCATCGTGAGCAAACGGCCCTATGTCGGAATGATGGTCAACGTGAAGCCGCTTTTCGGCTTCGTGCCGATCGTCATTGCGGACGAAAGCACCACCGGACAGTCAGCGGTCATCCTGACCTGCAGGCGGATGGGCATCACGATATAGCGCGCGGCGAGACCGGAAACGACCTCGCCGGCCGAAGGGAAAGGTAGTTTTCAGGCCCGCTTGGCTTCGATCGCATCCCAGAGCAGGCTGGCGATATCGGCGCCGCCGAAGCGCTTGACCTCGCGGATTCCGGTCGGCGAGGTCACGTTGATCTCGGTCATGTAGTCGCCGATGACGTCGATGCCGACGAGCAGGAAGCCGCGTTCCCTCAAGGCCGGTCCGATGCGGGCGCAGATTTCCTTCTCGCGCGCTGTCAGTTCGGTCGCTTCGGCGCGGCCGCCGACATGCATGTTGGAGCGGGCGTCATGCTCGGCCGGCACGCGGTTGATCGCGCCGACGGCTTCGCCATCGACCAGGATGATGCGCTTATCGCCCTTGCGAACGTCAGGAAGGTATTGCTGGGCGATGAAGGGCTCGCGGAAGAGCTGGCCGAACATTTCGAGCAGCGACGAGAGATTGCGGTCGTCGCGCGTCGAGTGGAAAACGCCGGCACCGCCATTGCCATAAAGCGGCTTCAGGATGATGTCGCCCATCTCCTCGCGGAAGCGGCGGATTTCGCCGGCATCGCGGGTGATCAGCGTCTTCGGCATCAGATCGGCAAATTCGGTGACGAAGATCTTTTCCGGCGAGTTGCGCACCCAGGCCGGATCATTGACGACGAGCGTCTTCGGGTGGATGCGCTCCAGCAGATGCGTCGAGGTGATATAGGCCATGTCGAATGGCGGGTCCTGACGCAGCAGCACCACGTCCATGGTCGAGAGGTCGACGCGCTCGGGCTCGCCGAGCTCGAAGTGATCGCCCTTGACATCGCGCAGGATCATCGGCTCGACGGAGGCATAGACCTTGCCGTCGCGCATGCTCAGCCGCTCGGGCGTGTAATGGAAGAGCTTGTAGCCGCGGTTCTGCGCCTCGAGGCTCATGGCGAAGGTCGAGTCGCCCGCGATATTGATGCTCCGGACATGGTCCATCTGGACCGCAACATTCTTGATACCAGCCATAGTCAGCCCTCGCTCGGATTTGCGGACAGATGTAGGTCGGCCCGCCCGCAAACGCAACGGCTATTCAAGGACTTCCGTCAAGGATGTCTTCGCGCGGAATTTCTTCCGCCGTGGCTGGCCGCGCTCAGGCGGCGAGGCCCTGCGCGTTGCCCTGCCGGACGAGATTGCGCAGGCGATAGGCCATCGTCAAAGGCTTGGGGAACGGCTTGCGCAGAAAGGCGACCTTGCGCAGGTAGCGATCGATGCGCCATGTCGCCCAGGTGCCGCCGGCAAAATAGGCGACGTCGCCGGCATGCAGCGTGCGCTCTACCTCGCCTTCGAGGATCATCACCGTTTCGTCCCAGCCGAAATACCAGCGGAACTCGCCCGCTGTACAATCCCACAGCGCCGTCATCGCGGCATCGTCCTGCCCGCGCGAATGCTCGGCGATGCGGGCAACGGGATTGCCCGCCAGGATCCAGGAGCGCTCGATCGGCGACGGCTTCATTTCCATCTCGCCGCTGGCGCCGGCCACAAAGCTCTTCGACTGCGGCATCGCGACCACGACCGGAACGGCACGCGCGGCAAAGGCCGCCATGCTCGCCAACATCAGTTTCAAGACCATGCAATCCCCCAAATTCCATGCGCGTCTACAATCTCATCGCATGGAAGGGGTAACGGTGCGGTTCATGAAATCCGGTGCATTTTAACGATTGCAACGATCAGACGGAAAAACCTTCGATTGTGCAAACGATCATGTCGTGATCTGAAAGCGGCTTGTCCTCTCCGTTGAGGGAAGAAACAAGATGGCTTTCGCCAATCTTCAGGCCGCGGGTGATGAACCAGTCGAGCTTCATGGTACGATCTGGAAAGCGGGTGATCAGGCTCGGGCGCGTGCTCGTCTGATCGAGCGGGCCGCCGTGGCATTCGAAACCGCGACCCTCGGCCATGGCAAACAGCGTATCGGTCGAATAATCGCCGCCAGTGTGATTGCCGGTGTTGAGATCGCCGCCGATCAGGATCGGCAGGCCGGGCGCGAAGGCCTCGACCGCATCAATCAGCGCCGCCATTTGCCGCTCGCGATAGGCAGCAGTCGCCACACTTTCGAGATGAACGGAAACAGCGACCATTGGGCCGGCCTCCGTCTCGACGATGGCGCCGACCGCGCAGCGATCGCCGATGCGCGGCTGCTCGTTGCTGTCGTTGAACCAGACGGCTTCGCCCGGCAGACGGATCATGAATGCATCCTTCAGGGCGACGGAGGCCATCAGCGCATTGCCATGAAAGCCCTTTTCGTTGAAATCGTCATGGCAGAAGGAGCGCTCGATTTCCGAGCCGAGACTGAGCTCCAGGAATTCGACGCCATAGGCATGGTTCATACCGAGTTCATCGGCAATCACGGCCGTGGGGTCGCGCTGTTCGGTGCGGGCCATACCCAGATCCATCTCCGACAGCAGGATCAACGGTGCACCGGTTTCCCGCAGCTTGGCAGCGCTTTCCTCTGGAAACAGGCAGCGCTCGAGGTTCCAGGCGGCGACCGTAAAGGGGAAGGCCAAAGCCTCGACCTTGGCGGCCCCCCCGCCGATGCGCACCGTATTTAGGCAGGCGAGCGATGCGAGCTTCTCGGCATGAACGGCCGGAGTTTTTTCCAGAGAAACGAAGCTCTTACGCTCCTCCTGCGAGGGAACGGTGAAAGCGGAAGCGGTGTTACGGATCATAATGGGGGCCTGTCGCAATGGGATTGTGAACGCCGGCGACATAATCGCAGGCGCCGGTTGCCCGGCAATAGGCTGATTTTGTGACGGTCCTGTAACGGCGCCGTCAAAACGCATCGGGAAAATGCTGCGGCCAGCGGCCGGGCAGCATGGCGACGATGTCATAGCGTTGCGAGAGGCGAGCGAAATCAGGCTGGCGGGCAAGCCAGAGATCGCTGGCTGCACGGATGCGCCTCTGCGAGGAGAAGGAAACGGCGTCTATCGCCTCCTGCGCGCCGCTCCTCGATTTGACCTCGACGAAGACGGCGAGATCGCCCTTGCGGGCGACGATATCGATTTCGCCGAGCTTGGTACGATGGCGGATGGCCATGATGCGGTAGCCCTTGAGCATCAGGAAGGCGGCGGCGAGATATTCGGCGACATGGCCGCGCCGCCAGGCCTTTTGCCGCTTCAGCCTTTCGCCCGTATCAGGCATGGCGCTCCTTCATGTCGAGCAGGCGCTGGTAAAGCTCCTTTCGCGGTAGGCCGGTGAGACGCGCTGCTTCCGTTGCCGCCTTGGCCGTCGGCATCGTCCCTGAGAGATCGGCGAGAATGGCATCGACATCGGCCTCCGCCGCGACGCTTTCGGCAGGCGGGCCGACGAGCCAGACGATCTCGCCCTTCACATTGTCGACGGCGTCATAGAATGCGGCGAGTTCGGACAACGTGCCGCGCCGGAACTCCTCGAAGGTCTTCGTCAGCTCGCGGCAGACGGCGCCCGCGCGCTCACCGCCGAGCACATCGGCAGCGGCGGCAAGGGTCGCGGCGATGCGATGCGGCGATTCAAAAAAGATGAGGGTGGCAGGCACTGCTGCGAGCTCGGCCAGCCTGTCGCGCCTGCCCTTGTCCTTGGCGGGCAGGAAGCCGGCAAAGAAGAAAGCATCGTTGGGAAGGCCGGAGCCGACGAGGGCTGCAAGCGGCGCCGAGGCGCCGGGAATGGGAACGACCTTATAGCCCGCCTCGATCGCCTGCACCGCAAGACGGTAGCCGGGGTCGGAGACGAGCGGCGTGCCGGCATCCGACACCAGCGCCACAGACCGTCCTGCTTCCAAGGCCTGCAGCAGCCGGGGGCCGGCCTCGTCGGCATTGTGCTCGTGATAGGCATAGGGCTTGTTCTGGATACCGTAGCGATCGAGCAGAACGCGGGTGACGCGCGTGTCCTCGCAAGCCAGAACGTCCGCGCCGGCCAGCGTCTCCAGCGCCCTCAGCGTGATGTCACCGAGATTGCCGATCGGCGTGGCGACGAGATAGAGCGCCGGCTCGAGAGGACGGGCCGGAATCTGGTTGTTATGCAGGCGGAAACTGCGCGTCCCGCCGCTGGATTGCTCTTCGCTCATGCCTGCCCTGAATTCGTTTGGAATAGGCAGCCTTTATGGGCGAGGCGTGCGCCGACGGCAAGAGCGGTGCAATTCCTGTGGAGCATTGTCGACGAAATGTCGAATTGGCGCTTCGCAATTGATCCATGCCCCTTGCATTCGGGTGGAGAAGTCTGCCAAGTTGCCTGTCCAATCTTTCGGGCCTCGTCCGAAAACATGTCGCTCGGGCGCCTCGGGCCGCCCGGCAAGTCACGGTCGAAAGCGGTAGCATCCATGCGTATTACAATTGAGCGGTCGAACCTCCTGAAGTCGCTGAACCACGTACATCGCGTGGTCGAGCGTCGCAACACGATCCCGATCCTGTCCAACGTGCTGCTGAAGGCCGACGGTACGAGCCTCGACATGAAGGCGACCGACCTCGACCTCGAGATCACCGAGGCGACGCCCGCGCAGGTCGAGCAGGCCGGCGCGACGACCGTTCCGGCCCATCTGCTCTACGACATCGTGCGCAAGCTGCCCGACGGTTCGGAAGTGCTGCTGGCCACCAGCGCCGACGGCGCATCGATGACGGTCGCCTCGGGCCGCTCGAAATTCTCGCTGCAATGCCTGCCGCAGTCCGACTTCCCGGACCTCACCGCCGGCAGCTTTTCGCACACGTTCCGCCTCAAGGCGACCGACCTCAAGATGCTGATCGATCGCACCCAGTTCGCGATCTCGACGGAAGAGACCCGCTACTACCTCAACGGTATCTTCATCCACACGATCGAGAGCAAGGACGAACTGAAACTGCGCGCCGTCGCCACCGACGGCCATCGCCTCGCACGCGCCGACGTGGATGCCCCTTCGGGCTCCGAGGGCATGCCGGGCATCATCATCCCGCGCAAGACGGTCGGCGAACTCCAGAAGCTGGTCGACAATCCGGAGCTCACCGTCACCGTCGAAGTCTCGGATGCCAAGATCCGCTTCACCATCGGCTCGATCGTGCTGACCTCCAAGCTGATCGACGGCACGTTCCCGGATTACCAGCGCGTGATCCCGACCAACAACGACAAGGAACTGAAGATCGACTGCCAGTCCTTCGCGCAGGCCGTCGACCGCGTTTCCACCATTTCCTCCGAGCGCGGCCGCGCCGTGAAGCTGGCGCTGACCGACGGCCAGCTCACGCTGACGGTCAACAACCCGGATTCGGGCAGCGCGACGGAAGAGCTGGCGGTCGGCTACGACAACGACCCGCTCGAAATCGGCTTCAACGCGAAATACCTGCTCGACATCACCGCGCAGCTTTCCGGCTCGGAAGCCGTCTTCATGCTGGCCGATCCCGGTTCGCCGACGCTGGTGCGCGACCTTGCGGGCGACGACGCCCTTTACGTCCTGATGCCGATGCGCGTGTAGGCGTCGTTCCACGGCGCCGGGAGCCGCTCAGGACCCCGCCGGCCGCCGGCGGGTTTTGTCTATGCGGTTTCGCCGCCTGCCCGTCGTTTTCGTCAGGCAGCGGCGCAATCAGACTTGTTTTTGACGCAAACCGCGTCACATATTCGCCAAGGTCGAAACAAGCGGACGGGACGATGCCCGCTGCCGGCCTCAGGCGACCACAAAGGGGGACGGCATGACGTTGCGCGTGAAGGTGAAGGTCGGGGCCATCATCCCGACACCGTCCGTCACCGCGCGGCGCATGGCGAGCGTCGTCGATCCCGCCTCCGGCCTTCCCGTCCTAGAGCTCGGCCCGGGCACCGGCGTCATCACCAAGGCGATCCTCAAGGCCGGCATCGCACCCGAGAAACTGACGTCGGTGGAATTCTCGACGGACTTCTTCAATCATCTCGTCGAGCGCTTCGAGGGCGTCAACTTCATCAACGGCGACGCCTTCGACCTCGACAGGACGCTCGGCGACCTGCGCGATGCGACCTTCGACAGCGTCATCTCCGCCGTGCCGCTGCTCAACTTCCCCATGCACCGGCGCGTCGCGCTGATCGAGGACCTTCTTTCGCGCGTGCCCGTCGGTCGACCGGTGGTGCAGATCTCCTACGGTCCCCTCTCGCCCGTCGTCGCCATGCCGGACCGCTACCAGATCAGCCATCTCGACTTCGTCGTGCGCAACATCCCGCCGGCGCAGCTCTGGACCTACCGCCGCACGCACTGAGCGGCGGCGGTGTTCGCGCTTTACATCACCCACCCCGAGGTCGCCATCGACCCCGCCGTGCCGGTGCCCGACTGGGGCCTTTCCGGGCGCGGGCGGGAGCGTGCCGCGCTGGCGGCCGCCGCGCCGTGGGCGGGGCGGATCGGCCGCATCGTCGCGAGCACCGAGCGCAAGGCGATCGAGACGGCGGAGATCCTCGCCGCCGGACGCCTTCCCGTCGAGACCGACCATGCCATGGGCGAGAACGACCGCTCGGCCACCGGCTTCCTGCCGCCCGACGCCTTCGAGGCGGCAGCGAACGAATTCTTCGCTCATCCGCAGGACAGCTTTTACGGCTGGGAGCGGGCGATGGCGGCGTCGGCACGCTGCTGAAGTGCCACCTTGCGGGCACGCCCATCCGCCGCGACGGCGACCAGCCGGCGGGCGGCGGCAATCTTTTCGCTTTCCGTCTTGCGGACCGAAGCGTCACATGCGACTGGACGGCAATGGAATCCTGGAAGGAGCTGTGACCATGCCCGCGCGCGACCGCCTGATCGTTGGCCTCGATGTCCCGACCATCGCGGAGGCGGAAAAGGTGGTCCGGACGCTTGGCAGCACCGCCCTCTTCTACAAGATCGGCTATCAGCTCGTCTTTGCCGGCGGCCTTGAATTCGCCCGCGACCTTGCCAGGGACGGCAAGAAGGTCTTTCTCGACATGAAGCTGCTCGACATCGACAACACGGTGGCCAAGGGCGTCGAGAACATCGTCAAGATGGGCATGTCGATGCTGACGCTGCATGCCTATCCGAAGGCGATGGCCGCCGCCGTCTCGGCCGCGAAGGGCTCGGACCTCTGCCTCCTCGGCGTCACGGTGCTGACCTCGATGGACGCCAAGGACGTCATCGATGCCGGCTATGAATACGATCCGCACACGCTGGTGCTGCGCCGCGCCGAACAGGCGCGCATCGCCGGCATGGGGGGCGTGGTCTGCTCGGCGGAGGAGGCGAACGCCGTGCGCAAGATCGTCGGTGCCGACATGGCCATCGTCACGCCCGGCATCCGCCCCGCCGGCGCCGAGCCCGGCGACCAGAAGCGCGTGATGACACCGGCCGATGCGCTGAGGGCCGGCTCCAGTCACCTCGTCGTCGCCCGCCCCATCGTCAAGGCCGCCGATCCGCTCGCCGCCGCAAAGGCGATCCTCGCCGAGATGGACGGCGCGCTGGCGGCGTGAAATAACAACCGTTGCGGGACACCCCCTCATCCGACCCTTCGGAGGAAGGGAAACGGATGCCGGCGATCTTGCCCTTCTCTCCACAGGCGGGAAGGGGCCGGCAGGCGGGTGGGGGGGGGGAACCCCACGGCAACGCTGGAAAAAATGGGAGACAGAGATGCCCAAGGGTTACTGGATTGCACAGGTCGATGTGCGCGATCCCGAGCGCTACAAGGACTATGTGGCCGCCGCCAGGCCCGCCTTCGAGAAATACGGCGCGAACTTCATCGCCCGCGGCGGTGCCTTCGCGCAGCTGGAAGGCCGCGTGCGCGCCCGCAACGTGATCATCGAGTTCCCCTCGTTGCAGGCCGCCGTCGACTGTTACAACTCGCCGGAATACCAGATCGCCGCCGCCATCCGCCAGGAAGTCGCGGACGCGGAAATGGTGGTCGTCGAGGGTCTTTGACCGGCAAGGCCGCAGCCCTTTCAAAACCGGCATGAGAGACGCTTCGCCGCGCTTCACCTTGCCGGTCGTTTCGGCTATGTAGGCCTCACCCACCTATCCTATCCTTCAGGAGCAGCCTCATGACCTTGTCCAACCTTCCGCCGCTCGTCACCGTCTTCGGCGGCTCGGGCTTCGTCGGGCGTCATGTGGTGCGCGCGCTGGCGCGGCGCGGCTACCGCATCCGCGTCGCCGTGCGGCGTCCCGACCTTGCCGGCTTCCTGCAGCCGATCGGCGGCGTCGGCCAGATCTCCTTCGTCCAGGCGAACCTGCGCTACCGCCAGTCCGTCGACCGCGCGGTCGAAGGCTCCGACCATGTCATCAACTGCGTCGGCGTGCTCTTCGAGGCCGGCCGCAACACCTTCGACGCGGTCCAGGATTTCGGCGCGCGCGCGGTGGCGGAAGCCGCCCGTGCGGTCGGCGCGAAGCTGACCCACATCTCGGCCATCGGCGCGGACGAGAATGCCGCCTCGACCTATGCCCGCACCAAGGGGCGGGGCGAAGCCGCCGTGCTGCGGACCCTCCCGGATGCCGTCATCCTGCGGCCGTCCATCGTCTTCGGCCCGGAAGACGGCTTCTTCAACAAGTTCGCCACCATGGCCCGCTATGCGCCGGCCCTGCCGCTGATCGGCGGCGGCCATACGAAGCTGCAGCCGGTCTATGTCGCCGACGTCGCCGAAGCCGTCGCGCGCTGCGTGGACGGCACGGTCGAGCGCGGCCGGATCTATGAGCTCGGCGGGCCGGAGGTGTTGACCTTCCGCCAGTGTCTGGAGACGATGCTGCGCATCGTCGACCGCAAGAACCCGCTCGTCTCGCTGCCCTTCGCCATCGCCTCGCTGATCGGCTCCGTCGCCTCGCTCATCCCCTTCGTCAAGCCGCCGCTGACGGCCGACCAGGTGACGCTGCTGCGCTCGGACAACGTGGTTTCCGAGGCCGCCCGCAAGGAAGGCCGCACGCTCGAAGGCCTCGGTATCGAGCCGATCCTCGCCGAGGCGATCCTGCCGAGCTATCTCGTGCGCTACCGCCCGCAGGGCCAGCTCACGAAGATCGACCGCGCGGCCTGATCGCCTTTTCCGGATAGGGAACCGGCCGCCGCGGGAGGCTTTCCGCGGCGGCCGGTTCGTTTTTCCAGAGGCGCTTCGGGCCCGCTGTTGCACTTATGCAGCGGTTAAAAAAAGCATTGCGGCATTTACGCGCGATTCAGCATGTCGCGATATTGATTGTCGCGGGACCTGCGAATAAACACCGCCCCCGCCGCGTCATATTCGAAGAGACAGAAGCGGCGCATTTCAGCACTTTGAGAGGCTTCCGGCGCAAATGGGCAAGGCAATTGCAATCTTCTTCGGATTTTCGGCTCTGATCATCGTGGCCGGGTCCTTTGCCGCGCCCTCGACGGTCTCCGCCAGCAAGCACGGCTGCTCGCCGGCCTACGGCGTCGATCCCTGCACGACCGCTTCGGCCAAGTAAGCACGGCCAGCCCGGCGGGCCGGCCGTTCCGGGTCTTTCAACCCCAGATCAGAAGCGCCGCAAGGCCCAGCACGCCGACGACGATCCGCCAGATCGCGAACAGCGTGAAGCCGCGGCGCGAGACGAAGTCGAGCAGCGAGCGCACGACGAAGAGGCCGGCCACGAAGGCGGCGGCAAAGCCGACGCCGATCAGCAGCAGGTCGTCGGACGACAGCGCGTCGCGGTTCTTGTAGAGATCGAGCGTGAAGGCGCCGACCATGGTCGGCATGGCGAGAAAGAACGAGAATTCTGCCGCCGAGCGCTTGTCGGTGCCCATCAGCAGCGCGCCGGCGATCGTCGCGCCCGAGCGGGACGTGCCGGGGATCATGGCGAGGCACTGGCAGAGGCCGATCTTGAAGGCGAGCGAGGGCGGATACTTCATCGCGTCGGTATAGCGCGGCTTCAGCGGCATGCGGTCGATCGCGTAGAGGATGACGCCGCCGACGATCAGCACGACGCAGATCAGAATCGGCGTCTCGAAGAGCACCGTCTTGATGAAATCGTGCGCCAGCGCGCCGATGACAGCGGCGGGCAGGAAGGCGACGAGGATGCTGACGACGAAGCGGCGCGCCTCCGGGCTCGACGGCAGCGCGAAGGCGATGCGCAGCAGCTTGGCCGCATAGACGGAGAGGATGGCCAGAATGGCGCCGAGCTGAATCAGCACCGCGAAGGTGTTGCCCGGCGACTTGAAGCCGAGGAAATGCCCGGCCAGCAGGATATGGGCGGTGGAGGACACCGGGATGAACTCGGTCAGGCCCTCGATGAGGCCGAGGACGAGGGCGCTGACGATGGACTGGTCTGCCATGGGGGTTCCTTGGGAGAGGGAAAGAAAAGCACGAAACGAAAGCGGGCATACGGCAAAAGGCCCGATTCGCTTGTGTTTGTACCACCAAATTTCTATAGGTTCGTCAAATCGGCCGTGACCAAATCAGTTCCGCATGAAGCGGCAGGCACGGCGCAGCCCCTTCCGCACGACCAGTAAGGCAGCGTTCATGCCCACACTCTATCATCACCCGATGTCCTCTGCTTCCCGCTTCGTCCGGCTGATTCTCGCGGAATACGGGTTCCAGACGGAGCTTGCCGAGGAGCAGCCCTGGGAGAACCGGCGCGATTTCCTGGCGCTCAACCCGGCCGGCACGCTGCCCGTCTATGTCGACGACAGCATGCGGGCGCTCTGCGGCGCGAGCGTGATCTCGGAATATCTCGACGAGACGCACGGCGTCCTCAAGCGCGACCGGCGGCTGCTCGCCGAGGATCCGTTCCAGCGCGCCGAGATCCGCCGCCTTACCGAATGGTTCCTGCAGAAGATGGAGCAGGACGTGACGCGGCCGCTGGTGCGCGAGCGCATCTTCAAGCTGCAGATGACCTCCGACCAGGGCGGCGGGCCGCCGGACAGCAAGATCCTGCGCAATTCGCGTGCCAATATCCGCCAGCACATGAAGTATCTCTCCTGGCTTGCCGGCTCGCGCACCTATCTTGCCGGCGACCGGCTCAGCTATGCCGACCTTGCCGCCGCCGCCGCCGTCTCCGTCCTCGATTATATGGGCGAGATCAACTGGACGGACGCGCCGCAGGCCAAGGACTGGTACCAGCGGCTGAAATCCCGCCCCTCCTTCCGTCCGCTGCTCGCCGAGCGCGTGCGCGGCGTGACCCCGGTCTCGCATTACGCGGACCTCGACTTCTGAGGATGACGCCATGTCGGGCGACGACAGGATCCGGCGCCGCCTGACCGATTTCGTCAAGGCGGAGGCGGCGGACAAGGGCTTCGACCTCTGTCGCATCACCGGCCCCGATTCCATCCCTGAGGCGCCGGCACGGCTCGCCGACTTCCTTTCCGCCGGCTACCACGGCACGATGGACTGGATGGCGGAGACCGAGGCGCGACGGGCCGATCCGCGCGTCCTTTGGAGCGACGTGCGCTCCGTCATTCTCTTCGGCATGAACTACGGGCCGGAGCACGACCCGCGCGCCGTGCTCGCCATGCCCGACCGGGCGGCGATCTCCGTCTATGCGCAGAACCGCGACTATCACGACATCATCAAGGGCCGGCTGAAGGAAGTGGCGACGCGCTTTGCCGCGCGCGGCGGGGCGGACGTGAAAGTCTTCGTCGATACCGCGCCCGTGATGGAAAAGCCGCTTGCCGCCGCCGCCGGGCTCGGCTGGCAGGGCAAGCACACCAACCTCGTCAGCCGCACGCACGGCTCCTGGCTGTTCCTCGGCAGCCTCTTCACCACCGCCGATCTTCTGCGCGACGAGCCGGAGCGCGACCATTGCGGCTCCTGCCGGGCCTGCCTCGACGCCTGCCCGACCGATGCCTTCCCGGCGCCCTACAAGCTCGATGCGCGGCGCTGCATCTCCTACCTCACCATCGAGCACAAGGGGCCGATCGAACCCGCGTTCCGCGAGCAGATCGGCAACCGCATCTATGGCTGCGACGATTGCCTTGCCGCCTGTCCCTGGAACAAGTTCGCCGCGGCCGCCTCCGAGATCAAGCTCGTCGCCCGCCAGGAGCTGAAGGCGCCGCGCCTTGCCGATCTCCTGGCGCTCGACGACCCGACCTTCCGCACGCATTTCTCCGGCTCGCCCGTCAAGCGCATCGGCCGCGACCGCTTCGTGCGCAACGTGCTGATCGCCGCGGGCAATTCCGGCGACCGCAGCCTGATCGACCCATGCATCCGCCTTGCCGACGACGCCGCGCCCGTGGTGCGCGGCATGGCCACATGGGCGCTTTCCCGCCTGATGACGGCTTCCGAATTTACGGAATTTGCGGCAGGAAGGGCGGACGACGCGGACGAGGGCGTGCGCGCGGAATATGCAAGAGCGAAGGCAGAGCGATGACGAAGCACCTCCTGATCCTCGGCGCCGGCTTTTCCGGCAGGGCCATCGGCGATGTTTTCAGGCAGGCCGGTTTCACGGTCTCCGGCACGACGCGTTCCGAGGACAAGGCGGAGGCGCTGCGCCGGCGCGGCATCGAACCGATCGTCTATGACGGCGGCACCATTTCAGGGGCGCTTGCCGCAGACATGGCGCGCACCACCCATCTCGTGCAGTCCATTGCACCCGGCCGGGACGGCGACCCGCTGTTCCGCGCCGGGATGCCCGCCATCCCGGCGCTCATGCCGCGGCTCGAATGGGCCGGCTATCTCTCCACCGTCGGGGTCTATGGCGACCACAAGGGCGGCTGGGTGGACGAGGAAACGGTGCTGAACCCGGTTTCGGCCCGCTCCGTCGAGCGGGTGGAGGCGGAGGGCTGCTGGCTCGGCCTTGGAAAGGCCTCCGGCGTGCCCGTGGCCGTGCTGCGCCTTGCGGGCATCTACGGGCCGGGACGCAACGCGCTGCGCAACATGGAGGAAGGTACCGCCCGCCGCCTGATCAAGAAGGACCAGGTGTTCAACCGCATCCGCGTCGAGGATATCGGCCGCTCGGCCCTCTTCCTTGCCGAACGGCATCTTGGCGGCGTGTGGAACATCACCGACGACGAGCCCGGCCCGCCGCAGGACGTGGTGGCCGAGGCCGCCCGCCTGATGGGCCTGCCGTGCCCGCCCGACATTCCTTTCGAGACGGCGGAACTTTCTCCCATGGCCCGGTCTTTCTATGGCGAGAACAAGCGCGTCTCGAACGCGAAACTGAAGGCTGCGGGCTTCGAATTCCGCTTCCCGAACTATCGCCTTTCGCTGGCCGAGCTGCATGGCTCAGGCCGCTGGAAGGGCTGACGGACGGGGCCGGAAAATCCGGCTTTTGCGATTTTCTACAACCTTGAATTCATCTGCCACATTTTTGCCGCCGAATTCCTGCGCAGCAATTGCTAATATTGAAAGTTTTTTCCGAAAATTTGCAGGAATGTCGAACGACTATTCCTGCTTTCAAGTCGATCCAGTTTAGCAACTGATTCGCAAGCACTTTTCCAGGCTCATTAACGAGGGTTAAAGATGCATCGCTGGCGATGAACTGTATATACGCGACCGCCTTGTCAGCAATTGCGGCCGGTTGAGGCACGTTTTCGCCATTTTTGCTTCCTCATAGGGCGACCATCACAGCGGAAGTTCACAACTTGCCCGGAAGGTCACCCGATACATGACGCCCAAGCTTTCCAGCCTTGCCCTTGCCTCGCTCCTCGCGGCCGCCTCCACCATCGTTACTTTCTCCGACGCACAGGCCTCCGGCTGCGGACGCGCTTCCTGGTATGCGTTGCACTCGCGCACGGCCTCCGGCGAACGCATGAACCCGAACATGCTGACGGCCGCGCACCGGAGTCTGCGCTTCGGCACCAAGGTGAAGGTCACCAATGCCAACAACGGCAAGAGCGTGGTGGTCCGCATCAACGATCGCGGTCCGTTCGTGCGGGGCCGGGTGCTCGACCTCTCGAAGGCTGCCGCTTCGAATATCGGCATGATCGGCGCCGGCCACGCGAAGATCTGCTACCAGATCGTCAGCTGACGCCTTTCCGGAATCTGCGGCTCCCGGCTTGCCCTTCGCGCATTCCACCGCTACCACGACGCAAAACGGAGTAAACGGATGCGATTGGGTGGGCGGCTCTCGGGGGCCATCGAGGTTCTGGCGGATATCGAGACGCGGCGGCGCCCCGTCGCCGATGCGCTCAAGGACTGGGGCCTCTCCCACCGCTTTGCCGGCTCCGGCGACCGCGCCGCGATCGGCAATATCGTCTACGACGCGCTGCGCATGAAACTGTCGCACGCCTTCCTGATGGACGACGACAGCCCCACCGCCCTCGGCCATGCCGTGCTGCTGCGCCAGTGGGGACTTGCCCCCGAGGCGCTGGCCGCCGAGTTCGAGGGCGACCGCTTCGCCCCGCAGCCGCTTTCGCAGGACGCGCTCGCTGCCTTCCACGCCCGCGACCTCGCAACGGCCCCGCTCCATGTGCAGGGCGACATTCCCGAATGGATCCAGCCGTCCTTCGAGGCGAACTTCGCCGGCGACTGGCTGGCGGAAGCAAAGGCGCTCGCCGGCCGGCCGACGCTGGATCTCAGGGCCAACACGCTCAAGGCCGGCCGCGACAAGGTGCTGAAGGCGCTGGAGCGCAACAGCGCACTCGCCTCCGCCATCGCAAGGCAGGGCATCCGCATTCCGGCCGGCGAAGGCCCGGCACGCCTTCCCAACGTCACCGCGGACCTCGCCTTCCAGAAGGGCTGGTTCGAGGTGCAGGACGAGGGCTCGCAAATCGTCGCCGACCTCGTCGTGCCCGGGGAGGGCGAGCAGGTGCTCGACTTCTGCGCCGGCGGCGGCGGCAAGACGCTCGCCATGGCGGCCGCCATGCACAACAAGGGCCAGGTCCACGCCTACGATACCGACCGCAAGCGCCTCGCCCCGATCATCGAGCGGCTGAAGCGCGCCGGCACGCGCAATGTCCAGGTCCACGAGGACATTTCCAGCCTCGCACCGCTGAAGGACCGTTTCGACCGCGTGCTGGTCGACGCTCCCTGCACCGGCACCGGCACCTGGCGCCGGCGGCCGGACACCAAATGGCGCCTCACCGAGAAGAATCTGGAGGAACGCCTCACCCAGCAGCAGGAAGCGCTCGCTAATGCCAGCGCCTTCGTGCGGCCCGGCGGCGCGCTGTTCTACGTCACCTGTTCCATCCTGCCGCAGGAGAACGAGGAACAGGTGCAAGGCTTCTGCAAGGCCAATCCGCAATTCGAGATCCTTGACGCCACGGACACCTGGCAGAAGCTGTTCGGCGCGGACACGCCGCAGCCGCGCTCGCGCGGCGGCAAGACCGTGACGCTGACGCCGGCCACCACCGACACGGACGGTTTCTTCTTCTGCGCCATGCGCCGCAAGGCCTGAATCCCTTGCGTTCCGTCAAAACGGGCACAACAGCTTGAAATCGTTCTAAACTATACACTTTGACACAAGTTTTCATTTGGTCCATGACAGGAGCGCCTGAATAACCCGAGCCCGGCGGCCTGCCGGGCGGTCCGGGCGGCGGCCTGCCTGTAGCGAGCCGCGGCATCGGCGCCGGGGGGACTCGCCAAACAGGACACCAGGAGACGTCATGAAAACTTCCTTCCTTCGCGCGGCTGCCTTTGCGCTCGCTGCCGCGGCGTCAAGCCTTGCGATCGGTTCCGCCCATGCGGCCGCCGATCCGGCTGCGATCGTCAAGCACTATACGGACATCGCCCACGCCAAGTATTCCGATGCGCTCGACGCCGCCAAGGCACTCGACGCGGCGATCGACGCCCTCATCGCCAAGCCGGGCGACGATACGCTGAAGGCGGCGCGCGAGGCGTGGCTGAAGTCCCGCATCCCCTACCAGGAGACGGAAGCATACCGCTTCGGCAATCCGATCGTCGACGAGTGGGAAGGCAAGGTGAACGCCTGGCCGCTCGACGAAGGCCTGATCGACTATGTCGACCCGAGCTACGGCACGGAGAGCGACGAGAACGCCCTCTTCGTCGCCAATGTCATC
>Ga0066256_1002459_pt1 | contig 20438 bp, 25 predicted proteins | sample ThiBio_1000_biof_FD_87107 | JGI IMG/M metagenome (GOLD analysis project Ga0066256, IMG submission 87107) | Wastewater bioreactor microbial communities from Cape Town, South Africa - Thiocy_expt_1000_biof (version 2) | ecosystem: Engineered > Bioreactor > Thiocyanate-remediating >... | reverse complement strand
CCCGAACCCCGTCTTTTATGGACTTGGAGCGAGCCGGGAGCACGACAGATCCCTTCTCCCCGTCCTTGTCGCGCTGGAAGCGCGCCTCTGGCGCGACGAGAAGGTTAGGATGAGGGGCGGCGGCACTTACTAACGTCGGCGTATGCCGCCGCCCCTCACCCCGACCCTCTCCCCATTGAAGACAATGGGGAGAGGGGGAAGAACGGCGTCATACGCGAGCGCTGTCCGCTCGCTGGCGGGGGGACGCAATTAATGAGCACCGGCGCACAACAGTCATGAGCGCGCGACTGCGCGCCGGCCGGTAGGCCGTACCCGGAAACCACAGCACCTCTCCCCAGCAGCCCGCCGCCCCAGATGCCCGCCGTCGCTGTGGCCACCGCGGGCATGGCACAACAGCGAGGTTGCGAAGCACCTCTTCCCGGCAGCCCGCGGCAAAAAAGAATCATGCTTTCACCGGCACCTCGTCCGGGACCGGGAGTTTCCGCGGGATCATCGAGACGAAGAGAAAGATGACGGCGGCTGCGATCGCGAGAATGCGGAAGAGCATGTCGAAGCCCCAGGTGCCGTGTACCCAGGCGATGAGCGGCAGTGCCGCCGCAAGCGCCACGAACGAGACGACGTAGCGGGCGCCATAGATCGACCCGCGCATCTCCGAGCGCGCCATGCGGCCGATCATGTAGTCGTTGATCGGGATCTGTCCGAAGGCGCCGAGCATGAAGCCGAGTGCCACCGCGAGGGCCGTCCAGTCCGTGAGGCCCGGCATGACACTGAAGAAGACAATCTGCATCGCGGCGACGCCCATGAAGACCGTGCGCGGCCCAAGTGTGTCGAGCAGGCGTCCGACGACGAGCTGCGCCAAGGAGGCCACGGCGAAGACGACGAAGGCGAGCCACCCGACCACGGTCGCGGAACCGGCGATCCCGCCCATGCGCTCGTCCATCACTTTGGGCAGCGCGAAGGTGGTCGACTGGAACACGATGCTGGAGATCGCGCTCACGACGAAGATCACGATGGTGAGGCGCAGCAGGATCTGCCGAAGGTGCAGGTCAGTCGCACCTGCGCTGCTTGCGGCCGGCTTGGCGCCGTTGGCGCTCGCGGCGGCGCGCTTGGCGGCCTTCTCGGCTTGTTCGGCTGCCATGTCGGGACGCGAGAAGAGGAAGTAGGCGACGCCGATCGCCATGGAAAGCACGCCCGGCAGAATGAAGGCTGCCCGCCAGCCACCATTGTCGATGAGGAAGCCGGTGATGAGGGCCGCGCTGCCGACGCCGAGGTTGCCCCACACGCCGTTGATGGCAATGGCCTGACCGGTGCCGGAGGCCTTGGCGCTTTCGACGACCATGGCGAGGCCGACGGGATGGTAGATCGCCGCCAGCACGCCGACGAAGAAGAGGAGCAGCATGATCTGGAAGGGCGTGTGCGCAAAGGCCGTGAAGATCGAGGCGAGGCCGATGCCGACGAAGAAGACGGACATCATGCCGTAGCGGCTCCAGCGATCCGAGAGCCAGCCCGCAGGAAGCGAGAAGAGACCGAAGGCGACGAACCCGGGCGTCGCGTAGGGGACGAGCTCGGCATAGCTCATGCCCCATTCCCGCGTCAGCGCAAGCGCTGCCACCGTCGCGAAAATCAGCGTGAACAGGTGGTCGAGGAAGTGGCCGATATTCAGGAAGAGGAAATGAATGCGCGCGCGCGTCATGGGGCGCCTCCCGGCGCTATGCTTGTTGTGGTTGGGGGGAGTGTAGCAATAGGCGGAGAAGAGGTCACTCCGGTCCCGGCTGCGGGATGTGGGACTCTTCTAATTTCCGCACAGGAGCAGGATCGGACGACTGGCAAGGTCAGCGCTTTCTGCAAGAAACAAGTTGCCAGCGGTGGAACAGGCGGATCGCGCCATCCTCGATGCGCAACCCGATCCCGGCGTCCTGTCCAGCCAAAGCCAGCGCCCGCACCATGACCCGCAAAGGCGCCACACGCTCGGGGGCAGCAACAATGCCGAGCCACTCCTCGAACTCTCTCGCCTTGTCCCACGTCTCCTGCAGTTCGATCGCCAGGTCATCGCGGGAAAAGAGCGCGAGCAACTCCGAGGCCGGCAACATCCGAACGTGCGATGGATCGCGCAAGATCTCGATTGCATTTTGCAGCTCCGCCTTGGAGCGATTTTCGGAGCTGACGACATCGGCAACGGTCAATACCCCTCCTGGGCGTAGAACCCGGATCATTTCGGCAAGCACGCGCTCGGGGGCGATGAAATGGTGAAACGAGAGCCGGGTCACAACGGCATCGAATGCGCCGTCTGTGAATGGCAATTGCGCGGCTGAGCCTTCCACGAAGACGACATTCGACAACCCCGCCTTGGCGCAACGCTCACGCGCCTTCTCGATCATCTGCGGCGTCAAATCGAACGCGACGACCTCGCGCGCCTTTTCGGCGAGCGCTCGTGCCACGATGCCGGGGCCGCACGCGACGTCGAGGACGCGCCGGCCCGCGAGGTCGCCCACTGCCGCGACCAAGCGTGCGACCTGTGCCGCGTCGGAGATGGCGGCAGATGAGGCAAAGCTATCTGCCTGTCTTGCAACCTCCTCTCGTATCCGCTGCAGATGATCCGTCATCCCGCCCCTCTCGACCTGTGGATCGGCACGTGGGGATACTGTTATCGTGAGGGCGGGAAGCCGTCTGTCGCCGGCGGGTCGGACTCAATCGCGAGCGGGCCATGGTTAGGCATGCCAGAGCTGAGGACTACGAAAGCGTTGCACGGCCGCTGTTGGCTGTCGGCAATACGTTTGCGTCTGGTCACGAGCACCCGCAGCATACGCACCGTCGATCGCAGTTGCTGCACGCCGTGACCGGAACGATGGCCGTCATCACCGACCATGGCGCATGGGTGGTTCCGCCGCAGCAAGCCCTATGGATTCCGGCGGGCGTCAGCCATGGATTCCGCATGATCGGAGAGGTGCACACTCGGAGCGCCTATCTGGATCCGCAGATTGATTGCGGCCTGCCGTCCTCGTGCTGCATCCTCGACGTGTCCGAGCTGCTGCGCCAACTTCTCGTCGCCGCCATCGATCTGCCGGTCAACTATGACACGGGGAGCCGCGGCGAAGCCGTCGCGACGTTGATCCTGCATGAGCTGCGTATCGCCAAGCGTCAAGCGTTGACGGTGCCCTTTCCGAAACACCCATTACTCGGCGCCAGATGCGCACGCTTCCTGGAGGAGCCGTCCGGGGGCGCGTCGCTCGATGCGTGGGCCTCCGAACTCGCCCTGAGTCGGCGAAGCTTCACGCGGCTCTTCAGGTCCGAGACGGGCCTGAGCCTATTGGACTGGCAAAGAAGGGCGACCGTGCTCCGGGCGATTGATCAGCTCGCTCTAGGAGCATCGGTCACGACGGTTGCGATGGATCTCGGCTATCGCAGCCCCGCCGCCTTCACCAGCATGTTCCGACGCATCGTCGGCGTCCCCCCAAGCCGATATACGAGCGGCTGATCCGCGCGGGCCAAAGTCGACGCGTGAGTCCGCCTGCTGCGCGGCTTGAGTATGTTTAGAGCATCAGGGGAAAGCCCGTGGTATGGTCCGGTTGCGACAGGAGGCTCTCCATGTTGCCCAAAACCCCGCCTGGCGACCCACTGTGGGCTCTCACGGTCGCGGTGATCTACTTCGGGTCCGTCATCGCGTTCGGCGCAATCGCTAGGGCCATTTGCGCGCGGCTCATGAGGCGCTACGGCGCCGACCTGGAGGATGTGCAGAAGCAGGCGGGCTCCAACCGACGTGAACGCGACGTCTTCCTGCTTGGGTTCTGGCGAAAGGAACGCTGAAATCCGATCGCCGGATCAGAACCGGTAGCCGTAGCGGGCGCCCAGGCGGTCGAGGCCTTCATTCTCGTCCCGCGTGCCCGCGTTCGACATATGCTCGAAATAGATCGACAGGCTGTTGTGACGGTCGAAGCGGTAGCCGATTTCCACCGGTATGTGGAACAGCAGGCGCGAGCCCAACGCCTTGTCTGTCTGATTGGGGGCGAGCAGCTTCGTCTCGCCGTTGTGAACGGTGCCTCCGAGGCCGACCGAGAAGAATATTCCGGTCGGCGTGTCGAATTCCCATCGCGCATCGAGATAGGCGTTGCTGGTGCCGCCTTCGGTGGCGATGGAGGCGCCGATGGCCGGCCTGATCGTGCCACCCAACAGCCGGAACGAGGGCGACAGGAGCGCCTCGATGTTGATGGCGACGGCGTCGTTTTCGGTGCGGAACCCGCTCCACAGATTGGAGACGTCATGTGCGAGGACACCGCCCCTGATCTCACGGACGAGCCCTTCGGCGTGAACCGCGGCGGGCCCCACACCTACGAGGGCGAGGCAGGCGAGCAGGCGCAATACAATCCGATGCGACATGCGGCGTCCGCGCTCACGAGGTTCTGAATGAATCACTTTTACCACCGGGGCGGTGGCGTTTCAGCGGCGATTTCGAAGATTTGCCCTGAATGACCGGCGCGCTGTTGCATTTTTAATGAGGCTTGCAAGTTGCTGTCGGCCGGTGAAGCCGGGCTCAGGACTTTCCTGCTTCGCTCTCTCTTCGCATGTCGCCTGGGGTCATCCGGTAACGCTGCTTGAAGCGCCGGTTGAAGTGCGAAAGATCGCCAAACCCCGCCTCGAGCGCGATGGTGGTGATCGACCAAGTCGAATAGCGCGGGCTTGTCAGCATCCGGCGGGCCGCCTCGAGCCGTCGTTCAAGCACAAAATCCGAAAAGGTGGTCCCGGCCTCCTCGAACAGCATCTGAACATAGCGTGGCGAAATGCCTTGGCGCGCAGCGAGCTGATCGAGACTGAGCGTGGCGTTTCCGATCAGATCGGCCTTGATGGCTTCGAGTCGCGCGGCACGAACGCCCCGCCGGCTGGCGATCTCTCCGCCCTCAGCCGTTGTGCCGATGGCCAGGGCGATCAGGTCGTAGATGTGTGCTGCCGAGAGCCGGCCGAGCTGCGGATCGGCAATGCGTTCGGGCAGGTTCGCGACGTAGGACCGCAAGAGTGATAGCGCCTCCGTATTTCCGCGAATGCATCGCGCGGCAGCCGATTCGACGTTCGCGAGCGGTGCGATCGCGCTGAACGGCACGCGAATGGAGACGTAGGTTGTGTCCACGAACTGCAGCAGCGCCGGCTCGCGATATACAAGGAGCACGCCGTCACCAATCTCAGGCACACCTTCTCGCCGGCCCTGCGTGAGGGCCATGTGTCCGCCGGTCTTCATCATCAGGCAGACCGTGTCCTCGCCATCGGCAAGTCTTTGCGCCGGGCGCGTCACGCGCGCTGTTAGAGAGGACAGCATCTTGGCTCGGCGCAGGCCTGGCGCCACGTGCATTTCCATTTCAACTGCATGGCCCGGCTCGGCCTCGAGGTCGAGACGGATCGACTGATCGAAGAGATCGCGCAACGCAGGCAGCCGCTTCGAATGTGGAAGCTCACGCGTCGAGAAGTGGAAAGACGCGTAGTCGCGTTCATCCCCGTCCATCATCGTCCCTCCCGAACCATCGTACGGAGACGTGAAAACTGCGTCGTCAGAGATGATGCGCTGTCCATCGCGGGCGCGCGCACGAATGATCAGTTCGCCCAAAGCATAGCGGGATTTCGTCCGAGTCCAAGACGGAGCGCGACGGAGCTGCGAACAATTGGCCGTCATCGGTCGCAAGAGAGGGCATCATGCTTAGATCGACGTTAGCGATTTGCGCGGCACTTTCAGCGTTGGCCTGGACGAACCCGGTTGCGGCGCAGCAAAGTCTGCCGGCCGCCGCCAACCAAACGCAGGGCATCAAGCGCACTCCGTTGCAGCGCTTCGACGTACCTGGTACCGCCTATGAGACCGTGATCGGCATCGCCGAGATCGCGCCGAACGTCTCGATAGGGCGTCATACGCATCCCGGACCGGAGTCGGGCTACCTGATCGAGGGCGGTTTCGAGCTGCTGATCGACGGTGAGGCGCCGCGGATGCTCAAGGCCGGTGACTCCTACAAGGTGCCTCCGCGCACCGTTCACGATGCAAAGACCGGCCCGGAAGGTGCCAAGGTGATCGCCACCTACGTTGTCGAAAAAGGACAGCCGATCGCGTCCCCCGCCAAGTGAGCAGGGGCGCGAGCAGAGCCTCGACCCGATGCCTCGGCAGGCTATCCGACCGTCAACGTCCCCGCTTGCGGATCGACGATGACCATCTCGCCGCTCTTGATGGCGTGCGTGATGTCCACGTCGAAGCGATCGATGAGCGGGAGGTCGGCGAAGGCCGCGCCCTGCGCCATGATGGGATTGGCGAAGTTGAGGATCAGGGCCTTGGGCTTGCGCCCGATCTTGACGATGTCGCGCGCCATCCAGGCCTAGGCGACGGCGCTGTTGGCGATGTTGAGGATCAGGATCTTGCCGACATAGCTCTGGCCCGCGAGCTTGTGCGCGGGACGCGAGACAATGCCTTTGACGAGATCGAGATCGTAGCGGGCGGAGAAGTTGTCCGACGCAACGAGCGCTTCGCCCGAGACCTTCACGCCGGGGCCGGGGTGACCTTTGTAGATGCGGGTCGTGGTGCTCATGAGGAGGCTCCGACAATGCGGCCGGCGACGGCGCTTTCGACACAGGCGGACATGCTGTCGAGAATGGGCTCGTAGCCATAGCCGCCGAGGATGTTCACGAGCTTTGCCGAGTTCGACATGAGCCGCTTCCAGCCATTGGCCTCGCCGATATCGCGCGCATACATCTGATAGAAGCAGACGCCCGAGAGGACCATGCCGCCGGCACCTTCGATGGAGGCCGTGATCCCCATGCGGTCGGCGGCGGCCTTGATGTCCGGCGAGGTGGTCGCGATCAGCGTCACGTCCTTGTTGATCGTGCGGCCGTCGAGATGATCGGCAAGCGTGCGCATTTCGAAGAGCGAGAGCTGGGGCGCAGCGAAGACGACCACATCGAGCTTGTCATCCTTCGGCCGGTAGGAGGCCATGAGGCGATCGATCTCGGCGCGACCGAGCGGCGTCGCTTTGGGGACCGGGCTGTCGAACACAGCCTTGAGATCCGGTGCCTCGGGCGTGATGCCGATCATGTGGAAGAGCGGCGTCGAGCCGAAGCTCGCGAGCGCGGCGCCGAACTGCTTGATCTCGTCGGAGGTCACGGGACCGCTGATGCCGCTCAGCACGGGCACTTCCCAGTACGAGCGCATGGCTCGGCCGACGAGGCCACCGAGCGCGCCCCACTCTGCAAGATCCTTGGGGCGTGTAGTCACCTCGAAATGCGTGTGGCCGCGGCGGTGGCGGTCGAGATGATAGCCGTAGCGCGGCGTGTAGCCTGTGAGCGCCGCGGCGAGTGCGGAGGGGCCGCCCTCGAAGTTCGTGCGCGCGCCGAGCACGCTGTTGGCGTAGATCGACGAGCCGGTGTCGCCGAAGGCAATGTGCTCGCCGAGCACGGGCGGGATGACCGACTGATAGTTGATGCAGGTGTTGGTCATCATGAAGCCGAGCGCCTCGAAGGCGGCCGTCGCGCGGCGCTCGAGATCGGCCATGGTCTCCGTCTGGCCGAGACGCTTGTAGGCGTTGAAGTCGACCCCGCGCGGGTCCGTGATCGCCGGCACGCGCACGCGGCGCTCGGCGAGCGGCAGCTTGGCGAGGCTTTCGAGGAAATCGACGCCCGAGGGGCCGAGCGCCTCGGGGTCCGCCATCAGGTGGACCTGCGAAATAGGAACACAGTCCTCGGCATCGAAAAAGCGGCCGACCTTGAGGATCTGCTCCATGGCGTACTGGCGTGCGCGCCCTTCGGCGCCGGCCAGCATGGCCTTCTGGTGGTCATCGAGCTTCATGCGGCATTTCCGTCCCGGAGTTTATATCCCGTCGGACAATGCGGCCCGATGGGCGAGACGACAAGTCTCGAAATCGCTGCGCGTCCGGGAGGCGGATATGCAGAACGGCGGAGCGTTGCCGCTCCGCCGTTCCGAAATTCAGTCGAGCTGGTCGCAGGCGGCGCTCAGTGCACCGTCGCGATCTCCAAATCATCGCCGAGCGCGTGGCTCATGGCGGCCTGCCGGGTGTCGGTGAGCGCGATTGGCGTACCGTCCGCCGCGTGCAGGGCATAGAGCGTCAGGCCGCGCGGTAGATTGTCGATCGAGGGGAAGCGCTCCTTGGCCTCTTCCGAGGTCATCGTGCGGATGTAGGCCACGACGCCATCGCCAAGGCGGGCGAGATCGATTTCGCTCATGATCGGTGCGGTCATCTTCTTCGACGACCGGCGCCGGGGACCGCTTTTGCTGCTACGTTCCATGTCGGTACTCCTAACGTATCAGAGGCGCAGGCTGGCCTCCATGACCGACGCCTGCGGGAGGTCCCGACAGGGCCAGTCCGCTCATGCAGCCGAATGTTCCGACGATTCGGCTGGATGATCTGTAACTGAAACGACTCACCCGGACGTTTTCCGTCCAATCTCGATGCGGCGAATTAGCCGCTCGGGCGTGTGGCGAACAAGATCTATCGCCAGGAGCCCGTTATTGAGGTCGGCATTACGGACCTCGATGCCTTCCGCGAGCACGAACGTGCGCTGGAACTGGCGGGCCGCGATGCCACGGTGCAGGTACGCGCGCGTCTTGTCGTCGTCCTGCTTGCCGCGGATGGTGAGTTGGTTGTCCTCAAGCGTGATCTCGAGCTGGTCGCGGGTGAAGCCGGCGACCGCGAGTGTGATCCTCAGCGTCTCTGCCGAGGCCTCATCCTTTGGAATTCGTTCGATATTATAGGGGGGATAGCCGTCGGCCCCGCCTTTCGCGACCCGGTCGACCAGGCGCTCGATCTCGTCGAAGCCGAGCAGCAGCGGGCTCGATAGCAGCGACATCCGTGGCATTGCAGCCCCTCTCTTGAAGCGACCTCGCTCGCCCATCTCGGTTGCCGGCCCGTCAGGCGCCCGGCTTCCGCTTCGGCCCCGTTCACCCGGGCGCCTGGGCGTGCTCCACTCATATGGGATCATAGCCGCAGACTTCAAGCAACGCGGAGTGTGGCCATTCGGCCGCGCAAGCGGTCATCCATTGCCATGAGAAAGTCTTGGCTGGGGGCCAGAAATGCGCGCCGGCTGCCTCGGGGGAGGCGGGGGCTGCCAATCCGAGATACAACAAAATGCGGAAGTCTCAGCTCGGATCGGTGTGGCTGGCGCTGGTGATCGGCGTCGGCGGCGTGGGGGCCATGGGTGCGCCGGCGATCGCCCAGCAGGCAGGGAAGCCGGCGCTCGAGGAGTTGACGCCCGAAGAGATCGCCGAGCGCGAGGGCCGCAAGGCCTGCAAGGTTGCCATCTGCGCCGCCTTCCACATGAAGAAGGCCGAGGGCGGCGACATCTCCTGCAGCGTCCTCAAGACGTGGCGCAAGGAGCAGCTCCAGAAGATGATCGAGCGGGCCAAGGTTTCCTGGCCATGGGGTCGGGTGAAGTGCGTTGCCGACATCAAGCTGAAGCGCGGCGACCTTATCAAGGCCATGACCGAGGCGAGCTATGTCACAGAGCTCGACAAGCATCAGGTGAACTGCGAGATCGAGCGCGAGAAGGACGGTCCGGCAAAGATCAGCTTCGCCTGTGCGCCGAAGGTGACCTTCGCGAACGGCAAGGCGACGAAGGCGGCGCTGAACTGGGGTGCTATCGAGGCGCCGACGCTGGTCAAGGGCGCCATGTGGACCGCGACGGCGACTGACAACACCTTCAATGTCCTGCAGTCGACGGTGGTCGAGGATATCAACGACTTCATCGGCCCGAAGTGCGACGAGGTGAAGGACGAGTGGGCCAAGTAGGCCCAGCCTTCCTCACACCACGGCAGCGCCGCGCACGAGCACGCGTCCCTCGAAGAGGCGCCGTGCCGTGCGGTAGACCGCGGCATAGTCCGCATGAGCCGGCGTGCCGTCCGCGCCCGCCGGCGTGACCTTCGCATCGACGTGCGTGATGCCCGAGGGCTGTCCGATCCGGATCGCCGAGGCGTCCGCCGCAAGGCCCTTGGCGCAGATCGCCGGGATCGTGCCCTTCAGCCGCGCCGCGACCGAAAGACAGAGCGCGCAGGTCAGGGCCACGGCGCGGTGCGGCTGGCCGACCGAGATCATGCGCACGGTGATGTCCATGTCGGCAGGCCCGAGCTTCACGCCCGCGAGCGTGGTCGCCTCGCGCGGGGCCGTGACCATGGCCACTTTCGGCACGCTCTTGATGCGCGCGGCTTCGTCGAGGTCGCGCGCGATGCCCATGGCGACCGACGCTGCGCGGCGTATACCCTCGAGCTTGGCCAGCAGCTCCTTGTTGTGATCGATGGCCTCGGGCATCTCGATCCCAGAGCAGCCGAGCGACTCGGCGGCAACGAACACACAGGGATTGGCCGCATCGACGAGGCTCGCTGCAATAGGCCCGAGACCCGGAACGTTCAGCTCATCCACGGGACGTCCCGTCGGGAGCAGCTTGCCCGTGCGTGCGCCGCCGGGCGCCATGAACTCGAGGCGAATAGGCGCGCCCGTGCCGGCAACGCCGTCGAGCGCCATGGTGCCATCGACCGCCGCCTGCCCGCCCTCGACAGGGAAGCGCGAGACGATGATCTTCGACGTGTTCGTATTGTGAATGCGCACGATGGCCTGACCGTCAGCAGGGACCGGCACGAGGCCCTCGTCGATCGCGAATGGCCCGATGGCCGAGGACATGTTTCCGCAGTTGCCGCCATAGTCGACGGTATCGTCGATAACGCCGATCTGCGCGAAGGTGTAGTCGACGTCGGCGTCGGGGCGGCTCGGCGGCCCGATGATGCAGATCTTAGAGAGCGAGGAGACGCCGCCGCCCATGCCATCGAGCTGGCGCGCGCTTGGGTCATTGGCGCCGATGGCTGAGCGGAAGATCGGCGCCCAGGCTTCGCGGTCGGCGGGCAGATCGCGTGTGTGGAACATGACGGCCTTGGATGTGCCGCCGCGCATGAACACGGCCGGGATGCGCACCTGCTTCATGGGTCAGACCTCGCTTGCGGGGCGTCTTCTAGTCCAGCGTGCGCAACAGCTCGGCGAAGAGCCGGCAGCGCGGCACCATCGAGGAGACGAGCATGTGTTCCTCGAAAGTGTGCGCGCTCGCCCCATCAACACCGAGGCCATCCAGCGTGGCGACGCCGAGGGCACCGGTGAAATTGCCGTCGCTGCCGCCCCCGAACGAGCCATGATCGAGCCTGAAGCCGATGTTGGCCGCGATCTCGTGTGCCTTCTCGTAGAGCGCCATGGTCTGGCGGTGCGGCTGCCAGAGCGGACGCACAGGACCGCGCTCGACCTTCACCGTGATGCCGTCGTTCTCGGACTCGAGCGCCGCCATGCGGGCGGCCACCTCATCGAAGATCGCTTGCGTCGGTGCGACCGTCAGCACCTGCGCGCGGCAGCGGATGGGCATGACATTGACGAACGTGCCGCCCTCGATCGTGCCGACCGAGAAGGTCATGCCGCGTTCGAAGTCGGTCATGTTCTCGATGCGCTCGATGAGGCCGGCCATGGCGCGGATCGCGCTGCGGCCCTGGCGGTTCGTCGCGCCGGCATGGGCGGGCCGCCCCTCGACATCGATCCAGAAGCGCTGGAAGGCAAAGCGCCCGGTGACGATGACGCCATTCTTGCAGGGCTCCGTGACGAGCACGTAGCGGTGCGCGCGCGCTTCCTGCTCGATGCGTTCGCGCGAGGAGGGGCTGCCGATCTCCTCGTCGGGGATCAGCATGTAGGTGATGGGAAGCTGCGCGCCGCCGTTCTCGCAGACGATCTTGAGTGCCTCGATGGCGATCGCGACGCCGCCCTTCATGTCGTAGATGCCGGGGCCGAAGTAGCGGTCGCCGTCGCGCCGGAGCGGCAGGCGCCCGGCCAGCGTGCCGACGGGATGCATCGTGTCGAGATGCGAGAGGATGAGGATGCCCGGGCTGTTCGTGCCCTCGCGACCGGCAAAGCGCGCGAGCACGATGTCGGCAAGGCCGCCTGTGCCTGGTACGCGCTCGATGGTTCCGCCGAGCTTGGCAAGATCGGCACTCACGAGGTCCATCATCCGGTTCACACCGGCAATGTGATAGGTCGGGCTTTCCTCGCGCACCCAGGGCAAAAGGCGCTCGAGCATCGCGTCGACGTTGAAGAGGTCTTTGGCCAGCACGTTCTTGGTCTCCTGGCTTGGTCTTCTGGTTCGCTGCAGGTCCGACGGAGCTGAGAGCTCGCCACGAGGGCCGCGCGACAGGCGACGTCGGGTGCGGGCGCATACTAGCTCAAGCGGGCCCGCTTGTGTGCAGATGTGTCGTTGCCGCATGGCTCGTCAGCATCCGGCCGAGGAAGCGCTAATCGTCCGACGACGTGTGGAGCGCTTCTAAGATGCTGGCTCCTGGTGCGGAACTGCTCAGGGCACCCCGAACCCAGCTCTGGGCGATCAAGGTGCGTTTACAGCGCCGTCTGCCTTGCTGCACAGTGCGCCCGAAACGTCCAAGGAGAAAAACAATGACCAGCCCATCGAGCGCGCTGCCGCGCGGTGTCTTCACCATGCAGGCCCAGGAGCGCATCGTTTTCGGCGAGCCGGCAGGCGAGGCACTGCTCGCGGAAATCAAGCAGCGCGGCGCACGCCGCGTGTTCGTCACCTCGACGCGGTCGCTCGCAAAGCTTTCGGACGGGCCGCTTCAGGCCATCGAGAAGGCGCTCGGCAGCCTGCATGTCGGCACGTTCAGTGCCATTGCCTCACATAGCCCGCGCGAAGATGTGATCGCAGGTGCTGGAGCGGCCCGCGCGGCCAAGGCCGATCTCATTGTGGCCGTCGGTGGCGGCTCGGTCGTGGATGCGACCAAGGCCATGCTCATGTGCCTCTGGCACAATCTCGACAGCCCCGCGGCCATGGAGCCTTATCGCTCCGGCCGCGATGATGGCCGCATTCCGACCCCCATGGTGCCGCCGCCTGATGCCATCCGCATGGTCGCGATCCCGACGACCCTCTCCGCGGCCGAGTTCACGCCCAATGCCGGTGTCACGAACAGCGAGACGCACTTCAAGCAGTCCTTCAGCCACCGCCTGTTCGTGCCGATGACGGTGATCCTCGATCCGGTCATGACAATGGCAACACCCGAGTGGCTGCTTGTTTCGACCGGCATCCGCTCGGTCGATCACGCGGTCGAGTCCTACTGTTCGCCGACCGCCAATCCAGCGACGGAGCCGCTTTCGCTGCAGGGTCTTCGGTTACTCCACCGCTCGCTGCCGGCCATGGTGGAGCGCCCGGACGATCTCGCGGCGCGGCTCGATGGCCAGTTTGGCATGTGGCAGGCGATTTCGGCATCGATCGCGGGCGCGGGGAGCGGTGCCAGCCACGGCATTGGCTATGTGCTCGGCTCCGGCTATGGCGTGCCGCATGGCCACACGAGCTGCGTCATGCTGCCGGCCGTCCTGCGCTGGAATGCGTCCTTCAATGGCGAGCGCCAGAAGGCCTTGAGCGCTGCGATGGGGGCGCCGGATCGGCCTGCCGGGGATCTCATCGCCGAGCTCGTCCAGCGCATTGGCCAGCCGGGAAACCTGCGCGCCGTCGGTATCAAGCGTGAGGATCTGCCGACGATCGCCGAGCGGGCCATGACCTATGCCCCGGTGCGGCGCAACCCGAAGAAGATCAACGGCCCTGCCGACGTCATGGAGATCCTCGAGATCGCCTGGTAGGGCGGTCCCGAGTCTCAGGCACGTGCGAGACGGCCGTCTCTTGGCACGGCCTCGCGAGCCACCGGCTGGCGGCGCCCTGTGCGCCGCCGCCAGAGCAGGAAGAGCACGATCGACACGTTCAGCAGGTTCCAGGCAATGCCGTTCAGGAGGGCGGCTTGGTAGGGGCCTGGGAGGTCGTAGATCACGCCCGAGAGCCAGCCGCCGCGCGCCATGCCGAAGAGCGTCGCCATGAGCACGACGCCGACGCGTGCGCCCGCCTCTTTGGGCGAGAAGTACTCGCGCACGATGAGCGCATAGCTCGGCACGATGCCGCCCTGGAAGAGGCCGAACAGCGCCGAGACCACATAAAGCGACGCGAGCCCGTCGAAGGGGAGGTAGAGGAAGAGCGCGATCCCCTGCAGCGTCGAGCCGAGCAGCAACGTGTACAAGCCGCCGATCTTGTCGGAGATGAAGCCCGAGATGAGCCGGCTCACGATGCCGAAACCGAGCATGAGCGAGAGCATTTCGGCGCCGCGCTGGGCGCCGAAACCGAGGTCGGCGCAGTAGGCGACGATGTGGACCTGCGGCATCGACATGGCGACGCAGCACGCGAGGCCGGCGACAATGAGCAGCGTCTGAAGCGTGGCGGGCCGCAGGCGCAGAAGCGCCGGCGAGGGCTCGTGCGCGAGGCTTCCGGCGGCGACCGGTGCCTCGTGTGGCGGCCGGCGCTGGAGGAGCGGCGCCAGCAGCAGCAGCGTCACCGTGCAGAAGAGACCGAGGGCAATGTGCGTGAAGCGCCAGCCATACGTGTCGATCGAGGCCTGCAGGATCGGCGGCCAGACCGTGCCCGAGAGGTAGTTGCCACTGGCGCAGATGGCGAGGGCAATGCCGCGCCGCTTGTTGAACCAGTGGGTGATGTCGGCGAGGAGGGGCGCAAACATCGTGGCGGTGCCGCAAAGGCCGATCAGGACGCCATGCGCGATGGCAAACTGCCAAAGGTTTTGCGTGTAGCCGGTGGCGATGTAGCCGAGGCCGAGGGCGATGGCGCCGAAGAGCACGGGAAACATGACGCCATGGCGGTCGGCAAAGCGGCCGGCGATGACGCCGCCAAAGCCGAAGCCGAGCAACGTGAGCGTGTAGGGAAGCGAGGCCGCTCCGCGGTCGACGCCGAACTCCGCCTGCACGGCGGGAAGAACGACGACCACCGACCACAAGCCCACCATGCCGATCGTGCCGATGAAGGCCGCGGCGAGAAGCCGAAGCCATGCATAGGCCGAGTCGACATCGGCGGCCGTACCATAGGGATTGTTCATGGGATCAGCGGTCTCGGCCTAGGGAGCGCGTGGCGCTACGCGAATTGAGCCTGCGCGATATGCCTGATTTTTAGGCGCAAGTCGATGCGAGTGTTCCTGGCGCTGAGTGTTGCCGATGTGCCGCGCCGGAAACGGGGTGCGCCGACGACACGTCATTCCGCTGACGAATGGCACGTAACATGATAACTTCTTGCGATAATGTGGCCGCATCACCATGTAGGCCGACACCTGCAATCGGGTGCCGCGCATCGTTGCGCGTGCGGGGGCAGGGATGTGAGTTCAACCAGGGAGCAAAGCAATGAACGCGTCGTGGGCACGTGCCGGGGGGCGTGGCTTCGTCCTCGCCGTGCTGATGATGACGGCCGGTTTCTCCGGGGCACGGGCTGAGACACCCTTCCAGACGCTCGTCGGCACATGGGGTGGCTCGGGGCAGATCAGGCTCGACAATGGCAAGACGGAAGCGTTGAAGTGCCGTGCCTTCTACACGCAGAAGGAAACGGCGGCTCTCGGCATTGCGCTGCGTTGCGCCTCGGCCAGCAACAAGATCGAGCTGCGCGCCAATCTCAATCAGAGCGGAAGCCAGGTTGAAGGGAGCTGGGAAGAGCGCACGTTCAATGCAACCGGAACGGTGACCGGCAAGGTCAGCTCGGGTCGGATCAATCTCGCGATCACGGGCGGGACGTTCTCCGGCTCCATGAACGTGGCGATTACGGGCGCGCGCCATTCGGTGTCGATCGAGACGAACGGTATCGGGCTCAGGGCTGTGAACATCAGCCTGTCGCGCAGTTAGGTTGGCTTTGGGGTGGGGGTATCCGCCCGGTGGGGCGGCGGTGAGCGGCCCGAGCGGCCGCTCTGGCGCAGAAGGCGCCACGTCGCGGGGCGTGAGCAGGGAGAAGGATCATGAGAAGGATTTGGACGTCGCTCGCCGCACTGGCTGTCGCGAGTGGGTTGGCGCTGAGCATGGACGCAGCCGTTCTCGGCGAGGCGGCGGCACAGCAGCGGATGCGCGATGGCGAGCGCCCCAGGAAAGCCCCTGCCTATGTCGTAGCCGAAAGCCGCTGGGGGCACGGCACGATCTCCGGCCCCGTGCGCCGCGGTCCCAATGGCTGGGAAGTACGGATGCCGGGTGGGACGTGGATCGAATGCAAGCGGAGCTGCTCGGAGTCGCTGCGCCTCGCGACCGTGGATTTCTGGGAGACGCAGGGACGCAACCCGCCTGACGGCGGCCCCAACTACTTCACCTTCGACTTCTGGTTCTAAAAGCAAAAACCCTCTCCCGATCTGGGAGAGGGCTTTTCGCTTCTTGGAGATCGGTCGCGGCGATCAGCCGATTGCCAGCGGCATCTTCTGGTCGATCTTCACACCGGCATCGTCGATCCAGGTGAATTCGAACTCGCCCGGCCCCGGCACCTTCATGAAGAAGGCGAGGTAGGGGTTCGCCGAGATGCCCGGCGACACGTCGGCTTTGAAGAACTCGACGCCGTTGAACTTCGCCGTGAACGTGTTGATGATGTTGCGCGGGACGACCTTGCCGTCGGCGGTCTTACGGTTCCCGGTCTCCATGACGTGCTGGACGAGCGTCTTGATCTCGATGACCTCGCCGACCTTGGCCTTTTCCGGAATACGGATGCGGGGTTTTGCTGCTGACATCGTTCTCGCTCCCTATCCCTGCCTCAGCCGCCGCAGCCGCCGATCGTGACTTTGACATTGCGCTTGCCGAGCAGGAACTTGCCGTCGCTCAGCTCCGCCACCACAACGACATCCTGCGTCCGCGCGAGGCGCATCCGGCTCGAGACCGAGGCCTTGCCCGACGCGGGCGTAAAATTGTAGCTCGCGACGCCCACCTGCGGATTACCGGAGGCGAAGACGTGCACCGCCTTGACGTGGCTGGCGTCCGTCATCGGGCTGTCGACCGCGAGCGTGAAGGGCACCGTGTTGCCGTTCTCGGCGATCTCGGGGATCTCGAGCGTGATGCCGCTCTCGGTCGGCTTGGCATCGCCGAGCACCTTCTTCAGGGCCTCGTCGATACTGCGAACAGGCTCCTGGGCAAGCGCCGGCAGGCCCGCGAGGAATGCGGCCATTGCCAAGCTGGCACCCGCGCCGATCAGGAATGTCCGACGGCCAACAACTTCGATCTCCAACCTCTGCGTCATGCCTTTCGCACACCCGGCATTTGGGGCCGAGCCCTCCTCGATTTTGGCGGTGCACCGCGGCGCGTCGGTTGCTCCGACGGCGTCGGTACTTGCAGATTTCCAGTAGCATATTAGAATGTTTGTATGCAACCGCAGGGGCGCTGAGAAGGCGTGGTTTCGACGATCATGCAGCAGTTCGCGCGCCGGCCCTTTTCATTGCTTGCAGCCCTCCTCGCGCTCTTTCTCGGCGCCAGCATTGCGTGCGCTCAGAACGCCGGCGCCGCTCCCGAAATCGATCTCGCAACTGCACCCGTGGCGCTGGTCATGATCAGCGATCCCGGCTGTCCCTATTGCGCGCGCTGGGAGCGCGAGGTCGCTCCCGGCTATGAGGCGAGCGAGGACGGCAAGATCGCCCCGCTCGTGCGCCGCTTCCGGCACGCGCCCGATATCGCCTTCATCCAGCGCGTTGTTTACTCGCCGACATTCGTGATGCTCGTGCGCGGCCGCGAGGTCGGACGCATCGTCGGCTACGGGGGCGCGGATCTCTTCTGGATGCAGCTCGCCGCTTTGATGGAGGACGTGCGCGTCGCGCTGCAGCGCAGCGGAGCCGCCGCGCCCAACTTCGCGGAGAAGCAGGTCGAAAGAAGATGACGACGATCCGCGTTCAATCAGTACTTGCGCGGACCACTGAAAGCTTATCAAAAGAAAATATAAGAAAGAGCGCCGGAAAGGCTGCAAAGAACGTGCGCTGGATTCGAGCACTCGATCTCACGGGAGGTGTAAATGACTGATATTTCACGGCGGAATCTGATTATTGGCGCCGGCGCCGGCGCGGTTGCTGCGACGAATTTCGGGACGTTCGCCATCGCGCAGGGAGTCCGGGCCGGCCGCGTTGTCATCATCGGCGGCGGCGCCGGCGGCGCGAGGGCTGCGCGCGCATTGAAGCTCGGTGCGCCGGCGCTCCAGGTGACGCTGATCGAGCCGAACAGGATCTACTCGTCCTCCTTCTTCTCCAACCTCTATCTCGGCGGCTTCCGCACCTACGGCTCGCTCAATCACAACTACGATGGCCTGCGCCGCCTCGGCATCAATGTCGTCCATCAGCGCGCGACGGCAGTGGATACGGCCAAGAAGACTGTGCGCACGAGCGGCGGACAGACGTTTGCCTATGACAAGCTCGTCGTCTCGCCGGGCATCGAGGTGAAGTACGACTCCATTCCCGGCTACTCGGCCGCCGCCGCGAGCGGCCGCGCGCCGCACGCCTACACGACCGACGGCCCTGGCAAGCACCACCTGAAGCGCCTGCTCGAGCAGATGCCGAATGGCGGCACGGTCGCCATGGTCATGCCGAACAACCCCTATCGCTGCCCGCCCGGACCCTATGAGCGCGCGGCCATGATCGCGCACTTCCTGAAGACGCGGAAACCGAAGTCGCGCCTCGTCATCATCGATCCGAAGAAGGCGTTCTCGAAGCAGCCGGTGTTCGTCGAGGCGTTCAACAAGTACTACAAGGACAATCTCGAGCTGAATCTCTCGAACGATATCGATGAATTCAGCGTCACGGCCTTCGATGCCAAATCGCGCGAGATCACGACCAAGGCCGGCAAGAAGGTCAAGTTCGATGTCGCCAACGTCATCCCCCAGCAGAGCGCAGGTCAGATTGCGCTGAGGACCGGGCTCGCCAAGGGCGACTGGTGCCCGGTCAACCCGGAGAACTTCTCTTCTGCACTCGTGAAGGACGTCTACGTGCTCGGCGATGCGACGATCGCGGCCGAGATGCCGAAGTCGGCCTTCTCGGCGAACAGCCAGGCCAAGGTCGCCGCCAACGACATCCTTGCGGAGCTTGCCAAGGGCGAGCGTTTCCCGGCGCGCTTCCGGAACACGTGCTGGTCGCTGCTTGCGCCCGACGACAACGTCAAGGTCGGCGCCAACTACACGGCCAAGGGCGGCAAGCTCGAGCCGTCCGGCTCGTTCGTGTCGAAGCCCGGTGAGGATGCCGCGACGCGGGCGCAGAACTACCAGGAGTCCATCGGCTGGTACTCTGGCATCACCGCCGACATGTTTGCCGGACCCGCGGCGGCTGCGGGCAAGAAAAAGGGTTGAAGCTGTCCCTTCTCCCCGTCCTGACGGGGAGAAGGTCAGGATGAGGGGCGGCGGCAAACACTAACGTTGCGCAAGCTCCCGCCCCTCACCCCGACCCTCTCCCCATTGAAGGAATGGGGAGAGGGGGAAGTGGGGGCGTCAGCTCTTGTCGGCCAGTTTGTCGATGATCCTGGCGAGCTTGATATCGCGCTCGGTGAGGCCGCCGGCATCATGCGTCGAAAGCGTGATCTCGACGCGGTTCCAGACGTTCGACCACTCGGGATGATGATCGAGCTTCTCCGCCGCCAGCGCGACCTGGGTCATGAAGCCGAAGGCGGCGCTGAAATCCTTGAACTTGATCGTGCGCGTGAGGGCATCGCGTCCGTCGACCATGTGCCAGAGCGGCAGCTCGGCGCGGACGGTTTCGCGTTCGGCAGGGTCGAGTTTCCGGGCCATGCTCGTTCTCCGCTTGGCTGAGGCCGGTCACGAATTCATTCAAGTTTAAGCATCGCGGCATCATTCCAGCGCCACGAAACGGTTCAAGACGTTGTGATAGCCATTCGGGGCTTTCCGGCGACGGAACGCGCTGTTTTGCGCGTTGTGACAAGTGAAAGGTGCATAGTGTAGCCTCGGGCCCAAAGAGCCCGACGTTGCACGGCTGCGACGTTCGGACGGTACAATCAGGAGGGCGCCATGTCGCCGAAAGTCTTGCTCGCGCTTGCTGGCTCGGTGCTTGTGGGCGTCATGGGCGCGGCTGAGGCGCAGGTGCGCAAGGCGCGGGATGGCGCGGGATCCGTGACGGCGTGCAGCCGCTACGGTCACGGCTGTCAGACGGCGCCAGTCCGTCGTGGGCAGTTCGATTACGAGTACCGCCTGCCAAACGGCACGTGGATGCCGTGCAAGCAGAGCTGCAAGGACGCCTTCCGCGAAGACGTGATCGACTACTGGGAGACGCTCAACGAGCGCGAAGGCGAGCGGTAAGCGCGCATTGAGGTCCGAGAGCCTGCCTCAGCTCTTCTTCTGAGGCAGGTTCAGGCGAATGTGCAACTCGTTGAGCTGCTTGTTCGAGGCCTCCGACGGGGCGCCCATCAGCAGGTCGCTCGCCTGCTGGTTCATCGGGAAGAGGGCGACGTCGCGCACGGTCGAGCAGCCCGTGAGCAGCATGACAATGCGCTCGATGCCGGCCGCCATGCCGCCGTGCGGCGGTGCGCCGTACTGGAAGGCGCGATAGAGCGCGCCGAAGCGAGCCTCCACCACCTCGGGCCCGAGACCGGCAACGCCGAAGGCTTTCACCATCG
>Ga0066256_1002227_pt1 | contig 20438 bp, 15 predicted proteins | sample ThiBio_1000_biof_FD_87107 | JGI IMG/M metagenome (GOLD analysis project Ga0066256, IMG submission 87107) | Wastewater bioreactor microbial communities from Cape Town, South Africa - Thiocy_expt_1000_biof (version 2) | ecosystem: Engineered > Bioreactor > Thiocyanate-remediating >... | reverse complement strand
AAAAAGTGACAAATCATGATGCGGTTACATTCTAATTACACGGTACACGTTTTTATAGTATATCTTTTTAGTATTATTCTTTCATCCTGTTCCGGCTCTAAACAATCGGGCAGGAACTCTTGGATTCCCCTTTTCAATGGCACATCTACCCAATACTGGCGCTCGGTAAATAGCGATGATTTTCCAAAATCGGGTTGGAGGATCGACAATAATATTTTGGTACTTGATTCCGGCAGAAAAGGAGGCGACATCATTACGAGTGAAAAATTTGGAGCGTTTGAACTTGAACTGGAATATAATATTTCCAAATACGCCAATACGGGCGTGAAATATTATGTAGATTTAATACAAAGGCCTAATGCGAAAAAAATGACGGGCATAGGTTTTGAATACCAGATTATTGACGACCATGATTATCCGTTAGAGAAAACACATAAAGATACTAAAGTGCAAACCGGCGCATTGTATGAACTGTACGGCCCGGCGGCAAACAAAATTCTGCATCCTCCCGGCAGTTGGAATAGTATTAAAATCATTGCAAAGAAAAATAAAGTGGAGCATTGGTTAAATGGTAAAATGGTCGTTCAGTTCCAAAGAGGTTCCGATGATCTTAAACAGCGAATTCAAAAATCGAAGTTTGCTGAATTTCCCGGATTTGGAATGTCGCCCGAAGGATATATTTTAATACAGGATTACGGTAATATGACACAATTCAGAAACATTAGAATAAAAAAGTATGATTAAAAAAGGGGTTTTAGCGTTAGTGCTGCTGGTGTATTTTCAGGGCATTTCATTTGCTCAAACTGAAACTGAAAGAAGAAGTGAATACCTGCAGGATGTTTTAAAAATTATTATTCCCCAAAAAATTCAGAAGAATACAAGAAGGGTATCTGATAAAGACAGTACCTGGGTTGAATGGTTGAACAGAACCCGCGAACTCCCCCCCGATTTTTCTAAAATGAGGTCTTATCCTTTTTTGCCCGAACCATTGGTGATGGAAAAGGATGGGAAAGACATCCCAATTACAACGAAGCAGCAATGGGAAGAAAAACGAAACTGGATAAAAAAAGAATACCAACAGTGGATATCCGGACGGTTTCCGCCGGCGCCCAATAATATCCGATCAGAAATTTTATCACAAAAGATTGAGGACGGAGCGTTGGTTCAGATGATCAGGTTAACATTCGGCCCCGCCCATAAGGCCGTCATGACATTTGAGTTAATGATTCCGCAGGATCGTAAAGGCCCGCTGCCCGTATATATGACCCAGTGGACACACAGAGGTTGGGCGCAACTGGCCGTTAGAAGAGGCTACGTAGGTTGTGTGTACGCAGGAGCTGATAGCTGGGACGATACCGAAGAATACAAATTTGTTTACCCTGAATTTGATTTTAGCATGCTGATGCGCCGCGCATGGGGCGCTTCGAGAGTGATTGATTATTTGTTCACCCGTAAAGAGGTTAATAAAAATCAAATTGCAATTACGGGCCATTCCAGAAATGGTAAACAATCATTATGGGCTGGTGCTTTTGACGACAGGATTGCGGCAGTCATATCAAGCAGTTCAAGCACCGGTGGCGATTCTCCCTGGCGGTATAACGATCCCCAATATGCCAGCGAAACGATAGACCTGGTAACAGCTTATAATAGTCACTGGTTCCATCCCCGTTTACGATTCTTTTTCGGCAATGAAGATAAACTACCTGTTGATCAGAATCTATTGGCAGCCTTAATCGCCCCCAGAAAATTGCTGTTTCAGTATTCAATTTATGAAACAGGGCTTAATTCATGGTCAATTGAGCAAAACTATTACTCGGTAAAAAAGGTGTACGATTTTTTTAAACTGCCCCAAAATATTGGCGTGGCAACCCGCATGGGCCGCCATGCAATTGCAGCAAGGGATATTGAAAACGCAATTGATTTTTTAGACATTTCTTTTAAAAAAAGAGCAGGTGATTGGAATAATGTTTTTTATTTTCCTTACAGCTACGATGCATGGTTGAAAAACAACGCTCAGGCTGCCTTAGAGGCTAAAAAAATTGACAGGGTAGTATTGAAAGAGAACTATTCAGGTACCCACGCGCCGGGCAATGACAAGGCAAAGATTAAAAGCAACCTTAAATGGCTATTGGGCGATCAGCCTGCGGGAGTGAAACCGCTTCCGCCAACTGTATTAGACCCGGTACGTGTTGATTGGATGCGATTAGTAACAGTGCTCCCCACAATAAAAGGTGCGAAATTGATTGAATTTGGTCCCTATGAAGCCGTTGGGGATTACATGTACTCCGCACTGTACGTACCGGAACAGTTTGCAAATGATCTGTCAGGAAAAAAGAAAATACCCGTCGTGATATATCTACATCAGTACGCACATTCATCGGGTTTTGTGAAAGGTTATGATAAAGGCAACGAGATTAATAAGCAAAAACTGATCACTAATCTGGTTAGACAGGGTTTTGCAGTTTACGCGTTTGATATGTTTGGCTTTGGTCCCCGATTGGAGGAAGCAACTCATTTCTACGACAGGTTTCCGCACTGGTCTAAAATGGGCAAAATGGTGATGGACGTAGGCAGCGGGATTGACGCATTACAATCACTGGCTTACGTGGATACAAAAAATATTTTTGTGGTGGGTAATTCAATAGGAGGAAGTGTGGGATTGATGGCCGCGGCTTTGGATGACAGGATTGCGGGTTTGGGAGTAGTGACGGCTATGTCGCCTTTAAGGGCTTCAAACAACCGTTATGAAACAATCAGAACGTTTTCTCATTTGTTTGGCATGATACCGCGCTTAGGGCTGTTTGCTGATGCGCCTCAAAAAGTTCCCGTTGATTACGGAGAAATCCTGGCAATTATCGCGCCCCGCCCGGTAATGATTATTGCGCCGGATATGGATTGGCATACTGATATTAGTTCGCTCAGAAAAATGTTAGGCCCGGTAAAAAAAGTTTATGAGAATTATAAAAAACCCGGATCGCTGGATATTCGCTATCCCCATGATATAAACCGTTTGCCGGAAGAATTAATACCGCAAATCGGTTCATTTTTTAAGACTTATTTAAATTAAAAAATGTTACGAAAGAAGCTCTTGGTGTTTTTGTTCCTGTTGTGCGCCGGCAGTTTGTTTGGCCAGGAAACCGTGAAGTACGACTCTTCCTACAAAAAACCAAATTTCGTCAGAAAAATGGAATTTTTTCAAAATCTGCCGGTTAAAAAAGATGCCATCGTTTTTCTTGGAAACAGTATTACGGAAGCCGGCCGGTGGCAGGAGATGGATCCTGACCGGATAATTTTGAACAGGGGAATCGGTGGCGATAATACATTCGGCCTTTTGGCAAGAGCAAAAACTATCATTGATTTAAGGCCCCGAAAGCTATTTATCATGATTGGGATTAACGACATGGCTCGAAGAATTCCCATTGACATTGTAATGAGGAACTACCGAAAACTAATCACAGCGTTTAAATCAGCGATTCCCCAAACTCAGGTTTATGTGCAAAGCGTTTTACCTGTTGATACGAAACTTTCAAAAGGTAATTATCAAACAGCAAACCCTTTGGTGATCGAACTCAATAAAGAGTTGCAGAAAATGGCCAAAGAACTGCAAGTCACTTACGTTGATTTACATCCCGTTTTTGCTGATGCAAACGGAGAATTAAAAACTGAATTTTCCAAAGACGGCGTCCATCTTTATGACAGGGCTTACATGGCTTGGTTCAGGTATCTTAAAGAAAAGAAGTATTTATAAAAGTTGAAGCAGATGCATGAATCAATTAAATTGAGAGTTGTATTTTATTTAAGGTTAGCCGGATTGTTTTTATTGCCGGTAATGGGTAGTAACGTTACAGCGCAACCTGCCGATCTTAAAGTGTTTTTATCAGTTGAACAAGCTGTTACCAGTACAGCGGTTAAGAACGGGGATTATATAAAAGTATTAGGGTACTATCATGCCAATGATGGAGGAGCCGCTGAATATTTTGTAAAGCGGGCCGAAGCAGCAGATAGTTCTGAATTGGTGCTGAAACTTGCCAAAGGCCTGAACGCAATACTATTAGCGCCCCAAACTGTAAACTATAAAATGTTTGGAGCAAAAGGCGATGGCGAAAATAATGACGTGGTACAAATTGCTAAAGCTCATGACTACGCCAACAAAAAAAATATACCGGTTGTAAATAGCAACGGCGAGTTTTGGCTGAAGGCCGCAAAAAAAGTAGTTATAAAAACAAATGTGAATTGGGGTAAAACGGTCTTCCACATCGATGAAAGTTTCAATACCCCATCCAGCACAAGGTTTGAAATTGCCTCAGATTATAAGCCTGAAAATATAATTTTAACGCCGGCTGAAAAATCGGCGCTGCTCAACGCAGTGAAACCGGGTGCCAGCCTAATACCACAACTGGCGAAATATAAAAATCATCTGGTATTTATCGCTGATGCCCGGGATAAAATTGGTTTCAGATCAGGAGCAAATTTCACAGGACAATCATGGTCACGCGAAGAATTTTTTTATGTGGAAGAGAACGGTAGAATTTTGGGTGACATCGCGTGGCAATTTAAAGACTATACAAAATTGGTAGCCTACCGGGCAGATGAAAATTATTTGAAAGTAGAAGGCGGTACTTTTTATTTGTCGGGCAATAGCCCTACTACAAAGTCAGGAAGCTATTTGCAAAATGGAATTGTGGTAACGCGAAGCAGAACAATCATCGCCAACCAGTGGGTGGGGCTTGAACCGGGAGCTGCAGATACAAGTACGTTAAATCCAAGAAGAGGCTTTTATAGTTTTACAAGTGTGTATGATGTAAAATTGGAGAATATCCGGCTGATTCCCTACGAACAAAACCGCGGCATCGAAGCAAGAAATGTTACAAGCGGAACCTACGGTATATCGATGGGGAGGGTGCTTGATTGTACCTTTAAAAACGTAACGGCAGAAGGCAGCTTGGTTCATTGGGGTGTTTTTGGTTCTAACCTTGTAAAAAATTTCAACGTTGAAAACTGCAGGTTAAACAGGGTCGATGTTCATTTTCATTGCTGGAATTTAAAAATAACCGATTCCGAAATTGGCTTCAAAGGCATTACCATTACCGGCGGCGGTAAACTTATAATAGAAAACAGTAGTTGCGCCGCGCGCAGCTTTGTTGGCTTTAGAAGTGATTTTGGTTCGAAATGGGATGGGGATATAAAAATCTCAAACAGCACATTTAAAGTTTCCTCCGAGGATAAAGCCATCAGCGTGCTGGCATTTGCGCCTAGGGACTTTGACTATAAATATCCGGTAGGCTTTGGCCGCAGCCTCATTGTGGAAAATTTTACTGTTGATTTTAGCGCCGTAAATAACAAAGATGCAACTTGTTGGTTGATGCGTGTGCCTTCTTTTGCACAAATGAAAGTGGGGCAACGATTATTTTTGCCCGAGCAACTCAGGTTTGAAAATATCCGGGTCATTGGCCGGGAAAAAGGGCTAAGATTGTTAGAAATAAAAGACGCTGCATCGTATGGGTTATCCAGGCCGGGGAATAACGATCACGGGTTGGTGCCGAACGCTAATTTCAGTTTTGAGAATATTCAGTTGGAAGATTTGAAAAATGAGCCGGCTTCAACAAATCATTTCTCTTTAACTGCCATCAATCCCTATAAAGACCGAGCCGGCCTTTACCCGAAAATAAAGTTTAGCAACTGTAATAATCTGGTAGTGAAGTCTACAGGAATTGCCGATTTTTCTGTGGAGGATTGTAATGTGGCCGGATTCAATTCGGATAGCGGCACACTAATTCAGGGCAGGCTTGTTTTTACAAGGTGTAATTTCTATCCGGCTATTAAAGACAATATGCAAGGCATTTATAATCTTTCTTCTTTAGGTGGAACCAGTTTTACCGATTGTAAAATATTTGCGCCGGTATTGAAAGATAAGGTGAGGCCTGATTTGTTTGATAAAAACGGAATTGTTACAATCAATAAAACAGTAAGGTTTAATCACACAAACACGCTTTTAGGAAGTGATATTTTAAATTATTACCGGGGTAAAGGAATTACGTTAAGCCCCAAATTCATTTCAATGTTAAAGAGTCACCATGAATTGGAAACTGAAAATGTTCAATAAATTTTTAATGTGCATATGATGAAGTCTGTGTGGTTTTATTTTCTGTGTTTTATTGTGGTTACATCGTGTAACAACAATGAGGTTCGAAATAAAGTGGAAGATAATATTCAACTGGATTCTACCATACTCGCATTAACCGTAGTTGCCGACAGCATTCAGGTGCCCTGGGACTTAACCTGGGGGCCGGATAATAAACTTTGGTTTAACGAACAAAATGGAAGTATTTATGAACTGGCCCCTGAAACAGGTAAGAAAAGGCTTTTATTAAAAATACCCGATGTTTGGATGAAACGTACTGCCGGTTTATTAGGAATGGCGTTTTTCAACGGCTGGAAAGACAGCTTGTATCTATTTGTGGCGTATACGGGCAAGCCGGCGAAAAATGTGGTATCGAAATTAGTTCGGTACACCTACAAAAACAATCAACTGGTAGAACCAAAACTGCTCCTTGAGATCCCTGGCGGGAACGGGCATAATGGCTCGCGCATCGAAATTTCCGATGACAGGAAATTATTTTGGGCAACCGGTGACGCGCAGGATTTTGACAATGCCCAGGATTCAACCAGGCTTAACGGAAAAATTTTACGTTTGAATTTTGACGGTACAATACCTGAAGATAACCCCATAAAAAATAGTTTTGTTTTTGCATGGGGCTTTAGAAACATTCAGGGGTTAGCGTTGACTAACAACGGAAACCTTTTTGTATCCGAACACGGAGATGCAATTGAGGACGAGATAAACTTAGTAAAGCCATTGAAAAATTATGGCTGGCCGGTTATTGAAGGTATGCATGATAAGCCCGATGAAATTTCCTACGCAAAAACACATCTCACAACCGAACCAGTAAAATCCTGGACGCCTACCATTGCTCCCTCCGGTATGGCTTTTTATAACAATGATCAAATTCCTGAATGGGAAAACTCATTGTTATTAGCCAATCTGAAAGACCGCAGCTTAAGAGTTCTAAAACTCAATAATGATGATACATCTATAACTGATGAACAAATTTTTCTACAACAAAAATATGGGCGGTTACGCGACGTGTGTGTATCTCCTGCCGGTGATGTGTATATTTCTACAAGCAACAGGGACTGGAACCCGTACAACCATCCCGCCGCAAATGATGATAGGATCTTAAAAATATCAAAAGTTAATAAGGCCGTGAAAACGCCAATGAAAGGAATCGCTCCGGGCAGTGGTTCGGTTATGATGAACAATGGCAGGGATTTGTACAAAATTTACTGTGCGTCCTGCCATCAAAATGATGGTGGCGGGTCTGCTAGTACGTTCCCGGCCTTAAAAGGGACATTATTCGTTACCGCAGGCAAAGATTGATTAATTAAATTATACCTGCACGGAACGCGGGATAAAACAAAATCCGCACAGATGCCTGCATTTAAATTTTTAAGCCCCGAAGAGAGTGTTTTGATTTTGAATTTCATCAGGACGAATTGGGGGAACCAGGCAGACAGCATCACCGTTGCAGACGTTGAAAAAAGGGTAAAAATTTCAGCTAAAAAATAAATAAGAATATTGAGGACTGTTAATATTGGTTTCATCTTATTGGTTTATTCTGTTTTCGTTGTATCCTGTTCTAACAGAGCCATGCCTGTTAAGAACACGATACCTGAAACAGTAGCAGAGGACGCAGCCTGGTGTTGGTTTTCTGACCCACGCGCCATTTATCATAAGGGCGCTAAAGAGGCAGTATATTTTGGATATATCAATATGAAAGGCGACGTGATGGTCAGGAGCCTCAATTTAGAAACGAAAAAAATACAGGAATTTAATTTGCATCCGCAATTGCAGGTTGATGATCACAATGTACCCTCCTTTCTTTTTCTGCCTGATGGAAAAATTCTCGCTTTTTATAACCATCATAACGGTGATGTATTTTTGAGAATAACAAAAAATGCCGAGGATATCACGCAATGGGAAGAGGAGCGGGTTTTGGTAAAGCAGACAAAAGCGGATAGGTTTTGTTATACCAACCCGTTTATGTTAAGCGATGAAAATAACCGTATTTATATGTTTGGGAGAAAGATCACCAGAAGCGGAACGGCTAAAGTGTACACTGCAACCCATACTTATTTTATTTTTAGCGACGATTATGGCAGAACCTGGAGTGAACGCAAAATATTGCTCGATAATTCGGGCCGTGACACCCCACCTTATGTAAAATACACATCCGATAATAAATCACGAATAGATATTTTATTTACAAACGGGCATCCCAAACTGGGTAATGATGTTGCTGTTCATCACATGTACTACGAAAAAGGTTCGTTTTATCAGACCAACGGGAAAAAGATTGCAGACATGAATAGCTTGCCTGTCGTCATAAAAAATGTAGACATGGTTTATAATCCTGATGTTACCGGCGTGCGGGCATGGATATGGGATATCGCTCTTGATAAAAGCAAAAAGCCCGTGGTTACTTACGCAAGGTATCCTTCAGAATTAGACCACCAGTATTATTATGCAAAATGGAATGGCACAAAGTGGCTTGACCAGAAAGTTGCCGACGCCGGCCCTTATATAACAATTATTAAACCCGGTAGAAAATTGTTGGAGGCTCATTATTCGGGCGGGGTGGTGCTCGATCACAACAATCCTGATCATGTGTATTTTGCACGGAAAGTTGAAGGGCAATATGAAATTGAACACAAAAATATGAAGACCGGCAAACAAGCGAGTGCGATCACTAAAAATTCAAATGTTGACAATTTGCGCCCGTATGTGGTAGACAGAAAACCGGGTAATAAACCCATTGTAATGTGGATGAGTGGCCGATATTACCACTATACTGATTTTGATACCAATCTGAAAATGAAAAAATAATAGCATGAAATAGCCATAAGCAAAAAGTTGCTTACAAACTATGATGATTATTTGGCGTATTCCCTGCCCGTCCCGTCAGGCGGGCATGTGACCATAAAAAAAATAAAAAATATACGAATGAAAATAACGTATCTCATTATTGGTTTCGCAATTATTGCGATCACAGGTTGCAGTTCATCGCGAAACACAGCCGTCCAAAAAGATCAATTGGGTTTAATAGACAAGGCTCTGTCCAACGCAGTATCCCAGTACAAAATACTGATGACTACCGTTCCCGAAGGCCGTATGCCCCATTCGTATCAAAATAATAAAATAAGAGCAGTAAGGCCAACCGGGTGGACAGCAGGTTTTTACCCCGGTACGCTTTTGAATTTGTATAAAGCAACAGGAGATAAAAAACTGTTCGAAGAAGCCTTAAGAGAAATTGTTGTGATGGACAGTGTGCAGTTTTTTACTGACCATCACGATTTGGGCTTCATGATGTATTGCAGTTATGGTACGCTCAACTCAATAAGCCCGAAAGAAGCGTATAAAAAAATACTTGTTAATTCTGCCGAATCACTTATAAAAAGATATAGCCCGGTGGTGAAGTCCATCCGGTCCTGGGGAAAAATTGACGATGATAACGAGTTCACCGTTATTGTTGATAATATGATGAATCTTGAAATGTTGATGTGGGCCTCTAAGGCCACCGGCAACCCCAAATACCGCAACATAGCCGTAGCACATGCAAATACAACACTGCAAAATCATTTCAGGGCCGACAACAGTTCTTACCATGTGGTGGCCTACAATCCTAAAACCGGCGCGGTAATGCAAAAGAGAACAGCGCAGGGCGCTCAGGACGAATCAGCCTGGGCGAGGGGCCAGGCCTGGGGCCTTTATGGCTTTACAATGATGTACCGTGAAACGGGCGATAAGAGATACTTTGAGCAGGCGAAAAAAATTGCAGCATTCATTCTTTCACATCCCAATCTTCCAAAAGATAAAATTCCGTACTGGGATTTTAACGCACCTGACATTCCTAATGCGACCAGAGATGCATCGTCAGGAGCAAAAATTGCATCTGCTTTATTAGAACTGTCAGGATTTACAAATGGTTCTTTGTCAAAACAATATTACAACGAAGCATCCGAAATGCTGAAGTCGCTTGCGTCTCCCCATTATACCGCGGCAATTGGTTCTAACGGAGGGTTTATACTCATGCACAGCGTTTCTAATTTACGCAGGGGGGTTGAAGTAGATGTACCTTTAACTTATGCTGATTATTATTTTATTGAAGCTTTGATGCGTTTAAAGAAAAAAATACGCAGCTAATTCACAAAAGAAAACGTTTTAACAATATTTAAATCAAGGTAAACGAATTTTATGCAAAACAATTTCAACAGAAGAAAATTTGTAAAAATAATGTCGATAACAGGAGCGGGAATCGGTTTAGGAGGTTTCCGGTCATCGGCATCAGGTACAAGAAACATGGCTGCAAAAAAGGCAGGGATCATTGGGTTAGATACCTCTCACGCCGTAGCATTTGTAAAGTCTTTAAATGCTGCAAACCCTGATGCTGATTTCAAAGGCTACCGGGTTGTAGCAGCCTATCCCAAGGGTAGTAACGATATTAAAAGCAGTTACGATCGTATTCCCGGTTATACTGAAGAGGTAAAGAAGCTGGGCGTTGAAATTGTTGGGTCAATTGACGAGTTGCTAAAAAAAGTTGATGTTGTTTTTTTGGAAACAAACGATGGAAGGCTGCATTTACAACAAGCCTTGCCGGTACTAAAAGCCAAAAAACCTTTGTTTGTAGATAAGCCTGTGGCGGCTTCTTACAAAGACGCCAAAGCTATTTTTGACGCTGCTGAAAAATGGGGTACACCTGTTTTCTCCTCTTCGTCGTTAAGGTATATCACGGGTATGAGTGATGTTTTAAGTGGAAAGATAAGCAAGGTTACCGGCGCAGATGTCTTCAGCCCCGCCAAATTAGAATCAACGCACCCCGACCTTTTTTGGTATGGCATCCACGGTGTGGAAATGCTTTTTACGGCAATGGGTACCGGCTGTAAAACTGTAAGCAGAACTAATAATCAGGGTAATGATTTAGTTGTCGGGGTTTGGGATGATGGAAGAATTGGCTCTTTTCGTGGTATCCGAACAGGAAAAGATGGTTACGGCGGTACTATATTTGGAGAAAAAGGAATTATCACCTTGAGTTCCTTTAAAGGATATGACCCCTTGTTAAAACAGATTATAAACTTTTTTGAAACGGGTACCCCTCCTGTAAATAAGCAGGAAACGCTCGAAATTGTAGCTTTCATGGAAGCAGCCGAAATAAGTAAACGCCTGAACGGAAAACCTGTTGCGCTGGCAGATATTTTAAATTCGAAAAAATAATACTTTCATTAAATAAAATACAAAACGATGGAAAAGAACACAAATTCACGAAGGGATTTTGTAAAAAAGACTTTGCTTGCCTCTGCCGCAGTTACAGTAGGTGGCGTACTACCCGGCTTTAGCGCATCCAGCTACCGAAGAATAAAAGGAGCCAACGACCGGTTCACCATTGGAGTGATGGGTGTTAATAGCAGGGGGGCAGCTTTAGCCAGCACATTTGCCAGTCAGGCAAATTGCACCGTGGGTTTTATTAGCGACGTTGATTCCCGCGCTTCGGCCAAGTGTATAGCCAGGGTTAGTAAAATTCAGTCATCAACACCTAAAAGCATACCCGACTTTCGAAATACACTTCAACAAAAAGATTTGGATGTAATGGTGATTGCCACTCCTGACCACTGGCATGCACCTGCTGCGCTTTTAGCCTTGCAGGCCGATAAGCATGTGTATCTTGAAAAACCATGTAGCCATAACCCAAGAGAAGGGGAACTGTTGATTGCAGCACAAAAAAAATACGGTAAGGTATTGCAAATGGGCAATCAACGCCGTTCATTTCCAAATGTGAAACTGGCTATTGAAGAGTTGCATAATGGCGTTATTGGCAAAGTACACTACGCAAGAACCTGGTATGCCAACAGCCGGAAACCCATTGGCACAGGAAAAGTGGCCGCTGTTCCATCCTGGCTTAATTATGATCTTTGGCAGGGGCCGGCACCATGAAGGTCGTTCAAAGATAATTTGATACATTACAACTGGCATTGGTTTTGGCACTGGGGAACGGGCGAGGCGCTCAACAATGGAACCCACATGCCTATAGGGGTCCTCGTAATTTCCGGCGGTTTTGGGGAAGTAGAGGTGGCCGTTATTTTTTTAATGACGACTGGGAAACGCCCGATACACAATTGATAGGATTTGAATTTGGCAACAAGGGAAGTATTACATGGGAAGGCAGAAGCGCTAACGGGACCAAGAGTGAAGGAGATGCAGTGGGAGTTGTTTTTTACGGTGAAAAAGGAACACTTCAGATTGGGGCAGGTAATGGCTATCGGGTGACGGGTTTGGATAGTAAACTGATTAAGGAAGTAACCCCGGATAAAAAAATTGATGCGACCGACCCTTCAAATCCGGCTGGGTTGCTTGATGGCTTTCATGTTCAGAACATGTTTAACGCAATTAAAGGTTCGGAAAAGCTGCATTCGGATATTGTAAGCGGGCATATTAGCACATTGCTGGTGCAATTAGGAAACATCGCGCAGAGAACTTCCGGAGTGCTTGCTACCAACCCTGCCAATGGGCATATTTTAAATAATCCGGCGGCTATGAAACTTTGGAGCCGTGAATATCAAAAAGGTTGGGAACCCAGGGTTTAATATTATATTGCGGTCAATTACGGATGACTGGCAAACAATATTAAATACCAAATACCTAACGATGAAACTAAAAGGGGTTGGAATTAAACAGATAGCTTCTGAGGCAGGGGTTTCTATTGCAACGGTTGACAGGGTTTTGCATAACAGAGGCGGTGTAAATGCAAAGACACATGAGAAGATAAAGGAACTTATCAAAAAGTATAATTACCAGCCAAATATCCTGGCCAAACGGTTAGCATCCAAGAAGATCATCAGGTTTGCCGCCATACTTCCCCGGGCAACGGAGGATTTAGCTTATTGGGCGGCGCCATTAGACGGGATTAAGCAGGCAGCTGAGCAAATACGCCATTATGGTTTGGAAATTGAAGTTTTCTTTTATGATTTAACAAATGAGGAATCCTTCAGGAAAGCTTCCGCAAAAATCCTCAAAGCGGATTTTCAGGGAGTAGTGATCGCTTCTGTTTTTCCGGGAGAAGCTATACCGCTGTCAATAGCCTGTGATCTGAGAAATATTCCTTATGTATATATTGATACGAATATTTCTGATATGAATAACCTTAGTTACGTGGGTGCCGATTTATTTAAAAGTGGATATAGTGTGGCACACCTGGTTGACTATTTGGTAAAGGATTCCGATAAAATACTTATTTGTAATATTTCAAAATACGCCGGTAGTGCTTCAGATGCAAAAGATAAGGAGGAGGGTTTTAGGTCGTATTTTAATAACAAGAGCCGCGATGTGAATATGCTGAGGATTAATATTGAAAGTTCAGATAAAAGTGTAATAAAAAGAAAATTAAAAGATGTTATTCTTAAGCAGCGCCCTAAAATTGTAATTGTACTTAACTCAAGGGCTTTTTACGTGGCAGAAGTGCTGAAAAGCATAGGCCAAAGCAATATTTTTCTAATCGGGTATGATTTTATTCCCACAAATATTGAATACCTGACGAGTGGGGAAATTGATTTTCTTGTATGTCATCGTTCGCGTGAGCAGGGCTATTTAGGCGTGTTTTCTCTGTATAACTTTGTGGTGAAAAAAGAAATGGTTGAAAAAAGCCTTTATTCGCCAATTGATATCATTACCAAGGAAAATTTTGAGTTTTATAGAAATTAGTGATTTTGAAGTAGATAATGATTTGAATTTTTTGAAGAATAAAGATTGGCCGCATCAACAAAACGGTCGTTTGACAGGTCTGATTATCTTGGTAAATTTGAATTATTTAGCTATGTTTTTAAATCTCAATGTATGAAATTTTCATAGCCAGTTTAGTTGCGGTGAGTAGTGTCTGGCCCCTGCTAAAAGGGGCGAGAGATCTCAGTGCCGCAGTACAACCAGTATATGAAGAGGTATACCGCTTTATTCCAGACGGTGCCGACATTGTCGTGTGATGAATCTGTTGCAGTTGGCACAGTGCTTTATAACCTGAGGTGACATGGATGACTTCACCATTTGAGCACCCGAATCACGTAAATCCAGATAGTCATACCGAAACGGGAAAAGACAAGGCTCTTTATTGACCACTGATCTGAAAACTCAAAATAGACACAGTTGAAAAAAGGCATAACAATAATCGATATAGCTAAGAAATTAAACATGGCTCCGTCAACAGTTTCCAAAGCGTTGAATGGCCACAATTCTATAAGCCAAATAACTAAAGAACGGGTAAAATCGCTTGCTGTTGAGTGGAACTATATTCCAAACGAAGCGGCAAGGTTTTTTAAACATAACAAATCTCAAACAATAGCCGTTGTTATTCCGGATTTGCTGGATCAGTTTTATGTTCTCGTAATCAAAGGAATCGAAAAAATTGCATCCAAAAACAACTACAATGTAATTATATCTGAAAGTAACGATGATCCTGGAAAAGAAGTTGAAATTATTGATAACCTAATCAGCAAACGCGTTGATGGGGTTATTATTTCTGTTGCAAGAAATTCAAAGAGTGTTGAAAAACTTAAGCGCTTAGAACAATTGGGGACCTGTGTAACATTGATTTGCCGGTCTTTGCCAAACAATATTTTTAACATCGTAGCATCTGATAGTGAAGACGGCGCACTTAAAGCTATAACATTTCTTAAAAAGCGGGGACATAGAAGAATCGCTCACTTAATGGGCCCAAAAGGTTTTCAGGCAAGCAAACAAAGATTGCACGCATATAAAAAAGCACTTTTAGCTAATAATATCGCCTATGACGAAACAATCGTAAAGGAAACTAACCTTTCGGCAAAAGATACAGGAGAGGCGATCACCGCATTATTAAAAACAAAAGACGTTCCCACGGCAATACTTGTCTTCAAAAGTTATTTAAGTCTTGATGTTATCAACTTTTTGAAAAAAAAATATCCTGATAAACTAAAAAAACTGGAAATTATTGGGTTTGGGAAATTACCGCTTTTTGAATTTCTTGATAATAAGCCACTCGCCTCAATTGATGAAAAACCTGGTTTGATTGGAGAAAAAGCAGCGGAAATATCATTTAAAAATATTAATGAGGATACTGAAACTAAAACTGTGGAACAAATCAGGCTAAAATGCACTTTAGCAAAAAATTGATTTCAAAAGAACTGAGTATCCCTATATTTTTACGCAAAGGTTACAAATCTGTTTTGCGACAATTTTACTCGATTCTTGAACATACAAACTTCACGTAATACCGCGCTGATAAGCGGTTTTATTATTCTACCCGATACTATAAAAAATTTCCATACGCAACCAGGTACCTGTTTCCTGCCGCTAATCAACTCAATGGTTGGGCTGTTTTTGTCATTACCAGTTGGCCGCTGCGGCAAAAGCATTTAACCTTCTGTCAAAAACATTTCAAACGTTTTCTTAAAAAGAACGCTTTTATTCCACTTTAGAAAACCTACTTTTAATTCAGTAACGATTACGTAAAAATTTGATAAATTTTTTTTATGAGGATTATTTGCTTGTTCGGAGTATGTCTTTTTTTATGTTGGTCTGCTTCAGCTTATGCACAAAATGGAAATGTACAGGGTCGCGTTACAGATCAGACAACCGGTAACCCCATAAACGGGGTATCAGTATTTATTGAAGGAACACGGGACGCTACCGCAACCAATGAAAACGGCGATTATTCTATTCTTGGCCAGACCGGTAAAAAAATTATTTTTACGCATGTGAACTATCAGGAGGGAAGTTTAAAAATTGGAACTTCATCAGTCTATAATATGGAACTTATACCTAAGGGAGATACCCTTGGAGATGTAGTTGTAGTAGGTTATGGTACGCAACGCCGTCGAGATGTAACAGGTTCTGTTGCCTCCTTATCAAAAGACAGGTTACAACAACTTCCCAATTCTAATCTATATCAGGCCATACAAGGCTCGGTACCGGGCGTTTTTATTGCAACAACATCTGCGGGCGCAGAAGGTAGTGGGATGTCGGTATTGATCAGAGGACGAAAATCTATTACAGCAAATACAGATCCGCTAATTATACTTGATGGCATTCCTTTCACCGGCAGTATTTCAGACATCAATCCTAATGATATTGAAAGTGTCGATATTCTTAAAGATGCATCGGCTGTGGCAATTTATGGCTCCCGCGGCTCAAACGGTGTTTTTATTGTCACCAGTAAACAAGGGAAAAAAGGAGTATCCATTACATACGACGGCTTTTACTCTATACAAACACTCACTAATAAGCCGCGATTATTAACAGGGCCAGAGTTTTATGACTTTAAAAAGAATAGAAAAAATTCTAATAATGTTATTACTCCACAAGAACAGGCTGTTTATGATTCGGGAAAATGGATTGATTGGTACGATTTGGCCACTCAAAAAGGTATAAGGAGGCAACACTCATTGGCAGTATCAGGCGGCGCCGAAAAAATTAATTATTACGTTGGCGGTACCTATTTAAATGTTACCGGAGTTTCTAAAAACGACGATTTCAAACGTTATTCTTTAAAGCCTTCTTTAAACATCAAAGTTACTCCCTGGTTAACGTTTGGCTCAACCTCTCAGTTATCTTTTATTGACAGATCTGGCTTACCTGTACAGTTTGATGATGTTTCAAATACCGGCAGTGGGGCCAATTTTTTTAATCCGTTGACACAGCCTTATGACTCAAGTGGAAGTATAGCTGTTTATGCTTACGAAGATTATACGCAGGCAGGTAACCCTTTGAGTAATTTACTTGTTCTAAATACAGATAACGCTTATAAAGTTTTTACAGCAAACAATATAAAAATTGATTTTCCTTTTTTACAGGGGCTTTCATACAAATTAAATACAGGTTTAGAATATGATAACATAGCCCGTAAAACTTATTACGGAAGAAATGTTGCTGACGGTTTAGAGTTGAAAGGACGTGCGGTCAATTATAATTCGATTAGCAGAAGTTTTACAGTTGAAAATATTTTGAACTATGCCCGACAGTTAAAAAAGCATAATTTAGATGTAGTGCTGCTATATAGTAGCCAGTCAGAGGATTTTGACAGGGATCAGTTGACAGGAACAGGCTTCCCCAACGATGTATTGACAAATTATCAAATGAATTCAGCCAGTCTTCTTGTGCCAGCCATTTCAAATACAAAGTCGAATCTTATATCCCAGATGATAAGGCTTAATTATGGTTTTGACAGCAGGTATTTACTAACCTTAACCACAAGAAGGGACGGATACTCCGCTTTTGGCGAAGGGAAAAAATATGGAATATTTCCTTCCGTAGCAGTGGCATGGAATATTGCGAGTGAGCCATTTATCGCCAATTCCGATCTTTTCGATTTGTTAAAATTAAGAGCATCATACGGTGAAAATGGTAATCAGGCTGTAAGCCCTTATTCATCGCAGGCAACTCTAACCTCAGCTCCATATTTGAGTGGAGGTGTTGTGTATCCCGGTTATATTCCCGATAGATTAGGCAACGAAAACCTTGGTTGGGAATCAACCACTTCTGCAACAATCGGGCTTGATTGGGGAGTATTAAAAAACAGAATCCGCGGGTCGATTGACTATTATCAGTCCAAAACACACGACTTATTATTGCGCCGGATCATTTCTTCTGTTCATGGCAGTGAATCTATTGTACAAAATATTGGCAAAACCGCCAATCAGGGGATAGAGATAGGAATAACCTCAACAAATATCGAAACCGATAATTTTAAATGGACAAGTAATGTAAATTTTTCTTTCAACAAAAATGAAATTCTGGAGCTTTACGGTACAAAAACAGATGATATTGTTAACAGGTGGTTTATTGGGCAGCCGATAAGGGTGTATTACGGGTTAGAATATGATGGGATATTTAGAACGGCAGAAGAAGTTGCGGCATCCGCGCAAAAAGATGCTCAACCCGGCTGGGTAAAAGTAAAAGACATAAATGGCGATTCGATAATCAATACAGCATCGGACAGAGTCTTACTTGGCCAGTTAGATCCAAAATACATTTGGGGGTTTTCAAATAATTTGAGTTACAGGAATTTGGCTCTCAGTGTTTTTATTCATGGCGTTGGGGGCAATCAAAAAGCAAACCCTTTTCTTTCTGATAATGTTTTTGGGGATATACGTAGAAACACAACAAAAAAAGACTGGTGGTCAGAATCAAATCCAAGCGGAACCCATTTTGCAAACGATCAAAACGCCAACAAGCTAAGTGTGTATCCGTATGAAAATGGAAGTTTTGTTCGCTTAAAAGATATTTCACTCAGCTATACGTTTCCAAACCAAATAATTCAAAAGGCTAAATTGACGAATCTTAAAATTTATGTAACTGCCCGAAATCTGGCAACTTTCACAAAGTATCAGGGGCTTGATCCCGAATTGGATAATCAATTTGGTTTGCCTTTACAAAAAGAATTTTTATTTGGACTCACTTTGACTTTATAATTAAAGAATATGAAAAAGATTTTATATCATACCTTATTAATATCATTATTTTTTACAACTTTTAATTGTAATAAAAATTATTTGAAGGAACAACCAAAAGCTATTATAAATGCCGATAATTTATATGTTGACAAAGCAGGTTTTGAGGCAGGGCTGTGGGGGCTTTATAACTTGTTTAGACTGGAAAGAAGCTCAACTGACAATTCTACGAATAATATGACCATAACGGCGGCCATTATAGGGGTTGATAATGCTTATTGCCCTTATCCTTCCGGTTCTGCTCCCGAAAGAATATTCAGTGAATTTGGTACCATGCTTAATCCTACTTCCGGTTACATCCGAGACCTTTTCGCCTATTTATATCAGATCGTAAACTCGGCAAATACTATCATTAACAGGGCTGACAATCCTGCAATAGCCTGGACCGAAAAGGAAAAAAACTCCATCGTGGCAGAGGCGAGGCTTTTTAGGGCATGGGCTTACAGGCATCTGACGTTTTTATGGGGTGATGTACCTTTATCGCTTGAGGAGGCAAGTGGAAATAATATAAAAACGGACTGGGAAAGAACGCCAGTTCCCGAGGTGAGAAAACAGATGGAAGAAGACTGGATTTTTGCCGAAGCAAATTTACCAGACGTGCCGAATCTTGAAGGAAAGGTCACGAAGGTAATTGCACAGCATTATCTGGCAGAACTGTACCTCACAATTGGAAATAATGCAAAAGCCAGGGAAAAGGCAATGGCTGTTATTGCTAATTCAAACTACAGTATAATTACAAACAGGTATGGGGTTCAATCTTCACAACCGGGATCAGCTTTTATGGACATGTTTATTGATAAAAACGCAAACAGAAGTGAAGGGAATAAAGAAGCATTGTGGGTAATACAAAATGAATACGCATCGCTGGGGGGATATAATAATATTATGCGTAGATGGTGGGTAAACCGCTATAATACCATTAGGGCAGGAGGCAAAACTCCAATCACTTATTCTATTGAAAATGGGGGACGGGGGATTGGAAGATTTGGAGCGACAAAATACGCCCTGGCATTATACGAGGCGAACGACGAACGAGGATCTGCGTATGCCTGGCGACATTATTGGATTATGAATAATCCTGCATCTTTACCAACTGGGTCAAATCAAAACGCCACATGTACAAACCCTGGTTATACAGGTGGTAAATTAGGAGATACAGTTAAATTAAGCATTAATTGCGATGAGCCGCTGCCTAATTCAACCACCGTACAAAACTGGCCAAATACCAGAAAATGGGACTGGTCTCATTCCGATGATATTCAGATAACCTCTAATTATAACGACCAAGTGTACTTAAGGCTAGCCGAAACCTATTTAATATTAGCCGAAGCTCAATACAACCTGGGAGATGTTGCAGGGGCTGCAACTACCATAAATGTGTTAAGAAACAGGGCACACGCGACGCCGGTAACAGCAGCTGATGTGAATATTGATTTAATATTAGATGAACGATCCAGGGAATTATTTTCCGAAGAGCATCGGCGCTATACATTGATAAGGTTACATAAATGGTTTGAAAGAACAAAAAAATATAATAAATATTCAGGAGTCAGAATTAATTTGCGGGATAATTTATTACCCATCCCTCAAAGTGTTATCGATGCAAATCTCACAAAACCATTTCCTCAAAACGCCGGCTATTAAGACAATGCATGAACAAAAGTGAATTTTTTGACTTGGAAATGCTGGGAGGATAATAAATAACGCGAGTTCGACAACTAATATAGAACTTGTTTAAACTTTAATTTTTCTTAAAAATCTGGTGATAAAAGCCAGCCAATGCAATCCCATCCACGTAAAGATTTTCTTTTCGTAGCGTACCAGTAGGGCTTTGAACGCATCAAGCCACGCAT
>Ga0066256_1002458_pt1 | contig 20440 bp, 19 predicted proteins | sample ThiBio_1000_biof_FD_87107 | JGI IMG/M metagenome (GOLD analysis project Ga0066256, IMG submission 87107) | Wastewater bioreactor microbial communities from Cape Town, South Africa - Thiocy_expt_1000_biof (version 2) | ecosystem: Engineered > Bioreactor > Thiocyanate-remediating >... | reverse complement strand
TATCCATATTGGCCGACCTGTGTTTCGCCTGCTTCCACGCATTGATAAAAAAATCTCTGCCCAACCAAAATACCACGGGTGTAGCCAACAGCCACATTATCTCGTTTGCGTAGGGAATTTCCATAAAGAACATTCCGATAGCTACCACCGGCAATGATAATATCACTGCCCAAATGGTTTTGCGTTTTAGTTGCTGATACTTTTCGGTGTGAATATTTTCCAAAGTTTCCTGCTGCTTTTCTTCACTCTCCAGCAGCAAATCATATCCTTTGGACTGAACCGTCTTTTGCAACTTGTTTGCATTGGTAACGGCTGGAAGATACTCGACCGACAGGATACCTGTGGCGTAATTTACCGTTGCGCTCACCACGCCTTCCTGTGCCTTCACAATGCTTTCGGCACTGTTGGCGCAGGATGCACAGGGCATTTCCAACACGGGAAAAGTTTGCTGTACTGTTTCTGATTTATTTACGCTTTCCATAACCTTTGTTTTCATATTGCAAAGGTCGCCAATGTGGTGTGGGTGGCTGTTACGGAATTATGGGAAAGAGTTGTAAGATTTAGACATCATCTAAAGGTTTGCGCCTGTGCGATTTCAGGGTTTTGTAATACGATGGCGTTAGTCCCGTAACCCTTTTAAATTGATTGCTCAGGTAGGCCACCGATGAATAGTTTAAGCGAAATGCAATCTCACTCAATGAAAGTTCATCGTATAGCAACAGTTCTTTTACTTTCTCAATTTTTTGGGCTATGAAATATTTTTCGATGGTTGTGCATTCCACAGAAGAGAAAAGGTTTGACAAATATTGATAATCATGGTGCAACTTATTTGCTAAGTGTTGGGAAAGGTTGGTTTTAAGGGTTGCATCGCTGCTATGAACCAATGACCTTATTTCTGTTTTTATCTGCTCGATTGTTTTGCTTTTTCTATCGTTAATTAATTCAAATCCTAAAGCTTCAAGGCTTGTAGAAAGTTTTTGTTTTTGGGCTTGGCTTAGGGTTTTGTTCAATACAACTGTGCCTAATGATATACTGGTATAATCTAAACCAAGCTCTTTTAAAAGCTGCTGCACCGCTGTAATGCAGCGGTTGCAGACCATATTTTTTATGTGGATTAACATATTTCTTTCTTTTAGAACTTCATCTTTTGTATTCGTACAGCATTGAGAATTGCCAACAAAGCTACGCCTACATCGGCAAAAACTGCTTCCCACATTGTGGCAAGACCACCTGCTCCTAATACAAGTACAACTGCTTTTACTACAAATGCAAGGGTTATGTTTTGCCAAACAATTTTCTTTGTTTGCTTGCCGATATTGATTGCCATTGGAATTTTACTTGGCATATCATCTTGTATTACCACATCGGCGGTTTCTATGGTGGCATCGCTGCCTAAACCACCCATTGCAATGCCTACATCGCTTAGGGCTACTACTGGCGCATCGTTCACGCCATCGCCTACGAATGCGACGGTCTCGTTTTTGGCTTTTATTTCCTTTACTTTATTCACTTTGTCTTCGGGCAATAAATCGCCAAAGGCACTTTGAATACCCAACTTGCTGGCTACATCATTTACTACAGTTGATTTATCGCCGCTTAACATTGTTGTATTTACACCCAATGTTTTTAGTTTATCAATTGTAGTTTGTGCATCTGCTTTTATGCTGTCTGCAATGGTGAGATAACCTGCAAATTTCCTATCATACGCTATGGCAATGAGTGTATAAACAATAGTGGAAGGGTCAATATCGTATTGGATATTTTCCTTGTCTAATAATTTGAAATTGCCTACCAATAATTCTTTGCCATTGATAGTAGCTTTAAGACCGTGCCCTGCAATTTCTTCTACATTTTCTAAGGCAATACTATGGTTGATTTCGCCGACATAATTATGAATGGCTGTTGCAACCGGGTGTGTGGATTTGCTTTCCAATGCATTTACCATCTGCATTATTTCATCTTTGTTGAAGCCATCTTTAATATTTGCTTCCTGCACTTTAAAAACGCCTTCGGTCATAGTGCCTGTTTTGTCCATTACCACATTTTGAACATTCGCAAGCGCATCTAAAAAATTACTCCCTTTGAACAAAATACCATTGCGGCTGGCTGCACCAATGCCGCCAAAATAACCCAACGGAATGCTAATGACCAATGCACAAGGACAACTGATAACAAGGAATATTAATGCCCTATAAAGCCAATCCCGAAACACATAAGTTTCAACAAAGAAATAAGGAAGCAAACAAATAGCTAATGCCGCAAACACAACAATAGGTGTGTACACTTTTGCAAACTTGCGAATGAATAATTCGGTAGGTGCTTTTTGTGCCGTGGCATTTTGTACCAATTCTAAAATCCTGGAAAGCTTGCTATCTGTATAAGCTGTGTTTACTTTTACTTGTGCAACTGTGTTCAAATTAATCATACCTGCCAAAACCGTATCGCCTTTTTGTTTGGTGTCGGGCTTGCTTTCGCCTGTAAGTGCAGCAGTATTGAACGAAGCTGTTTCAGAAATCAATTCTCCATCCAAAGCTAATTTTTCGCCTGGCTTTAATTGAATAATACTGCCGATTGCTGCTTGTGCCGCCTTAATAGTCTTAGGTTGGTTGTTTTCTAAAATGGTTACTTCATCGGGACGCTCGTCTAAGAGTTTGCTGATATTTCCTTTGGCTCTTTTTACAGCCAAAGTTTGGAATATTTCACCTACTGCATAGAACAACATTACTGCCACTCCTTCGGGGTATTCACCAATGGCAAATGCGCCAATGGTGGCAATGCTCATCAATAAAAATTCTGAAAAGAACTCACCCTTTGCAATGCTTTTAAGTGCATCCTTAATAACAGGTAGCCCAACAGGGGCATAGGCTGCTATGTACCACGCTATGCGCAGCCAACCTGCAAACCAACTTTGAGGAAACCAATTATCAAATGAAATAGCTATCATCAACAATGCAAATGAAATGATAGCCGGCAGGAACATTTGAAAACTGGACCTGTTTGCGTCGTGGCTGTGGTCGTGCCCATCGTCGTCTGAATGCTCTGTGCTGTGGTCGTGGTCTAATTCTTCTTTGAACCTTGTACCGTGGAAATGACCATCGCCTTTGAAATGGCGCTCTCTTGTTTTTTCTTCAATAACGGGTAAGACTTTGGCGCCTTCCTGTTGCACCAATTTTTCATCGGCTTTTTCATTTATTTTTTCTTCTTGCGGCGAACAGCAAATTTGCTTGCCTTGGGCATCGTAGATATGTTTATGTTCTGTACTCATAATAATCTTCTTGTTTTAGATTGATAGGATATGTATTGCTCACCGTGTTGCTTTTTCAGAAACTCTTCTTCTAACCTTATTTGTATTTGGATAACAATATAAGTAGTAACCAAAATGCAAAAGGAAATAGCATTGGCGATAACAAGAAACAATCCTGCCACGCAAATAATCATTCCTAAAAAAACAGGGTTTCTGCTAATAGAAAACAGTCCATTGGTTACCAAATCCGTATTGTTTTGCTCATCAATACCAATGCGCCAACTATTGCTCATTTGCACTTGCGCAATGATTATCCATATTAAAGAAATGTGGATTAGAATTAGTCCGACAAAATGAATATTTAGATTTTGTAAATAAGGTATAGGGATAGTAAATTGATAAATATTCCCAAAGCTGTACATTAGTATTACAACAAACAATGCGGCTAACAATACTTTCATCACATTGCCAATATAGTTATGTGCATTGGGTTCTTTTCCAAAAGTAATTGGGTTAATACCCGTGCTTTTGTATGTACGGTATGAGGGTATTACAAATGCAAAAAGCAATACAAGAGCATAGAAAATGGGCAGGTAATATCTTAGAAAATCATTCATAATTTATACAATTTTTAGTGTCCGTGTTCTCCTTCTCCTGCATTAACGATTTTAGCCATAACGAAAAAAGCATTCTTAGTTACGATTTTTGCACCCTGTGGAATTTCCTTTAATGCAGTAATTTGTGTATAACCCAAATCAGAAGTTCCCTTGGCTATTGGGATACGCTCAAAAGTGATTTCATCAACTGTGCTTTTCGGCTTATCAGCTTCCTTGTGGTTATGCGGGTCTTCTTTTTCGTTTGGATTTTCGCTTTTGTGTTCATCTTCCGAATGCCTATCTGTAACAATAAAAATGTAATCTTGTCCTTTATTATTTACAATTGCATCGTTAGGAACGGCTGCGCCTATATTTCGGTCTAAACTAATCATTGCGGTAACGCTCATTCCATCTATCAATCCATACTTATTGCCCGTAACTCTGGCGTGAACAGGAATGGTTTTGCTATCTCCTTCAAATGCAGAACCTATGGAATAGATTTGTGCATCGTATTCTACACCCGGATTATTAGTTAGCGTGAAGTGTATGGTTTGTCCTGCTTTAACTTTTGGCAAGTCTTTTTCATACACATAAATATCTAAATGCAGTTGTGCATTGCTTACGATTTCCGCAATGGGTGAAGCCATATCTACATTGCTTCCAATCTGTGCTATTACCTTACTAATTGTGCCGCTAATAGGTGCTTTTACAGCTAATAAAGAAGAATAATTTTGCGAAGCTCCTATGCTTCCCAATTGCTTTTGCAAACCTGAACGCTGGCTTCTTAACGTAGCCAATTCCGTTTGGGCTTGTTGCAGCCTTTTTAGTGGCGCAGCATTGCCTTCAACCAATTGCTTTTGGCGATTAACTTCTATTTCAGCCAATTTTATTTGAGCATTCACTTGTTGTAATTGCTGTTGCATTTGTATTAAATCGGGATTGGTAATAGTGGCAATAGTTTGACCTTTTGAAACAAAGTTTCCCGGCTGTACATTCAATGATTTTACAACACCACTATAAGCCGGTGTTACAAATGCTTTGTTTTGATTAGGTACAGTAAGCATTCCGTTTACCTTTACGGCATTGGTAAGTTCTTTACTTTCTATACTTCCTAATTCAATTCCAATGGTTTTAATTTGTTCTGTAGAAAGCGAAACCACATTTTCGTTTTCGTGTTCATTATGCGCTTCTTCCGCTGCTTCAGTTTTTGTTTCCGGGTTTTCGGAATTATTCTTGCAGCTTGAAAACAAGCATACACCGATTATTAATTGAAGAATTAAAAAATAATATTTCATTTTTTTATTTTATTGATTGAGATAATATTTGTACTGAATGACTGATTGGTTGTATTCGTTTAATGCCTGTAAATAGTTTTTCTTAATATCAATGGCTTGGGTAAAAAACTGCGACATTTCTGCAAAGCTGATTTCGCCTGCCTGATAACTTAGTAAAGCAGCTTTTATGATTTCTTCGGATTGCTTTAGCCCCGAATTTTCATAAAAAAGCAACATTTCATTTGCCCGCTCAATTTCTACAACGGCATTATTCCGCTGGGTATTAAACTGTAATTGCTGATAAGATAATTGTTGTTGCTGCATTTCTACTTCTGCTTTTGCAGCCAATACTTTGCTACGGTATGCTGCTTTGCCAAAAAGAGGAAAAGCTGCTGTAACCGAAAACCCTGTATAGGGGTCTTTTGCACCATATAATCTCTGCGAAAATAGACGACCTGAAAACTCTGGCTTATTGGTGTTTTGCTGTACACTGATATTTGCATTGGCAATGTTGATATTTTGCTGTTGCAAGGCCAAAGAAGGGTGCTGGCCTTCTGCCATAGAAACAGTGTACGATAATTTTTCCAAAGGCTTGGTAAGCGGCAGATACATTGTATCTGTATTAAGCAGCATACTTAGCTGTTGTTGTTGCAGGGTTATGTTCTTTTTATTTTGCTGCAATTGCGCTTTTAGCTCTTTCATTTTTACTTCGGCGGATATTCTGTCAAGACCCGCTGCTTCACCCGTCTTTACCATAAGGTCGGCAGCTTTATACATTGAAGAATACATAGTATCCAACCTTTGGTATAATGTGCTTATATCCTGTAAATACCAAAGTTGATAATAGGCATTGTTTACTTCCTTGCGTATTACGGCATCAAGCATAGCTTTGTTCATTTCGTAATATTTCAACTGCTCTTCAAAATATTGCCTACGGGCTTTGTATAAGCCCGGCCAAACAAAATTTTGCGATACACCAATTTTCAAAACACCTTTAGGGTCGCTTGGGCGCATATCTTCATTTTCAACAAAAACACCTGTTTTAGGAATTTCCTTTGAGGCGGTAATGTCGTAAGTTGCCTTGGAAACCTGTGCTTTGTTGACGCTGTATTGAAGATTATTATTAAACGCAATGTTTACTGCTTGTTCAGGTGCTATCCTTTGCTGAGCCATAGCATTAAAACTGCAAAACGAAAGAAACACCATCAACACTGCTTTTACACCCAATTTATTATTACGCTTAAAATTGATTTTGGTATTGAACAAAATATATAAAACGGGTAAAACAAATAAGGTTAAAAATGTTGCTGTAATTAAACCGCCTATTACAACAGTGGCTAATGGTCTTTGAACTTCTGCTCCTGAACCCGTGCTAATGGCCATTGGAAGGAAACCGAGTGAAGCTACCGCTGCCGTCATCAATACGGGACGCAATCTCATTTTTGTTCCTTCAATCACTCGTTGAACAACATCTTGCATTCCTTCTTTTGCAAGGTCTTTAAAAGTGCTGATTAGTACAATTCCATTCAGTACCGCTACACCAAACAAAGCAATAAAACCAACTCCTGCCGAAATACTAAATGGCATTCCCCTTAGCAATAATGCAAACACACCACCAATGGCGCTCATTGGAATGGCAGTAAAAATGAGTAAGCTTTCTTTAACCGAACCAAATGTGAAGTAGAGCAATAGGAATATTAATGCTAATGCTAAAGGAACAGCAAATTTCAATCGTGCCGAAGCTTCTTTTAAGTTTTCAAATGTGCCGCCATAAGTGTAGAAGTAGCCTGAAGGCAGCAGGTTTGCTTTTGAAAGTTTTTGTTGAATGTCTTCTACAACTGTTTCAACATCTCTGTTCCGTACATTGAAACCAACTACTATTCTGCGCTTTCCATCTTCACGGCTAATTTGTGCAGGTCCTTCCTTGAAGGCAACTGTAGCTACCTGCGATAGAGGAATTTGTACTCCTTCAGGCGTTGATATAAAAAGGTTACTCACATCATCAATAGAATTTCGGCTTACACTATCTAACCTTACTACCAAGTCAAACTTCTTTTCATCTTCAAACACAACACCTGCTGCTTGCCCTGCAAAAGCAGTACTCACGGTGTGATTAATATCTTCAATATTTAACCCGTAGGAAGCTAATCTTGCCCTGTCGTACTGAATAGTGATTTGCGGTAAGCCTGTGGTCTGCTCTATTTGTGGTTCGGTAGCTCCATTTACCTGCTGCACTACTGCTGCAACCTTTGGTGCGATTGCCGCAAGGGTATCAATATTTTCTCCAAATATTTTTATGGCTACATCCTGCCTTACACCTGTCATTAATTCGTTAAACCGCATTTGTATAGGTTGTGAAACTTCAAAGAAAACGCCGGGTATCATTTCTAACTTTTCCATCATTTCCGCGGCCAACTCATTATAGCTCTTTGAAGATTTCCATTCTTTTTTCGGCTTTAAGGTTACCATCAGGTCTGTAGCTTCGGGGGGCATAGGGTCTGTTGGCACTTCTGCGCTACCTGTTTTACCTACTACAGTTTTTACTTCCGGAAAGGCCTTTAAAATGCGGCTTGCCTGCATTGAGGTTTCAATGCTTTGCGATAGAGAAGTGCCTTGTGGTAAAATACAATGCACGGCAAAATCACCTTCCTGCAATTGCGGGATAAACTCACCACCCATTCTGCTGAAAAAAACAAATGCAATCATTAGCAATGCGAAAGACGCACCTACTATTGCATACTTTACACGAATGACTTTTTGTAACAAAGGCGTGTACCACCGTTGCAGTTTATCCATCATTTTATCTGCAAAAGTTTTTTTGTGTTTTATATTCTTTGATAGGAATAAAGAAGTCATCATAGGGATATAGGTAAGGGACAAAATGAGCGCTCCAAGAATGGCGAACGCCACCGTTTCTGCCATTGGCCGGAACATTTTGCCTTCAATACCCTGTAATGAAAGGATAGGCAGATAAACAATGAGAATAATTATTTGTCCGAAGGCTGCGGAACTCATCATTTTTTTGGCACTGCTTCCGACGGCTTCATCCATTTGCTGTTGTGTGAGTTTACCGGCTGGTTTCAAGCCCAAATAATGCAGGCTGGCTTCTACAATAATTACCGCACCATCCACAATTAATCCAAAATCTATCGCTCCTAAACTCATTAGGTTTCCACTTACCCCAAAGAGGTTCATCATACCCAAAGCAAAAAGCATTGATAAGGGAATAGCGGAAGCTACAATAAGCCCGGCTCTTAGATTTCCTAAGAAAAGAACTAATACAAAAATGACGATTAGCGCCCCTTCTATGAGGTTCGTTTTTACCGTATTGATAGCCCGGCTCACCAAATCTGTGCGGTCTATAAAAGGCTCTATCACCACATCATTTGGCAGCGATTTTTGAATAGTAGATATTTTCTCTTTTACCCTGCTAACCACATCAGCGCTGTTTTCGCCCTTTAGCATCATTACTATCCCGCCTACTGCTTCCTTTTCACCATTGTAGGTAACGGCACCATAACGAACAGCATTTCCAAAACCTACATCAGCAACATCTTTTATAAGAATAGGAACGCCGCCTGGCGTTTTTATTACCGTGTTTCGTATATCATCCAATGAACTTACCAAGCCAATGCCACGGATAAAATAGGCGTTAGGCTTTTTGTCAATGTATGCGCCGCCTGTATTTTCGTTGTTTTTTCCTAATGCATTGAAGATTTCTGCAATGGTTACATTCATTGCTTTGAGGCGGTAAGGGTTTACTGCTACTTCATATTGCTTTAGCAAACCGCCAAAACTATTTACTTCTGCGATACCTGCTGTACCATATAATTGCCGGGCAACAATCCAATCCTGCATTGTGCGCAAATCCATTGCGGAATATTTATCTTCTGCGCCTTTTTTTGGGTGAAGTACATATTGGTATATCTCTCCAAGCCCTGTACTAACCGGTGCAAGTTCTGGCCTGCCTATTCCATTGGGAATTTTCTCTTCGGCTTCTTTTAATTTTTCATTTACGAGCTGGCGGGCGAAATAAATATCCATTTCGTCTTTGAACACGGCAGTAATAACAGATAGGCCGAAACGAGAAATTGAGCGTAGCTCAATAAGGCCCGGAATGTTAGCCATACTTTGCTCAATAGGATAAGTAACTAATTGTTCCGTTTCCTGCGCTGCTAAGGTTGGTGTAAGCGTTATGATTTGTACCTGATTGTTGGTAATATCCGGTACTGCATCAATGGGTAATCTGGCTGCACTCCAAATACCCCATATAATTAGTCCTAAGGTAAATAGCCCTATAAGGAACTTGTGCTTTATACTAAAGCCAATAATTTTATTAAGCATACTTTCATTGTTAAACTGATTGATTTTTTGAAATAGTAAATGACTGTATTGCGTAGCAATACAGCATCTTTGAATTAAAAATTCAGCTTAACAAGATTTGGGCGGCTGCCAAACGGCTTCTAAAAAGCCTGTGAGGTGGTGGGATTTGTAAAAGGAAAAATTTTCCTTTACTACAAAGGTGGGTTTCACATAAGTGAATGCAAGCAACGGCATTTTAGACACTGCCACACTGCAACAGGAACAATGGCAAAGCGGTGGGCAATGCTCAGTTTCGTGCTGGTGGTTATCGTGGCTTTGTGTTGCCGAAACCTGCGTGGTTGTGGGTAAATTGCAATCCTGTGCATCTGTGCAGGGCATACCCGACAGCAGCAAAATATACAGGCTAAATATGAATGCAATTATTTTCACGAGTGGCAAAGATAAATTCTGCAATTCAGTTTTGCAAGTTTTTAAATGCAATGGTGTTGCAGGGGGTAAATGACCATTATTATCCATTTGTTCCTCTTAGGCACCAAAGCAGCACTGTAAAGCCGGGCGGCAAAAAGGAAACGCAATAAATTGTGAGCGAGCCTGAAAATTTTTGCTTGTTGCTTTTGGAGTTAAAAATGTCGTAGAAATGACGAGACAGGGCAGGCCAAAGCAATCCCTGCGAAGAATGAAACGTCTTTTTTTGATAATTGTGTGTGGCTTTGCAAGATGTAAAATGTTTCATTCTTTGGCTGTTTTCTTCAGGGTAATTCTGTAACACAGCCTAACCATAAAATCCAGTTGTCTGTAAAGCAAAACGAGGTTCCCTTTGTAAAGCGGTAATGAGCCTTCATAAATTATTGCGGCATCAAGCATATCCAACAGCTCGTTCTTTGCATAGGGTTTTGCATAAACTTCGGAGAAGGCCAGTAGCACTTTGAAAGGGTTCTCTCTTTCTTGTTTATTAAGATCACGGGCTAAGCTTTTTATTTCAATTGTTGCGGCAACTTCTGATGAGAATTTTTGACCCTCATCATTATAATTCTTTTGCCTTATCAAATAAAAAGCTTCAACCAGTCGGATTAATTGATAGGTAAATAAAATAAGGTTTTCCCTGCTTTCACTATTGTCGTATTCACTTTGGTCGGAACAAATAGCGATGTTTTTCCAACGTTCGATATCTTGCCTGTAATCATCAATGTAAAAGGTTTTAAAGACTTCGATCACCCCCTTTAATTTCGGCTTACCAATATCGTAATAGTCTTTTTCAAAATGATCATTTGTGTTTTCTGCTGACGTTTCCATATACAAGTTTTGATGACTTTTGAGATATCAATAATGAGGTTATAATTTAATTTCGGTGAATCGTGAAGTAGCATAAATTAGTTTCTTCATATAATGGACAAACCAAAATATTTCCACGCCATCCATTTCATCGGAAACGGAGCCGTTTGATATTGCAGAGGAAGTAAAGTCATTCAACCATCTTTTCCAGGCTGATATTGGCGCATATTGGAAAAACGATTCCAAAAAAACTAATGGTTTTGTGTATTCCTTTGCAGTAAGCGGCATCGGAAAATGTTTTACCGATAAAGTATCTTTTGTTGGCTTCACGATTTGCTTTTGATATTTGCCAGTCTTTACACTTATCAGATAAGCAGCCTCAACCAGTAACTCCAAGCGCTCGCCATAAAACAATCCATTACCCGGAGAACCCCTTTCCCAGTTATAATGGTTAGTTAAAGCTGCCACACAGAATTCATCAAAAGCTTTCAGTTGCTCCTTTGGTTCCGAAAATTAAAAAAACTCTTTTAAAACTTCATGCGGATCAGTTTTCATCGGATTGCACTTATATTCAGCTGCAATCCTGTTTAAAAAACAGCCGAGATAAAGTTGGTCTTGTTCTTTCATCCGTATATTTTTTTATGTTTTAATTGTCGAATGGAACTTCGGATGTACATTCTCCTATGTGAAAAAAAATTATCATGCTACGTTTCATGGCGCAATATTTTGAAATGATGAATTTGCAATAGTTCCGGGAAAAGCAGTAATAATATTTCCAGAACTATCAGAAATAACAGTTATCACAGTAACAGAATTTCCGCTTCCGTCATAACCGATAATGCTTTCTGTGTCCAGCACTCGTTGCACGTTACAACTTTGAGGAACTGCAAAAGGCTGAAGATGAAAAGCATCGCGGACATAAGCCGCAATAGATGATATATCAACGGTAAATTTCCCGGTTGATGGATGCCGGGCAATTTTATAGTAATGCCGTTCGAGAATATGAGCTAAAGCAGCCGCGCTTAAAAACCAGCTTTTGCGAAGTAACTTTTTATGATTTCTTAAAGGTAGCTGGTAAAAATGGTTGGCTTCTGTTTGTCGCAACCATTTATCTGTATCACTGATTAAAAACAGAATGCGCATCCACTGGGCTTCATCGAAATATTTACTGTCTTCCATCTCGGGAAGTTCGGTCGAATCGGACTTCTATTCTATACCCTTCAGGGATAAAATACCTGATTAGTCGGATATTTTACCAGCGGTGTTTTTGTGTATATTTGTCAAAAGAGAATCTGTATGGAAAAAACAATTCACCAGGGAAGAAATGTTAAACGGTTTAGAGAAATGCTCGGCATGAAGCAGGAAGCATTAGCCTATGAACTTGGTGAAGGATGGAATCAAAAGAAAGTCTCACTGCTGGAGCAAAAGGATATTATTGAAGATCCGCTACTGGAACAAATTGCCAGTCTTTTAAAAGTTCCTGTTGAAGCAATTAAGAATTTTGATGAAGAAAAAGCGGTTAATGTAATTTCCAATACCGCTACTTTTGAGAATTGTCAGCAACCAGCGTTTTTCAATCATAATCCGACTTTCAATCCTATTGAAAAAATAATCGAGCTTTATGAAAAACTTGTGGCCAGCGAAAAAGAAAAGGTGGAGATTTTGAAGAAGTTGATGGAAAAATAGATTCTCATCTCAAATCAGCAGAAAAATGCATACCCTACCATTTGTTCCTCTTAGGCACCAAAGCAGCGCTGCAAAGCCGGGCGGCAAAAAGGAAACGCAATAAATTGTGAGCGGGCATGAAAATATTTACTTGTTGCTTTCGGGGTTAAAAATGTCGTTGAAATGACGAGCGATAGCGGAAAGAAGGCCGCAGCGAAACGCAGTGAAGTGTAGCATGAATGTAGCGGTTAGTGAGGAATGAAACGTCTTTTTTAACAATTGCGGGATGGCATGCAAGAAGTAAAATTTTCATGGGATAGCTTTATGGCGTAGTCTTTTTGACGGCGAAGCGAACACGGTTTTGCAGGCTTATCTTCGCCGCAGGAGGGGAAATGGCTATTTTTTACCAATAGAATCAAGTTCAACTCCTTTTCCATAAAATAAAACACTGTCCATCGTAAATTTCTCTTTTTGTAATTTAGATTTATACAATTCTTTCCAGGCTTTTTTGTACCGATGTGCGTCTCCTTTCAACAAAGGAAATAGTTTATTCAGAAATACAATAGAAATTACAGCTATGGCAGCCCACATAAACATATTCCTGAAGAAAATTTTGGAGAAATTATAGTCCGAAAACTCCGGGAAGATCATCACTCTTTTCTCTTCCACTTTTGGTAAATTTCCAATCGCTTCCAAAATATTATCAAGTTTGCGATTTGCAATACTGCCATGTAAAATATTTTTTTCAACTTTGTTTTCCACGGATTTGATATCGGTATTCGTTTGCCCGGTATTATCTTTTATCTCTGCAATTTCTTCAGAAAGCGCTTTTATAAAATTTTGATTTCCTTCCTGCATTGGTTCCTGTAACATAATGGTATTTTTAAATTATTAATATTGATGATTGTTACATACTAAAGCCGCGGCTACGCCCGGGTTCATCTGATGGTTTCCAATACTCTTCGAACTTCTGGTTTTGTTTCTCCTTTTCCTGTTTTACCTGAATATTTTTGTTTATAACAGCAATTATTTTTGAAAGGGGAAATTTCAAATCACTGCCTTTCACCTGCATTTTCTTCTCGTCAATAAAAGTGATTCCCCTTCCGGTTATCACAATTACATTTTCCTTTTTTAGCCGGGATTTAAAGTCATCAAGAGAAAGTGATACTGATAAACATCTTCGTATTCTATCTGCTAATACATTTTTACGTTCGTCATTTCGCGGGATCATTCTGTCGCCTTTGGATAAAAATTTCTTCGGGTTTAAAACTGTTTGCAGGTTGAACTTCAATTCCAACTTCCGGCAGAAATCCGCGACTTTTTTAAAGCTGTTGCTATCAGAAACAGTTGTCTTTCCCTCAAATCCTATGCGGTTAGCAACTATATGAATATGCTGATGGAGTTGTGTATCGTTATGACTAATCAGTAAGTATTGATTTTTTTCAAACCCAAAATGTTCTGCGGCCTGTTCGCTTACTGTGACCCAGTCGATGTCATTTAAATATTCCCCTTTCCCAAGACTGAGGCTTAAATGAAAGACCGGCTTCGATTGTTTGGGATTTAAAGCGGCAACATTATTGAAATCGCGTATCAAACTTTTTTTGTCTCCGAAGCAATAATTGTAGTGAAGAATTCCGACACGGTCGCTGGTGTTTTGTCTTTTCCCGGCTATTCTTTTATCAGAAAGGCAATATTCAATGCACCCTTTAAAAGTTTTACCTATCATTAGTTTTCCTATCATTATTTAGTTCATTTTTGATTTTCATTTGCACAAGTTCTCCGGCTTTTAAAAGCGTATCTGCCGTATCAAATAAAAGCGTCCGCTCATATAAATTAAAATCTTTTCCCTGGCTTTTCTTCTTAGCTAACTGGTTTAAACATGACCTGATATGCGATAGATTGCCGAGTTCCTGTAGCACAGTTTTGTCAATTGTCCTGCAAATAATTTTGCCGTTCACGCCAAGTTCCCGCAGAAATTCTGATGAAGAGAGATTGATTGCCGCCGCTCTTTTTTCGATAATGTCCTTCTGTTCTTTCGTACAATGCACTCCAATAAAATCCTTTTTGGGATTTTCTTTCTGAGGTCTGCCTCCTTTATTCTTTATGGATGCGGTATTGGTCTGCATGATTCGATTGTTCAATCGGCGTCAATATTGTTCAATTTTTTACGCCGATTTTCGGGCTTGAAAGCCTTATTGTTCAATGTTGTTCAAATGAGGATATTGTTGTTCATTTTAATAATTACAGCAATCTGTTTTAATCTTCATGAATGGCGCGAAGCAGCCATGAGTGAAGCCAGCGTTTTGCGTGCGAGGTAACGAGTAACGCAAAACATAGCTGGCTTCCTCCATCACAGTAGTCCTTTGTATATTCAGGAAGTCTTCCCATCTGAAATCAAATACTTTTAAACTGCTAAGGAGGCTATTTCTATCGAAGCATTTCTGCATGGAAGACTTTTGGATTGTTAACCCCGTGTTTACGCAGACTGCTCTTCAAATCCATCCAGAGTTGCATATTATAATCTGCTATTTCCATCAGGTCTTCTGCTGATAATCCATGAGGATTTGATACTGCGGCACTTGATTGTTTCTTCTTTTGTTCTGTGTTTAGAGATTTACTTTCATCTGTTTCCGGCGAATGTTGCTGGTCAATGAAAGAAAAAATATTCGGTGCAGCTCCTTCTCCGATTTCAAGGCTTGGGCAAATTGCCAGGCTGTTGCCGTATAACTTGATTTGTTTTCCTGAACTTAATAGTAAAGCGCGACGCTTAAATTCTGCCATTTTCTAAAATTTTAAAATGATAAATGTTGTTTATAAATGAAATTTTTTGATTAAGTTTTCCCTTTGTTTGAGATGATCAGTTTCCATCAACCATTGGTTGAAGTCTTTAAAATCTTTGTAAACGAAACTGCAGTCCGTGCATGATTTTAGTTTGTTTTGTAAGAAGGCGGTTTATTTTCTGCTAGGTTCGTCATTATCCAAATACAGGTTAACGTGCTGGTATTTTTCTATAACCGGCAGGCTTTTTTCAATAAAGCTTAGAGAGTTTAGAATGAGATGGCTGCTTTCTTTTACAAATCTTTCGCTTATCGTTAGGTAAGAAAGAAAGTCAAAGAAGCCTTCGAAAACTTCCAATTGTGCGAAGCCATTTTCTATAAGTGTAAAGCTTTTCGGGGAAATAGAACCTTTATATGCTGGTGAACGAAGCTCAAATCCGCCGAGATAGTTCTTAAATCCCACAGAAAAAAATTTTCTATTTCCTACTTTATAATGAATCTCCAAGCAATATCGTACTGCAACAGGCAAAGAAATTTTTCTGTTTTGCAAGTATCGAAGCAGCGATTCATTCTTAATGTTCTCAATTGAAATAATGGTAATTCGATTGTTGCACTGCATTTTATTCCCTAAGACTTCTGCCGTGACATTAGAGAAATCAACCGGAGAAGAAAGACCGGGAGGGGCGGGGATTACGTTTTCAAGAATCCTTAAAAATTCTATAATGGAACATCTGAAGTATCTTATTCCAAAGTCAATGATGCTTCCGCCCGCACCAATACCGTGATCAAACCAAAGATTTTTCTTTCGATCAACTTTAAACGACGGAGTTTTTTCATTTCTTCCGGGTAGCGGCGATAAGTACCAATATTCTGATCCCCGGCTCATTTTTGTATCAGGCAAATGTCCAAGTGCGCCGAGATAGTTGACGATATCTATTTGTTTCGCCGCATTAATAGTGAGAGTTTTCATTGGTTAAATTTTAAAGTGATTGTTCTTTTTCTGGCGGACGTATTCTAATACTTCTTTTTTTATAAAGTAAACCCTGCCTCCCTGTTTATGAAAAGGAAGCCCTTTATTCATCCAGTCGTGAAGGGTCACCAGCGATATTCTGAACATCCCCGCTATCTCCTTTCGGTTTAGTAATGGTTCCTCTTCCTCCTGGTTCGCGTTATTCGGCGGAGGGATATTCTCGAGCACTTCCTTAACAGCATCACGAATCCACCTGCGGAAATCTCCTTCATTCGGTATAAACATCGTATCCATATCTTTTCGTTTTGTTCGGTAAAGGTGAGTTAACCACAGACCGAAGTCAATGATGGAAACAGTATGGATTTTTACAAATTGAGATTGAGCGCTTTAGGAATAGATTCGGGGAAGTTTGTAACGATTAAGGCCGGTGAAAAGAAAAAAAGAAGTTGTCTTGATGTGTAATTTTGCACCACAAATGTTAATAAATGCAGTTTGATTTTACAAGGTTGATGTAGAAACTCAACTGTAGAAAAACGCTTCAAGCGCTTCCATTAACTGCTTCACTTTCGGATTTTTGTAGTTCAGGCGTTCGGATTGTTCGCCCACTTTCTTTTGCAGCGTATTAGTTTTTTTATCTTTAAACGCCGCGAAATGTAACATTAAAATTGCCGCAATATCAGTCGAAGAAAATTTTTTAAATAATTGATCCCCTTTTTGTTTTGTGGCAGGGGCCTGAACATTTTGCAATAAAACAAGTAATTGTATAAGCGAATCTTCATGGTTACGATTATTTAATTCGATGTTACCGGTATTAAAAGAACTGGTCAAATCCCTTAAATCATTTTCCGCTGTTTTCATAAGCTGGTCAATATGGCCGGAGAGTTTTTCTATTAAAAGCTGAACGTCTTCTTCCTTGACATTTGCATCCGAATTGGAAGTATTTGCGATGATGGTTTGTACACCTATTTTCAATTCCTGCTTTAATACGGTCTGTTCTTCTTCTATTTTTCTGATGATTTCTCTTTTACTTTCTATATGCTTTTCACTAATCCAGTCCAAAGCTGCCTGTAATTTTCGTTCGTTTCCGCCTTTTCTCTTTAATCGGTCTGTCAGTTCATATTTGAGAAAGCGAATGAAATCCAGTTTATCGGGATAGAGGTTGTAGTGAAATTCCAGGTAGCGGATAATATCGTATCCCTGATATTCCAATAGCTTATTAAAGATTTCGTTTTGATAGCGAAGGGCGAATGGTTCTTTCGAGAAATAGAGGTAATAATCTTTTTGATATGGAGCAATTTTATAGAAGAAGTAAGGAGTAAAACCTCCCGGCTCGCCGGTATACCCTGACCGGAATCCGAAAGTTGCCAAAACATTTCTTAGGAATTCATTGGAATATGCTCGTTGTTTGATGCTCATATCTTTTCAGCAATTTCATAGATACTTTATGCATCCTAAAGTTACTATTTAGTTTGACAAATTGGGGAATTCATCATCAAAAGCAGTCCTTTGGACCGTTCTGTCAACAATTCCTCACATTTTTTTTAATACGTTTCCGAAAGAAAAGATCAAACAAAGGAATATACGAAGCGTGGTTAAAAGCAAATCCAGCATTTACAAAAAACGTTTGCATGTTGAGCAAAAGGTAAGAAATTATCAGAGCATATAGTAAAATCCTTTTACGCTCAGTTTCTTAAAATCCGTAAAGAAGTCGAAAAATAAATAAAAATATTCCTTTGAAGCAAACTATATATTGTTAATGCATGTAAAAGAAGTAATTTAGCTACTATTAAGTTCTTTCACCTCCAATTGATTTTGTATGCAAATTGTATGCAAATTTCTCAAAAACAGAAAAGGCTCGCTTACGCGAACCTTTCTATCTGATTGATAATCAGTGCCCCGGATCGGACTTGAACCGATACGGACATTGCTGCCCACAGGATTTTAAGTCCTGCGTGTCTACCAATTCCACCACCAGGGCAACCCTGAGTAAAAAAAATCCCCTCGAACCGAGAGGATATTTTACCTGAGCGGAAGACCGGGCTCGAACCGGCCACCTCGACCTTGGCAAGGTCGCGCTCTACCAAATGAGCTACTTCCGCATAATTTTTAAAGAACTATTATTTTCGTACTCTGCCATCCCGATAGCTATCTGGAGAGCTACTTCCGCAATAATCTTAAAGAACTAAGGGGGTGCAAATATAGGACTTTTGCACTATCAGAAAAAAAATCAGTAGATTTTTATTTGTACTGGGGAGTATATAAAGTACTTGACTGCACTTCCACTTTAGGTTTATGATACCTTTTTGTGTATAATTTGTAGCAGCCACCCCAGGTCATCAATACAAAACAGGCAATTGACAAATAAAAGATGTAGGGTGATGAATTAGCCCAGCTATTTTTAAAATCGCTTTTCTTTACCTTTTTTAAATCTTCCTGGTAATACTGCTCCTTTAATTCTTCTAATTCTTCGTTTTGCATATTGCGTTTGATTGTGTTGCAAAAATAAGGATTCAGACATAAACTCAATCCTGTGTTTTAACAATTTCTGAGAACTTTTTTTTGCCTTTGGCAAAATGCGCCCAAACCATATTTCCTTTCCAATAACCACTCAACTTTCTTTTTTTTGATTTAGGGAAAACGCTCTGCCCCTGCCTCATAAAAATCCACTTTGCAAAAGAAAGATGGGCGCTTGCTACGGCAATAAAATATCCCCCGTCTCCCGAAAGCAGGCTTTTAAACGCCGAAACCGCATCCAACATAATTCTGAAAGGGAGAATATAAAATTTTCTAAACCCGTTCATGTTTTTGTACATCATCACATGATTGTTACGAAAGTTCAGGTAGGTTTTTAAAGAATTCCCCTTGGGAAGTGTGCCTCCGCCAACGTGATAAACCACCGATTGCGGGCAGGAATAAATTTTATAGCCCAGCAACTGGATGCGCCAGCAAAGGTCAATTTCTTCCTGATGCGCGAAAAAGTAATTATCAAACCCACCGGCTTCGTGAAAAATGTGGGAGCGAATGAACATTGCGGCGCCGCTTGCCCAAAAAACAGGTGCAGCATCATTGTACTGGCCTTCATCAATTTCACAAATATCAAACACGCGGCCGCGTGCAAAAGGGTAACCAAATTTATCCAGCCAACCGCCCGCCGCTCCGGCATATTCAAAATATTCAGGATGCTTAAATGAAAGAAGCTTGGGCTGACAGGCAGCTATTTGCTGATCAGCTTCTGCGAGCGCAACCAATGGTTCAATCCACCCCGTTGTTACTTTCACATCTGAGTTTAATAAAATATAGTAGTCGGCCTCTACCTGGTTCAAAGCGAGATTATACCCTTTTGCAAATCCATGATTTTCACCTAAAAGGATCAGTTGAATTTGAGGATAATTTGCTTCTAAAAAACCCACTGAACCGTCCGTAGAGCCATTATCGGCAATAATAACCCTGTAATTTTCATAGGTTGATTGCAGCACCGATGGTAAAAATTCTTCGAGGTAATTTTTACCATTCCAGTTCAGGATTACTATGGCTACTGAAGGTTTTGACATGAGGCTTCAAAAATACGGCAAGCTGCTTACACTTGAGCAAACCCGGCCAGGGATGGAAGCGGCATCCTTTGTGCAGCGCAGCGGAACAAAGATACAGCGAACAGCCCGGCTTTCACCTGCTTTGCGTTTTGGAAAATAAAGGATTAAAAGCAGGTGAAAGCGGCCGCATAAAAATATTCACAATAAGTATTTAACGCAACCGGGGGCATGAACTGTTGTTATATTTGTAATCTTTCAAAAAAAACGAGACACATTTTGGCAAATACAAATATTACGGAAGAAATTGAAGTGAGTGGCGCGCGGGTGCACAACCTGAAAAATATCGACATCAGCATTCCGAAAAATAAAATGGTAGTGATTACCGGCATCAGTGGCAGCGGAAAATCGTCACTGGCTTTTGATACTATTTATTCGGAGGGGCAGCGGCGCTACATGGAAACCTTTGGCGCGTATGCCCGCCAGTTCATTGGCGATATGGAACGGCCTGACGTGGACAAGATCACGGGCCTCTCCCCTGTTATTTCAATTGAACAAAAAACGACCAATAAAAATCCTCGCTCCACGGTTGGCACCGTTACAGAAGTGTATGATTTCTTCAGGCTGTTATATGCGCGCGTTGGCGAGGCCTTCTCCTACAATACCGGCAAAAAAATGGTGAAATGGAGCGAAGAAGAAATTGGGCAAAATATTTTCACGAGGGTTTTCGGAAAGAAAATTAATATACTGGCGCCATAGGATCGTGGCCGCAACAGGCATTGCCGCGAGCTG
>Ga0066256_1002456_pt1 | contig 20449 bp, 17 predicted proteins | sample ThiBio_1000_biof_FD_87107 | JGI IMG/M metagenome (GOLD analysis project Ga0066256, IMG submission 87107) | Wastewater bioreactor microbial communities from Cape Town, South Africa - Thiocy_expt_1000_biof (version 2) | ecosystem: Engineered > Bioreactor > Thiocyanate-remediating >... | reverse complement strand
AGATGGTGAGCCGGTGGTATCTGTCGAAGACGGCGATGCCCTGGTCCATCTGCGACAGGGCGGTCTGCAGCATGTCCTGATTGTATTGCAGGGCTTCGCTGGCCTGGTCGAGCAGCCAGGCGGTGTCGGAGGAGGCGTCCTCGACCTTCTGCAGGATCAGCGAGATGACGAGGCGGGCCGAGGAGGAGCCGATGGCGCTGCCCAGCAACTGTTCGGAGAAGTGGATCAGCGCCATGTCGGCCGGCTGGCCGTCGTCCAGGCGCTTGCCGATAGAGCGCTCATAGCTGCCGAAGGAACGCTGCATGCGCTCCTCGCCAAGGTAGCGAGCGATGGTCGTCTTGAGATCGCCGACGCCGACGCGAGTCTTCCAGCCGCGCGTGGCGAATTGCGAGCGCAGGTGGCGCTTGACGAAGATGCCGGACTGGATACGCTCGACCGGTTTCGGATTGCGGGTCAGCGAGGCGATGACGAAAGCCAAGCAGTTGACCAGCAGGCTGAGGAAGACGGCATTGACGAGCGGATCGGCATCCGGTGCGGTGAACATCGTCGTTCCCGGCAGCAGGAAACCGAGCACGGCGCCGGCGACATGCGAATAATCCGGCCCGCCGAGGCTCGGCAGGAACAGCAGGTAAGCCCAGACGACGAATCCGCTGACGATGCCGGCAATTGCGCCACGCGCATTGGCGCGCCGCCAGACCAGCACGCAGAACAGCGGCGGCGCAAGCTGTGCGATGGCCGCGAAGGCGAGCAGGCCGATGGAGGCGAGGCCGACGCCGGAATCGGTGGAGCGGTAATAGGCGTAGCCCAGCAGCATCACCGCAAAGATCGCCGTGCGGCGGATGCGCAGCAGCGAACGGGCGAAATCCTGCCGCTGCGCCCCGCCGGCGAGATTGCGACGCAGGAAGAAGGGCATGACGAGGTCGTTGGAGACCATGATCGCCAGCGCCACCGATTCGACGATCACCATGGCGGTGGCGGCGGAAAAGCCGCCGATGAAGGTGATCAGCGACACCAGTTCCTTGGAGTGCGCCAGCGGCAGGGAGAGCACATACATGTCGGCATCGCCGCTGCCTCCAAAGGCGAGCACGCCGCCGATGGCGACCGGCAGCACGAAGATGTTGATGGCGACGAGATAGACCGGGAGCAACGTGCCGGCGAGCCTCAGTTCGCCCTTGGTGCGGTTTTCCACCACGGTGACGTGGAACTGCCGCGGCAGCAGGATGATGGCGAAGGCCGAGAGAATGGTCAGCGTGATCCAGCGGCTGAGCGGCGTTTCATAGCTGAGTGCCGCCATCACCCGCGCATTTTCCGAGGCCTTGGTCCAGAGATCCCACGGTCCGTCGAAGAACAGGAAGAGCACCGATATGCCGACCGTTCCGAACGCGACGAGCTTCACCAGCGATTCCATCGCGATCGCCAGGATCAGGCCGTCCTGGTGTTCGGTGGCGTCGGTGTGGCGCGTACCGAACATCACCGCGAAGCAGGCGAGCACCAGGGTGACGACCAGCGGCAGGTCGATGAAATAGAGGTTGCCGCTGCCGATGCCGTAGTCGGAAGGATTGACGATCGCCGAGACGGAATTGGAGACCGCCTTCAGCTGCAGGGCGATATAGGGGATGGCGCCGACGAGGCAGATCAGCGCGACGATGCCGGCGACGGTGGAATTCTTGCCGTAGCGGGCAGCGATGAAATCCGCCACGGAGGTCAGTTTTTCCGCCTTGGCGAGCTCGGTGATGCGCCGGAGCACCGGCATGCCGAGGGTGAAGACGAGGATCGGTCCGATATAGATCGCCGCGAATTCGAGGCCGCGTTCGGCCGCGAGGCCGACGCCGCCGAAATAGGTCCAGGAGGTGCAGTAGATGGCGAGACTGAGCGCATAGACGATCGGCCGGCCCTTGTTGGGCGCGCCCCTGACCTGGCTCACCCGGTCGCCGTAACTCGCGACCGCAAACAGCAGCAGCAGATAGCCGATCGCCGATGCGAATATGACCCAGCCTGGCAGCATTCCCCCCTCCGTTCCCGCATGCGGGAAAAATGAGGATAGGACAAAGCAGCCCGCTTGAAAATTGCCCGCCTCTAGGCCTTAAGTCCAAGAAACCTATTTACATCCGGGCCGCTTCGTATTTCGATCGGCGTGTTCGGATGTTTGGAAGGCGGTATCGTCGCCTTTCCGGATCTATTGCAACAGGGGGCCTATCGAATGCTCAATGAATTCAAGACATTTATCGCGCGCGGCAACGTCATGGACCTTGCCGTCGGCGTCATCATCGGCGGCGCCTTCGGGCCGATCGTCAATTCGCTCGTCAATGACATCCTCATGCCGATCGTCGGCGTCATCTTCGGCGGGGTCCACTTCTCCCACTCTTTTCTTTCATTGGGGTCATCCCTCTCGGCCACCTCTCGTGCCCTCCCCCCCGGCGAAAGGCGCCGTCTTCGCCTACGGCAACTTCATCACCGTCGTCATCAACTTCATGATCCTCGCCTGGATCATCTTCCTGATGGTCAAGGGCGTGAACAAGATCCGCTCTTCGGTCGAGCGGCAGGAGAAGAAGGACGAGGCCGCCGCGCCACCGCCGGCAGACATCCAGCTTCTGACCGAGATCCGCGATCTCCTGAAAACGAAATAAGAGTGGAAACCGGGCCGGTCGTCCGGCCGGCCCGGTGCGATTCATCACCGGAATCGATCCGTCGCTCAGGGAATATCATGGGATTTGTTGACGATCCTCGGTTATGAAGACCGGAAATCGGAGAGAACCCATGTCGATTCTGAACAGCCTGAGCCCGCGCGCGCTCGAAGCCCCTGAAAGTGGCATCGTCGAAGTCGTCAACTATGCCCGCGGTCGCGACGGGCTGATTCCGCTCTGGGTCGGCGAAGGCGACTTGCCGACGCCCGGCTTCATCAACCAGGCGGCATCGGATGCGATGTTCGCCGGCGAAACCTTCTACACCTGGCAGCGCGGCATTCCCGAGCTGCGCCAGGCGCTGGCCAATTATTACAACAGGCATTTCGGCACATCGCTGCCGATGGAGCATTTTTACGTCACCGGATCCGGCATGCAGGCGATCCAGCTGTCGGTGCAGGCGCTGACCTCCCCGGGCGACGAGATGATCTATCTTTCGCCCGCCTGGCCGAATATCGCCGCCGCCCTCGATATCGCCGGCGCCCGCTCCGTGCCGGTGACGCTGGATTTTGCCAATGGCAGCTGGTCGCTGGATCTCGATCGCCTGGAGAAGGCCATCACCCCGAAGACGCGCGCCATGTTCATCAATACGCCGTCGAACCCGACAGGCTGGACGGCCACCCGCGAGGACCTCGACGCCATCCTGACGCTCGCCCGCAAGCACGACATCTGGATCCTCGCCGACGAGATCTACGCCCGTTATTATTACATCGGCACGCGCGCGCCATCGTTCCTCGACGTCATGCAGCAGGGCGACAAGATCCTCTTCGTCAATTCGTTTTCAAAGAACTGGTCGATGACCGGCTGGCGCGTCGGTTGGATCGTCGCACCGCCGGAAATGGGTCAGGTGATCGAAAACCTGGTGCAATATTCGACATCGGGCGTCGCCCAGTTCATGCAGCGCGGCGCCGTCGCCGCCCTCGACCAGGGCGATGACCTGGTGCGGACGAATATCGAAAAGGCCACGAAGGCCCGCGACATTCTCTGCGATGCGCTGATTGCCACCAACCGGGTCGAAACCCTGAAGCCGGACGGCGCGCTCTACGCCTTCCTCAAGATCGACGGCGTCACCGATAGCCGGGCGGCAGCGATCGACATCGTCGACAAGACCGGCGTCGGTCTTGCGCCGGGCACGGCCTTCGGTCCGGGCGGCGAACTGTTCATGCGCGCCTGCTTCCTGCGCGATCCGGCACATATCCAGGAGGCTGCCGCCCGGCTCGCCGCCTATATCCAGGCCCGCTGACGGCATGGTTTTTTCCGGCATTGGGGAACTCGCTAAAATTCGAACGAATTCCCCAAGCTTCCATTGACCACATCAGCAAACAAACCGGCCTGAACCGGCGGAAACAGGCAATCCCGAACGAATTTGAAAAGAAACCCGCGCTTTGATGCTTCCCAATAAAAACGAACAGGGAAGTAAAAATCATGGCGGTGCTGGTGACGGGTGGCGCAGGCTATATCGGCAGTCACATGGTGTGGGCGCTTCTGGATGCGGGCGAGGATGTCGTGGTGCTCGACCGGCTCTCGACCGGCTTCCGCTGGGCGGTGGCGCCTGAAGCGCGGTTCTACATGGGCGATGCCGGCGACGAGACCTTGCTGCAGCAAGTGTTTGCGGAAAACGACATCGACGCGATCATCCATTTCGCCGGTTCCGTCGTCGTGCCGGAATCGATCGTGCATCCGCTCGAATATTACGAAAACAACACCAGCAAGACACGCATGCTTCTGGCCGCCGCGGTCAAGGCCGGGATCCCGCATTTTGTCTTTTCATCGACCGCCGCCGTCTACGGCACGCAGGAAAGCGCCGTTCCGGTCCGGGAAAGCGTGACACCCCGGCCTGAAAGCCCCTACGGCGTTTCCAAGCTGATGTCGGAAATGATGCTGCGCGACACGGCGCAGGCGCATGCCTTCAGTTATGTCGCCCTGCGGTATTTCAACGTCGCCGGCGCCGATCCGAAGGGGCGGGCCGGGCAATCGACGGTGGGCGCCACCCACCTCATCAAGGTCGCCTGCGAGGCGGCTCTCGGCCGCCGCGCCAGCATCGATGTCTACGGCACCGACTACAATACGCCCGACGGCACCGGCGTACGCGACTACATCCATGTCAGCGACCTGGTCGAGGCGCATCTGCGGGCACTCGCCTATCTGCGGCAGGGCGGCGCCTCGCTGACGGCGAATTGCGGTTACGGCCAGGGCTATTCCGTCCTGCAGGTTCTGCAGGCGGTCATGCGGGTGCATGGCGGGCGTTTCGGCGTGCGGTATGCGCCGCGCCGCGCCGGCGACCCGGCAAGCATCGTCGCGGACCCTTCTCTGGCGCGCGAAGCGCTGGGCTGGGTGCCGTCCCACGACGATCTCGACGGCATCGTGCGCAACGCCCTCGACTGGGAGGAGCGTCTGGCGCGAAAGAACAGCTACGACATCGAAAGCATGCACCAGATGCTGGCCTCCGCCCGCTTCTGAGGCGGTCTGTCTAACCTTGCGCCGGGCGAAAGGGCTCGGCGCGGCTGCGCCGCGCTCCAGTTTGACAACAGCTTCGGCCGCTAGGTTCGAACCCGGAATGGATTTATTCACCGGGTTTACGAATCATGATGCTTTTCGAACGCGGGATGGGTTTTCTCTCTCCTGCTGAATTGTCTTTGCCATCGTCATGGGTGCGCTCATGAAGGCCGTCATTCTTGCCGGCGGCCTGGGTACGCGCCTGTCCGAAGAGACCCAGCTCAAGCCGAAGCCGATGGTCGAGGTCGGCGGCCGGCCGATCCTCTGGCACATCATGAAGATCTATCACAGTTACGGCATCCGGGATTTCATCGTCTGCTGCGGCTTCCGTGGTTATGTGATCAAGGAATATTTCGCCAATTACGGCCTGCATATGTCGGACATCACCTTCGACCTGGCCGAGAACCGGCTGCAGTTCCACCGCAAGAACGCCGAGAACTGGCGGGTGACGCTGGTCGATACCGGCGAACATTCGATGACGGGCGGCCGCCTGAAGCGTGTCGCCTCCTATCTGCGTGACGAGGAAGCCTTCTGCTTCACCTATGGCGACGGTGTCTGCAGCGTCGACATCGCCGACACCATCCGTTTCCACAAGAACCACGGCAAGCTGGCGACCGTAACGGCCGTCCGTCCGCCGGCGCGCTTTGGCGCGCTGAAGCTGAATGGCGACGAGGTGCAGGGTTTCGTCGAGAAGCCGGAAGGCGAGGGCGGTTTCATCAACGGCGGCTTCTTCGTGTTGTCGCCGAAGGTCATCGACCGCATCCCCGACGACGCGACGAGCTGGGAGAGCGCGCCGCTGGCCAGCCTGGCCGGTGACGGCCAGTTGCGAGCCTATTTCCACGAGGGCTTCTGGCAGCCCATGGATACGCTGCGCGACAAGACCCATCTGGAAACGCTCTGGGAAGGTGGCAATCCCCCCTGGAAGACATGGTGAGATGGTGACGACGTCGTTCTGGAAGGATAAACGTGTCCTGGTGACGGGGCACACCGGCTTCAAGGGAAGCTGGCTGTCGCTGTGGCTGAGCGAACGTGGCGCCCATGTCAGCGGCTTGTCACTGGCGCCGGCGACGTCGCCGTCCCTTCATCACCTGCTTGGCCGCGATCGCGCTGGCGACGATGGTATCCTCGACATTCGTGACCGCCTCGCGGTCGCTGCGCGCGTCATGGCGGTACGGCCGGAGATCGTTTTTCACCTGGCCGCCCAGCCGCTGGTCCGCGCCGCCTATCGCGATCCCGCCGCCACCTACGACATCAACGTGCAGGGCACCGCCAATCTTCTCGACGTGCTGCGCATTGCCCCGGACATCCGTTCGGTGGTCGTCGTGACGACCGACAAGGTCTATGAGAACGCCGAGACTGGCCGCGCCTTCATCGAGAGCGACCCTCTCGGCGGCTACGATCCCTACAGCGCCAGCAAGGCCGCCGCGGAGATCGTCACCGGCAGTTACCGTTCCTCGTTTTTCCTCGGACGCAAGGTCGGCCTCGCGACGGCCCGCGCCGGCAACGTCATCGGCGGCGGGGACTGGGCGGAAGACCGGCTGATCCCCGATGCCGTTCGCGCCTGGAGCAGCGGCGGCACCCTTGACGTGCGCCGCCCCGGCGCAGTGCGTCCCTGGCAGCATGTGCTGGAGCCGCTGCATGGCTACGTCACGCTGGCGGAGCGGCTGTGGTCGAACCCGGAACTCGGCAAACATTTCAATTTCGGACCGGATCATGCCGCGGCGGCAACCGTCGGCACGGTTCTCCAGGCGGCCCGTGCCGCCTACGGTGCCGGAGACATGGTGCTCGGCGACGGCACCGAAGGCCCGCACGAGGCCGGCTACCTGATGCTTGACAGCAGCCTGGCGGCGAAAACCCTCGGGTTCGTGCCGCGCTGGGATCTCGAGGAAACGGTTCGCCGGACGATGGAGTGGTATCGCAGATACGAAAACGGCTCTTCCGCCGAAACACTCTGCCAGGCCGACATCGCCGCCTATGAAGATGCGATCCGGCAGCCGCTGAAGGTGGCCGTATGAGCCGCTTCGTCCGCCGCGATACGCCGATCGAAGGATTGGTGCTGCTGGAGCGCGCCCGCCTCGGCGATGATCGCGGTTTCCTGACGCGGCTGTTCTGTGCCGACGAGCTGGCGGAGGCCGGTTGGCACGGTCCGGTCGCCCAGGTCAACGAAACCGGCACCGGAAAGGCCGGCACAGTGCGCGGCATGCATTTCCAGCTGCCGCCGTTCGCCGAAACCAAGCTGGTCACCTGCGTTTCCGGCGCCGTGCTCGACGTCGCCGTCGATCTGCGCAAGGGATCACCGACATTCCTCAAGCATTTCGCAGTGGAGCTCTCGGGTGAAAATGCCCGTTCGCTGCTCATCCCGCAGGGGTTTGCGCATGGTTTCCAGACACTGACGGACGATGTTCGCATGATCTACCTGCATTCGGCACCTTTCAGGGCGGAGGCCGAAGCCGGCCTGCACGCCGCGGATCCGGCGCTTGCCATCGGCTGGCCTTTGCCGGTCGGTAACCTGTCGGCACGCGACCAGTCCCATCCCTTGCTGTCGCCCGAGTATCGTGGAGTCGCCGCATGAAATGCCGTCACTGTGCCAACGAAACCATGGCGCCATTCCTCGATCTCGGCACGGCGCCGCCGTCCAATTCTTATGTCGCCGCCGCCGGGCTCGACAAGCCGGAACTCTGGTATCCACTGGTGATCCGGGTCTGCACGGAATGTTTCCTGGTGCAGACGGAAGATTTCGCCTCGCGCGAAACCTTCTTCTCGGAGAACTACGCCTATTTCAGCTCGTTTTCCTCGTCCTGGCTGAGCCATGCAAAAACCTATGTCGAGGCGATGACCGGGCGCTTCGGGCTCGGGGCCGGCTCGAAAGTCGTCGAGGTCGCCTCGAATGACGGTTACCTGCTGCAATATGTCAGGGAAGCCGGCATCGCCTGCCTCGGCGTGGAGCCGACCGCCAGCACGGCGGCGGCGGCGCGCGACAAGGGCATCGAGGTGGTCGAGGAATTCTTCGGCGTCGAACTGGCGCAGGATCTCGTGGCGAAAGGCTGGTCGGCCGACCTGACGGCCGCCAACAACGTGCTGGCGCATGTGCCTGATATTAACGATTTCGTCCGCGGCTTCGCCACGCTGCTGAAGCCTGATGGCGTCTCGACCTTCGAGTTCCCGCATCTGATGAACATGGTTGGCGAAGCGCAGTTCGACACGGCCTATCACGAGCATTATTCCTACCTGTCGCTGACCGCCGTCGATCGGATCTTTGCGGCGAACGGTCTCTTCGTCTTCGATGTCGAGACGACGCCGTGGCATGGCGGGAGCCTCCGTGTCTTCGCCTGCCGCGCCGATACGCGCGCCCATCCGCGCCAACCGGCGGTGCAGGCGCTGCTCGACCGCGAGGCGGCGGCTGGCATGAAGGATCTTTCCTATTACGCCGCCTTCCAGGCCGAGGCGCAGCGCGTGCGCAACGATTTCCTCGTCTTCCTGATCGATTGCCAGCGCCAGGGCCTGAAGGTCGCAGCTTACGGCGCGGCGGCGAAGGGCAACACGCTGTTGAATTTCGCCGGCGTCAAGCCGGATCTCCTGTCGTTCGTCGTCGACAAGAATCCCGCCAAGCAGGGCACCTTCCTGCCCGGCAGCCGAATTCCCATCGTGTCCGAAGACGTGTTGAAAGCGCAAAAACCGGAAAGGGTCGTTATTCTTCCATGGAACCTGCAAAAAGAAATCAAGGAACAGCTTTCGTATATCAGAGATTGGGGTGGGACATTCGTGACGGCGATTCCGACGCTGACGGTCGACTAGTTTCGCTGATACCGGAAAGCGTGGAGCGGTTATCCCGATCGAACGACGACCTCGTCATCGCGGACGACCTGACCGCCGAATAAGCTGGACATCACCCGTTTCAGGGTATCGCCGGGCCAGATCTGGCTTGAGTTCAAGACGTCGCATCCGCGGCGTCTTTTTTGTTTTCGCCAACGAAAAAGGCCGCTACGGGCGACCTTTTGATATCTGCTTTCCGGCCGATGTTATCTGCACGGGCCAGAGGTGGCGATTCTGCCTTACACCCGCTTCAACCAGGCTCCCGGCCAATGCGTGATGTTCTCATCGAGCGCGCTTTCGTTGAACGGCCAAGCGGGTTGCTCGATGACGAATTCGGCGTGCTTTTCGGCGAAATCACGGGCGGCGAACGTCGGGTTGTTTGTCGTCCAGTCGGCCGTGCCGCGCGGTACGTCGGCAAGGTCGTACATGATGCCGTCGGTGGCGACAATGTAGGAGCCGGGTGTGACGAGATCGGCATAGGCTTCAAGCTCGTCCGCCACGTGTGCATAGCTGTGGTCGGAATCGAGGATGACCAGCACGGTTTCGCCGGGCTTCACCAACCCCTTGACCTGCGCGACGGTGTCGGGCGCCGTCGAGCTGCCTTCGATCAGTGTAATGCGGTCGGATAGCGGATGGGCTTCGATGGCGGCGCGGTTGTGCGGCCGGATTTCGATGTCGATGCCGATGATCCGGCCTTTTTCCATGGCCTTGCAGAGGCTCGAATAGAAGATCAGCGAGCCGCCATGCGCCACCCCGGTTTCAATGATCACATCCGGCTTCAGCGAGAAGATGACTTCCTGCATCCGCACCATGTCTTCGGGAAGCTGGATCACCGGCCGGCCCATCCAGGCGAAGGTGTACTGGTATTTCTGGTTCCAGCCGACGCGCACCCATTGCCTGGAAATCGCCTCGAAGGCTTCCCGGGAGTACAGGTCGAATGTCTTGACGTTTCCCGCGTCCTCGAGCGTCAGGCTCTTGGCGTCGGTGTCGAGGATAAGCTTCATCATTCACTCCAGTCGATCAGGGCGAGTTTGATATTCGAATCGGCCAATCGACGCAGGTTCTCTTCGCGATAATTGGGATTCATCAGCACAGCACTTGCCACTCCACGGGCTTCGACCGACGCGGGCGCGACGATCGGGTGGCCGGTGCCGGGAATGAAGCGGCCCTGCTTGTTGGGGTTCAGGTCGATCACGCAGTCGATGAGTTCGCGCTCGGGATCGACGAGGTTGGCAAACGTCGCACCCTTGGCGCCGGCGCCCCACAGGGCGACCTTGCCGCCATCCTTCAGGCCGTGGAGCCGTTCGAGCCAGATCCTGCGCTGTTCGGCCTCGTGCACGCCATAAGCGGCGGCGAGCTTTGCCGTCTCTTCTGTCTTTTCCCGCTTCGCCGGCGTTGCCGAAGCGGTGGGGCGCGCCTCCAGCCACAGGTACTGCCCGCCGAAGATGTGGCGAACCTGGTCGACGACGAAGCCGCTGCGCTCGAAGGCGAGCGCGAGGGAGTTCTGCGTGAAGATCGAGCAATGTTCGTAGAAGAAGTCCCAGACGACGCGGTTGCTCAGGATCCATTCGACACAGGGCGTTTCGAAGAAGACGCGGGCATCCGGCGAGGTGTCCAGCGCATCACGTACGGCCTTGAGGATCGTCAGCGGTTCCGGAATATGCTCAATGACATGGCGGCAGACGACGATGTCGGGTTTGATATCGGTGCAACTGCTGTCGTAATAGCGCCGCTGGAATTGTAGCCGCCCATCGAGATCCTCGTCGGGACCGACATAGGTCGGGTCGAAGCCGATGCCGCGATTGTTGGCGCCGGGATAGCTGACGAGCTTGTGCAGAAACTGGCCCTTGCCGCAGCCGACCTCGACGATCAGGCAATCCTTGACGCCCTTTTCTTCGACCAGCTTGGCAACGAGCTCGTTCAGGTAGTCGTCGAAGAACGACGAATAGGATTGCGTGTTGTCGTAGGCTTCGTCGTAGTCGATCGGCGCCAGGGCAAAGGCACGGTTGAAGACGAAACCGCATTCTTCGCAGGCCATCAGGTCGAGTTCGCCGCGCATGATGGATTTCGCTTCGGCCTGATCGGCCATCACGAGGTTCTGGAATGTCGGGACATGGCTGCGCCGCAAGAACGACGTCAGCCGGTTACCCGAACATACGGGGCATGTGTGCATGTCCATGAGTATTCCTTGTAATAAGCTCTCTCAATCCCTGTTGCATCGTGATGGCCGATCGCCAGCCGAGTTCCCTGAGCTTCAGGTTCTCGCCGACGAGAAGAAGCGGTTGCCCGGGCCTGCCGTTCGCCAGCCGCAGCACGCGTTGCGCATCGCCGTCGAGAATGCCGGCGATCCAGCGGACGACATCGGCCAGCCGGATGGGCTCTCCGGAACTGATGTTGTAGACGCCGCTGGCCCCTTCGGTGAGCAGCGTCGTGAAGGCCGAGGCCACGTCGGCCACATGGAGAAAATCGCGGAAACAATCCTGGTCGACAGCAAAAGCTGAGCGCTTGTCCTGGAAAATCTCGATCAGCGACGGCACAAGCCTTTGTGGTGCTTCTCCGGCGCCATAAGCTAGAAAAATCCTGCCCCAGGCGCACGGTACGTCATACTCGCGGCAGACCGCCATCGCCAGGCGCCTGGTCGCGTCCTTGGCGCTGCCGTAGAGGGTAGCGGGGTTGATCGGGGTCTCGGCTTCGCGGCAATATCCATACGACCAGTCATATTCCGCGCAGGTCCCGGCCATGACGACATGCCGCCCGCCTGCCTTGCAGAAGGCCTCGACCAGTCGTGTCGTTGCTTCGCACCAGCGGAGATTGAGCGGCGAATTCCAGTATTTGCCGTGTTCCGCATACCAGGCGAGGTGCAGGAGATGCGTGGCGCCGAGTTTGGCCGCAAAGGCGTCGAAATCGTCGATTTCAAGCAGATCGGCGCGCTCGAAAGCACTGTCGCGGCAGCCGTCGGGCTTGCGGCGACCGACGGCGATCGTTTCGATGCCTTGTTTGTCCAGCGCGTCGAGAACGTGGCGGCCGATGAACCCGCCCGCGCCGGTCAGCAATACCTTCATGCCGCGTGCGACCCGCTCAACGCGATATTTGCCGCCACGGTCGATACCGGCAACTCATCCAGCACGTCTTTGACAAGATGGACCGGCGTGAGCATGGTCCGGACCAACTTGAAGAATTCTTCCGCGGTGACGGCATTGCCGATGAAACGGTTGACCAGCAGCACGCGGCCATGAAGGCCGCGCCGCGGGTCGGCTTGGGGCTCAGGCAGGTAGGGTGGACGGAAGGATGGAGCCAGCCGCCCGCCTTCGAGATCGCAGATTGCGGCGTAATAGGCCTGGGCCTTCTCCTCGAACGCCGTCTCGTCGTGCACGAACATGCAGTCGAGCATGCAGGCGCGAATGAAATTATCGTTGAAGCCCGACCATTCGATATTGAGATCGTGGAGGACGCGCGCCTGGGTTTCGGCAATCGCCGCGGTGACGCCGATGCTGCTGTTGAACGGGAACCCCTCGACGGCGGACGGCGCTTCCACAGGCTGATATGGCCTGACATCGCTTGCGGAGAGCGGCCGGGAGGAGAAGCCGAGTTTTGCCGCATACAGCAGCACGCGGGCCGACCATTCATATTGCGGATAGGCGGTGAGCCAGCTTCGCTCGCCGGAATTGGCAAGCACCGCCTCGAGCAGGGAGCGCTTGATCGCCGCGTGATAGATGCCGAAGGGCATCTTCGGCACGTTGCTGGAATCCTTCCACTGGAAGAACGTTTCCAGCATGTCGTCCTTGCTGATTTCCAGCGTATGGTGCTGGATCGGTATTGCCACGCACGCGCTGATATGGCGCGGCGCAGCGGCATCGATCTGGAACGAGTTCCAGCCATAAGCGTCAAGGCCCGGAACGGCTTCTTCTGCATAGGCGATGAACAATGCCACGTCCGGGTCGAGGATATCGTTCGGCCGTACCACTGTGACCCACTCTCCCGCCATGGCCGCCACCGTGCCGATCCAGAGATTGGCGGCGGAGATGCCCAACGGCGCAGCCGGCAGGATGCGCAGCCGCGCGTCCTTCTCCGCCAGGGCATAGAGCTCATCGGCATCGGCGCAGGTGTCGCCGTAGGGCGCCACGATGATTTCGATGTCCGAGGCCGCGTTATGAAGCAGTTCCGTGGCAAGGCGGACCGGCGGGGGATTGCCAGGTTCAACGGGTATGCAGATGGAAAGTTTCGTCATGGGACTGTTTTTCGTTTCTCTTCACCGCGCGTCGGGTTTCGTGCCGTGAGCAATGCCGGAACAACTGCATTCAAAGCGGATTTCCCCGCTCATGGCAGCCTTGTGTATGCCGTCAAGCTTGAGCGAAGCTTTGCGTCGAGGGGGATTGCGGGATAAGGAAATCGGTGTTTTGCATATTCGAATATATTAATATGTTTGCTTTTTCAGGGGGAGACATAGTTTATGTAAAGTAAAAAAACTCAATAAGGAAATATAAATTTTTTCGCGTTTAAATATATTACAAATGGGAGAAGGGAAGGATGGGGCGCATCCGATCAATATTCATGCCGCGGCGAGACGATTCGAAGCTTCTCTTGGCGCAGTTCGAGGCTCTGAGCACACGCGTTCCCATCCTGTATATGCTGCTGGTCATCAATGCCGTCGCCGTTTCGATGACCCACATAGGCACGGCGCCGCTCTGGCTGGCCGCCTACCTGCCGGTCCTGATGTCCATCCTGTGCATTATCCGGCTGTTGTGGTGGCAAACCCGGCGGCGGGTTCCGGTGACACCGGAAGCGGCCTATCGTTACCTGCGGCGGACGGAGAGGCTTGCCGGCATCCTGACGCTCGGCTTTGCGTCCTGGGCCGTCGGCCTCTATCAGTACGGCGACGCCTACCAGCAGGGGCAGATCGCCTATTTCCTCGTCGTCACCGGCATTTCCTGCATCTTCTGCCTCATGCATCTGCCATCGGCGGCGCTGATCACCACTGCGATCACCTTTTCGTTCATGGTTGTCACCTTCCTGTTTTCGGGCAACGCTGTCTTCATCGCCACCGCCCTCAGCGTCGCCTTCCTGTCCGTTGCCTTCGTCAGCGTCATCCTGAGCTATTTCGATAATTTCTCCGGTCTGGTGGAGCTGACGGCGGCCCTGGAGCGCAAGCAGGAGGAAACCGAGCAGCTGAACGAGGTCAATAGCCGCAATGCGCTGCATGACCAGCTCACCGGCCTTGCCAACCGTCGCAGCTTCTTCCAGCAGCTCGACGGCCTGATCGGCTCCGATCCGCACCGTCCGCCCGTCGTCGGCCTCGTCGATCTGGACGGCTTCAAGCCGGTCAACGACATCTTCGGCCATGCCGCCGGCGATTTCGTGCTGAAGGAAGCCGCTGCACGCTTCCATGCGCTCAGCCAGGGCGAAGGCAGCGTTGCCCGGCTGGGCGGTGATGAATTCGGCTTCATCCTGCCCGGCTGCACGAGCCGGGAGGATGCTGCAGCCCTCGGCCAGGCCTTCTGCACGACGCTGCGCGAACCCTTCGAGATTCCCGGCGGTTCGATCAGGCTTTCGGGATCCTGTGGCATTGCCTATCCCGAGGATGGAGCGGGAACGTCGGAGGAGATTTACGAGCGCGCCGATTTTGCCCTCTACCAGATGAAGAACAAGCGTGGCGGGGCCGTGGAGTTTTTCTCCAGCGATCACCAGCAACTGCTCAAGCGGCGTCACGCAATCGACTTTGCGCTGCAGGCCGGTGATTTTAGCCGTGAACTGTCGCTGGAATTCCAGCCGGTGATAACGCTGGATGGCAGCAGGCTTGTGGGTTTCGAGGCGCTGGCGCGCTGGAACAGTTCGCGGCTCGGCCCGGTTAGCCCGAATGATTTCATTCCCGCCGCCGAGCGGACGGGCATCGTCAGCCGCATGACGGCAATCCTGTTGTCCCAGGCGCTCGACGCCATGAAGCTCATGCCGGATCATCTCAGGCTGGCCTTCAACCTCTCGGCCCGCGACATCTGCGATCGCGAGACGGCCCTGGCGCTTCTCGTCCAGATCCGGCAATCCGGTATCGACGTGTCGCGCCTCGACCTGGAGATCACCGAGACGGCGCTCCTGAGCGATTTCGACACCGCGGCGGCGGGGGTGCGCATGCTGCGTTCGGCCGGCGCTTCCCTCTCGCCCGCCAGCCTCAGCCACGTTCACCGGCTGGAGTTCGACAAGATCAAGATCGACAAGAGTTTCGTGTTGAAATGCGATCGTGACGAGCGCAGCATGAACATCATCCGCTCGGTCGCCAATCTCTGCCACAATCTCGGCATCCAGTCGGTGGCGGAAGGCATCGAGACGGCGGAGATCCGCACGGCACTGCAGGCTTCCGGCGTCGATCTGGGGCAGGGCTATTTCTTCTCGCGACCCCAGCCCCTGGCAGCAGTGCTGCAAGGGATCGCAATGGAGGATGGCCGCGCGGCGGCAGATGGAGCGCGCCTTACCGGGTAAGGGCGGCCGTCATGCCGTCGTCTCCCCCCAGCTGGCGGCGAGAACCCTCAGCCAGTTGTCGCGGGCGAGCTTGCGCAGGTCATCGGCGCCGTAACCGGCGGATGCCAGCGCATCGATGAGCTTCTGGCTGCCGGCGGCGTCGGCGATCTCTTCGGGAATGGTGGCGCCATCGAAATCCGAACCGAGCGCGACGCAATCGATCCCCATCCGGTCGACCAGGTAATCGATATGGCGGATCATGTCGGCAATCGGCGTGCGTGCGTTTTCCTGGCCGTCCTGTCGCAGCATCGTCACCGCGTAATTCAGGCCCACGAGCCCGTTGCGCTCGCGGATCGCGTCGAGCTGCCGGTCGGTGAGGTTGCGGGCGACGGGCGTCAGCGCATGCGCATTCGAATGGCTGGCGATCAGCGGCTTGTGGGAAGTTTTCGCCACGTCCCAGAAGCCTTGCTCGGTGATGTGGGCAAGATCGATGGCGATGCCGAGCGCGTCGCAGGCGCGAACGAGATCGAAGCCGGCGGCTGTCAGCCCCGGACCGGTGTCGGGAGATTTCGGATAGGCGAAGGGAACGCCATGGCCGAAGATGTTGTGCCGGCTCCACACCGGCCCCAGCGAGCGCAGGCCGGCGGCATACAGAACGTCGAGCGCCGTCAAGTCGGCGCCTATCGCCTCGCAGCCTTCCATGTGGAGAACGGCGGCAAACAGGTCCTTTTCCATCGCCGCGCGGATCTCGCCCGTGGTACGGCACATCCGCCATGCATCGGCGCGATCCAGCCGCAACGCGATGGCCGTCGTCTGCAGGGCGATGTCGACGGAGGGCGCCCGCTCCAGCGGCGTGGCCAGCGGTGTCTCGTATCGGCCATGGCCATCCGGCTCCTCAAGGGCAAGATCGCTGGAGGGGATGTAGATGGCGCAGAGGCCGCCGGCCAGGCCACCTTTCTTCGCACGCGGTCCATCGATGTGACCGGCCGCGGTACCTTCGATGAATTCGGCGACGGGATCGCCGCCTGATTGCCATGTCTGCCAGAGCCGCAGCAAAACATCGTTATGGCCGTCAAATATCCATTGCATCCAAAATCGCTCGCACTTTCGAAAACCATCGCCTTGCCGGCCCCGGGAAGGCCCGGTTGCGGCAAGGGATGGTAAGGCTTCAGGCTAAAACGCCGCAAGGGCGAAAAACCGGCAAGGACCGATTTATCGCCGGCAAACGGCCCGGAATGGATTTTCCAGCCGTCCATGATTGAAAAGGCCGGGCAGGAACGTCTCTTGTCTGCGCCGTGCCACGGCCGGTGCGTCCGGCATGGACAAATTGTAATCGTTTGTTCATGTTGGGTTTATAGTCCCAGTAGCATCCTGCGTTCGTTCAACACATGGAGGTAGCAATGAAAAAGATCGCGATTTCGGCTCTCGCCGCGCTTATGGTTATGACGACCGGCTACGAAACCGCATTTGCCGCACCGGTGATCCAACCGATCAAGCCGGCGCTGACGGGCGATGTCGAAGCCGTACAGTATCATCACCGGCGCCACGGCTGGTATGGCGGCCATCGGGGATACCGGTCTTACCGCCATGGCTATCGTCGCCACAGCGACGGCTGGTGGTATCCGCTCGCTGCCTTCGGCGCCGGCGCCATCATCGGCGGGGCTATTTCGAACGAGCGGCGCACCTCCTACGAGGGCATCAATCCGCGTCATTACGATTGGTGCTATGCCCGCTATCGCAGCTATCGTTCTTCCGACAACGCCTACGTGCCGCGGGCGGGTTCCCGTGCGGAAGGCCTGTCGCCCTATTACTGAGCGAAGCCGTCATCGTCTCCGGCCCATCGGGCCGGAGACGATGACAACTATCAGGCAGACCCTTGGGCTCCAATCGACTGTCCCGGGCCGGATACCCAATAATCCTTGCGCCAATCGATGAACCGAACGACATCGCGCACTGCGAATTGTTTCGACGGGTTTATCGCGTAAGCCCACGGTGAAGGCCGTCTTGCGATGATGGGCTGCTGACTGCCAGTGCTAGCACTAGGAGTAGTCCTATGACGAAGCATCCGATTGAAGTGATTACGTCTGTCGAGCGCCGTCGGCGCTGGTCGCAGGAGGAGAAGGAGCGGCTTGTGGCTGCCTGCTTTGATCCTGATGCAGTGATCTCGGAGATTGCCCGGGCGGCCGGTGTCCATGTCAGCCAACTCTTCCGCTGGCGCAAGGAGCTTTGCCAGGTTGAGGAGCCAAGGACAGAAGGGACGAGCACATTGGTGCCGGTGATCGTGTCCGAGGCCGCACCGACAGTCCAGCCCATTCCACCGGAGCCACCCACCACATCCCATCCCCGACGCAAGCGCAGCGATGTAACGATCGAACTTGGTCGAGGCCGCCGCATCCGCGTGGACAGCGACATCGACACGGAAGCGCTGGGCCGCATTCTCGATTGTGTGCTGGGTCGGCGATGATCCCGGTCCCGAGTGGCGTGAAGGTCTGGTTGGCGACGGGCCATACCGACATGCGCAAAGGCTTTCCCGGTCTTTCGTTGATGGTGCAGGAGGCGCTGAAGCGTGATCCGATGTGCGGCCACCTGTTCGTCTTCCGCGGTCGAGATGGCGGGCTGATCAAGGTAATCTGGCACGACGGTCAGGGAGCTTGCCTGTTTACGAAGAAGCTGGAACGGGGACGCTTCATTTGGCCCTCGGCAGCCGACGGAACGGTGGTGATCACACCCGCGCAGCTCGGCTATCTGCTGGAGGGTATCGACTGGCGGATGCCGCAAAGACCTGGCGGCCGACGGCGGCCGGATGAGCAAAAACACTGGAATGACGGGATCGAATATGATTCCATCCTGTCATGAGCGATGCGACCGAAGAGCTTCCGGACGACCTTGCCAGTGCGCTCGCACTGCTGGCTCAGGAACGCGCTCGGCGCATTGCTGCCGAGGCAGAAGCATTGACCGCCAAGGCGGAAGCTGCCAGCGCAAAAGCACTCGTATCGCATTCCGAGGCGCTGATCGCGCGGTTGAAACTGGAGATCGACAAGGTTCGCCGTGAGCTCTACGGCAGCCGCTCCGAGCGTAAGGCGCGGCTCCTCGAACAGATGGAATTGCAGCTCGAGGAACTCGAAGCCGACGCCGGCGAAGATGAACTGGCGGCGGAGATCGCGGCCAAAGCCTCAACCGTCAGGGCCTTCGAGCGCAAGCGTCCGTCACGTAAGCCGTTTCCCGAACATCTGCCGCGCGAGCGCATCGTCATCGCCGCCCCGACGAGTTGCCCCTGCTGCGGCTCGGCCAAGCTGTCGAAGCTCGGCGAGGACATTACGGAGACCCTGGAGGTCATCCCCCGTCGGTGGAAGGTGATCCAGACTGTGCGGGAGAAGTTCACCTGCCGCGAATGCGAGAAGATCAGCCAGCCACCCGCACCTTTCCATGTGACGCCGCGCGGCTTTGCCGGGCCCAACCTTCTGGCGATGATCCTGTTCGAGAAGTTCGGTCAGCATCAGCCGCTGAACCGGCAAAGTGAGCGCTATGCCCGGGAAGGCATCGACCTCAGCTTGTCGACGCTGGCCGACCAGGTCGGAGCATGTGCCGCGGCATTGAAGCCCATTCATTCGCTGATCGAGGCGCATGTTCTGGCCGCCGATCGACTGCATGGTGACGATACGACCGTACCGGTCCTGGCAAAGGGAAAGACCGATACGGGGCGCATCTGGACCTACGTTCGGGATGATCGGCCGTTCGGCGGACAATCGCCGCCGGCGGCACTCTACTATGCCTCGCGAGACCGGCGGCAAGAGCATCCCGAGCGCCACTTGAAGACCTTTACCGGCATTCTGCAGGCTGATGCCTATGGTGGCTACAATCCACTGTTCAAGGTGGATCGCCATCATGGTCCGCTGACACAGGCGCTCTGCTGGTCGCACGCGCGCCGCAAATTCTTCGTGCTTGCCGACATTGCCACGAATGCCAAACGCGGCAAGCAGGCTGCGCCGATCTCGCCGATTGCACTGGAGGCCGTCAAACGGATCGATGCCCTGTTCGATATCGAGCGAGAGATCAACGGACTTGCTGCCGACCGACGCCTGGAGCGCCGTCGCAAGGACAGCCTGCCGCTTGTCGGCGAATTGCACGACTGGCTTCAACCTGAGCGGGCAAAACTGTCGCGCAGTTCTCCGGTCGCCGAGGCGATCGACTATATGCTCAAGCGGTGGGACGGCTTCACATCCTTCCTCGACGATGGCCGGATTTGCCTCACGAACAATGCTGCCGAGCGGGCATTGCGAGGCTTTGCTCTTGGAAGGAAGTCATGGCTCTTCGCCGGATCGGATCGCGGTGCTGACCGTGCCGCCTTCATGGCCACGCTGATCATGACGGCCAAGCTCAATGACATCGATCCGCAGGCATGGCTTGCCGACGTTCTCGCCCGCATCGCCGACACGCCGATTACCAGGCTGGAGCAACTGCTTCCCTGGAACTGGACACCGGCACAATCACCCATGGCATTGGCATCATGACCTCCAGCGAACGCATCGCCCGGCTTCACATCAAGCTCGATCATATCAAGCCAGCCATCTGGCGCAGGGTTGAGGTTCCGATCACCGCCAGTCTGAAGGGACTGCATGACGTCATCCAGGCCGTCATGCTCTTCCAGGACTATCACCTCTTCGAGTTCAATGCCGGCGGCAAGCGATATGCTGTTCCCGATCCCGAATGGGACCTCGGCCGCGAGACCTATGCCGCCCGCAATGTTCGCATCGGCGCTCTCATCGATCGGGGTATCACCACGTTCGATTACACCTATGACTTCGGCGACGACTGGCGGCATTCAATCACTGTCGAAGCCGTCACGGACGCCGATCCAGCAGTCGAATATCCGCGCGTCGTCGATGGCGCGCGGCGCGCGCCGCCGGAAGATGTCGGCGGTTTGCCCGGCTTCGAGGACTTCCTTACCGCGATGGCAAAGCCACGAAACGCACGACATCGCGAAGTCCTTGACTGGTATGGCGGCCGCC
>Ga0066256_1002453_pt1 | contig 20475 bp, 21 predicted proteins | sample ThiBio_1000_biof_FD_87107 | JGI IMG/M metagenome (GOLD analysis project Ga0066256, IMG submission 87107) | Wastewater bioreactor microbial communities from Cape Town, South Africa - Thiocy_expt_1000_biof (version 2) | ecosystem: Engineered > Bioreactor > Thiocyanate-remediating >... | reverse complement strand
GGGCGGTGCGGCTGCCGGCGCGACGATGAAGGACCTCGGCGGCAAGGGCGGTCTGTCGTTCGCAGAGAATACCGACTACGGCAGGGGTCTTGCGAGAGCGATCGGTGAAGCATTGAAGAAGGCTGCGCGGGAGATCGAATACAAATACGAAGCGCTGGATCGTGCGTCGAAGGACTTCCTGCCGGCGATCCTGCCGCTTCGTGCCAATCCGCCGGATGTGATCATCAACGTGATGCTGCCGCCCGCGGCCTACATCATGATGAACCAGGTCTATGAGCAGGGTGTCGCGCCGTCGGCCAAGACCTGGCTCTATGACGGCTCCGGCCTCGCGGACTATCCCGACTTCTGGCAGAACGTGAAGGAAGCGGGGAAGGGGATGCTGGTGTTCGGCTTGTATCATCCGAAGATGGCCCAGCCGTCGCTCGGCAAGCAGGTCGGCGATGCCTACACCGCGAAGACCAAGAACGCACCCAACCGTCTGCTCTTCCAGGCGGCCGACTCGCTGTTCCTGATCGCGGATGCGGCCAAGCGCGCCAAGTCCACCGAGTCCGAGGCTCTGATCAAGGCGCTTGGCGAAACCAAGTACACCGGCACGCGCGGCGAGATTACCTTCGCCAAGGACAAGGGCTACGCGTTCAACCAGTGGCTCGACGTGCCTTACGTCACGTTCCAGATGACCGAGGTCAACCAGAAGGTCGAGGATTCGGTGCTGGTGTCGCAGCCGGGCCAATCGCTCGACAAGTCCAAGCTGTGGAAGCCCGCGAAGTGACGCGGGCTGCGCTGACGCACTGATCCATCATGAGCGGTATCGATGTTGATCTTGCGGTGAATGGCCTCATCACGGGGCTGTTCTACGCGCTCATGGCCGTCGGCCTGTCGCTGATTTTCGGCATTCTGAAGATCGTGAACTTCGCCCATGGCGAGTTCTACATGGTCGGCGCCTATGCCTACACGTTGATCGCGCTTGCGCTCGGCGTGCCGGCATGGATCGCGCTACCGCTAGCCTTCGTCGTCGGTGCGGCACTGGGCTGGCTCACGGAGCGGACGCTGATGCGTCCGCTCTATGCCGGCTATACGTCATGGGGCCTGATGCGTGATGAGTATGCGGTGATCGTCACCTTCGGCCTGTCGCTGTTCCTCATCAATCTGGTCGACAAGGTGGTTGGCCCCTATGCTTTTCGTGGCCCGCCGCTGGTGGAAACCAGCCGCGTGGTGCTTGGCCCGGTGCTGATCAGCGGTCATCGTCTGCTCGCTGCCGGTATCGCCATCGCCGTGATCGCCATCACTGCGGCGTTGATCAAGTGGTCGTTCTGGGGTCAACAAATTCGTGCGGTGTCGCAGAACCGTCTCGGCGCATCGCTGGCCGGTATCGATACGGCGAAAGCCAGCGTCATCGTTTTCATGTTGTCGGGCGGCCTTGCGGCTTTCGCGGGCGCGCTGCTGTCCCCGGTGATCAATGCCTCGCCCGACGTCGGCGTCTTCCCGGCGATCAAGTCCTACATCATTGTCGTGCTCGGCGGCATGGGCTCGGTGCCGGGTGCGATCGTCGCCAGCCTGTTGCTGGGCGTTATCGAAAGTTTTGGAGCCGTATATCTGTCGTATCAGTACCGCGATGCATTCGGTCTCATTCTGCTGATGCTGTTTCTGCTTTTCCGTCCGCAGGGTCTGTTCGGTGAAAAAGGGCGGGAAGTGTGATGGCGCGATCGTCTTCAAGCTCGCCCGCCGCCCAGCAATCCGGCGCGCAACTTACCACCACCAAAACCACGGTCGAGTTTCGGGCCGCGCTGATCGCGATGGCCGTGATCGCGCTGATCCCGCTCGGCGTGAGCAACCCGTACTGGCTCGGCGTGCTGATCGTGTCGATGTATTTCGCGATCCTCGCGGGAAGCTGGAATCTGCTTGCAGGATATACCGGGCAATTTTCGCTCGCGCCCGCGACCTTCGCGATGATCGGGGCCTATACGACCGCCTTGCTGAATCATTACTTCGGCACACCACCGCTGCTCGGCATCCTTGCTGCCATCGTCGTTGCGGGATTGGTCGGACTGTTGCTGGGCCGCGCGGTGATGCGGCTGGTCGGGCCGTATCTCGCCCTCACGACCCTGAGCTTCGCCGAGATCATGCGTTTGGTGATCGCCAACTCGATCGACATCACGCGCGGTGACCTCGGGCTCAGCGTTCCGGCGTTGCTGGATAGTCGTGTCGGCTGGTATTACCTGTTCCTCGGTGCCTTGGTCGTGCTGCTGGTCCTTTTCTACATGCTGCTGCGATCCAAGGCAGGCCTGTTCTTGCAGGCGATCCGCGACGACGAAGTCGCGGCACGCCGTGCCGGTGTCAATGTCGTGTTCTGGAAGACCGCCGCATTCGCCATCTCGGCAGCGGCATCCGGCTTTGCCGGAGCGCTCTATGCCCACTTCGCCGAACTGGTGACGCCCGAACTCGGCCTGATCGGCCAAACCGGTCTGATCGTCAGCATGACGGTGATCGGCGGCATTGGGACGCTGGCGGGGCCTCTGGTCGCGGCGTTTCTTGTCTACGTGACCTCGGAGTGGCTGCGCGATGTCGGCGGCTATCAGCTTGTGGTGTTCGCCGCGCTCGTCATCATCTTCGCGCGATTCTTCCGCGAAGGCCTCTGGGGCTTGGCCAAAGCGGCCGTGCAGCGCGGGAGGCGGGCATGACGCTGTTATCGGTTCGCAGCGTCAGCAAGCGCTTCGGCGGTCTGACCGCCGTCGATAATGTTTCGTTCAACGTCGAAGCCGGCGAGCTGGTCGGACTGATCGGTCCCAATGGATCAGGCAAGACCACGTTGCTGAACATTCTCAGCGGCCTTGGAACTCCCGATAGCGGGGAAATCCTGCTGGATGATACACCCTGTCAGGGGCTCACGCCGGAGCGTCTCGCGCAGCGCGGCGTGATGCGAATGTTCCAGCTAACTCGCGTATTCCGCCGCATGAACGTCATCGATAATCTGCTGGTGGCGGGGCGGGCGCTCGGCCTCGGTGCGGACGAGGCGCTGTCGCGCGCCAACGCGCTGATCTCGGAACTGCGGCTCGATGTGATCCGCCATCTTGATGCGGGGCAACTCTCGGGCGGTCAGATGAAGCTGCTCGAATTCGGCGTGTGCTTCATGGTGCCGCCGCGGATCGCGCTGCTCGACGAACCGTTTGCGGCGGTGCATCCCACCATGAAGGAGATCATGGGCGATTTCATTCGGTCTCGTCACGAAAAGGGTCAGACCTTCATACTCGTCAGTCACGATATGCCGGTGGTGGTCGAACTGTGCCCGCGCTCGATCTGCATGAATGCGGGTGGGGTCATTATTGATGCGACCACGCGCGAGGTACTCAATGATCCGCGCGTCATCGAGGCCTATCTTGGAGGGCATGCGGCATGAGCGCGGTGCTGACGCTCGATCACGTCACGGCAGGCTACAGCGTGGATATCGATGTGCTGCGCGATCTCAGCCTCACGGTGGAGGCGGGCCGTATCACCGGCCTGATCGGTCTCAACGGCGCAGGCAAATCCACGGTGATGAAGTCGATCTGTGGCTTCCTCAAGCCGAAGGCTGGACAGATCGTTTATGAGGGCGAGGATATCACCGGCCTCGAGCCGCACCGCCTGAGCGCGCGTGGTATCTGGTACATTCCGCAGGAATCCAGCCTGTTTCCGTTCATGACGGTGACGGAAAATTTGCGGATTCCGCTGGAGAACCTGTCGCGGACGACCGGCACGCCGCCGCGCGACGAGGTCGAGCGGCGGTTCGAGGCGATGCTGGAGAAATTCCCGGCGCTAAGGGCCAAGCTGCGTGCGCAGGCGGGTGATCTGTCCGGCGGCCAGCAGAAGATGGTGGAATTCGCCAAGGCCTGGCTGATGCGGCCGCGACTCTGCCTGATCGATGAGCCGTCGATCGGTCTGTCGCCGAAGATCGTGGAAGAAGTGTTCCAGTGGATTCACCTGTTCGCCGTGGAAGACATGGCGATCCTGCTGGTCGATCATAACGTGCGGCGGGTGATCGCGATGTCGCATCGGATCTACGTACTGAGCCTTGGCGAGATCACTGCGTCCGGTGAGCCTGCCGACTTCGCAGGCGATCTGCACGAACAGGTCAAGCAATGGCTTGGCATCAACTTCTGACATGACAGCCGCGACAGCACCGCGCCGCCTGCAAATGCAGGCACTGACGGCGGAGGCTTTTGCTCCGTTTGGTTCGATCGCGGCCCTTGATGCTGCGGGCGGCCGTGCGGTCAATCAGAACCGGGCGCGCCGCATTCTGGGGATTGGTGATCTGGCGCACGAGGCCGTGGCCAAGCGTCCGGTGCTTGATACTTATCAGATCGCGCCATCATCATTGCCGTTCAGGGTGGTTTGCTTCGAGCGGCATTGCCTGACATCGCAAGTTTTTATTCCGGTTCGCTGTGCACGACTTCTGATCATCGTTGCTCCCGACGACGCCAGCGGCCAGCCCGACATCGAACGCGCGATTGCCTTCGTGGGCGATCATCGCTCGGTGATTCATTATCGTGCTGGCGTCTGGCACTCGCCGCTGGTGGCGATGGACGATGCAGCCGTTCTGACGATGCTGATGTGGGAAGCGGGCGATACGCGCGACTGTCAGGAGACGTCTTCTTTCGATCCTCTGGAAGTCGTTTAACAACCTGTCCGGATTCGGGCGGGGAGAAGCCCGCAGTCGACAGCATTGACGGGCCGCCCTACGGCGCCATCTGGGAGAGACGTTCATTCGGTAATCGCAATGCCAGCCATTCGGATTTTCAGGCCAGTCAGACTGGATTGTGATCGAAGTTTCGGTTTAAGACGATAGGGTTCGGCCGGTATTATGCCGGCTGTTTGCTCACCGACGCCGTGACCGTGCGAGAGGCTGGCGATGCCCCTTATCTATCCACGCGAAAGCAATGCTGCGCATGCGCCGCGGCTGTCACCGGATTACAAGAGCACGGTGAAGCGTTCGCCGATCAAGCCGCTCATCATCATGCCGCATACGCTGTCCGAACTGACGGGACCGGTTTACGGTCACGAAACCGTGCGTGAGAACGACCACGATCTCACGGCGCAGCATCAGGGCGAACCGCTTGGCGAGCGGATCATCGTTCATGGACATGTCCGAGACGAGGACGGCAGGGGCGTGCCCAATTCTCTGGTGGAGGTCTGGCAGGCCAACGCCTGCGGACGCTACGTCCACGTGGTCGACCAGCATCCGGCACCGCTTGATCCCAATTTTACCGGGGCGGGGCGCGCCAAGACCGATGCCAACGGCTATTACAGGTTCATCACCATCAAGCCGGGCGCATATCCGTGGGGCAATCATCCGAACGCCTGGCGGCCGGCGCACATCCATTTCTCGCTGTTCGGCCATTCGTTCATCTCGCGCATCGTCACGCAGATGTATTTCCCGGGCGACCCGCTGTTTGCCTACGACCCGATCTTCAATTCGGTCACCGACGAAAAGGCGCGAATGCGCATGGTTTCGAGTTTCGATCTCGAAAATACGAAGCCCGACTGGGCTCTCTGCTATCGCTTCGACATCGTCCTGCGCGGACGCAACGCCACACCTTTGGATAACGACTGATGAGCGGCATCACTCCATCACAGACTGTCGGCCCTTACTTCAAGTACGGATTGACGCCGGGCAGCGACTATCAGTGGAACGACGCTTTCGGCAACGATCTGGTGACGCCTGAGGTCTCCGGTGAGCGTATCCGCATCGTTGGCCGCATTTTCGACGGCGACGGCAAGGAAGTCCCCGACTCGATGCTGGAAATCTGGCAAGCGGATTCCCGGGGCCGTTTCGCCGATCCGCAGGATGCGCGTTCGATCCCGAATGCCGCGTTCAGGGGGTTCGGCCGTTGCGGAACCGATAACAACGGTGTCTATTCATTTCACACGATCAAGCCGGGACCGGTTGCGGGACCGCATGAGCTGCAGGCGCCGCATATCCTGCTTGCGGTCTTTGCGCGGGGCATGACCCAACAGGCGCAGACCCGGATCTATTTCGAGCACGAGCCTGCGAATGCCACAGATCCCATTCTTGCGCTGGTTCCCGAGGAGCGCCGCGCGACATTAATCGCGATCCGGGAGCCGGGAGACGTTGCGACCTATCGCTTCGATGTTCATCTGCAAGGCGATCTGGAGACGGTGTTCTTCGATCTGTAATAGTTAGCTACACATATCCGGTCGTTCCGAATGCCTCATATCGTCTGCCATTATTCAGCGGGTCAGGAAATGCCGCCGCTCAGCGAAGTGATGATGAAGATTCATCACGCGGCCGCGTCCACGGGTGTCGTGAAGGCGGAGGATCTCAAGATTCGTGCTCAGGCCTTCGATGATTATCTTGTCGCCGGGAAGGCTCAATCATTTTTCCATGTGTCGTTTTATCTGCTCGCGGGGCGAACGCTGCAGCAGAAGGAAATGCTGAGTATCGAACTAAGAAGTGTTTTGTCGAAACTATTGGAAAACACCTACAGCATCAGCATCGACATTCGCGATATGGATCCTGAGGCCTATAAAAAGCGGCTGAAATAGGCGGTTTCCAGAAGTCCTGCCAGCGCCATGACAGGTCGATATCGCGGCAATTTTAGCATCTGAAATAACCTTGCGAGGGATTGGAATTAGAGGCAGTCTAAAGCGTCGACCGTCGCAGCTTTCCCATCAGTGTTGTTTGAAATGCAAGGACATTGGCTGCGTTGGACAAGCGCGCAGGTTGTATTTTCAGCGGTAATCCCTGGCTAGGTCCAACCGTTCCAGACTCGAAGGAATTTCTCACCATGATGAGCCAGCAGCAAAACGATCTGATCACGCGGGTCGGCCCGAAGGACCCTGCCGGGAAATTGATGCGGATGTACTGGCAGCCCGCTGCGCTCGTGGATGAGCTCGAAGGCGATCGGCCGATCCGGGCCGTGAAATTGCTCGGCGAAAACTTTGTGCTCTTTCGTGACGAGCAGGGCCGCTACGGTCTCATGGATCGCGATTGCCCGCACCGCGGCGCGGACCTGGCGTTTGGCCGGCTGGAGAATGGCGGCCTGCGTTGCGCATTCCACGGCTGGCTGTTCGACGTCGAGGGCCAGTGCCTCGAGACGCCGGCTGAGCCTGTCGGCTCGGTGCTGTGCAAGAATATCAAGCAGCGTGCCTATCCGGTGGTGGAGAAGGGGGGCATTCTCTGGGCCTATCTCGGCGAGGGTGAACCGCCGGCATTTCCGGAGATCGATTGTTTCACCGCGCCCGAGACCTATACGTTCGCCTTCAAGGGGCTGATCAATTGCAACTGGCTGCAGGCGCTCGAGGTTGGCATCGATCCGGCGCACGCCTCTTTCCTGCATCGTTTCTTTGAAGACGAGGATACCTCGACCGCTTACGGCAAGCAGTTCCGCGGTGCGTCCGCAGACAGTGAAATGCCGATGACGAAAATCCTGCGTGAATATGATCGCCCGATCATCAACGTGGAACAGACCGAATATGGCCTGCGTTTGATTGCGCTGCGGACGATCGACGATGAGCGCACACATGTCCGCGTGACCAATCAACTGTTTCCGCATGCGTTTGTCATTCCGATGAGCACGGAGATGACGATCACCCAGTGGCACGTGCCGGTGGATGACGAGAATTGCTACTGGTACGCGATCTTCACCAGCTTCACCAATCCGGTCGACAAAAAGAAGATGCGCGAGCAGCGGCTCGAACTCTATGAGCTGCCCGACTATGTGTCGCGCAAGAACAAATCGAACGATTACGGCTTCGATCCGCACGAGCAGGCGACATCGACCTATACCGGCATGGGCGTCGACATCAACGTGCATGACCAGTGGGCGGTTGAATCCATGGGCGCAATTCAGGATCGTACCCGCGAACATCTCGGCCAGTCCGATAAAGCCATCATCCAGTATCGCCGCCTGCTGAGGCAGGAAATCGAGAAGGTGGCGTCCGGCGGCAAGCCGTTCATGTTCCTGGATGAAGCGCATGCTCGAAGCATTCAGGGGCCGGGTACGATGGATGGCATCGGTCCGACCCGAGGCTGGGAAACATACTGGATGGAGGTTGACGTGAAGCGGCGAAGGGGCGCCCCATGGGCTGCTCCGGTACCTGCCGAGATTGCGAAAAAAGTGCCCCATCTGACGGCGGCCGAGTAAGGCTGTAGCGGGGGTATTGTTTTGAGTTTCGTAAAGAGACACGGGCTATGGTCCGATGAGCAACACGAGGCGGCGGCTCGCTTACGGCGCGTCGTTGAGGAAAAGAAGCTGGATACCCTCCGGCTGTCGTTTCCGGATCAGCACGGCATTCTTCGCGGCAAGACACTGATCGCAGGCGAAGCGCTGCGCTCGCTCGAAAGCGGCTGCTCGATCACCACCACGATGCTGGCCAAGGATACATCACACCGGACGGTGTTTCCGGTGTTCACTGCCGGCGGTGGCTTCGGCATGACCGAGATGCAGGGCGCCAGCGATTGCCTGATGGTCCCGGACCCGACGACCTTCAGGGTGCTGCCCTGGGCGCCGAACACGGGCTGGCTGCTGTGCGATGTTCATTTCGCCGATGGCCGCCCCGTGCCGTTTGCAACCCGCGGGCTTTACAAGTCGGTGCTGAAGAAGCTGGCCGATCGTGGATACGATTTCATGGCCGGTCTTGAAGTCGAGTTTCACATCTTCAAGCTCGAAGATCCGAAGATGGCGCCTCGGCACGCCGGCCAGCCGGGCGAGCCGCCGGATGTCACGTTGCTGTCTCACGGCTATCAGTATCTGACCGAGCAACGTTACGATCAGATGGAGCCCGTGCTGGAACTGATCCGGCGCGATGTCATGGCGCTCGATCTGCCCTTACGCTCGATGGAAATCGAATTCGGGCCCAGCCAGGCGGAATTCACCTTCCAGCCCACGGTCGGCCTGGTGCCTGCCGATACCATGGTGCTGTTCCGGAGCGCAGTGAAACAGATCGCGCGCCGCCATGGCTATCATGCGACATTCATGTGCCGGCCGCGCATTCCCAACGTGGTTTCGTCCGGATGGCATTTGCACCAGTCGCTGGTGTCGCGCACCACCGGTGAAAATGCCTTCATGTCGAATACGGAGGCGATGTCGGATTTCGCCAAGGGATATCTCGGCGGATTGCTCGAGCACGCGCGGGCATCGACCGTGTTCACCACTCCGACCATCAACGGCTATAAGCGCTATCGGTCCTATTCCCTCGCGCCCGACCGGGCGATCTGGGGCAGGGATAACCGCGGCGTTATGATCCGTGTGCTGGGCGGTCCGAACGATCCGGCCACGCGGTTTGAAAACCGGGTCGGTGAACCAGCCGCAAACCCTTATCTTTATATGGCGTCGCAGATCCTGTCCGGCATGGACGGTGTGGACCGGAAACTCGATCCGGGTCCCTCGGCGGATACCCCTTATGAAACGAAGGCCAGCCTCCTGCCGAAAACGCTCCGCGAGGCGGTATTTGCGCTGCACGATGATCCGTTTTTCCGCGACGCGATGGGCAAGGAATTGGTAGATTACTACGTTCATATCAAGAACGCGGAAATCGAACGCTTCCAGAGCGAAGTTACCGAATGGGAGCAGCGCGAATATTTCGAGATGTTCTGATACAGATTCAATAAGGTCACGAACTGCCCGGCAGCGTCCGGCATAAAGAGGGCTTGGAAGGGGAGACAATGAAGAATTCAGCAAAGTTATTGATTGCGGTGGCGGCCCTCGGCATGATCGGCACGGCCGCGTCGGCGGATGTCATCAAGGTCGGCGTGATCGGGACCATGTCCGGGCCATTCGCGCTGTTCGGCACTAATTACAAGAGGGGGATCGAGGCATGGGTCGCCCAGCATGGCAACAAGGTCGGCAATCACGAGATTCAATTCATCTACCGCGATGAAGAATCTCCTAATCCGGCGAAGTCCAAGGCCTTGGCGCAGGAACTGATCGTCAAGGACAAGGTCCAGTATCTGGCGGGCGCCTATTTCACGCCCAACGCGATGGCCATCGCGCCGCTGCTGGAGGAATCGAAGACCCCGCTGGTCGTCATGAATGCCGCGACGTCGGCCATCGTCGAAAAGAGCCCGTACATCGTCCGCACGTCCTTCACGATGTGGCAGAACACCGTGCCTGCTGCTGAGATCGCGAAAAAGAACGGCGCGAAGAAAGTCGCGATCGCAGTGAGCGATTACGGTCCGGGTATCGATGCCGAGGCCGCGTTCAAAAAGACGTTCGAGGGCGGCGGCGGCACGGTGGCGGAAGCGATCCGCATGCCGCTGAACACCACGGATTTCAGCCCGATCATGCAGCGGATCAAGGACTCCGGCGCTGACACCATCTTCACGTTTCTGCCGGCCGGACCTCCGACGCTGGCCTTCGTCAAAGCCTATATCGACAACGGCCTGAAAGCCGCAGGCGTGAAGCTGATGTCGACCGGTGACGTCGTCACAGAGCCGGATCTTCCGAATATCGGTGATGCCGGCATCGGCATTCTCTCGACCTATCATTATGCCGTCTCCCATAATTCGCCCGAGAACAAGGCGTTTCTCGACCAGATGGTGAAGGATGGCGGAAAGCTCGGTGAGGTGACCATGACGTCGGTTGCGGCATATGATGGCGCACGCTTGATTTACAAGATGATCGAGGCGACAGACGGTCAGCGTGATCCAGCGAAGGCCATTGCCGCCGTCAAAGGCATGAAGTGGGTGAGCCCGCGCGGTCCGGTGTCGATCGATCCGGAGACGCGGCACATTCGGCAGAATGTCTATCTTCGCGAAGTCAAGAAGGTGGACGGCAAGCTCATCAATCAGGAAATCCAGACATTCGATGCACAGCCCGATTGGGCTCTGAGCAAGAACTAGGATGAGCGGAGATGCCTCCGCGGCGACGCGCCGCGGAGCCTTTTTCGTGCTGGGGAGAAGCTGCAGCACGCTTGATGGCGCTTGACCGCGGACCATTACCTGCCATCAATCCAGACGTCTGAGGTCTGTTGATGACGTTAGGGCGCGGCGAAATTCATGATGCGATCGGTTCGGCCTCTGCGATAGCCGCGGTGGTTGGTGCATAGGAAGCGTGATGCAGACAGTCCTGAGTATCGCATTCGACGGCATTGCCTATGGCATGGTGCTGTTCATCATTTCGATCGGGCTGTCGATCATGATGGGCCTCATGCGCGTCGTGAATCTTGCGCATGGTGCATTCGCCATGATCGGTGGGTATCTCGCGTCCTATGCCATGCGCGGCCTTGGCATGAACTATGCGATTGCGATCATCGCAGCGGTGATCGGGACGATCGTCATCTCGATCCCGTTCCAGATTTTGCTCGATCGCCGCATCTATCGTAAATCGGATGCGCTCACCCAGCTGCTGCATACAATCGCCATCACCTTTTTCATCATCGGAGTTGCCAACTTCCTTCTCGGTCCGACCCTGAAATCCATTCCGCTGCCCGCAGCTTTGAGCGGGCCGATGGATATCGGCTTCCGCATGGTGCCGACGCATCGTATCTTCGTGATCGCCTGCGGTGTGATCGTGGCGCTCTTGCTCTGGTTTCTGATCGAGAAAACGGAGTTCGGCGTTCGTCTGCGTGCCTCGGTCGACAACAGCGATATGGCAGACTCGCTCGGGATCCGGACCGAGTGGATTTATGCTGCGACTTTCGCATTGGCGGTCGGGCTTGGTGCATTCGGCGGTGTTGTCGGCGCGGAATTGATGCCGATCGAGCCATACTATGCACTTCGCTACATCGTAACGTTCCTCGTGGTCGTCTCCGTGGGAGGCGCAGGATCGATTGTCGGCGCTATTGCAGCCTCGTTGCTGCTCGGATTTGCCGATACGACAGGAAAATACCTCGCACCGGAGTACGGCGAGTTCTTCTTTTATCTGGTTGTGATCCTCATCGTCTTCATGTTTCCCCGCGGATTGTTCGGGCGAGCCCATTAGATGAACGCCTTTTCCAAATCAGTTACGATGAGGTTCGAATCCTTTCCGTTCGCTCAAGAGATGCTGGGTATCTTGTCGATCGGTCTTCTTGGATTGATCGGCTACCTGATTTTCCCCGACGACCTCGCGTTTCTCACCCGGCTGATCAGCGTCTCCCTGCTGGTCTTGTCGCTGGACCTCGTGACGGGATATTGCGGCGTTGCTACTCTCGGGCAGGCGGTTCTGTATGGCGTGAGCGCCTATGTGGTTGGAAATGCCGCTCTCGCAGGAATCGCAGATCCGATTCTGTTGCTGATCTTCGGCATGCTGGCAGGCATTCTGACAGGGCTGATTTCGGGCGTGCTGATTGCGCGGTTTCGGGGGCTCCCGCAGCTCGTGCTGTCGATTGCATTGGGGCAACTCGTGGTCGCGCTCTGCAATAAACTTTCATCCCTCACGGGCGGAAGCGACGGCTTGGCGGGTATTACGCCTGCGCCGGTGTTCGGTATTTTCAGTTTTGATATGTACAGCCGTACGGCGTTTGTATTCTCGTTGACTATTCTCGCGATTGTGTTCGTGCTGCTGCTTCGCTTTGTCCGCTCGCCGTTCGGTCTGTTGTGCCGTGGCATCAGGGACGACGATCTGCGCGTGCAGATGATCGGGGCGCGGGTGTATCCGCGGCTTGTCATTATGTACGGCATTTCCGGTGCCGTTGCGGGCATCGGTGGCGCGTTGAACGCCATTACGGCGGGCGTGGTCGGATTGGATAGTGTTGGGTTCGAGCGTTCGGCCGAGGCGCTTGTCATGCTGGTTCTCGGGGGAGCCAATAATTTGTGGGGCGCGCTGTTCGGCTCCATCATTTTTCAGATTTTCGGGCACTACGTGTCATCCATCAATCCGTTCCATTGGCTGACACTGGTCGGCCTGTTGTTGATCGTCGTGGTGGTTTTCGTGCCGCGTGGCCTGTCTCACGGAGTTGCGGTTCTGTGGACGAAGCTGATCGGACGGGAGGCACGGCTGTGACCGATCTTCTCCAGCTTGAAGGCGTCTCGAAGTCGTTCGGCGGGCTTCACGTCAGCCGGGACATTTCATTCGGCCTTTCGGCTGGTGATCGCGTGGCCTTGATCGGGCCGAATGGCGCGGGGAAAACCACGCTTGTGAACATCATGTCCGGCGACCTCGCGCCGACACAGGGGCGTCTTTTTCTCAAGGGCGAAGATATCACGCGCCTTGGCATTACCGAACGGGTTCAGCGCGGTCTGGTCCGGACATTTCAGGTCACGCGGCTGTTCAGCAGCCTGACCGCCGCAGAGAATGTCGCGCTGGCCATCATGCAGCGTAGGGGGATGACCAGGCGCGTATTCTCCGCAGCGGCGAACAGGCCGGACGTTCGGGAGGAATGGGAACGACTGCTGGGCTCGCTGGGCATTGCCCATCTGGCGCGATTGCCGGTGTTAAAACTCGCTTACGGCCAGCAACGGCTGCTCGAACTGGCGATCGGCCTTGCGCTGAATCCGAAGGTTCTTCTGCTTGATGAGCCTGCAGCGGGCGTTCCCCATGACGAAGCGCCGAAGATTCTGGAGGCCATCGATCGCCTGCCGCCCGACATTGCGGTGCTGATGATCGAACATGACATGGACCTTGTTTTCCGGTTCGCCAAGCGAGTCCTTGTTCTCGCCAACGGACGTCTCATTTTTGAGGGCACGCCTGAGGCTGTGACCGTCGATGCCGAAGTGCGCCGCGCCTATCTGGGGAGCTATGCCGATGCCCGCCGCACGGCTTGATGTCGAAAGTCTGAGCGCCGGCTACGGGCCCACGCGGATTATCCAAGGGCTCTCGTTTAATGTTGAGGCGGGAGAGCGGTTGGCGATCCTTGGCCGCAATGGGATGGGAAAGACGACACTGCTGGCCACGCTGATGGGCTTGTCCACACGCCATCACGGAAGCGTCAAGGTCGACGACATCGACGTGACGGCTCGCCGCACATCGGCGCGCGCTCATCTCGGCGTCGGCTATGTCCCGCAAACACGCGATATCTTTCGCTCGTTGACGGTCGAGGAAAATCTTTCGACAGGCCTGAAGGGGCGGCCGCGCGCGGCACTGGAAGAGGCCTACGTTATGTTTCCGCGGCTCGGCGAGCGGCGGCGGAATCTTGGCAGTCAGTTGTCGGGTGGCGAACAACAGATGCTGTCCATGGCCCGAACGCTTCTCGGTCGGCCGTCGATCCTGTTGCTCGACGAGCCTCTTGAAGGCCTTGCTCCGGTGATCTGCGATGAACTCATGACTATGATCACGGAATTGGCCGCATCCGGCAAGATGACGATTGTTCTGGTGGAACAGCAGATCGAGCGCGCGCTGGATTTTGCAGGCCGCGTGCTGATCCTGGAGCGCGGACGATTAGCCTGGCAGGGCGCATCCGGCGAATTGAAATCAGACCGCGCTCTGGTGGACCGTCTGCTCGGCGTGGGAATTCACTAAACTTCCCGCGACACCCGGCGAGCGGGAGTTCCGATCCACGTTTATTTTATAGGTATTGACAGCATAAAGTTGAGGTGGCAACTAAATCGCAAGTCAACAAGTTCGAAGCCGATCAGCTTCAATTATATGAATAACACTGATCGCGATCATTCGAATGGGAGAAAACGATGGCGGCGGACACCCTGGAAAGGACTGCATCTTCGGAGATCGATCCGTTCTCTCCTGATTTTTTTCGCAATCCATATCCGTTTCACGCCACTTTGCGCGATGCAGGGCCTGTCGTCTGGCTTGAGAAATGGGGTGTATGGGCGGTTACCCGATACGATCAGGTACAGGCTGTCCTAACCGACTGGCAGACTTATTGCTCCGGCGCCGGCGTCGGGATTGTCAATGAAAAGAAAGCCGGCGGATGGCGCAAGCCAAGCGCGCTGCTTGAAACGGATCCGCCAGAGCACACGGCCAATCGCGCGATTGTCGGGCGCATCCTGTCTCCGGCCGCTCTTCGCGCATTGCGTGCGACCTTCGAAACTGAAGCGGATGCGCTTGTGGAGCGTGCTCTTGCGGCTGGCGATATCGAAGGGATGACGGACTTTTCCGAAACATTCCCCATGAAGGTTTTCGCCGATGCGGTCGGCGTTCCGGTCGAGGGGCGGCATCATCTCATTACTTGGGGGAATATGGTTTTCAACGGCATGGGGCCGCGCAACGACCTGTTCGATCGTGCGATGGCCAATGCCGAAGAGGTGACGGCATGGGTGACGGCGGCCTGCAGGCGCGAGAACCTGACGCCCGGTGGGCTCGGCGCGCAGGTCTATAAGCATGTCGATGCCGGCGAGATCGAGGAAGATCACGCGGCGCTCCTCGTCCGCTCGTTCCTCTCTGCGGGCGTCGATACCACGACATTTGCTATCGGAAACGCGCTCTACTGCTTTGCGGCGCATCCGGATCAATGGGATGTGGTGCGCAACGAGTCCGGCAGGATGAAGCAGGCGTTCGAAGAGGTGATGCGCTTCGAGTCGCCGTTCCAGACCTTTTTCCGAACCACGACCTGCGATACGCAGCTTGCCGGAACGCACATCCCGAGCGACAGCAAGATCCTGGTCCTGGTCGCGGCGGCAAATCGCGACCCTCGCAAGTGGAAAGATGCCGATACATTCGACATCTCCCGCAGCACCGCGGGTCATGTTGGTTTTGGTGCGGGAATTCACGGATGCGTCGGGCAGATGATTGCCCGGCTGGAAGTGGAGGTGCTGCTTACCGCGCTTGCGCGGCGGGTCAAGCGAATCGAACTCCGCGGTGAGCCCGTGCGTTTGCTTCACAACACATTGCGCAGCTTTGAAAAGCTGCCGGTCCGTTTTCACGCTTGAGACGCCATGCCTTCAATCACTTTCATTCACGCTGATGGAGCGCGGGAGAATTTCGACATTCCTGTCGGGACAACCATCATGCATGGGGCTTTGTCCGCGGGACTTGATGGAATTGTCGGCGAGTGCGGTGGATCGGCGATGTGTGCCACCTGCCATGTCTATATCGCAAATGAAGAGCAGGCGAAGAGAGCGCTTCCACCGGTAAGCGCGGTCGAAGATGCGATGCTCGATTCTGCTGCTGCCGAACGTACTGTCGAAAGCCGTCTCGGGTGTCAGCTTTCCGTGACGGATGCATTCGACGGACTTGAGATCAAACTCCCGGAGAGGCAGTTGTGACTCTTCCTGCGTCCGTGGTGATTGTGGGCGGTGGTCAAGCTGGTCTGCAAACAGCTGGCTCGCTACGCGATGGCGGATTCGCCGGCGACATCACCATGGTCTGCGCGGAAACGCACTATCCGTATCAGCGTCCGCCTCTATCCAAGGCAGGATTGGAGACGGAAGGATTTGTCCCAACGATCCGGCTGCCGAAGTTCTTCGATGATCGGCAGATCAAGATTCATCTGGGTGAGCATGCCGTCGGCATTGATCGCAACATGTTGAGCGTTTCGACAGCGTCCGGGCTGGAATTCCAGGCTGGCCATGTGGTCCTTGCCACCGGCGCAAGCAATCGTCGGCTTCCAATTCCGGGCGAATATCTGCGCGGCATCTTTTATTTGCGCACCGTTGGCGATGCCGACTCATTTCGGAAGGCTCTGAATCAAGCCAAGCGTCTTGTAATTATTGGAGCGGGATTCATCGGCCTGGAAGTCGCCGCGGTCGCCCGCAAGCGCGGCATCGCCACGACCGTGATCGATATCGACTCCCGCCCGATGGCGCGGGCCATCAGCCAGCAGATGTCGGACTATTTTCTCGATCTTCATACGGCAGCCGGCGCTGAAATTCTTTTGAATCGGGGCGTGTCGGAAATCGAGGGCACGAATGGTGAAGTTCGGGCCGTGCGGCTCAGCACCGGAGAGTGCATCGCTGCCGATCTTGTCCTGATAGGTGTGGGCGCAACGCCGAATGTCGAGCTGGCGGTCATGGCCGGTCTGGATGTCGAGAACGGCATCGTAGTTGACGAACATCTGACGACCAGCGATCCGAATATTTCGGCGATCGGGGACTGCGCGTCGTTTCCCGCCTCGCACGGGCAGCGCACACGGCTCGAGTCTGTTCAGAATGCAACGGACCAGGCACGAAGCGTTGCCGCGAAACTTCTTGGCACGCCGCGACCCTATACAAGTGTGCCCTGGTTCTGGAGCGATCAGGGGAATACCAAGCTGCAGATTGTAGGCTTGGTTGCAGGCTGTGACGAGGTGCTGGTGTCAGGCGACCCGCGCGAACACAGTTTCTCGATTTTCTGTTTTCGCGAAAAGAGGCTCGTTGGAATCGAGTCCGTCAATCGCCCGGCGGATCATATGGCCGGACGGAAATTGCTGCAGACTCGCGCGGCTATTTCGCCGGCGCAGCTTGTCGCCGCGAAGTTTGATGTGAAAGCGCTGGAATCCGACGTCCGTTCGCGCGAACAGGAGGCCTTGTAATGGCCAAGCATGATCCTGCGCAGGACGGGCTCACTGGCGGTATGGCCGGTGGATCACTTGCCCGATGCGGGTTTTTTCTGCTCGAGAGGATCGAAAGCGTTCACGTAAGGCACGATGGCCTGCATTTTTCGCAGGCAGACGATCAGTGTTTCGACTTCTTCGGGAGTCAGTTTGGACAGCAGCCGCTCCTCTCGCTCAAGCGCGGCAACAATGACCTTGTCATGGAGCGACTGACCGGCGCGCGACAGCTTGATCAGCCGCGATCTGTTGTCTTTGGGGTCGGGCATGCTTGTCGTCAGACCCTGTTTGTCGAGCGTGTCGAGACTTCGGCTGACAGCGCCTTTATCGAGGCCGATGGCATTGATGATCTGGATTGCGCTGATGTTCGGCATTCCGGCGAGCACGCCCATCACGCGCCATTCGGTGATGCCGAGTCCGAAGTGCTTCCGATATGTGTCGGAAGCGCCGCGCGAGAGTCTGTTGGAAATATAGGTGAAGAAGTAGGGAACGTGCCGCTCGAGGTCGAGCACCTGGCGTCCTTCTACCGTCAAGGCTCCCCGACGAACATTCTTCTTCACGAAAGGTGCTCCAAAATCGATCAAAACCATGGGCCTCTTAGCATGAGGCGCAGAAGATCGAAGTTGGTCTAGCTCAACCAGAAAATCATTTAAACGGCAAACAGGGAGTGAAACATGGAAAATATCAAGTATGCAGTGGCCATCGCGGGGCTGGCGGGCGCATTTGCCCCGGGACAGAGTTTGGCGCAGGAGCCGATCAAGATCGGTGTGGTGACGCCGCTCTCCGGCACGTATGCTGCCATTGGCCAACCCGTTCGCTGGGGATTGGAATTGGCTGCCGAGCAGATCAACGCCGCAGGCGGAATCAACAAGCGGCCGGTCAACCTGATTTTCGAGGATGAGGAAGCGAACCCATCGGTGGCGGTTCAGAAAGCCGAGCGCCTGTTCCAGGTCGAGAAGGTTGACTTCCTGACCGGCACCGTCAACTCCGGCTCGACCCTCGCGGTCGGCCAGCTCGCCGAGCGCAATAACAAGCTGGCGTCGGCCACCGTTTCCTTCGCCGACTCGATCACCGGCGATAAATGTTCGCCGAACATGTTCCGCTTCAATGCGCGTGCGGAACAGCAATCCTTCGCGCTGACGAGCTGGCTTGGCAAAGACAAGCCGAACGCCAAGGTCTTCGCTGTCGGCCCGGACTATGAAATGGGGCGGTCCAGCGTCGCGGCCTTCAAGGCCGGCGCGGAGCGCAACAAGATCGCGGTGGTGGGTGAGGTTTTCGCTCCGCTGGATTCAAAGGACTACTCGCAATATCTCGGCCAGATCCGTGCGGCACGTCCCGATACGATCTACACCTCCGTTGCGGGCAACGACACTGTCAGGCTTCTCACGCAGCTTGATGAGTTCGGCATCTTGCGTTCGGCAAGCATCGTGGGCTCCTCGGGGACCATTACGTCCCAGAATATCGGCGCGATCGGAAAGTCGGCCGAAGGCTACATCACGGGAACTGGCTACTCGCCGAAAATCGATACGCCGGAAAATAAGAAGTTCGTGGAAGCCTACCGCGCCAAGTTCAAGGCCGATCCGGATCTGTTCGCGGCTGACTCCTACAGCCTGCTGTATGCCTACAAAGCGGCTGTCGAGAAGGCAGGAAGCGCGGAGACGGACAAGGTGCGTGATGCACTGCGCGGCTTGTCGTGGTCCACGCCATCGGGTCAGCGCACGATCCGGCCGGGAGACAACCAGACCATGCTGCCGATGTATATCGTGAAGATTAAGAACGGGCAGTTCGACGTGACCGGATCGGTTGCTGCGGAAGATGCTATCGGCCCGGATGCCTGCACGCGGTTCTGAAACATCGGACGCGGCGCGTGAATGCGCGCCGCGTTCGAATGTGTGCAGTCGGTATGTATGCCTTGAAGAAAATTGAACGGATTATCGGATGACAACGGCGTCAACAAAAAGACTGCAGGGCAAGGTTGCGGTTGTAACCGGTGCAGCACAGGGTATCGGGCGTACCTATGCCCTCGCGCTTGCGACCGCCGGCGCACGTGTGTGCGTCTCGGACATCGTGATGCCGGACGATACGGTCGCGGAAATCAAGCGGCAGGGCGGCGAGGCGATCGGCGTCGTTGCCGATGTCTCCAGCCAGGAATCGCTCAACAGGATGGTCGAACAAGGCAAAGCTGCTTTCGGCAAGCTGGATATTCTGGTGAACAATGCAGGGCTGTTCGGTTCGTTGAAGATGAAGGGCTATTCGGAGATTTCGATCGACGAGTGGGACAAGGTGATGGCGGTCAATGTCCGCGGCGTCTGGCAGGCGATCATGGCCGCCGTTCCCGCAATGACGGGCGGCGGAAAGATCATCAATATCTCGTCGGGGACGGCCTTCAAGGGCAGTCCCTATCTCCTGCATTATGTGACGTCGAAGGGCGCGGTGGTTGCGCTGACGCGAGCGATTGCGCGAGAACTCGGGCCGAGCAATATCTGCGTCAATGCGATCGCGCCGGGCCTTGTCATGAGCGATAACGTTCAGTCGCACCCGGACTGGCAGAACGCTGCCGCTTCGATTGTCTCAAGCAGGGCGTTGAAGCGAGATTCAAATCCGGATGATCTGATCGGAGCGCTTCTCTTTCTTGCATCGGACGATAGCGATTTTGTTACTGGCCAAACACTCGTCGTTGATGGCGGCTCGGTGATGCACTGACGGAAAACTGAGGCCTCATGATAGTGGAACGCGGACCCGGCAGAGTTCCGGATTTGTTCGATTGGCCGAGTGTTACTTAAAACTGGCTCCAGCCATGTTCTGGAACACTGCCGATGGTACATGCCTTCATATATAAAGGGGGCGTAACAATCGTCGCGCAATCAACAAGGCCATGTGACATGTTGGACAAAGTCTCGAAACTGAGCCTGAAGGATTCATCGCTGCTGCGCGACGCCTGCTTCATCGGCGGCGAGTGGATTGCGGCCGATGGCGGCGGGACGATCAAGGTGGATAATCCCGCCAACGGGGCCGTCGTCGGCACCGTGCCGAACATGGGCGCAGCCGAGACCAGGCGGGCTATCGACCTGGCGAACGCCGCATTGCCGGCGTGGCGCGCGAAAACGGCGAAGGAGCGCTCGGCGATCCTGCGCAAGT
>Ga0066256_1002451_pt1 | contig 20491 bp, 18 predicted proteins | sample ThiBio_1000_biof_FD_87107 | JGI IMG/M metagenome (GOLD analysis project Ga0066256, IMG submission 87107) | Wastewater bioreactor microbial communities from Cape Town, South Africa - Thiocy_expt_1000_biof (version 2) | ecosystem: Engineered > Bioreactor > Thiocyanate-remediating >... | reverse complement strand
GGATATTCGCTGATCTCCGCCGTCTTCCCCGGCGTCTTTGCGGTCAGGAAGAAGATGACGCCACGGTTCCCATCCAGCCGCGCCGACATCGGGCGCGCCTGCTGCTGTTTCCCGTCCCAGGTGACCAGCACGCAGATTGCAATGTCCTCGGCGAGCTCCCAGATGCGCTCCCGCAGTTCGGCTTCCGATTTCCCGGTGTCTTCTTCGCGCGCCATGGATCGTCCTCATGCTGGCGTTGACCAGCATAAGAACATGGGCGGGGCCGGATCGTTCCGCCTAAAGGTTGGCCAGCAGCGCCGGGGTCGGCCAGCCGTCGGCCGGCAGGCCGAGCCGGAGCTGCTCCTTGCGCACGGCCTCGCGCGTCATCGCGCCGAGCACGCCGTCGATCTCGCCGACGTCGTGGCCGTGCGCCTTCAGCTTGCTCTGCAGGAGCTTCATCGATTCGCCGGTCAGGCCTTCCTCGGGATGGCCGGGATCGAATTTCGGATCGCCGGCCAGCCTCGCGGCGAGATGGGCCGCTGTCAGCGTGTAGACGAAGGACTGGTTCCATTCGAGATAGATGTCGTAGTTGGGGAAGACGAGGAAGGCCGGCCCCTTGCGCCCCTGCGGCAAGGCGAGGCCGGCATCGGGTCCCGCCCCGAGCGGGGCGCCGTCATGGCGCGTCACGCCCCATGCCGACCATTGCGAGAGCGGATGGCGCATGGAGATGCCGGCCTGCTCCCATGGCAGGCTTTCCGGCACCGTGACCTCGACCATCCACGGCTCGCCGGCGCGCCAGCCGTGCGAGCGCAGATTGTTGGCGGTGGTCAGGATGACGTCGGGCGCGCTCCTGCGCATGTCGACATGGCCGTCGCCGTCGCCGTCGATCCCCTTGGCGAGGATGTCGGCCGGCAGCATCTGCGTCTGGCCGATCTCGCCCGCCCACGCGCCCTTGACGTCGGCCGGCAGGTCGCCGCGGTCGATCAAAGTGAGCAGCGGCACGATCTGCGGCCGGAAGAGCTGCGGCCGCCGGCAGTCGAAGGCGAGCGTGACGAGCGCGTCGAGCGTGGAAAAATCGCCCTGCACGGCACCGAAATCGGTCTCCAGCGCCCAGAAGGCGGCGATCACCGGCCCCGGCACGCCGTAGTCGCGCTCCGCCTTCGCGAACACGTCGGCATATTTCTTCAGATTGGCCGCGCCGTTCTTCAGCCGGTAGGAATTGATCATCCGGCCGGCGAACTCGGTGAAGGTCTGGCTGAAGACGCCCTGCGCGCGGTCGCGCTGGAGCACCTTCTGGTCGACGCGGGCGCCGTCGAGCGCGGCAAGCCCCACCTGTCCGATGCCGGCCTGTCGGGCCTCGTCCGCCACGCCCTTCTTCCAGGCGTCGAAGTCGCCGCCGCACTGCTGCGCCAGAGCCGGACCGGCGGCGAGGCTGCAGGCGAAGAGGGCGGCGAGGGCGGCCAGCTTGGTGTTCATGCTTCGTCTCCTGAATGCGTCCCGTCCGCTCGGGCGGTCATTGCGTCGTCCTGCGCAGCCAGTCGCGCCATTGCGACGTGCTGCCGTGGAAGACGTTGATGTCGGCGTCGCCGTCGATGCCGGGCACGATCCCCGTTCCCGTATACTGCCAGAACAGGAATTCGCGGTTGTCGTAGCGGTCGTGCGGATGCGCCGCAACCGAGCGCAGCCACCAGTGATAGCCGTGGAAGTCGCGCAGGCCGTTGTCGTCGTAGAAGTCGACCGAGGTGTAGACGATCGGCCGCTTGCGGTAATGCGCGCCGACGATGTCGAGGAAGGTCTTCATCTCGGCGTGCACGATCTCGGGAGAGGGGCGCAGTTTGCAGGTCGGCGAGGCGGGGTTCCACTCCATGTCGAGCACCGGCGGCAGCGCGGTCGGGTCGTTCGGCACGTTGGCGATGAACCAGGCCGCCTGCTCGGCCGCCGGACGGCAGAAATAGAAGAAGTGGTAGGCGCCGCGCGGCACGCCAGCGGCCCTCGCGCCGCGCCAGTTGTCGGCAAAGCTGTCGTCGACCCGGTCGCCGCCCTCGGTCGCCTTGACATAGGCGAAGGCGACGCCGCTCGCCCTGGTCGTGCGCCAGTCGACCGGCCCCTGGTATTTCGACACGTCGGTGCCGTGCACGGGATAGGTCCACGGCGCCCGGTCCTGCCAGTCGTGCGGGTCGCGGTCGGCGAAGCGCGGCGCCTGGCCCTGGCCGGCCGTCGGGCGGAAATTGCCCGCGTCGAACTGCGACGACGTGCAGCCGGCCGCCAGAAGCAGCACCGCCAGCATGGCCCCCCGCCGCATCGTCCAGACCCTCCGCCTCGCCGCCCGGCCGAATCCGCAACCGGCCGCCTTCCCTGCTCAATAGGCGATCGCCGCCGCACCGTCACCTCGGCGCCCGCCGCCGGACCGGCATTGATTTTTGCCGCGCCGCCGCCCAAAGCTTGGGGCAATAGCGCCGCCCGGTTGCGGCAACACGATGACGGTCTGGGGGAAACATGCGGTTTTTCGCTGCGCTGGTGAAGTGGCTGCTGGTGCTGGTTGTCGTGCTCGTCGCGGGCGTCGCGGCGTGGCTCTACTTCTTCCCGCCGGACCTGATCCGGGTCGGCACCGGCTATGCGGCCAAGATCGTCTGCTCCAACGCCTTCATCGCCAACCGCAACCCCGACGAGGTGCTGGCGCTCGACGTGCAGGCGCCCGGCCACCCGGTGCTCAAGCTCGTCACGGTCAGCGTCGACCGGCCGGCGCGCAAGGTGACGGCCGGGCTGCTCGGCGTGTTCGGCCGCTCCGTGGCGGTGGCGCGCGGAGGGCTCGGCTGCGCCTCGGTGCCGGACGGCAATGTCGAGGCGGCGGCCGCGATCGGGCTTGCCGCCACGCCGACGGTCGCGGTCTCGACCGCGCTGTGGCCCGAGGGCGAGACCGTCGCGCCGTCGCAGTCGCCGGCGATCGCTGCGATCCTCGACGACCAGCGCATGAGCGGCCCCGGCATGCGCGCCGTGGTCGTCGTCCACAACGGCCGCATCGTCGGCGAGCGCTACGGCGAGGGCTTTTCGGCCGACACGCCGCTGCTCGGCTGGTCGATGACCAAGACCGTCAACGCGGCGATCATCGGTACGCTGGTGCGCGAGCAGCGCATGTCGCTCGCCGACACCGACCTGTTCGAGACGTGGAGCGCCGACGGGCGCGACGAGATCAGCGTCGCCGATCTGATGTCGATGTCGAGCGGGCTGGCCTTCAACGAGGACTATGGCGACGTCACCGACGTCACCCGCATGCTCTATCTGGAGCCGGACATGGCGGGCTTCGCCGCCGACAAGCCGCAGGTCGAGCCGGCCGGCTCGCATTTCAGCTATTCGAGCGGTACCGCCGTCATGCTCTCCCGCGTCTGGCAGAACGCGCTGGACAGCCGCGAGGCCGCGCTCGCCTGGCCGCGCGACAGGCTGTTCATGCCGATCGGCATGCACAGCGCCGTGCTCGAGGCCGACGAGAGCGGCGGCTTCGTCGGCTCGTCCTACCTCTACGCCGACGCGCACGACTGGGCCCGCTTCGGCCAGTTCCTGCTGCAGGAAGGCAAGTGGAACGGGCAGGCGATCCTGCCCGACGGCTACGTGGCGTGGATGCACGAGCCGTCGGAGGCCGCGCCCGACACCTACGGCAAGGGGCAGGTGTGGCTGCACGGGCCGGCCGGCAGCGGCGGGCAGGACGGGCCGACGGCGGACGCCGGCTTCACGCTGCCGCCCGACGCCTACTGGATGATCGGCCACGACGGGCAGACGATCGCCATCATCCCGTCGAAGAAGCTCGTCGTGCTGCGCATGGGCCTGACCCCCTCCAAGCTCGGCTACAAGCCGCAGGCGCTGGTAGGTGCGATCGCCGCGGCGGTGGAGTAGGCGCGCCGCGCGGCAACGGGCGGTAGCCGGCCGGGCGCGACGATGGCGCACTCGCATTGGGGGCGGAATCCTTCTAGATAGGCGCCGATGTCAGTCTGGACGCGCCTCGGCGAATTGTTCGCGAAGGCGCCTGCGACCGCGCTGTCGCAGGTGCTGGAGGCCGTGCGCAGCTTCTTTTCGGGCGACCCCGAGCTGCGCCGGCAGGTCGCCTTCTCGGTCGCCATGATCGCGCTGTCGGCCAAGATGGCCAAGGCCGACGGCGTCGTCACCGAGGACGAGGTGCGCGCCTTCCGCGAGATCTTCGCGATCCCGCCGAACGAGGAACGCAACGTCGCGCGGCTCTACAACCTCGCCCGCCAGGACATCGCCGGCTTCGAGGCCTATGCGGCGCAGCTCGCGGCCCTGTGCGGCACCGGCGACAGCAACTGCCGGCTGCTGGAGGACATCCTCGACGGGCTGTTCCACATCGCCAAGGCCGACGGCGTGCTGCACGAGCGCGAGGTCGGCTACCTCGCCCGCGTCGCCGAGATCTTCGCGATCGACGAGGCGCATTTCCGCAGCATCCTGTCGCGCCATGCGGTGACGGGGGAGGACGACCCCTATGCGGTGCTCGGCGTCACGCCCGGCACGCCCTATGCCGACATCCGCAAGCGCTACCGCTCGCTGGTGGCGGAGAACCATCCCGACAAGGCGATGGCGCGCGGCCTGCCGGCCGAGTTCATCGCCATCGCCAACCGGCGCATGGCGGCCATCAACGACGCCTTCTCGTCCATCGAGCGGGCGCTCAAACCGGCATGAGCGGCTTCGTCAGCGAGCACGCCGGAGCCGAGGTGAGGGTCTCGCCGAACTTCGGGCCGCGCCGCGACGGCATGCGGCCCGACATGATCGTCCTGCACTACACGGGCATGCAGAGAGGCGAGGCGGCCGAGATGTGGCTGTGCAACCCCGAGAGCGAGGTGTCGTCGCACTATATCGTCCACGAGGACGGCCGCATCGTGCAGATGGTGCGTGAGGCCGACCGGGCCTGGCACGCCGGGCGCTCGTCCTGGCGCGGCGTCACCGACATCAACTCGTGCTCGATCGGCATCGAGATCTGCAATCCCGGCCACGAATTCGGCTATCCCGACTTCTGCGCGCCGCAGATCGAGGCCGTGATCGCGCTGTGCGCCGGCATCTCGATGCGGCACGGCGTCGCGCCGGAGCGGGTGCTGGCCCATTCCGACGTCGCGCCGGGGCGCAAGCGCGACCCCGGCGAGAAGTTCCCGTGGGCGGCGCTGCATGCGGCCGGGATCGGCCATCTCGTGCCGCCAGCGCCGGTCCGCGGCGGCCGCTTCCTCACCGCCGGCGAGAGCGGCGAGCCGGTCGAGGCGCTGCAGTCGATGCTGGCTCTCTACGGCTACGGCCTCGAAATCACGGGCTTTTTCGACGCGGCGACGCAAGCGGTCGTGGAGGCCTTCCAGCGCCATTTCCGGCCGGCCCTCGTCGACGGCGTCGCCGACCGCTCGACGATCGAGACGCTCCACCTGCTGCTCTCGGCATTGCCCGGCCGGCTCTCCTGACCGGCCGGCCAAGGCCGGCCCCGTAACATTCGGTCACCCAAATTGATGGCGGAAGCCCTTTTTGGCGCGGATTGCACCTGCAAACGGACCGCATCGCCGGGACGGTCCCGGCCCGCCTGAAACCGCGTCCGCCTCTCCCTACGGGCCCACCAGACATACGGATCGACATGAACAGACTGACCTGCGGGGCGATCGCCCTCGGCCTCGGCCTTTCCAGCTTCGCGGCGATCGCCACGGCCGGCGACATCCCGGCCGGCGTGCGCTGCTACCTCCTCGGCTGCTTCGACGCCGACGGCAACAAGGTGGACACGATCAAGACCGGCAGCCTCGCCGCCGAGGGCGCGGCGGCGATCGAGGCGGCCCGCAAGGGCGAAGGCTCGCATCGCAACGACATCGACGAGATTATCGACAAGCATGCCAAGGCCAACGGCGTGCCGCTGCCGATCGCGCGCGCCGTCGTGCGCATCGAGAGCAACTACCGCGTCAACACGCGCGGCTCCGCCGGCGAGGTGGGGCTGATGCAGATCAAGCCGGCGACGGCGCGGCTGATAGGCTATCGCGGCTCGGTCAAGGGCCTGTTCGATCCCGAGACCAACATCCGCTACGGCATGAAGTATCTCGGCATGGCGCACGAGCGCGGCGACGGCTCCATCTGCAACACGATCCTCAAATACAATGCCGGCCACGCCGCGCGGCGGATGAACCCGGTCTCGCGGGCCTACTGCTCCAAGGTCAAGCACGTCATCGACGGCTGACCTCGTCGATCGCGCGGCGCGGCCTTGCGTTTTGGCGCGCGAACGCCTTTATACGCGGTGCCAGTCGGCCGGGCGGCCGCGCGCGCAATCGTCGAAAGGCGGCGCGCGAGGAAAGTCCGGGCTCCACGGAAAGACGGTGCCGGACAAGCTCCGGCGAGGGCGACCTCAGGGAAAGTGCCACAGAAAGCAGACCGCCCCGCTTTCAGAGCGGCCGCCAGGCCGCTGTGATGGCGGGGTAAGGGTGAAAGGGTGGGGTAAGAGCCCACCGCGCTGCCGGAAACGGGAGCGGCACGGCAAACCCCACCGGGAGCAAGACCGAATAGGGACGGCGCGAAGGGCGACCTTCAGGCTCTTTCCGGCCGAGCCGTCCGGGTTGGTTGCACGAGGCGGGCAGCGATGCCCGTCCCAGAGGAATGGCCGCCACGTTCCGCCGCCTCCGGGCTGCGGGGCCATACAGAACCCGGCTTACAGGCCGACTGGCACTTTTCGCTTCCTGCGCGCGTTGGATTTTTCCGGCCGCTGCGGCTACATTCGGCGGCAGGAGCAAGCCATGAACGAGATCGTCAAGCTCAAGCCGGAACTGGCCGCCTTCGTCGAGGAAGCGGTCGCGTCGGGCGAATACGGCTCGGGCGAGGCGGTCGTCGAGGAAGCGCTGCGGGATTGGAAGGAGCGGCGCGACAATCACGGCTATACGCTCGCCGAGCTTCGGCGGCTGGTGCAGGAAGGCATCGACAGCGGGCCGTCGATCGATGGCGATGCCGCCGTCGCCGCCATCCGTGAAAAGGCGCTTGCCCGGATGAAGGCCCGCTGATGGCCTACCGGCTGTCGCCCAAGGCCAACCGCGATCTCGACGACATCATTTCCTTCATCTCGCAATACAATCCGTAAGCAGCGGTGAGACTGCTCGATCGGCTCGTGGCGCGCTGGCGGCTGCTCGACACGCAGCCGCGCTCCGGCGCACCTCGCGAAGATCTCGGAGTAGGCCTCAGGACCGTCGTCGTCGGGGAATACCTCTCCATCTACAGGGTCGCCGGCAATTCCGTCGAAATCCTCCGCGTCCTGCACGGACGCCGCAGGATCACCCCGGACGAGATCGGCAGCCCGGGCTAGCCTGCGCGAGGCCCAGCGCCGTAACGCGTGCCGCTGCGCCGGAGTGCGCTCGTCACCGCCTGCGCGCCGACGGTTCCTAACAATTCGTTAGTCTTAATGGGCGATAAACGCCGGATGCCTCCGATGGGGCCGGCGAATCGCGGCGCACGGCACGGTTGTGGGGCTTGTTCCCGTTGACGCCCATATAGCCCCATGTTATCCCTTCAAACCGAGCGAAATACAGTTCCAGTCAGGGGTATGTCGTCCACCATCCGGGCGGGCCAGTCGGCCTGCCGGACAGGCGAAACACGTTTGATTTCAAGCGGTAAGCCAATGGAGACGCGGCAGCCCGTGAACGGTGCGGCAAACAGGGGACGGGCGGGGCAAGCCGCCGATTCAGGCGATGGACCGTTTTCTGTCGAGTGCGGTGAACAGGATCGACGCGAAGGGTCGCGTTTCGGTCCCTGCGCATTTCCGCGCCATCGTGCAGAAACGGGGATATGGCGAGCTCTACGCGCTGCGCTCGCTGGACACGCCCTCGCTGGACGTCGGCGGGCCGGATCTGCTCGACGCGCTGGAGAAGCGGATCGGGCAGGAGGATCCCTTCCTGCAGACGGCGGACGACATGTCGCTGCTGTTCTACGGGGACGGGGCCTTCCTCAAGCTCGACCAGGACGGGCGCATCACGGTCAACGACTTCATCCGCGAGCAGACGGGCATTTCGCAGGAAGTTGCCTTCGTCGGGCGCGGGCATTTTTTCCAGATCTGGGAGCCGTCGCGCTTCGCGCGGCATGCGGAGGGCGCGCGCGAGCGGCTTCGCTCGCTGCGACGCACGGCTTCCATGCGGCAGGCGGGGGAACCGGAATGAGGGCGGGCCCCGGCGCGGATGACGCCGGTGGCGGACGGGCCCGCCACATTCCGGTCCTGCTGTCCGAAGTTCTCTCGGCGCTCGCGCCGCGGCCGGGCGAGACGATCGTCGACGGCACGTTCGGCGCCGGAGGCTACACCCGTGCGCTGCTCGAGGCCGGCGCCTCCGTAATCGCCACCGACCGCGACCCCGACGCGATCGCGGCCGGCCGCGCGTTGGAAGCGGAAGCCGCGGGCCGTCTCAGGCTGGTCGAGGGGCCGTTCTCGCGGCTCGACGCGCTTGCCGGCGAGCCGGTCGACGGCGTCGTGCTCGACATCGGCGTCTCCTCCATGCAACTCGACGAGGCCGAGCGCGGCTTCTCCTTCCGACATGATGGCCCGCTCGACATGCGCATGGCGCAGGCCGGCGCATCTGCCGCCGACATCGTCAATCGCGCCGGCGTGTCCGACCTCACCCGCATCTTCGGCCTGCTCGGCGAGGAGCGGCATGCGGGGCGCATCGCGCGCATGATCGAGAAGCGCCGCGCCGAGCGCCCGTTCCTGCGCACGCGCGACCTCGCCGACGCGATCGAGCGGCTTGTCGGCCGCAAGCCGGGCGACCGCATCCATCCCGCCACGCGCGTCTTCCAGGGCCTGCGCATCTTCGTCAACAACGAGCTGGGCGAGCTGGCGCGCGCGCTGCTTGCGGCCGAGCGCGCCCTGAAGCCCGGCGGGCGGCTCGCGGTGGTCACCTTCCATTCGCTGGAGGACCGCATCGTCAAGCGCTTCCTGGCGGAGCGCTCCGGCAGGGCGGGCGGCGGCTCGCGCCATCTGCCCGAGGCGAAGGGGCCGGCGGCGACCTTCGAGCGGCCGGCGGCGGCCGTCCCGCCTTCCGAGGCCGAGATGACGGCCAATCCGCGGGCGCGCTCGGCGCGGCTGCGCGCGGCCGTCCGCACCGCGGCGCCGGCACGCGGCGGCGAGCTTTCCGATTTCGATGTCCCGCTGATCGGCGGCGTGTCAGGAGCGAACCAGTGAGTGCGATCTTCCGTACGACGGACGTCGTCCTGATCGCCGCGATGGTGGCGGCGGCGGCGTTCACCTACAAGACCAAGTACGAGGCGGAGAACCAGCTCGCCGAGCTCAACCGCATCGAGCGGCAGATCCGGCTGGAGCACGACTCCATCGACGTGCTCAAGGCCGACTGGAGCCTGCTGACGCAGCCGGCCCGCATCCAGCGCCTCGTCGAGAACTACAAGGAGCAGCTCGCGCTGCAGCCGGTCGAGTCGACGCAGGTCGGCTCCATCTCCGAGCTGCCGCAGCGCCAGCTCAGCATCGAGGACCTGCTCGGGCGTGACGGCGGCATGCGCTCGGCCGCCGCCGCGACCGACGGCACGACAACGGGCGGGATCGGACGATGAGGATGTGGCCGCTTCCCTTCAGGCGGGTCCGGAGCGCCGCGGCGCCGGCCGATCCGGCGATCGTGGTCGAGGGCGCGCGCAAGTCCACCGGCGGGCGGGCGCGCACCCGCATGCTGATGACGATGGCCGTCTTCTTCGGCATGTACGGGCTGATCGCGGTGCGGCTCGTCTATTTCGGCCTGCTCGACCCGGCCGCCGACGGCGGCCCGGCGATCCACATCCAGGCCTCGCGGCCCGACATCGTCGACCGCAACGGCGAGGTGCTGGCGACCGACATCAAGACGGCCTCGCTGTTCGCCGAGCCGCGCCGCATCGTCGACGTCGACGAGGCGCTGGAAAAGCTCTCCAGCGTGCTGCCCGACCTCGACTACGAGCAGACCTACCACAAGCTGAAGAGCGAGGCCGGCTTCGTCTGGCTGCGCCGCCAGCTCACGCCGCGCCAGGAAGCCGACATCATGGCGCTCGGCATCCCCGGCATCGGCTTCCGCACCGAGAAGCGCCGTTTCTACCCGAGCGGCGAGACGGCTTCGCATATCGTCGGCCTGGTCAACATCGACAACCAGGGCATCGCCGGCATGGAGAAATACATCGACAGCCAGGGCCTTGCCGACCTGCAGCAGACGGGGCTGGCGGTGGCCAGGGACCTGAGGCCGGTGCGGCTGTCGATCGACCTCAGGGTCCAGCATATCGTGCACGACGAGATCGCCGCCGGCATGGAGCGCTACCGTGCGATCGCCACGGGCGCGGTCGTGCTCAACGTCAAGACGGGCGAGGTGCTGGCGATGGCGTCGGTGCCGGACTTCGACCCGAACAACCCCTACAACGCCCATGAGAAGGACCGCCTGAACCGCATGTCGGCGGGCCTCTACGAGATGGGCTCGACCTTCAAGAGCTTCACCACCGCCATGGCGCTCGATTCGGGCAAGGTGACGCTCGGCAGCCGCTTCGACGCCTCGGTGCCGATCCGGATCGGCAACCAGACCATCCACGACTTCCACGGCAAGGGGCGGGTTCTCACCGTGCCGGAAGTGTTCATCTATTCCTCGAACATCGGCTCGGCGCGCGAGGCCGAGACGGTCGGCGTCGAGGCTCACCGCGAGTTCCTTCACCGCATGGGCCTTCTCGATCGCATGAAGACCGAGCTGCCCGAGGTGGCGCGGCCGACCGAGCCGAAGGTCTGGAAGCAGGTGCACTCGATCACCATCGCCTTCGGCCACGGCGTCTCCACCACGCCGCTGCAGACGGCGGTGGGCAGCGCCGCGCTGATGAACGGAGGCTACCTGATCGAGCCGACCTTCCTGCCGAGGACGCAGGAGGAGGCGATGCAGACGGCCACGCGCGTGGTCAAGGAAAAGACCGGCCTCGACATGCGCTACCTCTATGCGCTCAACGCCGAGAAGGGCTCCGGGCGCGGCGCGCGGGTGCCGGGCTATCGCGTCGGCGGCAAGACCGGCACGGCCGAGAAGGTCGTCAACGGACGCTATTCCAAGACCCTCAACTTCAACGCCTTCGTCGCGGCGTTCCCGATGGACGATCCGCAGTACATCGTGCTGACGATCGCCGACGAGCCGAAGCCGGAGAAGCCGGGCATGGGCGCCACCGCGGCCTCGAACGCCGGCGTCATGGCGGCGAACATCATCCGCCGGTCGGCGGCCCTGCTTGGCGTGCAGCCGGAATTCGGCCATGAAAATGCGGCCCTCCTCGTTTCCACGCACTGATTCTGGCGGCGCGGGGATGGCGCCGCCGCCGTCCGAGATCGGTTTGGGATGAAGCTCAGCGAATTCACCGGCATACTTCCCGTCAGCGGCGCGGCCGGCGACCTCGCGGTCACCGGCCTCACCGCCGATTCGCGGCAAGTGAAGCCCGGCTTCCTGTTCTTCGCGCTCTCCGGCACGAAGGCCGACGGCGCGGGCTTCGCCGCCGACGCGGCCGGCCGCGGCGCGGCGGCGATCGTCGCCGCGCGGGGAGCCGTCAAGACGATCGGCAGCACGCCGGTCGTCGAGGTGGACGAGCCGCGGCTGGCGCTCGCGCTTGCGGCCGCGCGCTTCTTCGGCGGCCAGCCCGAAACGATGGTCGCCGTCACCGGCACCAGCGGCAAGACGTCGGTCGCCGCCTTCACCCGCCAGATCTGGGAGCATGCGGGGCTTGCCGCCGCCAGCATCGGCACCACGGGCGTGGTGGCGCCGGGGCGCGACGAATACGGCTCGCTGACGACGCCCGACCCGATCGCGCTGCACAGGCTGCTGCGCGAGCTCGCCGACGCCGGCGTCACGCATGCGGCGATGGAGGCTTCCAGCCACGGCCTCGACCAGCGGCGTCTCGACGGGGTGAGGCTCGCCGCCGGCGCCTTCACCAATCTCGGCCGCGACCACATGGACTACCACCCGACCGTCGAGGACTACCACCGCGCCAAGATGCGGCTGTTCTCGGAGCTGCTGCCGAAGGGCGCGCCGGCCGTCGTCTTCGCCGACGACGCCTGGTCGGCGCCGACGGTTCGCGCGGCGAAGGCGCACGGGCTCGACGTGCTCACCGTCGGCCGCAAGGGCGGCCTGCTCACCCTGAAGCGGGCCGAGCACGAGCGCTTCCGCCAGCGCGCCGAGATCGAGCATGCCGGCCGGCTCCACGAGATCGACCTGCCGCTCGCCGGCGAGTTCCAGATCTCCAACGCGCTGGTCGCGGCGGGGCTGGCGATCGCCACCGGCACGCCGGCCGAGATCGCGCTCGCGGCGCTGGAGAGGCTGAAGGGCGCGTCCGGCCGGCTGGAGCATGTCGGCACCAAGGCCAACGGCGCGCCGGTCTATGTCGACTACGCGCACAAGCCGGAGGCGCTGGAGAACGTGCTCGAAGCCGTGCGTCCCTTCACCACCGGCCGCGTCGTCGTGGTGTTCGGCTGCGGCGGCGACCGCGACCGCGGCAAGCGGCCGATCATGGGCGAGATCGCGTCGCGGCTGGCCGACGTGGTGATCGTCACCGACGACAATCCGCGCAGCGAGGAGCCGGCCGCGATCCGCGCCGCGATCCTCGCCGCCGCGCCCGGCGCGCGCGAGATCGGCGACCGCCGCAAGGCGATCGGCACGGCGATCGCGCTGCTCGAGCCGGGCGACACGCTCATCGTCGCCGGCAAGGGTCACGAGGAAGGCCAGACGGTCGGCTCCGTCACGCACCATTTCTCCGACCACGAGGAGGTGCGGCGCGCGCTGAAGGGGATGGCCGCATGAGCCACCTCTGGACATCCGAAGCGCTCGTCGCGGCGATGGACGGGCGTCCGGTCGGGCGCCTGCCGGAGGGCGTCTCCGGCATCTCGATCGACACGCGCACGCTGCGGCCCGGCGAGGCCTTCTTCGCCATCAGGGGCGACAAGTTCGACGGCCACGACTTCGCCACCGCCGCGATGGCGGCCGGGGCCGAGCTGCTCGTCGTCTCGGAGGCGCGGCTGCCCTCGCTCGGCCGGATGGCAATGCCGATGATCGTCGTGCCGGACGTGCTCGCCGCGCTCGAGCAGACGGGAGCGGCGGCCCGCGCGCGCACCAGGGCGAAGGTGATCGCCGTCACCGGCTCTGCCGGCAAGACCACCACCAAGGAGGCGATGCGCCACGTCCTGTCGTCGGTCGGCAAGGTGCACGCCTCCGACAAGTCGTTCAACAACCACTGGGGCGTGCCGCTGACCCTGGCGCGCATGCCGGAGGATTGCGACTACGCGATCTTCGAGATCGGCATGAACCATCCCGGCGAGATCCGGCCGCTGGTCAAGCTGGTGCGGCCCCATATCGCCGTCGTGACGCTGATCGCGGCCGCCCATCTCGGCCACTTCAAGAGCCTCGACGAGATCGCGCGCGCCAAGGCCGAGATCTTCGAGGGCGTCGAGCCGGGCGGGCATGCGCTCATCAACCGCGACGATCCCCGCTTCAAGCTGCTCGACAAGGCCGCCAGGGCCGCCGGCGTCGCCCATGTCTGGGGCTTCGGCGAGAACAACCGCGCCCAGTTCAGGCTGATGAAATACAAGCCGCAGCCCGACAGCTCGGCGATCGCGGCCCGCATCGACGGGCAGGACATCTGCGCCAAGGTCGGCGCGCCGGGCCGCCACATGGCGCAGAACGCGCTCGCCGTGCTGGGCGCGGCGCATCTGGCCGGCGCCGACCTCGCCAAGGTGGCGCTGGCGCTCTCCGGCATCGAGGCCGAGCGCGGCCGCGGCCGCCGCCACACGCTCGTCGCCTCCGCCGGCACCTTCACGCTGATCGACGAGAGCTACAACGCCAACCCGGCCTCGATGAAGGCGGCGATCGAACTGCTCGACGCCACGCCCGTGGGGCCGGGCGGGCGGCGCATCGCCGTGCTCGGCGACATGCTGGAGCTCGGCAGCCATTCGGCCAGGCTGCACGGCGCGCTGGCCGAGATCATCGCCCAGACCAACACCGACATGGTCTTCCTGGCCGGGCCGGAGATGAAGACGCTGGCCGAGGCGCTTCCCGTCGATTTCCACGCCGAATACCGGCCGGGCGTCGAGGAGCTTCAGGCGCTGGTCCTGAAGACGGTGCGGGCCGGCGACGCGGTGATGGTGAAGTCGTCGAACGGGATCGGCTTCTCGCGCATCGTCGACGCGCTGGCCAAGGCGTTCCCGGCCGCCAGAAACGCCGCATAGGGTTCGAGAGGGGGCCCCGCAAGATGCTGATGCTGCTCACGGAACTGTCCGAGCATTTTTCCGCGCTCAACGTGTTCCGCTACATCACCTTCCGCACCGGCGGAGCGATGATCACCGCCGCGCTGATCGTCTTCCTGTTCGGCCCCTCGATCATCAGCGCGCTGCGCATCCGCCAGGGCAAGGGCCAGCCGATCCGCGCCGACGGGCCGCAGACCCACTTCAAGAAGGCCGGAACGCCGACCATGGGCGGGCTGATGATCCTGACCGGCATCCTCGTCTCGGCGCTTCTGTGGGGGAACCTTTCCAGCATCTACGTCTGGACCGTGCTGCTGGTGACCATCAGCTTCGGCGCGATCGGCTTCTACGACGACTACATGAAGGTGACGAAGCAGTCGCATCTCGGCGTCTCCGGCAAGTTCCGGCTGGCGACCGAGTTCGTCATCGGCGGCATCGCCGCCTGGGTCATCATGCGGGCCGGCCAGGCGCCGTTCTCGTCCTCGCTCACCTTCCCCTTCTTCAAGGAATGGATGATCCATCTCGGCTGGTTCTTCATTCCCTTCGCCGCCTTCGTCATCGTCGGCGCCGGCAACGCGGTGAACTTCACGGACGGCCTCGACGGGCTCGCCATCGTGCCGATCATGGTGGCGGCGTCGGCCTTCGGCGTGATCGCCTACCTCTCCGGCAACGCCGTCTTCGCCGACTACCTCCAGATCCATTTCGTGCCCGGCACCGGCGAGGTGGCCGTCATCCTCGGCGCGGTGGTCGGAGCGGGGCTCGGCTTCCTGTGGTTCAACGCGCCGCCGGCCGCCATCTTCATGGGCGACACCGGGTCGCTGGCGCTCGGCGGCCTCACCGGCACGGTGGCGGTTGCCACCAAGCACGAGGTCGTCATGATCATCATCGGCGGCGTCTTCGTCATGGAGGCGCTGTCGGTCATCATCCAGGTCGGCTACTTCAAGATGACCGGCAAGCGCGTCTTCCTGATGGCGCCGATCCACCACCATTTCGAGAAGAAGGGCTGGACCGAGAGCCAGATCGTCATCCGCTTCTGGATCGTCGCGGTCATCCTCGCGCTGGCCGGCCTCTCCACCCTGAAGCTCAGGTGAGGCGCCGATGATCCCCGTCCGCAGCTTCGCCGGCAGGAAGGTCGCGCTGTTCGGGCTCGGCGGGTCCGGCATGGCGACCGCGCGCGCGCTCGCGGCCGGCGGGGCTCAGGTGGTCGCCTTCGACGACAATCCCGACAGCGTCAAGAAGGCAGCCGCGGAAGGGATCGCCACCGGCGATCTGCACGGGATCGACTGGGGCGGCGTCGCCTCGCTGGTGCTGTCGCCCGGCGTGCCGCTGACGCATCCAAAGCCGCACTGGTCGGTCGACCTGGCGCGCGCGGCGAACGTCGAGGTGATCGGCGACATCGAGCTGTTCGCGCGCGAGCGGCGGGCCTCGGCGCCGGAAACGCCGCTGAACGCCATCACCGGCACCAACGGCAAGTCGAACACCACGGCGCCGATCGCCCACATCCTGTCGGCCGCGGGCCGCGACACGCAGATGGGCGGCAATATCGGCCGCGCCATCCTGTCGCTGGAACCGCCGGCGCGCAACCGCTTCTACGTGGTCGAGTGCTCGTCCTACCAGATCGACCTCGCGCCCTCGCTCGACCCGACCGCCGGCATCCTGCTCAACCTGACGCCCGACCACATCGACCGCCACGGCACCATGCAGCACTATGCCGACGTCAAGGCGCGGCTGGTCGAGGCGAGCCGCACGGCCATCGTCGGCGTCGACGACGCCTTCTGCGCCGGCATCGCGGAGCGGCTGGAGCGCACGGGGCGCGACGTGGTGCGCATCTCCAAGCGGCTGGCGATCCCCGACGGGCTCTACGCCGACGGCGAGAGGCTCATGATGGCTGAGCGGGGCAGGGCGCGGCCGGTCGCCTCGCTCGCCGGCATCGGCTCGCTGCGCGGCCAGCACAACGCGCAGAACGCGCTCGCGGCCGTCGCCGCCTGCCTCGCGGTCGGCCTCGGCGAGGCCGAGATCCAGGCGGGGCTGGCGAGCTTCCCCGGCCTCGCCCACCGCATGGAGCGGGTCGGCCAGAAGGGCCGCGTGCTGTTCGTCAACGATTCCAAGGCGACCAACGCCGATGCCGCGGCGCCCGCGCTGTCGAGTTTTTCGCGCATCTACTGGATCGCCGGCGGCCTGCCCAAGGAGGGCGGCATCGCCTCGCTCGCGGGACATTTCCCGAGCATCGCCAAGGCCTATCTCATCGGCGAGGCGGCGCCCGCCTTCGCCGCGACACTGGGCGAGGCGGTGCCCTACGAGATCGCGGGCACGCTTCAGGCTGCCGTCGAGCATGCCGCGCGCGACGCTTCGAGCGACCCGGCGGACGAGAGCGTCGTGCTGCTCTCGCCGGCCTGCGCGAGCTTCGACCAGTTCAGGAATTTCGAGGTCCGGGGCGACACGTTCCGGACCGCCGTGCGCCAGCTCGATGGCGTGACGCCGATCGGAGGGACACACTGATGGTGAGCCGTGTCGAACGCGGAGCCGTGGCGAACTGGTGGTGGACGATCGACCGCTGGTTCCTGTCGGCCTTCCTGGCGCTGATGGTGCTGGGCATCGTGCTCTCCTTCGCCGCGAGCCCGGCGGTGGCCGAGCGCATCGGGCTCGAGCCCTACCATTTCGTGACGCGGCAGGTGTTCTTCATGATCCCCGCCGTGGTGATCATGTTCGCCGTCTCCTTCCTCGACCCGCGCAACATCAGGCGGCTGTCGATCGTCATGCTTGTCGGCGCGCTGCTGATGATGCTGGCCGCGCTCTATGTCGGCGTCGAGGTCAAGGGCTCGCGCCGCTGGATCTATCTCGCCGGTATGTCGATCCAGCCGTCGGAATACATGAAGCCCGCCTTCGTGGTGATCTGCGCCTGGCTGTTCTCGGAGAACAAGCGCCAGCCCGACATCCCCGGCAACCTCTTCGCCATGATCCTGCTCGGCCTCGTCATCGCGCTGCTGGTGGCGCAGCCCGACCTCGGCCAGACCCTGCTGGTGCTCGGCACGTGGGGCGTGATGTTCTTCATGGCCGGCCTGCCGTGGCTGTGGATCGTCGCGCTCGGCGGCCTCGCCTCGGTCGGCGCCGGGCTGGCCTACAGCGTCTTCCCGCACGTCGCCGGCCGCATCGACCGCTTCCTGACCGGCGAAGGCGACACCTACCAGGTCGACATGGGCCGCGAGGCGATGGTGCGCGGCGGCTGGTTCGGCCAGGGGCCGGGCGAGGGCACGATCAAGCGCATCCTGCCCGACAGCCACACCGACTTCGTCTTCGCCGTCGCGGCCGAGGAGTTCGGCCTGATCCTGTGCTTCGCCATCGCCGCGCTGTTCGCCTTCGTGGTGCTGCGCGGGCTGGCCATCGCCATGCGCGAGCACGACGACTTCAACCGCTATGCCATCGGCGGGCTGGTCACCATGTTCGGCTTCCAGTCGATCATCAATATGGGCGTCAACGTGCAGATCCTGCCGGCCAAGGGCATGACGCTGCCCTTCATTTCCTATGGCGGCTCCTCGCTGGTGGCGATGGCGATTGCCATGGGCATGGTGCTGGCGCTGACGCGCAAGCGGCCGGAGAAGCGCAAGCATATCGGCCTCACCCAGCCGGCGCCGGCCGAATAGGGCGCCGATGGAGAAGGGCACCATCCTGCTCGCCGCCGGGGGCACCGGCGGCCATCTGTTCCCCGCCGAGGCGCTGGCGCACGAACTGGCGCGGCGCGGCTATGGCGTCGACCTCGTCACCGACAGCCGGGCCGAGCGCTTCGCCGGAAAATTCCCGGCGCGCGCCATCCATACGGTCGCGTCGGCGACCATCGGCGGCCGCAACCCGGTCGCATTGGCCCGCGCGGGCTGGACGATCTGGCGCGGCGTGCGCGAATCGACCGCCCTGATCAACAGGCTGAAGCCGAAGGCCGTGGTCGGCTTCGGCGGCTATCCGACGCTGCCGCCGGTCTACGCCGCGACGCGGCGCGGCGTGCCGACGATGATCCACGAGCAGAATGCCGTGATGGGCCGCGCCAACAAGGCGCTCGCCGCCCGCGTCGACGCCATCGCCGGCGGCTTCCTCAAGGCCGGGGGACGCTTCGCCGACAAGATCGTCGTGACCGGCAACCCGGTCCGCCCTGCCGTGCTGGAAGCCGCCGCCACGCCCTACGTGCCGCCTCTGCCGAAGGGCGAGTTCCGCCTGCTCGTGTTCGGCGGCAGCCAGGGCGCGCAATATTTCTCCGACGCGCTGCCGGCGGCGGTTCTCACGCTCGCGCCCGAGCTGCGCAAGCGGCTCAGGGTGACCCAGCAGGCGCGGCCGGAGGACGCCGCGCGCGTCGAGGCGGCCTACCGCGACAGCGGCGTGACGGCCGAGGTCTCGCCCTTCTTCAACGACATGGCGCGGCGCATGGCCGAGGCCCATCTCGTCATCTCGCGCTCCGGCGCCTCGACCGTGTCGGAAGTCGCCGTCATCGGCCGGCCGGCGGTGTTCGTGCCCTATCCGCACGCGCTCGACCATGACCAGGCGGCGAATGCCGCGGCACTCGCTGCCACCGGCGGCGCCGAGGTGCGGCCGCAGGCCTCGCTGACGCCGCAGGTTCTGGCCGGGCTGATCTCGGCCGCGATGGCCGACCCGGACGGGCTGGCGCGCAAGGCCGAAGCCGCCCGCGCTGCGGGACGGCCGGACGCCGCGCGGTTGCTTGCCGACATGGTTGAGGCTATTGCCTCGGGGACGTCCATACACGAAGTGAACAGGGGAGTGCGGCCATGAGGCTGCCGCAGACCATCGGCGTCATCCATTTCATCGGGATCGGCGGCATCGGCATGAGCGGCATCGCCGAGGTGCTGCACAATCTCGGCTATCGCGTGCAGGGCTCCGACCAGGCCGAGAACGCCAACGTCGCGCGCCTGCGCGAGAAGGGCATCGCCTGCTTCGTCGGCCACAGGGCCGAGAACCTCGGGGAGGCCGAGGTGGTGGTCGTCTCGACCGCCATCAGGAAGTCCAACCCCGAGCTCGCCGCGGCGCGCGAAAAGCTGCTGCCGATCGTGCGGCGCGCCGAGATGCTCGCCGAGCTGATGCGCTTCCGCCAGGCCGTCGCCATCGGCGGCACGCATGGCAAGACGACGACGACCTCGATGGTGGCGACGCTGCTCGACGCCGGCGGGCTCGATCCGACCGTCATCAATGGCGGCATCATCAACGCCTACGGCACCAATGCGCGCATGGGCGACGGCGAGTGGATGGTGGTCGAGGCAGACGAGAGCGACGGCACCTTCCTGAAGCTGCCGGCCGACATCGCGGTGGTCACCAACATCGACCCCGAACACCTCGACCACTACGGTTCGTTCGACCGCGTCAAGGATGCGTTCCGCCAGTTCGTCGAGAACGTGCCGTTCTACGGCTTCGCGGTGATGTGCATCGACCATCCCGAGGTGCAGGCGCTGGTCAGCCGCATCGAGGACCGGCGCGTCGTCACCTATGGCGAGAATCCGCAGGCCGACGTGCGCTTCGAGAACGTCTCCATGCAGAACGGCGCGTCGCGCTTCGACGTCGTCATCCGCAGCCGCAAGGGGGGCGACACGCGGCGGATCGAGGGCTGACGCTGCCGATGCCCGGCCGCCACAACGTCTCCAACGCCACCGCCGCGATCGCCGTCGCCAACGAGCTCGGCATCTCCGCCGAGGCGATCCGCAAGGGCCTGCTCGGCTTCGGCGGCGTCAAGCGCCGCTTCACGCCCACCGGCGAGTGGAAAGGCGTCAAGGTGTTCGACGATTACGGGCACCATCCGGTCGAGATCAAGGCGGTGCTGAAAGCGGCGCGCGAATCCTGCCCCGGCAAGGTCGTCGCCATCGCGCAGCCGCACCGCTACACGCGCCTGCACGACCTCTTCAACGATTTCGCGTCCTGCTTCAACGACGCCGACACGGTGATGGTCGCGCCTGTCTACGCGGCCGGCGAGGACCCGATCGAGGGCGTCTCGTCCGAGGCGCTGGTGGCGCGCATCCGCGCCGGCGGCCATCGCGACGCGCGCGCCATCTCCGGCCCGGCCGACATCGAGCCGGCCGTGCGCGCCATCGCCCGGCCGGGCGATTTCGTCGTCTTCCTCGGCGCCGGCAACATCACCCAGTGGGCCTACGCGCTGCCGGGCGAGCTCGCCGCACGCGGGGAGGCGGCATGATCGACGGCGAAGCCCTGCTTGCAAGGCTTTCCGGACCGCTCACCGGCCTGCGCGGCCGCTTCACCGCCAATGCCGGCATGGACAAGATCACCTGGTTCCGCGCCGGCGGCCCAGCCGAGGTG
>Ga0066256_1001599_pt1 | contig 20491 bp, 22 predicted proteins | sample ThiBio_1000_biof_FD_87107 | JGI IMG/M metagenome (GOLD analysis project Ga0066256, IMG submission 87107) | Wastewater bioreactor microbial communities from Cape Town, South Africa - Thiocy_expt_1000_biof (version 2) | ecosystem: Engineered > Bioreactor > Thiocyanate-remediating >... | reverse complement strand
GAGATCGTGATGTGACTGGAGTTCAGACGTGTGGTCTTCCGATCTCGCTCGCCGCGCTCGATCGCGCAGCGCAGACCGCGCTCCCGCGCATGCCGGACGACCTCAGGCTCTCGATCGTCGACTCCGAGGCCGAGGCCGCATACCCGATCGCCGCGCTCTCCTTCCTCGTCATTCCGCGCGACGCGGAGAACCGCCCGAAGGCCGAGGCGCTCGCCCGGTTCGTGTGGTGGGGACTCCACGACGGCCAGCGTTACGCCGCGGACCTCGGGTACGCGCCGCTGCCCCCCGAGATCGTCACGCGCGCGACGGAAGCGGTGCGCGGTCTGCGCGCCGAGGGAAAGCCGATCATCCTCTCATCTGGCGGCGTGACGGGGGGGAGCTGAGCGGATGACCGGGCCGGCCCTCGAGCCCGGGGGCTCCCCCTCCGCCCCCCCGCCGTGGGGGGCCCGCGCCGGGGGGGTGTTCGGCCCGCCCGCCTCGGTGGGGGGCGCGCCCCCCCCCCCGGCCGTCGCGCTGACCCCCGCGGGGCCGACCGGCCTGGGGGCCGGTTGTTCCCTGCCCGCCCTCGGCCCGCCGCATCTCCGCAAGCCGGTGTCGTCCCTCGTCGAGCTCCTGGCGGCGATCCCGAGCGTCGTCTACGGGCTCTGGGCTGCCCTCGTGCTCGCGCCGATCCTCCGCACGACCGTCCAGCCGGCGCTCGCGAAGATAGGCGGACCTCTGTTCCGCGGGCCGAACGTCGGCTTCGGCATCCTCTGCGCGTCGCTCGTCCTCGCGATCATGCTCTTGCCCACGATCGCGTCCGTCTCGCGAGACGTCCTCCGCGCGGTGCCCGCCGAGCTGCGTGAGGGCGCGCTCGCGCTCGGAGCGACGCCGTGGGACGCCGTCCGTCTCGTCGTCCTCCCGCACGCGCGGCACGGGGTCTTCGGCGCGATCCTCCTCGGGGTCGGACGCGCCGTCGGGGAGACCATGGCCGTCGCCGCCGTCGTCGGCAGCCGCGCCGACATCTCGCCGTCGCTCTTCGCGCCCGGCTACACGATGTCGAGCGTCATCGCGAACGAGTTTCCCGTCGCCTCGTCGGAGCTGCACATCGCTGCGCTCGCCGAGGTGGGGCTCCTCCTCTTCGTCATCACCGTGGCGTTCAACGTCGCTGCTCGCATCCTCGTCGCGCGGTCGAACAAGAGCGCCGCTGGAGCGCAGGCATGACGCCGGAGCTCGAGTCCGCCTACAGCGGACGCAAGCTCGCGTCGCGGTTCGCGACGGGTGCGTCGAGCGTTGCGGTGGTGCTCGCGCTGCTGCCGCTCGTTGCCGTCTTCGCATACGTGGTGAGCCGGGGCGCCCGGGCGATCTCGATTCCGTTCTTCGTCGAGCCGATCGGCGAACGCGGAGCCGGGATGGCAAACGCGATCGTCGGCACCATCCAGCTCGTCTTCCTCGCGAGCGCGATGGGGATCCCGCTCGGCATCATGGCGGGCCTCTACCTCGCCGAGTACAAAGCGACGCGCCTCGCCCGCGCGGTCCGCTTCTCCGCCGACGTCCTCGCAGGTGTGCCGTCGATCCTCGTGGGCGTCGTCGTCTACGCCGTCGTCGTGGTGTGGATGAAGCAGTTCTCGGCGTTCGCAGGCGCGGCGGCCCTCGCGATCGTCATGCTGCCGCTCGTCGCGCGGACGACCGACGAGCTCGCGCGCGCGGTGCCGGACTCCCTCCGGGAGGCTGCCCTGGCGCTGGGGGCTTCGCGATGGCGCACTGCGCTCTTCGTCGTCCTCCGCACCGCCGCCCCTGGGATAAGGTCGGGATGTCTGCTCGCCGTTGCGCGAGTCTGCGGTGAGACGGCGCCGCTCCTCTTCACGGCCTACAACAACCGCTTCTACAACGACAGCCTCCTCGATCCCACGTCGACCCTCCAGGTGCAGATCTTCACGTACACGATGACGCCGAACGACGACTGGCACGCGCAGGCTTGGGCCGCGGCGCTCGTGCTCGTCGCGATCGTGATCGTGCTCGGCGTTGTCGCACGGCGGCTCCTCGACGAGAAGGTGCCTGGGTGAAGCCGTGAACGAACCCGTCGACAGCATCCGGATCCGCAGCGCACGCATGCTCGAGAGCGCCGAGGCCAGCGCGAAGATGCGCGCCGACAAGCTCTCGGCGTGGTTCGGCGACAAGCAGGCGCTTCGCTCGATCTCGCTCCCCCTCGTCGAGCGCAAGGTCACGGCCGTGATCGGCCCGTCGGGCTGCGGCAAGTCGACGTTCATCCGGTGCCTCAACCGGATGCACGAGGTCGTCGCCGGGGCACGGACGGCGGGCGACGTGCTGCTCGACGGCAAGAGCGTCTACGGCGCCGACGTCGACCCGGTGCGGGTCCGCCGGCGCGTCGGCATGGTCTTCCAGAAGCCGAACCCGTTCCCGACGATGTCCGTGCGCGACAACGTCCTCGCGGGGCTGCGGCTCAGCGGGATCACGCCGCCGGATCCTGATGCGTTCGTGGAGGAGGTCCTCGGCCAGGCAGCGCTTTGGGACGAGGTGAAGGACGCTCTCGACCGTCCCGGCGGCGCCCTCTCCGGCGGCCAGCAGCAGCGTCTCTGCATCGCTCGCTGCCTCGCCCTCGAGCCCGAGGTCGTCCTCATGGACGAGCCGTGCTCGTCGCTCGATCCGGTCGCGACCGCGAAGATCGAGGAGCTGATCCACGACCTTCGCGAGCGCTACACCATCGTCGTCGTCACCCACAGCATGCAGCAGGCCGCGCGCGTCTCCGACTACACGGCCTTCTTCTATCTCGGCGAGCTCGTAGAGTACGATCTCGCCGACGTGATCTTCACGAAGCCCTCGGATCCGAGGACCGAGGACTACATCACCGGTCGCTTCGGCTGACCCGACAGTCCACCCTACACAACGTCCAACGAAGAAGAAGTTCGATGCCGCGCCTCCATACCGACCGCCTCTACGAGGGAGAGCTCCGCAAGATCCGCGAGATGCTCCTCATGATGGGAGCAAAGGTGGAGGAGATGCTCTCGCACGCGATGCGTGCGTTGATCGAGCGAGACTCCGAGCTCGCAGAGCGCACGCTCTACATCGATCGTCAGATCAACCGACTCGAGATCGAGGTGGACGATCTGTGCCTCCGCGTCCTCGCGCGCCGCCAGCCGGTCGCGAGCGACCTTCGCTTCGTCACGATGGCGCTGAAGGTCGTCACGGATCTCGAGCGCATGGGCGACCTGGGCGTGAACATCTGCGAGCGCGTCATCGAGCTCAACGAGGAGCCGCCGCTCAAGCCCTACGTCGAGGTCGTGAACATGGCGGAGGCCGCGCAGGAGATGCTGCGCGAGGCGCTCGATGCCTTCGTCGCGGGCGACGCCGAGCGGGCGCTCGCGATCGTCGAGCGCGACTCGAAGGTCGACGCCTACTACGGGGCGATCTTCCGCGAGCTCCTCACGTACATGATGGAGAACCCGCGCAACATCTTCCGCGCCACCCGGGTGCAGTCGATTGCGAAGTACATCGAGCGGATCGCCGATCACTCGACGAACGTCGCCGAGATGGTCGTCTTCATGGTGCGCGGGAAGGACATCCGACACGTCGGCAAGCTCGAGCGTCGCAGCGCTCACTCGAGCAAGCCGCCCGCCGAGGACGGCAGTGAGGTCGACCCGCGCCCCGCGGCCGAAAAGTCTGGCCGGCAGGACGACTCCGACGCGTCGCTCCGCGACGTGATGAGCGCCGTGCGGGGCCCGCAGAGCCGGCGCCCCTGACGGCGGCACTCGGGCCCTTCCGCTCCGGCCTCGACGGCCGGAGGCTGGTGAACAATCCGGGCTAGGCCGTCAGATCGGCTCGGCCTCGACGGCGCGACGCAGGTCGTCGAGCGTCGGGACGCTCGACGCCTTGTAGCCGAGCTCGGTCGCGGCGGCGCGAACCCAGGCGATCTGCTCCTCGACGCGCTCGGGCGCGGTGCCGCCGGCGCTCTTCTTTGCGGCGACGGCGATGCGCGGATCGATGACGGCGAGCACCGCCTCGTCGAAGGCAGAGTTGATCGACTTCGCGGCCTCGAGCCCGATGCTCGCCAGGTCGACGTTGCGCTCGCGCGCGAGGTGCACGAGCTGCCCGGTGGCCTTGTAGGCCTCACGGAACGGCATCCCCTTGCGGACGAGCGCCTCGGCGATGTCGGTCGCCTGGGTCGATCCGTCGGACACGGAGGCGAGGCAGCGCTCGCGATCGAACGTCAGGTGAGCGATCGCGGCCCGGACCGCGCCGGTCGCGCCGCGGACGAGCGGGCCGGTGTCGAGCACGGCCTGACGATCGTCCTGGAAGTCGCGGTTGTATCCGGTGGGGAGGCCGCGCACGAGGGTGAGCATCGACATCACGTTGCCGACGCCCCGCGATGCCTTCGCGCGAACGAGCTCGAAGATGTCGGGGTTCTTCTTCTGCGGCATCATGCTCGAGCCCGCCGCCACGGCGTCGCCGATGCGGAGGTAGCCGAACTCGCTCGTCGTGAAGTCGATCACGTCGGTCGAGAGGCGCGAGAGCGCGAGCAGGACGCGGGCGCCGGCCCAGGTCCAGTCGAGGACGAAGTCGCGATCGCCGATCGTGTCGAGCGCGTTGGCGGTGACCGCCGAGAAGCTGAGCAGGTGGGCGACCACGCTGCGGTCGATCGGCAGCGACGTCCCCGAGCACGCGCCGGAGCCGAGCGGCGACTCGTTCGCGCGCGTCACGGCCTGGGCGACGACGTCGGCCGCACGGAGGAGCTGCATCGACCACGCGCAGATGAGGAACGCCGCCGAAACGGGCTGCGCGCGCTGGCGATGCGTGTACGCGGGGAGAACGACGTCCTTCTCGCGTGAGGCGCGGTCCGCGAGCTCGGTCGCGAGGGTCGCGACGTCGGCGAGGGTGCGCGCGGCCTGATCGCGGACGTGGAGCCGGAGATCGAGCGCGACCTGATCGTTGCGGGAACGTGCAGTATGCAGGCGCTTGCCGATGTCGCCGAGGTCGCGCGTGAGCAGCCCCTCGATCGCCATGTGGACGTCTTCTTCGCCGTCCTCGAGCACGAGCGTGCCGGCGGCGGCCGCGTCGTACATCGCGAGGAGCGAGGCGCGGAGCTTCTGCGCGTCGCCGGCCTCGAGGAGGCCGACCTTGCGCAGCATGGTCACGTGCGCCGCGCTGCCGAGGATGTCCTCCCGGACAAATGTCCGGTCATGAGGCAGCGAGGAGCTCCACGCGAGGAGCTCGGGGATCATCTCGACCCGGCCGGTCGCGTCCGTTCGTGCGATCCCGCCCGTCTTCTCAGCGCCCTTCGCCATCTTCGACGGGCTCCTTTCCGGTTGAACGGTCACGTCACCGCTATGACCGCTGCTTCACAGTGATCTGCCCCTCGGATCACATCTCGTGTGTCGGATCAGCGAGCGGCGGGGGTATCCGCTTTCGTGTCCGCGCCCGCTCCGTTCGCCGGATCCGGCGTCAGGCCCCAGATGAGACCCACGATGAGGAAGAGCACCGCGCCGAGCGCGGGCAGCCACATCGGCGTCTTCGGCTCGGGAAGCGCCGGCGGCGCGTGGTGGTGATCGCTCGCATTTCCGTGCGTTTCGCTCATGCCACTGGACCTCGCTGCCTGTTTCCCACACGGGGGTGCAAAAGGTCAAGGCTCGCTGGGCGGACGAGGCTCCTTCGGGCAAGCTCGACCCGTCCGCGAAGAGGCTAGCTCCGGCACGGCGAGTGCTAGATTTACCGGACCCCATGTCCCGAAGCGCTCTCCTCCACGCGTCGCTCCTCGGTGCTGTCCTCGCCCTCGGGGCCACCGCCACGGTCCTGCCCGCACAAGCCGCGCCGACCGCGTTGCCTTCGCTGCCGGGGACAGGAGCGGACGCGAGCGCGGCGAGCGCGGGAGGAGGCGGAGGCACGATCGACCTCGTGCAGCTCCGTCGGGGGATCGTGCAGATCGAGCAGGGCGGGCGCCCGATGGCCGTGGGGACGGTGCTCTCGAAGGACGGCCGCGTGCTCACGTCGCTCTCGGGCCTCGGCTCCGTCGAAAACCCCGAGATCCGCTACGCCGACAACACCGTCGTGAAGGCGAAGCTCGGTCACAAGGATAAAGCGTGGGATCTCGCGCTGCTCGTCCCGCAGTCGGGCAAGTGGCTCGACGGCCTCATGCCGACGGACGCCGACCCGGCGGGGCTCGAGCTGAAGGCCTTTCTTCCGAAGGCGGGCAAGCTCGCGGCCTCGGCCATCAACCTCAGGGGACGCGCGGATGCACGCACGAAGGAGGGCGAGCCGCTTCCGAGCGTGCTCGATCTCGACCTCAAGGGTATCCCGGGCATTCCCGGCGCACCGCTCCTCGACCCGAACGGCAAGGTCGTCGGCGTGCTCGTCCGGGCCTGCAAGGACGCGGGGGCGGCGCCTGCCGAAAAGCACGAGAAGGCGGGGAGCGGCAAAGCGGCCGCGCCGCAATGCTCGCCGATCACGATCGGCGCCCCCGTCACCGCGCTCCGCGGCTTCCTGATGAAGACCCCGACGGAGGCGGTCCAGCCGGCGCCCTGGCTCGGGCTCGGGGGCGCCCCCTCCGAGTCCGGGGAAGTGAAGGGGATCCGGGTCGTCGGGGTCGCGCCGGGAAGCCCGGCCGAAAAGGCCGGCCTCATGGCGACCGGCGAGCATCCCGACATCATCGTCGCGGTCGACGGGCAGCCGGTCGAGACCCCGGAGCAGCTGGCCGAGGTCATCGCCAGGCGCGCGGTCGGCCAGACCGTCAAGCTCCTCGTCTTCAGCCGGGGGGCGGAGAACGGAAAGCCGGGCGCCCAGAACGAAAACCCGGGCAAGTTCCGCGAAGCTCCCGTCACGCTGCGCGCAGCCCCTTGAGCTCGGTCCGAACTGATTGACAGGGGCCCTGGGTCCCTGTTGGATTCGTTGATCGTGGGACTGCGCATCGAAGTTGCCGGCGAGACGAACGTCGGCATGAAGCGGACGCACAACGAGGACAACTTCTCGATCATCGAGGACAGTGGCCTCTACATCGTTGCGGACGGCATGGGCGGTCACGCTTCCGGCGAGGTCGCGAGCAAGATGGCCGTCGACTCCCTCAAGGAGTTCTTCGCCGCCACTGCCCAGGACCCAGAGCGGACCTGGCCGTACAAGATGGACCGGTCCAAGGGGTACGAGGAGAACCGGCTCATCACCGGGATCAAGCTCGCCAACCTCCGCATCTACGAGACCGCCCAGCGCGAGGCCGGCAAGCGCGGGATGGGGACGACCATCGTCGTGCTCTTCGCCGTCGAGGACGGCGTCTACGTCGCGCACGTCGGAGACTCGCGCAGCTACCGCTTCCGCGATGGGAAGATCGAGCAGCTCACCGAGGACCACTCGCTGCTCAACGACTACATCAAGATGAAGCGGCTCACGGCCGAGGAGATCGCGAACTTCCCGCACAAGAACGTCATCGTTCGTGCGCTCGGGATGAAGGACACGGTCAAGGTCGACACGCGCTTCGAGTCGCCGCGCGCGAACGACGTCTACCTCCTCTGTTCCGACGGCCTCTCCGGGCCGGTCGAAGATCCGGAGATGCTCGAGATCATCACGCGCCACGCCGACCTCAAGGTGGCCGCCTCGAAGATGATCGAGCGCGCCAACGAGAACGGCGGACCGGACAACATCACGGTCATCCTCGCGCGCTGGGTCGAGGACTGATCCGCGCGGCTCGGCTGGGGCCGTCGGATCCAGCGCCAGCCGAGACGCCTGCCGCGCGCACCGTCGTCGCGGCCTTCGGTGGCTCGAGCCCGAACGTGCCACCGGCCGCCGTCGTTCGGGCATGCGCCGACGGCGCCCACCGCGCGCCTCGTCGAGGCCGCGCGCCTCGACGAGGCCCAGCCGGAGGCCGGCCCGCTCGGAGCCGGCGGCTCGGGTGTGTAGACTCCGCGTTCGCTCCGTGCGCCCTCGAGACGTGACGACGTCGAAGTCATTCCGGCCCGCCCGCCGTCTCGCGACGCTCGGCCTTGCGCTCGGCGTCGGGGCCGTCGTCGCGACGGTGACGACGCGCGCGCGCGCCGAAGTGTCCTTCGCGCTCGCGTGGCGGAAGGACGCGCGAGCGCCCGCGTGCGTCGACGAGGCGACGCTCCGCGAGGCCGTCGAGCGGCGCCTCGACAGGAGGCCGTTCGTCGATCCGGCGCGCGCCGACATCGTCATCGAAGTCGAGGAGAGCGCCGTGTCGCGCGACACGTTCCGCGCGCGTGTGACCGAGCGCGATCGGCACGGCGTGCTCCGCGGCGAGCGACTCCTCGAAGCGCAGAGCTGTCCGAGCCTCCGCCGGGCGGCGACGCTCATCGTCTCGCTGATCATCGAACCTCACCTGCAAGGCGAGCGCGCCGAAGAGGTGACCACGGAGCCGCCGCCTGAACCTCACGCCGCCTCCGAACCGGCGCCGCCGCCTGAACCTCACGCCGCCTCCGAATCTGCTCCACCACCGTCGCCCACTCCTCGACCGCGGGGCGCGGAGAGCGCGCCCGCGCCGAGGAGAGACCGGGAGAGCCCCCCAGGGCTTCCGCCTTTTTACCTGTCGATCGGCCTCGGGGTCGGTACGACCGTGGGCGTCCTTCCATCTGCGAGCGCGACGGCGTTTGCCGTCGCGCGGCTCGCGTCGCCGAGCTCGCGCTGGAGCCTCGACTGGTGGGGAGGCTACTCGCTTCCACAGCGTCTTCGTCGCGACGGGGCGGTGACGGGAGACTTCTCCGCCGTCGAGCAGCGCATCCGCGTATGCCTGGGCGTCGCGCGTTGGTCTTCTCACCAGCTCGACACGTGCGCCGGCGTCGTCGGTGGCGCCATCGTGCCGAGCTCATCCGGAATTGGGCAGGGGAAAGACAGGCTGCGGCCCCTCATCGGGCCCACAGCCGCCCTCGCGTTCGAAAAGCGAGCCGGACCGATCGCCGGACGGATCGAGCTCGGCGCCGTCTACACCCTCCGACAGTACGATTTTTCGTATCTCAACCAGGCGAGCGAACGGACGCGCTTCTACTCGACGAATACGCTCCTCTTCTTCATCGCGCTGAGCGGCGTCGGCAGGATTTCGGAATCGCCTGTGGGGGACTAGCGAGCTCGACTTCGGGCTCGCGACGATTTGTTCGTAATTTGTGTCGCGAGGCCTGCAACTTGGATCGTGACACGGGGCACGCTCTCTTCTCTAGACGCTCCGGCGTTGCTCTCGTTGGATAGCTCCATCGACGTCGCCACGGTCTTTCGCGAGCACGGCGCCTTCGTTCACCGCATCCTACGGCGGCTCGGGGTCCACCCCGCGGACGTCGATGACGCGCTCCAGGAGGTGTTCGTCGTCGTCCACAGGCGCCTGCCCGAGTTCGACCGCGACGCGTCGATGCGGCCGTGGGTTTACGGCATCAGCGTGCGCGTGGCGAGCCGCGCGCGCCGGCGGAGGTGGTCGTCCCGCGAGGTCGGCGCCGAAGAGGCTCCGGAGCCGATCGATCCGACGACGCCGATGGACAGCGTCGCCGCGAAACAGGCGAGTGAGGTGCTCAGCGTGATCTTGGATCAGATCGACGATGAAAAACGCGCCGTCTACGTGCTCCACGAGCTCGAGGAGCTCTCCGTCCCCGAGGTCGCGAAGGTCCTCGGTTGTCCAGTTCAGACCGCGTACTCGCGTCTCCGCGCGGCGCAGGTCGCGGTCGCCGACGCGGTGCGCAGGTACCGCATGCGGGAGGGAATCTAGATGAGTCGCGATCCGCAACACCCGGACGCGCCGACGATCGGCGCCGCTTCGGACGAAGAGTTCCTTCGCGCGATCCAGCGCGCCGAGCGCGGAGCGCTCCCGACGGAGGCGGAGATGCGTGAGATCGCCGAGCGCATCCGCCCGCTCTCGAGGTCGAGCGCGGCTCGCGTCCTCGACTGGCGCCTCGCGGTGCTCGCGGCCTCCAGCATCCTCGTGGTCGGAGCCGTCGCGCTCCCGTGGCGTGCGAGCGAGACCACGCTCATCGCCGCGCCCGCGGTCGTCGCCGCCGAAGCGCCTCCGAGCGAGGTGCACGCGCCGCCGCCGCCGGTCGAGCCCGCCGCGGCGGCGCCGGTCGTCTCCGTCGACGCGCTCCCGACCGCGAACGCGCCGCCGCTTCCGCGCGCGGCGCTCGCCGAGCCGACCTGCCCCGGCGAGATCGAGCTCGTCGAGGCGATCGACGCCGCGCTCCGCGCGGGCGACGCAGCGGGAGCGCTCGACCGCGCGCGCCAGCTAGAGGCGCGCTGCAAGAACGGCCGATTCTTTCAGGAGCGTGAGCGCCTCGCGATTGAAGCGCTCGCACGGCTCGGTCGGAGCGACGAAGTGCAGCTGCGCGCGCGCGCCTTCGAGCAGCGCTTCCCGTCGTCGCCGCACGTTTGGCGCATTCGAAGCTTGGCCGAAGGAGACTCACGATGAGCACCGAACCCCGCGACGGCAAGCGCAAGCCGATCGTCTTCCTCTGCTTCACCCTCGGCGCCATCCTCGCGCCGCCGGCCTGCACGCAGCGAGTCGACGTGAGCCTCGGCTCTCAACCGCCGGTCACGGAGACGTTCGTGACGCCCGACGCGGAGGCGCCCGAGGCCGCGAGCGGACTCACGCAATATTGCCCGTCCGACGAGTGTCCGACCGGGTACACGACGTGCCCGCTCTCGACCTTCCGCTGCCAGGTGAACCTGCTGACGGATCGAAACAACTGCGGAGCCTGCGGTGTTGTCTGTCCGGCGGGCGAAAAGGGCGCATCGTTCGAGTGTGTGGAAGGTAAGTGCGCTTTGCAGTGCAATACTGGATTCGGCGATTGTGACGGCATCGTCGACAATGGGTGCGAGACCCCGCTCTCCGTGGACGATAACTGTAAGTCTTGCGGAACCAAATGTGCTGCCGATAAGCCATGTATCTGGCGGGACGACGGTTACGCCTGCGGGTGCCGCGACGGAGAGGTTCTTTGCTCGAACGGTCTCTACGTTACGTGCCTCGACACGTCGAGAGACGACAACAACTGCGGGGCGTGCGGCAATGTTTGTCCTGCGGGGCTCGTCGAGCGCAATTCGTACAAGGGCTGTGTTGGTGGCACGTGCGGCAACGATAAGTGCATCCCCGAGTGGGGCAATTGTGACGGTGCTTCAGGCAATGGCTGCGAGACGCGTACGAATACGAATGAGCATTGCGGGGCGTGCGGTCGTGCTTGCTCGCCAGGGGAGGAGTGTCGTTATGTTCAGGCGGGGTTCCAGCCCCCCAAGTTGACGTGCACGTGTCCTGTCGGGGAGACGTTCTGCCCTTTTTCTGCGTTGAACGGTCTCCCTGTTGGGCAGTGTTACGACCTCCGTTCGTCAGTTGAATCGTGCGGGGCATGCGGGGCTGCATGCGCAACCGGACAGCGCTGCGATTTCGGCGTGTGCCGGCTCGATTGTGCCGCCGGTACGGAGGACTGCAACGGGAGCCGAGGAGACGGGTGTGAAGTGAACACGAACGCGGACCCGAACAACTGCGGAGGCTGCGGGATCAAGTGCGACGGCGTCGCCGGGCAGGCGTGCGTCGGCGGTCGATGCGTCGTCAAACCTTGCGACGAGGTGGATGCGGGAGGAGGGGTGACACGATGAGCTCGCGAAGCTTGCTCGTGATGGTCACGGTGACCGTGACCGCGGCGACCGCGCTGCTCGGCGCGTGCGCGGCGAACGAAGACGCGGAGCTCGCGCCTCCGTCGAACACGGCGTACGAGGTGCCCACGCAGGACGCCGCGGTGGATGGCCCCGCCAAGCCGTGCCCGGACTGCGAATATTTCCCGACCGTGTGCACGGACGACGTCCTCTGCCCCTTCGCGCCGATGGATCCGTCCAATCCCGCGTCGCCGCTCGATCCGCGCGCTGCCGTTCTCAACATTCGCGGCCGCGGGCCGAACGACGTCTGGCTCACCGGTGCGGTTGGCACCGCCGCACACTTCGACGGCGTGTCCTGGACGATGTCGAACCTCGGAGCGGGGGAGACGCAGCGCGCCCTGTGGCTGCTCGATTCCAGTGAGATCAGCTTTGGCGCGTGGAAGACCTTCTTCGCGCGTGGCGCCGACGCTGACGAGAGCGGCGACGCGGGCCTCTCTCCCGACGGTTGGAGCATCCGCCCGTTTCCGGCCGCGCCGTCGAACTGGAATCTCTCCCTGGTGTACCCGAAGACGGGGTGGGCTGCGCCCCGCTCGGACGTGTTCTGGGTCGGCGCGGACGGCGGCTCGAGTGCCTGCGGTCTTTGGCGCGTGACCCGGAGGTCGCCCTCGACGGTCGCGCTCGCCGAGAGCATGCCGCGCGCGACGTGCAACCTCTTGGGCATCAACGAGGTTTTGGGCATCCACGGCGCGTCGAGCGATGTCCTCTGGGCGGTTGGTGGTCGAGGCACGGGGACAATCCGTCACTACCGTGGTGATTCGGTGTTCTGGGAGGTCGTCGAGGACGTCCCGACGAACGAAGCGCTCAACGGCGTGTGGGGAACATCGGCATCGGACATCTGGGCGGTCGGCAATGCCGGCGTCGTCCTTCACTACGATGGTGCTCGCTGGTCGCGCGTGAAGGTCGCGGGGGTCGGTGAGGCGCCTTCCGACCTCTACACCGTGTGGTCGCCCGCGCCCGGGCAGGTGTGGATCGGTGGGCAGGGCGTGGTGCTCTCGCTCGGAGGAAAACCATGAGAGCCATGTTTCTGTTCGCCTGCGCATCCGTCGCGCTCGGTACGGGGATCGCCTGCGCGACGTCGGAGGATGAAGCGATCGCTCCGCAGGGCGCGGAGAGCGAGCCGGTCGTCGCGGACGCCGCGGCCGACGCACCCGCCGCGGACGCGGCCGTGATCGAGCCGCCTGATCCCGCGACGTGCAGCTCCGCCGGATGGTGCCTGACGCCGCTGCCGGACGCCGATCTGACGCTCATCGACATCTGGCCGTTCAAGGGACGCGCGTTCGCGGTCGCGGTCAGCGCGTCGATCGGGGCCAAGGTGATGGAGTGGGTCGACGCCGATCAGCGCTGGACGTACATCGATGACAATTCCCAGAACCAAAACGGGTTTGGTCGGTACGTCGGACGCATGTGGGCGCCGAACGAGGACGAAGTCTATTACACCGTGGAGCCCGGATACGTTTATCACGGGAGGCGCGGTGCCACGTGGTCCTGGGAGCGGGAGCTCCTCGTTCCGGCGTCGGTCGTAGCGGCCGGTCGCGACACGTCGACGCCGGTCGTGAACTCGCCGGAGTCGGCCGCCCTCGGCGTCTGGGGAACGTCGGCGGACGACGTCTACGCGTGGCGCGCCGACACCATCTACCATCGCACGAGCGTCGATGGCGGCGCGCCGGAATGGGTCGAGGACTACGTCGGTCCCGGCGCGCCGAACCGCGTCTTCATCTCCGGCGCCGGCGGCTCGGGCAAGGACGACGTTTGGTTCAGCGGAGGAAACGGCGGGACCGACAACAAAATCCAGACGTGCCCGCTGCTTCTCCGGAAAACGCCCGACGGGTACCGCGCGGTGGTCGACGGCACCCTTACCCGCGCCGGCACGCGGTATTCATGCCCCGCTCGTCCCGACACGGTCGAGCTCACTGGGCCGGGCGCATCGGCGAGCACCTCCTACGGGGCGTCAGGCGCGATGGTCGACGTGCACGTCGGGAGTGGAGGACAGGTCGTCGTGCTTCGCTACGCGTCGACGCTGACGCGGCTCATCCCCGAGGATGGTGGGTACGTCTCCACGTCGGAGAAGCTCTTTTCACCCGCGTACTCTCTCTCCTCGAACTTCACCTTCACATCCCTTTGGGTTCACGGCGATGAAGCGTGGCTCTCGGGCGCAGGGCTTCTGCTCCAGGGCCCGGTGGGCGCGGATGCCGGCGCTTTCGGCGTCTCCAGCGTGGCGCTCACCGGCGCGCCGCTCGATCAACCGCTCTACCGGATTCGCGGAACAGATGACTCCAACCTCTGGGCGATCGGAGCTCGCTATGCGTTTCACAAGACGACTCCGTGACATGGATCTTGCGAAGCTCCTTGTTTTGGCCGTGCCTGCGTCGCTCGCCTTCGCTGCGGGCTGCTCGAGCTCCGACGATGCGAGCCCTGCCGCGCCGCCTCCGGCGCCGCTCGATGCCTCGACCGACGCCGGACCGAGCGTGGAAGACGACGCCGGAGTGCCGCCGCCCACGCGCGACGCTGGCTTCGTGGACGTCGACCCGCTGCCGATCGAATGCGCGTCGCCGCCGTGCGCGACGGCGCTCGTGACGACCTCCCTCCCCGTGTCCGCCGCTGACCCAGGACAAGGGTTTTGCGCGCTCCTCTCCGATCGCACGGTGGCGTGCTGGGGCGCGAACGCGTCAGGGCAGCTTGGTCGTGGCGAGCCCCAAGGAACCATCGGCGCGAGCGAAACGCCTGCGCGCGTCGTCGGTCTCGAACGCGTCGTCTCGCTCGATCACACGTGCGCGCTCGACGAGGACGGGGCGACATGGTGCTGGGGGACCGGCCCGTTCCTGCAGGACCAACAGTTCTGGGGGCACACGACGGAGCGGACGCCGGTGAGGCTTGCGCTCCCTGCAGCGACGCACGTGGGGATCGGCGCTTCGGTCGGGTGCGTCGCCACGAGCGACGGGCGCGTCCTCTGCTGGGGGGCGGGCGATAACGGGCAGGTCGGCTTAGTGTCGAGCGTCAACCACGGGCCGACCGTGCTCGAGGTACCGCCCGGGCCGCCGATCCGCCGCATCGCGATCGGCGCGGCGACGTTCCTTGTTCGTGAAGACGGCTCGGTCCTCTCTCTCGGCAACTCCATGGCCATCGGGCGCGTGTCCTCGCTGTTGCGCGATCCTTTCCCCGTGCCGATTGATCTGGAGGGGGTTCGCTCGCTCGACATCGCGCTGGCGAAGCCGGGCGCGGCCGCGCGCGGTATTGGCTACGGCGGGGGGAGCAAGCTGCCCAGCGCGCCCGACAACTGGAGCCGCGCGTATCCACGCGGGCTGGTGATCCCCGAGCCGGTCGTCGACGTGGCGACCACGCCCACGCTCTCGTCGCTGGGCGGAGTCAGCGTCCCCTACCGCTGGTGCGCGGTGGCTGCATCGGGGACGGTCTACTGCTGGGGGGCCAACCAGAACGGGCAAGCGGGCACGGGCACGAAGGAGCACGTCAACGACGCGGCGCGTGTCGTCGGTCTGCCTGCGCCTGCGGTCTCGGTCAAGACGACGCCAAGCACCACGTGCGCGCTCCTCACGACCGGCAAGGTCTATTGCTGGGGCGGCAACTACGACGGTCAGCTTGGTAACGGCAAAGTCCGAGGCTTGGCCTTGGTCCCGGAGGAGGTCATCCTTCCATGAAAACTTCTCATCGCTCACGTGTTCTCGGCGTCGCCGGGCTAGCCACCGTCGGCGTTGCGCTCTCTCTGGCCGGCAGCGCGTGCAAGAGCCAGCGCACCGTGTTCGGCGGCTCCGAAGGGACGTTCGTTGACGAGCCCGCCGTCGACGCCGGGGAGTGTCCGCTCCAGTGCTCGCTCGACGGTCGGTCGGTCATCCGCTCGTGCGACGGCGAGATCGTCGAGACGTGCGCCGCGGATCTCGCGTGCGGCGCTGCGGCCTGCCAAGAGCCGTGCGCCGCGGCCGCGGCCGACAAGAGCTCGAACGGCTGCGAGTTCTTCTTCCAGCTTCCGCGCTACGATCCGGCGACCTTCTCCCAGTCGTGCGTCGCGACATTCGTCGTCAACACGTCGCTCCAGCCCGTCGACCTCAAGCTCGCGTACGAGGGAAAAGAGCTCGACCTGTCGGGCGCGCTCTTCCGGACGAACCCGGGCGAAACGTCGCTCGTTCCGCACACCGGACCGATCGCGCCGGGCGAGAGCGCGATCCTCTTCGTCTCCGACCGCGATCCCGCCGTCGCGCCGCCCAAGTCTCCGACCGACGGCCTCAGTGGGCGCATCGCGTGTCCGACCGGCGTCGTCCCTGCGCTCCGCACCGAGCTCCCGGGCGGCACGCGTATCGCGTCGGCGATGCACCTCACGGCGAACGTGCCGATCGGGCTCTCGATGATCTATCCGTTTGGCGGCGCGACGAGCTACGTCCCGACGGCGACGCTCTTGCTCCCTGTCTCGACGTGGGCAACGCAAAACATGATCGTCAGCGCCTGGGAGGCAAACTTCTCTCGCCCGGGCACGCAGATCTACGCTTCGGAAGACGACACCGAGATCACGATCCTTCCGACCGCGGACATCGAGGATGGGGTCGGCGTGAAGGGGACGCGCAAGAAGGTCCCGGTCACCTACCGTCTCGACAGGGGCCAGTTCCTTCAGCTCGCGCAGCGCGAGGAACTCTCCGGGAGCGTCGTCGAGTCGACCAAGCCCGTCGCTACCTTCGTCGGTCACGGCTGCGCGGCCATCCCCTCGGGCTTCGGGCCGTGCGACTCGCTCCAGCAGCAGATCCCGCCGTTCGAGCAGTGGGGCTCGGAGTACGTGGGCGTCGGTTACCGGCCGCGCATGGGCAACGAGCACGAGCCGATGGCCTATCGGATCGTCGCCGCGCGGGACGGGACGCAGCTCGACTACGATCCCGAGATCCCCGCCGGCGCACCGACGACGCTGTCCGCTGGGGAAATGGCGCTGTTCACGCACGGGACAGGCGACGCGTTCGTCGTCCGTACGCAGGACGCGGAGCACCCGATCTACGTCGGCGCATACATGTCGAGCAGCGGTAGGGGCTTCAACGAACTGGCGTACAACGGCGCCGGCGATCCCGAGTTCGTCAACGTCATCCCGAGCGGGCAATACCTGAACTCGTACAGCTTCTACGCGGACCCGACGTACGGCGACTCGTCGCTCGTCATCGTTCGCGCGAAGACGCGCGGCGAGTTCAAAGACGTCTGGCTGGAGTGCGCCGGAGAGAACCTCTCTGACTTCCGGCCGATCGGCACGCGCGGCGAGTACGAGTTCACGCGCGTCGATCTGGCCAAGAGCGGTAGGCCGGGGCAAAAGTTCGGCGACCGCGTCTGCCGGAACGGCCTTCAGCGCTTGAAGAGCGACGGCCCGTTCACGGCGACGGTGTGGGGCTGGGACTACTGCGCGAGCTACGCCTATCCGGGCGGCATGGCGCTCCGGAAGCTCGTGCACACGCCGCTCGACCCGATTCGTTGAGGGGCGCGGATGCTCGTGAGGGCGCGCGCGTGGCCGCCGACACACGCGCTCGATCGAAGCGGCGGGGTGAGCTCCGAAGGAGCGGCCATGAACAGTGGCTAGGTCGGTCGGGGGCGGGGAACCCAGCGCCGAGCGACGTGCCTGATACGCCGAGGCTTCGTCTCCGCCTTCGGTAGCTCGAACCAGAAGAGGCTGCCGGGCCCTTCGTTCGGCCGGACGCCGACGGTGCCGTCGTGCGCCTCGACCAGGCGGCGCACCGTCGCGAGGCCGAGGCCGAGCCCCGGGACCGCGGACTCGGCGGCGCGGGCGTACGGATCGAAGAGGCGCTCCCTGACGTCACGCGGCAAGCCTGGACCGGTGTCGCGGACCTCGAAGCGGATCGACGGGCCGACGTCGTCGGCTCGGACATCGATGCGCCGCTCGGGCGCGGAGCCCATGTACTTGATCGCGTTTCCGAGGAGGTTCGAGGTGATGCTGATCAGCACGCCCGGGCTGCACGCAACGACTGCGGACGGATCCGGCTTCTCGAACGAGAGCGTGATCCCGTTCGCTTCTGCCGTCGGCCGCATCTCGTCGACCACGCTGCGGAGGACCTCGCCGGCGTTGGTCGAGATGCTCTCCGGTGGAGGCGCTCCCGAGCGGGCGAAGACGAGGAGCCCGTCCACGAGCTGCCCCACCTGCTGCAGGGTATGCATCGCGCGGTCCAGCACGCCCTTTCGAAGGCTCATCTCGGGATCGCGTTTCGTCAGCTCGAGGGCGAGCCCCACGTTCGCGAGCGGGCTCCGGATGTCGTGAGCGACTCGGCCGGAGAAGTGCTCCATGTCCGTGACGCGGGCTTCCATCAGCCCCGTGAAGCGGTGGAGGACCCGGACCATCGTGAGGGTGACGGCGGTCGCCAGGAGGATGCTGAGGGCGAGCAGGAACGCGAGGAGCGACTGCGACTTCGTCCGGAGCGATGCGATATGGGTGCCGAGCGTCGAGGTCTGTCGGGCGTTCAGGGCGATGTTCTCGACGAGCGCCTCGTCGACCTGATCGACCGCGGGCTCCGTTCGTGAGCGGAGCTCCGTGATCGCGTCCGCACGGTCCCCGGCCTCGAATCGCCGAAGGACACGGTCCACGGAGGCGTTCATCGCGGTGGACCGAATGACGATGCGGTCCTGGATCGATTTCTCTCCGGGATAGGTCTTGAGCGCGAGACAGTCGGTCGTGGTGCGAGCGAGGCCGTCGCGAGACGCGCGAGCGTCGGCCATTCCGCTCGCAGTCTGCGGAGAGGCCTCGCTCGCGAGACGCTCGAGGAGCATCGCGAGCTGGTGGACCTCCGTACGCGCCTGCGACAAGCAGGCGATGGACGGGAGCGCATTGTTCGCGATGCTGTCGGCGTCCGCCCCGATCCCTCGCGCGCGGTACTCCGCCACGCTCGTCGCTGCGATGAAGCATGCGACCGTCAGGACGAACGATCCGATGAGCAGCCACACGACGCGAACGGAGCGCCCGGTGCGGTCGGCGGCGCCGGACCAGCTCATGGCTGCTTCCCCGGGAGATGCGGGTGCGGGGCCGCTCGCTCCGAGAGCACCTGCTGGATGAGATGCATCAGCACGACCGGGTCGTACGGCTTCGGTAGGAAATAGCGGGTACCGACCTCCTCTGCGACGCTGTCGAGGTCGAGGACTCCCGAGCAGAGGATGATGGGGATGTTCTCCAGGCCTCGATCGCGCAGGAACATCTGGAGCGCCATCTCCGGACCGCTCAGCGCCGGCATCTCGACGTCGAGCACGACGAGATCCGGCGGTCGGTCATGGAGGAGGTCGAGCCCCTGCATGCCGCTGTTCGCCACACGGGTTGCGTGCCCGTCGAAGCGAAGCAGTTCCGACAGGAGATCCGCCGTCTCCGTGTCGTCATCGCCAATCAGCAGGTCAGCCATCAGGGCGCTCGCTTCCTCCGTTGCTCGCTGGACGGGGGCGTGCCTACAAGCTGGCACTTCCCGTACCAGGCGTGCAGCCGCGCACGAGCGATCGCTGCGGCAGGGCCGAGCGTTCACGCGACGGTGCTGCGGCAGGGCCGAGCGTTCACGCGACGGCGCTGCCGTCTCGAGCGTGGCTTCCTCAGCGCAGGCTGAAGCCCGTCGGTCCGAGAGCCAGGTAGACAAGGGCGATCGTCACCAGCATCACCCCGGCGATGAGCGCGTAGTTCAGTTGCGACTGCGTCGTGCTCCAGCCGTCGCCGTAGAACTTCCCCTTCGAGCGCTTGCGCAGCTTGCGCTGCACGGACGCGAGGAGCTCGTCGTCGCTCGCCGACGACTCGGGGAGAATCGCCTCCTCGCTCTTCGCCAACGAGCGTTTGAGGAGCGCGCTGACCGCCGGCGCCGCGTCGAGCTGGGCGAGCTCCGCTTCGGACAGCTCTTCGTCCGCTACGGTCTCGTCCTTCGGCTTGTCGCTCTCCTCGGTCATCCGATCTTCTCACCGAGCTCGCGCTCGACGATCTCCTTGAGCTGGGCGCGTGCCCGGAAGATCCTGCTCTTCACTGTACCAGCCGCGAGACCGGTGATCTGCTCGATCTCCTCGTAGGAGAGCTCCTCGACGTCGCGCAAGATGAGGCACTCGCGGAACGCGGGATCGATCTTCTGGATCGCGTCCTGGACGATCTTCTCGACCTGCTTGCCGCCGAGCGCCTCGTCGGGGCGTTCGATCACGGCGACGTTGGCGCGTCGAGCTTCGCCGAGCGGAACTCGCTCCGCCACGGCCTCGAGCTCGTCCTGCTCGCCCGCATGACGCACCCTGAGGTACTTCGAGCGGTTCTTGCAGAGGTTCACCGCGATTCGATAGATCCAGGTCGACAGCTTCGACTCGCCTCGGAACGAGCCGATCGCCTTGAAGACCTGGACGAAGACCTCCTGCGTCAGGTCCTCCGCCTCCGCCTTGTTGCCGAGCATGCGGAGGACGAGCGCGGACACACGACGCCCGTAGGTCTGCACGAGCTCGTTGAACGCGCGTTCGTCACGCGCGCTCAGGCGCTCGATCAGTCTGGCTTCGAGCTCGTCGGGAAGCGCCACGTCCGGCCATGGTGAACTACTATCGGGTGAAAGTGCAAAGTCACTCCACGGTGCGGAGGGCGGATCCGAGAGAGGGCTGTCCTCCTCGCTTTCGTCGACCTCCTTCTTAGCAGCGTCTTCTCCGTTCGCGTGCTCCCGCGAGAGCGTCCCGGAATGAACGGAACGCGTGCAGCTCGTCGAGTGGCGGGCGCGGGGCCCCCGGGCCGCCCCCCTCCCTCCCCCCGCCCGGCACGCGGCGGGGGGGGGAGGTCCCGACGGGGCGGGGCCGGGTCAGAACGACGGCGCCCCGGCCCGCGCGGCGCCGCCCCCGAGCGGGGGGGCCGGCCGGGCGGGCCGCCGCCCCGCCCCCGGCCGGCCGGGCCCCGGGAGGCAGC
>Ga0066256_1001052_pt1 | contig 20531 bp, 21 predicted proteins | sample ThiBio_1000_biof_FD_87107 | JGI IMG/M metagenome (GOLD analysis project Ga0066256, IMG submission 87107) | Wastewater bioreactor microbial communities from Cape Town, South Africa - Thiocy_expt_1000_biof (version 2) | ecosystem: Engineered > Bioreactor > Thiocyanate-remediating >... | reverse complement strand
GCATCCGGGGTTTGCGGTTCGTCGTCGGCGGGAAGGCCGCGGGACGGTCGATGTCGCCCATGCCGATATCGTCGAGAAGATGATTGTCGTTACGGCCGATCAGCGCCTTCAAGGCTTCGGCGCGGCTTCGTTCCAGCCGCCGGCGAAGCAGAAATTCAGGCAATGCGGCAAGCGCCGCCAGCAGGCCGCCCTGCTTGCGCATCCGTTCCATCTATTCCTCCATAAGAGCCTGTTGTCAGGAGTGGAAGCGGCGAGGCCACCTGGAATTCGTGCCACCTCCGCTCTGATTCCCATTTGACTTCAACGGTTGACATTTCACAAACGAATAGAAAGAATATCAGCAATAGAATTCGTTCATGGCTGGCGAGGGGTGCTATGAAGCTGGAGAGCGATCTGTTGCGGACCTTCCTGACGGTGGCCGAAACGGGTAATTTCACCCGCGCCGCCGATACTGCCGGGCGCACGCAATCGGCCATCAGCGTCCAGATGCGTAAGCTGGAGGAGACCATCGGCGACGCCCTGTTCGAACGCGGCTCACGGGGGGTGGCGCTGACGCCGAAGGGGCGGCAGCTTCTCTCTTATGCCCGACGCGTGGTTTCGCTGCTGGACGAGACGGCGGCGGCGCTGTCGACGCCGCAATTGCGCGGTCTGGTGCGCATCGGCATTCCCGAGGAATACGGCCATTCGGTTCTGCCGAAGCTGCTCGGCAGTTTCGATCTGCAGCATCCCGATGTCGAGGTGACGGTGCGTTACGGCAATTCCCGCGCCAATACCGCGGCGATGGCGCGCGGCGAACTGGACCTTGCCGTGGTGTTCGAACATGCGGGCAATACCCATCACGAGGTGCTGATGAGCGATCCGACCGTCTGGGCGACGTCGTCGCTGCATGAAACGCATCGTCGCCCGCCGTTGCCGGTCGGCATGTATGCCTCGGAAAGCTGGTTTCGCTCGACGGCGCTGGCCGGGGTGGAGCAGGGCAACGTTCCCTATCGCATCGCCTATGTCAGCGACAATCCGACGGGGCTCGGCGCGGCCGTCACGTCCGGGCTGGCGATTGCGCCGCTTTCGCGCAGTTGCATTCCCGAGGGCTGCCGCGAATTGACCGTGGCCGACGGCTATCCGGCCATCGACCAGTCGAATGTGGTGATGGTCATCGGTTCGCGCGGACATGACCGCGTCGTGCAGGGCATGGCCGATGCCATTCGCGGCGCCTTCCGCCTGACGGCGCCACACTGAGCGGGCAGTGAAAATCGCCTATCGTCCGATGCGCTTGCAATCGAAGGCGTCGCCGCTGGCATCGGAAAGCCAGCCCATGCGGGTGGTGGTGATGCCGGAAACCCATAAGCCGTAACCGTCCTCGAACATGAAATGGTAATCGCCGTCCTGCTGCTGGATCCTGTCGATCTTCAGCGGCCCGTCACCGGGATCATAGGTATCGGCGGTGAAGGGGAAGGCGCCGACGCCGCAGTCCCAGGGCCCGACATAGGGCGGCTGCCTTGCGCCGGCGGCAATACCCGTTCCGGCGCCCAGCCCCAGAATGGAAAGCGACAGGACGATAAATCTCATGGAGATGCTCCGTTCGGCAGGGCTCCAGGCAGAAGGACTCGGGCTGCGGCCCAGCCAGCGGCAGGATTGCGGATCGCACAGGTTTTCGCAAGCGTGGCAAGGCCGGCTTCCCCCGTTTCCATCTTCGGCCAAAAAGCCGCAAAACCGGCTTGACGCGGGGGCTTGGCTGCGGCATAAACCCACGAACCGTACCGTACGGTACATGCCTTGGAGGAAGCAAACGTGTCGTCCGATCCGCTGACAGCGCCGGAATTCTCGCCGCGCCAGAACGCTGTTCTGGGCCAGGCGTTGCGGCTGCTCGTCGATGGCGGCGAGAAGGCGCTGACGACGGCGGGCGTGGCGCGTGCCGCCAACTGCTCCAAGGAAAGCCTCTACAAATGGTTCGGCGATCGCGACGGCCTGATCGCGGCGATGATCGCCTTCCAGGCCAGCAAGGTGCGCACTTTCGAGCGTGACGGCGAGCGGCTGAATGTCGCAAGCCTGCGTGAGCATCTGGTTATGTTCGCCAAGGATCTGCTCGAAGTCCTCTCCGGCGACGTGTCGCTGGCGCTCAATCGTCTCGCGGTCAGCCAATCGAGCCGCGACGGCTCCAAGCTCGGCGAATTGCTGCTGGAGCATGGCCGCCGCCAGATCGATCGCCGCGCCCGTGCGCTGATCGATGCCGGCCGCCGCGCCGGGCTCTTGACCTTCGACGATGGGGAAGAAGCCTATCGCACCCTTTACGGGCTGATCGTTTCGGATATGCATGTCCGCATGCTGCTCGGGGAGCGCCCGCAGGGCGATTTCACCCAGCGCGCGGAAAAGGCTGTGCGCGCCTTCCTGACGCTGCACGGCACGGCAAAAACTTTGGCGGAGGCGGGTCTAGCGCCCGTCTGACGCCGCTCGGATACAGACATACAGACAAGCACAAGGGAAGGACATTCGAAATGCGCGTCTATTACGATCGTGATGCCGATCTCAACCTCATCAAGTCGAAGAACGTCGCCATCGTCGGCTACGGCTCGCAGGGTCGCGCCCACGCGCTGAACCTGAAGGATTCCGGCGCCACCGGCGTCGTCATCGCCCTCAAGGCCGGCTCGCCGACCGTGAAGAAGGCCGAAGCCGACGGCTTCAAGGTCATGACCGTTGCCGAAGCCGCCAAGTGGGCCGACCTGCTGATGATGGCGACCCCGGACGAACTCCAGGCCGACATCTACAAGAACGAAATCGCCGGCAACATCCGTGACGGCGCCGCCATCGCGTTTGCCCACGGCCTCAACGTTCACTTCGGCCTGATCGAGCCGAAGGCTTCGCTCGACGTCGTCATGATCGCGCCGAAGGGCCCGGGCCACACCGTTCGCGGTGAATACCAGAAGGGCGGCGGCGTTCCCTGCCTCGTTGCCGTTCACCAGAACGCTTCGGGCAACGCCCTCGAACTCGCTCTCTCCTACGCCTGCGGCGTCGGCGGCGGCCGTTCGGGCATCATCGAAACCAACTTCAAGGAAGAGTGCGAAACCGACCTCTTCGGCGAACAGGTCGTTCTCTGCGGCGGTCTGGTCGAGCTGATCCGCGCCGGTTTCGAAACGCTGGTCGAAGCCGGTTACGCGCCGGAAATGGCCTATTTCGAGTGCCTGCACGAAGTGAAGCTGATCGTCGACCGGATCTATGAAGGCGGCATCGCCAACATGACCTACTCGATCTCCAACACCGCCGAGTGGGGCGAATACGTCACCGGCCCGCGCATCATCACCGCCGACACCAAGGCCGAGATGAAGCGCGTCCTCAAGGACATCCAGACCGGCAAGTTCACCTCGGACTGGATGCAGGAATGGAAGGCCGGTGCGGCTCGCTTCAAGGGCATCCGCCGCAACAACGACGCCCACCAGATCGAAGAAGTCGGCGCCAAGCTGCGCGGCATGATGCCCTGGATCGGCAAGAACAAGCTGGTCGACAAGGCGGTCAACTAAGCTCTTTGAACGAGAGGGCCGGAGCATTCGCTTCGGCCCTTTTCACTTTAAGCGGGGTCAGCACCAAGGGCGCCGTTGTCCTGTCCATGGGCGTGCCAGTTCTTCGCGGATTAAAATATCTCCAACTCCGCGCCCGTTGACGGCGATGGTCCGAAGCAATCTGCCGTATTTGTCTTTGTCCCGATCACCCGATCCTTCGATGCGGATTGCCCCTTGATTCAGGAGCGATACCAATCTGTTGGCGGCTCGCTCGCCGCGTTCCCGTTCGGAACGGCATTTCGGATTGGTGATCTCGGGTGTATCGATATCGGCGACGCGGATCTTTTCGCCGTCGAGCCAGACCGTGTCGCCATCAACCACACAAGTTACCCGCTTGCCTTTTCCGCAACGCTCCCAGTTGCTGTGGAAGTTTTGCGCCGGTATGGATGTTTCGACGGGATCGATCTCGAAGATTGGCACATTTTCGCTGACGATTTTCACAGGATTCGATGATGGTAGGAGCGTGTTTGCCAGATGATTGAAGGTGCGATGCAATCCTTCGCCTAAGCTTGCGTCCCGCAGCATGGTCTCCGCCACTGCTCCGCCTATGAAAGCGGTGGCAACAATACAGCTTATGAGGGCTGCGAAGCGCTTCTGGCTGTTTCTTTTATGCCGGCTCGCATATTTCCATTGTGTAATCTCGACCATAAGCAACCATAGGTATTGTCTCTAAAAATTCTCAAAAACAATTCGCGACAATTTTAAGGAATGCACATCCGGGCGGCGATGTTTGCGTAACGGCGAATTCTTCCTCGGAAATAGGTCAGCATTGTTGACATAAATTTCCGTCCGTGGTCCTCTGTCGAAAACGACAAACGGAGGAAAGACCATGCTGGATTGGGACCATATCTTCGCCACGCGTTCCTCGCGGATGCGCGCATCGGAAATCCGCGAATTGCTGAAACTGCTCGACCAGCCGGAGATCATCTCCTTTGCCGGCGGCATTCCCGATCCGGCGCTGTTTCCGGACGAAGAGTTCAAGGCGGCCTATGCCGATATTTTTAGCGACGGCACGGTCAATGCCGCCCTGCAGTATTCGGTCAGCGAGGGCTACAAGCCGTTGCGCGAATGGCTGGCCGGCGAGATGGGCAAGCTCGGCATCGCCCGCGGCGCCGAGAATGTCTTCATCGTCTCCGGCTCGCAGCAGGGGCTGGATTATCTCGGAAAACTGTTCCTGTCGCCGGGCGATACCGCGCTCGTCACCTGGCCGACCTATCTCGGCGCGTTGCAGGCCTTCAATGCCTATGAGCCGGCCTACGACCAGTTGACGCTGAACGGGAACCGCACGCCGGAGTCCTATCGCGCGGCAGCGGCAAAGACCGGCGGGCGCGTCAAATTCGCCTATCTCACGGCGGAATTCTCCAATCCGACCGGCTACACCTTCGACCGCGCGGCGCGCGAGCGCGCCATCGATCTTGCCGACGATCTGGATATCGCCCTGATCGAGGATGCCGCCTACCAGTCGCTGCGGTATGACGGCGAGAGCATCCCGCCGATCATGGCGCTGGAAATTGCCCGCAAGGGCGGCATCGAGGCGACGCGCACCATCTATTGCGGCAGCTTCTCCAAGACCCTGGCGCCGGGTCTGCGCGTCGGCTACATCGTTGCCAATTCCACCGTCATCCGCAAGCTGGTGCTGATGAAGCAGGCCGCCGATCTGCATTCCTCGACCATCAACCAGATCGCCATCGCCCATGTCGCCTCACGCCATTTCGAGGCCCAGGTGGCCAAGATCCACGCCGCCTATCGGCAGCGGCGCGACGCGATGCTGGCGGCCCTGACGAAATACATGCCGGAGGGAACGCATTGGACGAAACCGGAAGGCGGCATGTTCATCTGGGTGGCGTTGCCAGAAGGCATGGATGGCGCCGCGCTGCTGGCGAAATCGCTTGAGACGGTCAAGGTCGCCTTCGTGCCGGGCAAGGCCTTCTTCGCCGATGGCTCCGGCGCCAATACGTTGCGCCTCAGCTTCTCCTGCGCCAACGACCAAATGATCGACGAGGGCATCCGTCGTCTCGGCACGCTGATCGCCGGCGAGATGCAGCAGGCGGCCGCATAAGGTGAAGGGGCCGCGAGGCCCCTTTTTCGTCTCAACGCGCGCCGGAGCACTGCCAGCGGATGACCGAGCAGTCATCGGAATAGCTGGCGCAGCTATTGACCGCCTCGCGCTCGGCGCGGCGGCGGTTGTTGCCCCAGCCGGAGCCCCAGCCATCCGGCCCGGCGGCGATGGCGCCGCAGGCATTCTTGAACCACAGAACCTCGCAATCGCTCTCGCCGCAATTGTTCATGGCGGTGCGCTCGGCCGCGCGGCGCGAGGGGTGATCGTAGGACCAGCCGAGTGACCCTGTCTCCCGCGAATAGGCGATGGCGCCAAAGCTGTCGCTCGCATGGGCAATAGCAGGCAGCACGGCGGCCACGAGACCGGCGGCGAAGGCAAGCATGGACAAGGGCTTGATCGAAGGCATGTTTTTTTCCGGGGTTGGCGCGTCCGTGGGACGGCGGAGGTTGCACCCGCCGACGCTAACCGTTTGCCGGATATAAAAAAATATATACGGCTTACCAGTTTCCGGACTTTTTTTGACATTTGGAATTTGCTTTCGCGCGCCTTGCGGCAAAGCGTTTCCGCTTTTCTTCGGACGCGAAAACACTCTACCTCATTGTTTTTTTCGCATTTCCAGACGGAAAACCGGTATCCACTTTTCCTGGAAATGCTCCAAAGCGCGTCACGATCTTTCAGATTCGCTCTTCGCGGTTTCGATTTTTGTTTTTCGCATGTCGTCCTCGCAAAACTGCTGCACACTTTTGCGCGACATGCTCTAGTCTGCGGCAAAGCTCGAACCGGAAGTCATGCATGTCCCTGCGCCTCGCAACCTTCAATGTCGAAAACCTGATGACGCGTTTCGATTTCACCGGCTTTCGAAACCAGTTGCGGCAGGATCGGGTGATCAGGCTGTTTTCGGTGCAGGGGGAGGAGCAGTACAAGCGGCTGGAGGAGGCGCGGATGATTTCCTCCACCGACGACACCCGCCAGCACTCCGCCCTGGCGATCGCCGATGCGGATGCCGATATCCTTTGCCTGCAGGAAGTGGACGACATGGCGGCCCTGCATGCCTTCGAATACGGCTATCTCTATCGCATGGTCGGCAATGGCTATCGCCAGAAATTCCTGGTCGAGGGCAATGACACCCGGGGCATCGACGTTGCCGTGCTGATGCGTGAGGAGACGCTGGATGGCGAGCGTATCGAGCTGGTCGACATCAAGAGCCATGCCGGCATGACCTATCGCGAGTTGAAGCCCGGCGCCGGCATCGTCCTGTCGGCCAATCCCGAAGAGAAGATTTTCAAGCGCGACTGCCTGGAACTCGACCTGCGCATCGGCGGCGAGGCGCTGACGCTCTACGTGGTGCATTTCAAATCCATGGGGCCGGGCCGCGAAGGCGCGGACGGGCGCGAAGCGACCATGCCGATCCGCATGGCGGAAGCGCAGGCCGTGCGCCAGATCGTCGAGCCGCGATTCGCCGTCGGCAACACCGCGCGAAACCGCTTCCCCTCCTGCGGGGATTTCATCGACTCCGAGGCGCGCAACGTCATTGAAGGCGCCTGCCGCAATGGCTATCGTTTCGTGCCGGCCAGTGAGCCGAAAAGCAGCCTCGACGTGCTGACCCATGACGGCTTCGTCGAAAACCCGATGCGCCGCCGAGACATCATGGATCGCTGGACGCTCTATCATTCGCGCGGGCCGGCCGAGCAGCATCTGTGCCAGCTCGATTATATCCTGCTGTCGCCGCATCTGGCCGAAACCAATGCCGGCCGCATTCCTGAGATCGTTCGCGCCGGTCAGCCGTTCCGCACCCTCTTTCCGCCGGGGCAGGCGGTGGAGCGCTATCCGCGCATCGGCTGGGACCGGCCGAAGGCGTCCGACCATTGCCCCGTCGTCATGACGCTCGATCTGGCATGAGCGGGCTGTTTCCCGAAAACGGGCCGGCGGAAATGCAGGTGTTTCCGCTGCAGTCCATCGATCTCGTGGTGATGCCGGGCGATCATCCCTTTCATGCGGCCGAATCGGCCGCTGCGGCGGAAAACTGGCGTGATGAAATCGCCGCCAATCCGGCGCTGTTCGATGGCCGCATGGTGTTTTTCGACCGGGTGCGGCTTGCCGCCGGCGCGCTTCAGGCGGAAGGGCATCTGATGCCGTTCTCCTCTTTCCTGTGGTGGCGCAAGCAGAAAACGCCGTTGCGCGGCGTGCATATTTTCGGCTGGGCGATCCCGATCTCCAGCGATGGCGCCGTCATCGCCATCCGCATGGGGCCGCAGACGGCCAATGCCGGGCTGGTCTATTGCGCCGCCGGCTCGCTGGATGCCAACGACATCGTCGGCGGCCGCTGCGATCTCTCCGGCAATCTGCGCCGTGAGGTGCTGGAGGAAACCGGGCTCGATCTTTCCGAGGCCGAGCCTGCCTCCGGGTGGTATGGGCTGCATCGCGGTCGCCGCGTGACGCTCTACCGCTACTTCCGCTTCGAGCGGACGGCCGAGGAACTGCTGGCCGCCATTCGCCGGCATATGGCGATCGACCACGAGAAAGAAATCGATGCGGCGGTGGCGATCCGATCGGCCGATCCGACGGCCCATCCCTATAGCCAAATGATGCTGCCGATCCTTCGACAATTCTTCGAAGCGGTTGATGGGGGCAGAAAGGGTGTTGCGTGACCCCAAGCGCTTGTTGCACCTTGGTGGCACGAGGCTGATACCGAGGAGAATAGCGTGACGCGTGCCTACAGCATCTACGATGTCTTCACCGATACGAAACTGGCGGGCAACCCGCTGGCGGTGGTGTTCGATGGAGATGGCCTGGCGGATGACACGATGCAGCGCATCGCCGCCGAGATGAACCTGTCGGAAACGGTGTTCCTGTCGGCGCCGGAAAGCCCCGGCCATGCGGCGCGCGTGCGCATCTTCACGCCGGCGCGGGAATTGCCGTTCGCCGGGCATCCGACGGTCGGTGCGGCCATTGCGCTGGCCGAGCGCGAGCACGGCGACGGCACGCTCGATCTGGTCTCCGTGCTGGAGGAAAATGTCGGGCCGGTCCGCTGTGCGGTCAAGCTGCGCGAGGGCAAAGCGGGCTTTGCCGAATTCGACCTGCCGCGCAAATCGGCCGAGATCGCCATGCCGCTCGACCGCCAGGGGCTGGCGGATGCGCTGGGCCTCAGCATCCGCGAGATCGGATTCGAGAACCATGTTCCGTCGATCTGGAGCGCCGGCGTGCCCTTCCTGATGATCCCGGTCCACGACCTCAACGCGGCCACCAAGGTGGATTTCGACACCGGTCTGTGGGAGCGCACCGCGCCCTTCTGCGAGGGACGCTTGACCTCGGCCTATGTCTATTGCCGCGGTGGCGTGAACCATCAGGCCAAATTCCATGCGCGCATGTTTTCCCCCGACATGGGCATTGCGGAGGATCCGGCCACCGGTGCGGCCGTGGCGGCCCTTTCGGGCGCGATCCGCCATTTCGATGCGCTGCCGGACGGGCATCACGCGATAATCGTCGAGCAGGGCGCCGAAATGGGCCGCCCGTCCTTCATCCACCTGCATATCGATGTGGAGGCTCAGGACATTTCCGGTGCCCGCATCGGCGGTCAGGCCGTGCGACTTGCCAGCGGCACGCTGAATCTCTGAATTTTTTTGGAGGCTTATCTTCTTGTTTTCATGCCTGTTCATGCCGAAAAATACGAGCAGTAACAGCCGAGGCCGGGCACTCTGAAAAAAAACTTTCACAATTTTCGATTTTTTGCGGAGGGGCGCTAGACAAGGTGGGGAATCCCCTTTATACGCCCTCTCACGCCACCGGAAACGGGGCCGACGGGTGATTAGCTCAGTTGGTAGAGCAGCTGACTCTTAATCAGCGGGTCGTAGGTTCGAGCCCTACATCACCCACCACTTTCAATAGCTTGGCAGAAACTTCTAAAGTTCGACCTGAAGAAATTCAGCTCGCTTCGATGCTGGGCTTTTTGGCTTTTCCTTCGTTTTAGATTCGGTGTGTTCCAGATGGCGACGGCATGTCCGTGAGGCCGGATGTCTGATTCGCGAATGGGACCACGGCGGCGATCCCATTCGTCTGGATGGCGGAGTTTACCATTCCTCATCCTGCGGCCAGCGGGGCGGGGGGCCGAAGAACAGTGCGACGGCAGCGGCGCAGAGTAGAACTCCCAAAAAAGACCCGAACATCGTTTTTCCTTCCTCGATTGCTCGACGAAGGCATCATCGCAGCGATGGAGCCAGAGCTCTGTTCCCTCGGAAACAAGAGATTTTCAACGGAAATCGATGTTCTTCTTGAGAGCGGGCATTGCCGCGACAATGTCATTTCCCCCGGTGCATCACCTAGCCGCGAGAACGCTGGCGTCCGCTGCCGGAAGCTGGCCTGCGGTTTCAATGCAGCTTGAGGTGGGCTTCCTCTAGGGCGGTCCGGAAGACTTCGCGCGCCTGTTCAACACTCTTGCGACCATCGATGGCGGCGCGGCAGACGCTGCGGGCAGCGACATAGCGCGGGCCGCGGCGATCCGGCCACAAATGGTTCAGGCAGTTCAGGGCTTCGGCGGGGCCGCCGATGGCGCGCACGCCGGCATAGACGAAATCGACTTCAAGGGGCTGGCCCCAGGTCACAGTCTTCATGCAATCCTCCCGTCATCCTCCGATGATGCCGGCGGGGCCGACAGCACCGTTGACACTGGATTTAAGCATCGAATGCGCGGCTTGGCCACCACAATTTACGCCTGTAACCATCCATATTTTCGTGTTCGGACGGAACCTGAATCCGTGTTATGCGTTTCGAGCCACGTTGCGCGTCGCGGGGGATAGGCGACCGCCTCGCGGGCGCGGGAGAGGCCTTTCCGGAACCGGCGTGGTTCGACGGGTTTTGTCATGCGGATGGATCGTTGCGTCGAATATTCACGCCCCTTGCTCCCTTCTGGCGCTCCATGCGCCGCTCGATCCCGATGGCGCTGGTCGGTGGCATCGCCTTGCTTGCTGCAATGGTCGCGGCCTCGCTGTTCTTTGCCCGCGAAGCCTCGCGCGATGCCAATGAGGCGCTGGCCGCCGTGCGGCTACATGCCCGTTCCGTGCAGGTGTTCGGCGCCTTGCAGGATGCCGAGACAGGCCAGCGCGGCTACCTGCTGACCGGCGACGAAAGCTATCTCGAACCCTATCTGCGGGCTCGTTCGGCGGCGGAAAGCGGATTCCTCTCCCTGGAGGACCAACTCGACGATATCGGCATGGCGCATGCGCGCATCGCCGAGCTGGATGGGCTTGTGCGCGACAAGCTCGCCGAACTCGACAGCACCGTCGAGCTCTACAAGCGCGGCAATGCGCAGGCGGCGCTTGCCGTGGTCGAGACCCGGCGCGGCAAGGAACTGATGGACCGCATCCGCCTCGTCATGTCCGACATCGAGAGGCTGGGAACCGGCAATGCCAAGGCGCGCGTTGCGACGCTGGACACGATCACCTCGTGGCTGACGGCGTTCATCGCCGTCAGCGCCGGCCTGCTGGCGATCATCGTCGGGGCGGTGCTGCATCGCCTGGTGAGCCATGCCGTGGCGCTGGAAGGCGCACAGGAGGCGCTGTCGCGCATCAACGAAACGCTGGAGGAAAAGGTGGCCGTCCGCACCGAGCACCTGCAGCGTGTCAATGCCGAGGTGCAGAGCTATGCCTATATCGTCGGCCACGACCTGCGCGCGCCGCTGGTCAACATCATGGGATTCACCGAGGAACTGGACCGTTCGGCCCGAATTTTTCGCGAATGGCTGGAACGCCAGCCAGGTCGGGACGACGGCGACGCTCGCGCCGCGCGCCTGGCGGTCGAGGAGGAGATACCGGAGGCGCTCGGCTTCATCCGTTCTTCCACGCGGCGCATGGACCTGCTGATCAACCAGATCCTCGTGCTGGCGCGGGCGGGCACGCGTTCGTTGCATGCCGAATATGTCTCTGTTGGCTCGCTGGTGCGCGAGAGCCTCGACAGCCTGCGCCATCAGATGCAGGAACGCGGCATCGAGGCCGAAATTTCCGGTGCGCTGCCGCCCGTCGTCACCGACCGGCTTGCCTTGCAGCAGATCCTCGGCAACCTTCTCGAGAATGCGGTGAAATACACCGATTCGTCCCGCAAGGGTCGCATTGCGATTCGCGGCTGGCTGGATGGGCTAGCGGTTCACCTCGAGATCCGCGACAATGGTCGCGGTATCGCGGAAAAGGATCTGGAGCGGATTTTCGAGCTGTTCCGCCGCTCCGGGCTCCAGGACCAGCCGGGTGACGGTGTCGGGCTGGCGCATGTGCGGGCTCTGGCGCGGCGGCTCGGCGGCGATGTGAAGGTGCAGTCGACGCTTGGCGAAGGAACGGTGTTCACCGTCACGCTGGCTGCCGATCTGGGGCGCGAGCAGAAGGAAGACGCGAAATGAACAATGCCGACGCCGTGCGCATCGTGATGATCGAGGACGACGAAGGCCATGCGCGGCTGATCGAGCGCAACATCCGCCGCGCCGGGGTGATCAACGAGATCGTGCCGTTTGCCACCGGCGGCGACGCGCTGGCCTACCTTTTCGGCGAAGGGGAGCCGCTGCGCGGGATGCAATTGCTGATCCTGCTCGACCTAAACCTGCCAGACATGAGCGGGCTCGACATCCTCGAACGCGTCAAGGCCGATCCGGTGCTGAAACGGGCGATGGTGATCGTCCTGACCACCACCGACGATCCATGCGAAATCCGCCGCTCCTACGATCTCGGCGCCAATGTCTACGTGACCAAGCCATTGCAATACGACAAGTTTGTGCAAGCCATCCAGCAACTCGGCATGTTCGTGTCGGTGATGAAGATTCCGGAAGCGGAAGCGTGATGAACCCGATCAGAATTCTCTATATCGACGACGACGATACGCTTTGCGCGCTGGTGCGGCGCAATCTCGAACGTCGGGGTTACCAGGTGCATATCGCCCATGACGGCCTTGCTGGCCTGACGCGGCTGCGCGCGGGCGATATCGATGCCGTGGCGCTGGATCATTTCCTCGGCGGCGAACTGGGGCTCGATCTGCTGCGCGTCATCCTGGAGGAGGTCGGGCATATTCCGGTCATCTACGTCACCGGATCCAGCGACACCGGCGTTGCCGTCTCCGCCCTGAAGGCGGGTGCCGACGACTACGTCATCAAGAACGCCACCTCCGACTATGTCGACTTGCTGGCGGTGGCTCTGGAGCAGGGGCTCGAGCGGGCGCGCTATCGCCGTGAAGCCGCCGAGGCGCAGGAGGTGATCCGCCAGGAGCGCGATCGCGCCGAACTGCTGCTGACCGAGGTCAACCACCGCGTCGCCAACAGCCTCGGCCTGGTTGGCGCGCTGGTGCGCATGCAGGCCTCCGTGACCAAGGACAAGGCGGCGGTCGACGCCCTGCAGGAAACCCAGATGCGCATCAATGCCATCGGCAGCGTGCATCGCCGGCTCTATACCAGCGCCAGGGTCGGGCAGGTGGATTTCACCGATTACCTCTCCAGCCTGCTGTCCGAGCTGGAAAGCTCGATGCATGACGAGCGGCGGCCGCATCGGGTGACGCTGGATGCGGTGGCCCTGACCCTGACGACCGACAAGGTGATCACGGTTGGTCTGATCATTTCCGAACTGGTGACCAACTCATTCAAATATGCCTATGAGGAGGGGGACGGCGGAGAAATCCGCGTGCGGGTCATACGACCGGAAGGAACGCGCATCCGCATCACCGTCGAGGACGACGGGCGCGGCTTTGCCGATGGCGATCCCGTCAAGGGCACCGGGCTCGGCACAAAGATCATGTCGGCGATGGCCTCCAGCCTCGACAGCCGGATCGAATACGATCCGGCTTATGCGCAGGGTTCGCGCGCCGTCTTCGAATTCGCGGTGGAATAAGGAGGAAACATCATGTCGCAACAGGAACTGGGTCCGAAGGACGTGCTGGCCTTCTGGTTCGGGGAACTGACGCCGGAGGACTGGTTTCGCGGCGGCGCCGATCTGGACGGCAAGATCGCCCGGCGGTTTCGCGAACTGCATCTTTCGCTTGCCGCCGGCATCGGCCCGGCGTGGCGGGAAACCCCGCAGGCGCGGCTGGCCTGCATCGTCGCGCTCGACCAGTTTCCGCGCAACATCTATCGCGGCACGCCGCTGGCCTTCGCCACCGACGGGCTGGCGCGGCGCGAGGCGCGACTGGCGCTGGAAGCCGGTGCCGAACGGCAGCCCGGCAAGGACCACTGTTGCATCCTTTATCTGCCTTTCGAGTATTCGGAGGATTTGTCCGACCGGGACCTGTCGTGGGGCGTGTTCGAGGCGCGGGAGGACGCGAATTACCATGCCTATGCCTGGCGTCTTCGCGCCTTGACCCGCCGCTTTGGCCGCTTCCCGCATCGCAATGCCATTCTCGGCCGGGACCCGACGGCCGAAGAACAGGCCTATCTGCAAACGCCCGGCGCCGGCTTCTGAACGAGCCGTGCCGACGACGGAGATCCGGCAAAACAAGGGGTTACTTTGGCGACTGCCTTCATCTCGCCCTTCTTTTCTTTAGGGAAGGGAGCCGATAATGTCATGACATGCGGGTAAGGACGGCGGCGTGGGCACATTCAGGGGCTTGATCGGAAAATGGGTGCTCGTTGCCGTCTGCCTTTGTCTGGCGGCCGGCCTGAGCGCCGCACAGGAGCAGGCGCCTGCGCCCGCCGCGCCGCCGCCTGCCGCCGCCCAGCCTGCGGCAGTTCCGCCGCCGCCTGCCGCGCCGGCGACCCCGCCCGCCGGAGATGCTGCGCCCGACGATTCGCTCAACCAGGTGATCGCCAAGGGTAAGGACGATCTCGGCGCCGCCCGCAAGCGCATCGACAGGCTGAGCGACGCCGTCGACAAGGCCGCGACGGACGACCAGAAGCTGGTCGACCTGAAGGCGCAGGCGGATGACGCGACCCGTTCCATCCTCGCCGTGCCGGTCGGCCTGCGCCCGCGCTTCGACGCGATCAAGAATCGCCTGACGGAACTCGGCGATCCCCCCGGCGAAGGCCAGCCGCCGGAAGCCGATATCGTCGCGCAGGAGCGCAAGCAACTGACGAGCGAACGCTCGCTGATCAATGCACTGACGGGTGAGGCGGAAGACCTGTCGATTGCCGGCACCAATCTATCGAACCAGATCACCGAGATGCGGCGCAAGCTGTTCACCGAAACCCTGTTCAGGCGTTCGGACGTGTCGGTGGAGATGTTCAACGTCGCGGGGACCGCCTTCGTCAACGAGCTTTCCAGCCTCGACAATGTGTTCCGAAGCTGGATCAAGTTCGGCCTGCGCTACAAGCAACTGCCATTGCTTTCGGCCGTTCTGCTGTCGCTGACGGCGGCGCTGGTGTTCCTGGCCGGAGGCTATCGCCTGTTCGGCCATTATATCCGTCGCGACGAGGGCATCGTCGACCCACCCTATATCACCCGCCTGTCGGTCGCCTTCTGGTCGACGACGGTGCAGACGATCTCGCTCGGCGCATTCCTGGTCACCTCGTTCTTCTTTCTCGAGAATTTCAATATCCTGCGCAGCGATGTCGCCCCTATCATCGCCTCCGTCCTCGGTTTCGTCGGCGTGGTCTACTTCGTCTGGAAGCTGGCCTTCTCGGTGTTTTCGCCAACGCGGCACGACTGGCGGCTGGTCCGCGTCTCCAATTCCGGCGCACGGGATCTGTGCTGGGCAATCATGGCGATGGCGATGGTCAGCGCGCTGGACTACGTTCTGAATGCGGTCAGCGCCGGGCTTGGCTCACCGGTCATCCGGACCGTCGCCAAGAGTTTTACGACCTCCTTCATCGTCGGCGTGTTGCTGGTCGTCATTTCCTTCTTCCGGCCGGTGCTGGCGGAAAACGGCGATCCGGAGGCGCGAGGTCGGCCCTGGCCGCGCATTCTCGGCGTCGCGCTGCGGATCATCGGCATCGGCCTGATCTTCGCCTGCCTGACCGGCTATGTCGGCCTGGCGCGGTTTCTGGCGAGCCAGATCATCCTGACGGGCGCCGTAGTCGCGACCATGTATATCGGTTTCCTCTCCGGCAAGGCAGTTTCCAAGCGCAGTTCCTTCGCCGAGACCAAGCTCGGCCGTGCCTTGCAGGAAAAGCGCGGGCTTGGCCCCGTCGCGCTAGACCAGATCGGCCTTGCCGCCGGGCTCGGCATCTATGCGGTGGCACTGGTGACCGGCGTGCCGTTGATCCTGCTCTCCTGGGGCTTCAAGACCGGCGACCTCGAGCAATGGGCCTTCCGGCTGTTCACGGAAATCCGCATCGGCAGCATGACCATCTCGCTGTTCGGCATCGTCGGCGGCGTTCTGATCTTCGCGCTCGGTTTCCTGATTACCCGCTGGCTGCAGAAGTGGCTGGACAACAATGTCATGGAACGCTCGCAGGTCGATACCGGCGTGCGCAACTCGGTCAAGACCGGCATCGGTTATCTCGGCATCGCCATGGCCGCGCTGTTCGGCGTGTCGGCGGCCGGCATCGATCTTTCCAGCTTCGCGCTGGTGGCTGGTGCCCTGTCTCTCGGCGTCGGTTTCGGTCTCCAGAACATCGTCTCCAACTTCGTCTCCGGCCTGATCCTCCTGGTGGAACGGCCTTTCAAGGTCGGCGATTGGGTGGTGACCGGCACCACGGAAGGTTTCGTCAAGCGCATCTCGGTGCGCGCAACCGAGATCGAGACATTTCAGCGCCAGTCGATCATGGTGCCGAATTCGTTGTTCATCAACGCCTCCGTCGGCAACTGGACGCATCGCAACAAGCTCGGCCGGGCCGATATTTCCGTCGTCGTCAATTACGACAGCGATCCGCGCCGCATCATGGAACTGCTGACCGAGATTGCCGAAAGCCATCCCAAGGTGTTGCGCAATCCATCGCCCATGGCCGTGTTCAGCGCCTTCGGCGAGACGACCATGACCTTCGAGTTGCGCGCCTATCTCGCCGATATCGTCAATGGCGGCAGTGTGCGCAACGACCTCCGGCTCGCCATTTACGAACGTTTCCGCGCCGAAGGGCTCGGCATGCCCTTCAAAACGGATGTGCCGGTCGAGGAAGCGAAACCCGAAGAGGCGGTCTCCGAGCCGCCGGGGTCGCAGCCGGCCAAGGACGGCAAGACTTCCATCGTGGTTAACGCCCAGACAGGTAAGGCTGGCGGCTGAACCATACACGCAGGAAGACGCTATACCGGACATGAAGACGCCATTCAGTCGTCATTCAGTTCTTTCGCCGTAGACAGTAGGCAAACGCCTCGCCTGCGGTTAGGCTGGGGTGGATCGCCAGCCGTCGCGGGACGGGCTGCGAAAGGGGCGGCTGCCAAGCCGATGGGGTATGAAACGCGTTTTCTCTGTGCTTGCCGTATTCCTGGCGTTGACGGGCATCGGCCATGCCGCGACCGTCACCAACAAGGGGACGGATACGGTCGTGCTGGTGGTGGTCGAAAACGGCAGCCGCATCGACGTCGCGCTGGATGCCGGCATGTCGGAAAGCCTGTGCGCCTCCGGTTGCTTCGTCACCCTGCCGAACGGCGACCGCATCGCGCTCGACGGGGGCGAGACGGTCGAGATCATCGACGGTTCGGCTGTCATAAAATAAGTCGTCTTGAGTATTCCGGCCGGGGCAGCGTGTAAAACCGCCGCGGGCGCATGTTCTTACCCTGACGGCACCGCATTGCGCCGAAACGGGACGCTTCATGCGCCGATTAACATTTTTGAAAATTCTATGGCCTAACGGTTATGGTGTCACACGCCATTTCATCAGAAGGCCGTCCATGTCGTTTCTAGGTATTTCCGGGATGCTTTATTCCGGCGCGTCGCTTGCGCAGTCCCGGATCGTTGTTGCCGAGGATTCGAACGTCTTCACCTCGATGATCAGCAAGCGGCTGGACGAACTGTTCGGCATCAAGGTCGATATCTGCCGCAATTTCACCGACCTGCAGGATGCCTACGAGACCTCGTCGCAGCCGGTGGCGCTGGCGATCTCCAACATCAACCTGCCCGGCGCCGAAAACGGCGAGGCGCTGGATTACCTGCTCGACCTGTCGATCCCGACCATCGTCTTCACCAGCAGCTTCCAGCAGAAGGTGCGCGACCAGATCCTCGCCAAGGACATCGTCGACTATATCATCAAGGACAATGTCTTCGCGGTCGAGATGCTGGCGGAGGCGGTCTGCCGCTTCCTGACCAACGAGCGCCACCACGTGCTGATCGTCGACGACAGCCCGACGGCGCGTGCGCTGCTCTCGACGCGCCTGAAACGCTACAATTTCCGCGTCAGCGTTGCCGACAGCGGCTCCAAGGCGCTGCAGATCCTCAATGCCAATCCCGATATCGGCCTGATGGTCACCGATTACAACATGCCCGACATCGACGGTTTCGAACTGACGCGCCGCATCCGCTCCACCATCGGCTCGCACGCGTTGCGCATCATTGGCGTCTCCTCTTCCACCGACCGGCTGCTCTCGGCGCGGTTCCTGAAGGCGGGCGGCAATGATTTCATGCTGCGGCCGTTCATCGACGAGGAATTCTACTGCCGTGTCAACCAGAACCTCGACACGCTGGTGCAGATCCGCAATGCGCGCACACCGGCGATGGCCGGATGAAACGACAAAGGCCGGCGTCTCGCCGGCCTTTTCGATTCCGGATCGTCAGACGACGACGCCGGTGCGATTGGTGGAAATGTTCAGCTTGCGCTCGGCGCGCTCCTGCTGCGGCGAACGATTGTAGAGTTCGCGATAACACTTCGAGAAATGTGAGGCCGAGACGAAGCCGCAGGCAACCGCTACCTCGACCACCGGCATCGACGATTGCACCAGCAGGTGCCTGGCGCGGTCGAGACGGATTTCGAGATAGTAACGCGCTGGCGAACGGCCCATTTCCTGGCGGAAGAGGCGCTCGATCTGGCGACGCGACAGGCCGGCATCGTCGGCAATTTCCAAAAGCGACAGCGGCTCGGCCAGATTGCTTTCCATCAATTCGATAATCGACAGAACCTTGGAATTCTGCACGCCGAGGCGGGCGCGCAAGGGGAGGCGCTGACGGTCGTGCGGCGAGCGGACGCGATCGGTCAATGCCTGTTCGCAGACGCGGTTGACGAGGCTTTCGCCGAAATCCTGGCCGATCAGGTTCAGCATCATGTCCAGCGACGAGGTGCCGCCGGCGCAGGTATAGATATTGCTGTCGATTTCGTAGAGATCGGCATAGACCTCGGCCTGCGGGAAAGCTTCGGAAAAGCCGGGCAGGTTTTCCCAATGAATGGCGCAGCGCTTGCCGTTCAGCAGTCCGGCCTGGGCCAGGACATGCGCGCCCGTACAGAGGCTGCCGACCGCGACGCCGCGATTGTAGGTCTCGCGCAGATAGGCATTAACGGACTTGTTGTTGTACTCCTCGACATAGATGCCGGAACAGACCAGAACCATGTTCGGCCGGTTTTCGCCGCCGAGATTGCGGCGCTCGTCGGCAAGCGACGAATTCACCTCGATGCCGATGCCGCTGGAGGAATAGACCTTTTCTCCATCCGCCGAAGCCAGCCGCCAGGTATAGGCGGAATAACCCAGCATCCGGTTGGCGATGCGAAGCGTCTCGATCGCGGCGGAAAAGGGGAGCATGGTGAAATGCGGTACGAGAAAGAAAACGAGGGATCGTTTTTTCGTGGGCGCTTTGCTCATCGGGGCGATATCCATGCCTCGGGGTTGCGGGACAAGCATTTGTCCGCCGGCTCATTGGCCTAAAAGCGACACTGACACGGATCCTTTACCTTGTGAAGCGCGAATGCGCCATACGATAAGCAGTTTTGCGACACAAGAGTTGCAAAACACGGCACCGAAGTGCGATGCTAAGCACAACTTATTGATGTCGAAACGAAGCGGGGCGATATCGTCGCCGCGATCCGGACGGGCTCGGGAGGGTTTCCGCCCGGATGCGTGGCGGGCGACGCCGCATCATGGCAAGCGCTTCGCCTTAGAGGCGTCGCTGTCGGACGCGGGCCAGCCGATATCCTTGCGCATATCGAAGGGCAGGCCCTCGAGAGCGCGTTCGGTGCGGTTGCGCGTCCAGGCATCTTGAAGGCGACGCGTCAGGCGGGCGACGCGGCCAAGCGGCGCCGGCAATGATGAACCGGACGTGCCGGAGAAGGAGGATGAAATCGGTATCATGTCAGGTTTCCTTCCGGTGCTTCCCTGTGGAAAATAAGACGATCCGGAGGGTCGCGACCCTTCATCGTCTTTATGCGCTTGTTCTTTACATCAATCAAATGAATTGGACTAATTCATGCGATCAATTTTCATGATGTATTCCGCAGGCAGGCTATCGTCGATAACCGCCGGCCAGCCAAGATCGGCCTGGACGTTCGCCGGATAGCGGGCGATCTCGGCGCGAACCTTTCTCAGCGTACGGCGGCGTGTGCCGGAGAGGCGGTCGGCCATCGTGTCGAGGCGGTCGAGGATGCGGTGAAACGATTGGACGGTCATGCGTGGCTCCTTTCCGCCGCGTTGCACTCTGCGGCTTGGGTCACAGGATCGCTCTCTCTTGACTATCAATCAAACGAAATGATATCGTTCTTTGGATCAGTATAATTGAAGGATAGGACGATGAACCTACCCCTGCGCCAATCCCTGCCGCTTCTGGATATCGATGTGCTGAGAACCTTTGTGGCGATCGCCGAGACCGGCAATTTTTCCACTGCGGCCGATGCCGTGCTGCGCACGCCCTCGGCCGTCTCCATGCAGATCAAGAAATTGGAGGAGCAGCTCGGCGCCACGCTCTTCCTGCGCGATGCCCGATCGGTGTCGCTGACCCAGAGCGGCGAGATCCTGCTCGGCTATGCCCGGCGGATGGTCGCGCTGTCGAACGAGGCTGTCTCGCGCTTCCGCATGCCGGACATGCAGGGCCATGTGCGGCTCGGCGCCCCCGACGATATCGGCGAGCGCCACATGCCTTCGATCCTCAAGCGTTTTGCCGAAATCTATCCG
>Ga0066256_1002445_pt1 | contig 20563 bp, 19 predicted proteins | sample ThiBio_1000_biof_FD_87107 | JGI IMG/M metagenome (GOLD analysis project Ga0066256, IMG submission 87107) | Wastewater bioreactor microbial communities from Cape Town, South Africa - Thiocy_expt_1000_biof (version 2) | ecosystem: Engineered > Bioreactor > Thiocyanate-remediating >... | reverse complement strand
GCCGAAAAGCCGCCGATGAAGGCGACGTCGGCCGAGCCTTCCAATATGTCGCGGCCGGGATCGTCGCCGGTATGGACCAGCAGGTCGGCGTCCGCGACCCGGTTTTCGAAGGCGCCGGGGATGGCGGTGGCTGTGCCTTCTGCGCCGCCATAGGCATGCGAGGTGGCGTCGAGATAGGCGCGGCCGATCTCCTCGCGCGTGCCCCAGTCTCCGGTCGACAGCAGGTCCTCGACGCCGGCGCCGTAGGTTCCAGGCGAGGTGCCGAAGATGCGCGGCCCGAGCTTGCCTTCGGCGCGGGCGCTGGCGGCCAGCGGGTTTTCGTCATCAGCCTCATCGCGGGCGGCGACGGCGTTGGCGGCCTCGTCGATGAGCGCGATCTGCGTCGGGAACATGTCGCGGAACAGGCCGGATATGCGCCAGGTGACGTCGACACGCGGCCGGCCGAGCGCCGCCGGCGGCAGCACCTCGATGCCGGTGACGCGGCCCGTCGCGGTATCCCATTGCGGCCGGCAGCCCATCAGCGCCAGCCCTTGCGCGATCTCCTCGCCGCCGGTTCGCAGCGAGGCCGAGCCCCACAGGTCGATGACCAGCGAGCGCGGCCAGTCGCCATGCGACTGCATATAGGCGCGCACGACTTCGTCGGCGGCCGCCTTGCCGAGGTCGAAGGCGGTGGCCGTCGGCATGGCGCGGGGGTCGGACGTGAAGAGGTTGCGTCCGGTCGGCAGCACGTCGGCGCGGCCGCGCGCCGGAGCGCCGGCGGGGCCTGCCGTCACATGGCGGCCGTCGAGCGCGTCGAGAAGCGCCGCCTTCTCGGACGCCGCGCTTTGCAGGCGGGAGGGGTCGATCTCCCTCTCCGTGGCACGCCCCTAGATGTGGGGCCCGTCCTTGATGGCGAAGTCCTTGAGGGCGCACAGCCATGCATCGATGCGGCGCAACGCTTCATCCGGCGCGTCGGTGCCGGTCACGCCCGCCTCCATGGCGAGACCCGTGCGCGTCGCCGTCTCGACGATCAGTCCGGCCAGCCGGTCGCGCCGGCGGCGGTCAAGCCCGTCGGCCTGGGCGTATTCGTCCACCAGCCGCTCGAGCTTGTGCTGGTCCTCGCTGAGGCCGGCACCGGTCAGCGGCGGCGGCAGGTGTCCGAGCGTGATGGCGGCGATGCGGCGCTTGGCCTGCGCGGCCTCGCCCGGATTGGAGACGATGAAAGGATAGATGACGGGCAGGGCGCCCGTGACGATCTCGGGAAAACAGGCCTGGCTGAGCGCGACCGTCTTGCCCGGCAGCCATTCGAGCGTGCCATGGGCGCCGACATGAATGAGAGCGTGGACGCCGAGCAGCTTTCGCAGCCACAGGCCGAACGCGATCAGTTCATGGCGCGGCGGCAGAGACGGATCATGATAATCGGCGCGGCGGTCGGCCGAGCGCCCGCGATCGGGAGCAAGCGCCACGGTGATGTTGCCGAAGGTGGCGGCGCGGAACGGGAAGGCTGGCGCATGAACACCCCCCTCTGGCCTGCCGGCCATCTCCCCCGCAAGGGGGGAGATCAGCACTGTTGTCGACGGCTCTCCCGCTACTACGCTGGTGATTGGCGAAAGCCGGGAGGCCGCGGTCGCGTCCCCCCCCGTGGGGGGGGGCGGCGGCGGGCCGGGGGGGGTGCCGTGGCCCCACCCCAACCTGCCCCGGGCCGCCTCCGCCGTACCCCGCGCGTCATCCGGCAGTTCGGCCGAACAGGCGGCATAGACCTGGTGGCCGATCCTGTGCCCGCCGGTCTCCAGTGCATCGAGCAAGGCGCGGGGCGATTGCGGAATCCCTTCAACCCCATAGCCCTGTTCGCTGAGGTCATGCAGCATGGCGAGCACGCTGGACGGCACGTCGAGACCCACGGCGTAGCCGGTGCGGCCCGGGGCGCTGGGATAATCCGGGATGAGGATGGCAAGCTTGCGTTCGGCGCGCGTGGTGGCCTTGAGACGCAGAAAGGCGGCGATGCGGTTTGCCACCTGCACGACGCGATCAGCTTCCGGTCGATTGGCGAAGGCGCGGAAGCCGAGCGCCGTGTCAGCCTCGGCCTCGCCCTTGAATGACCCCGCGCCCGCCAGGATGCGGCCGTCGAGTTCGGGCAGCACGACATGCATGGCGAGATCCGCGGGGGCCAGCCCGCGCTGGTTCGCCTCCCAGATGTCGCGGCGGGTGGTGGCGACGATGACCTGGAACACTGGCACGCCGGCACGGTCGAACAGCGTCCGGGCGCCGGGGTCGGCGCTGGACGCGAAAGCCGTGGCGGTGACGATGGCGGCTGGGTTCAGCGCGGCGATGGCGTCTTCGACAAAGGCCAGGGATGTCGGATCTTTCAGACTGGAGACGAAGATCGGAACCGGCGCCATGCCCTGCGAGCATAGCGCCTCGACCAACGCGTCGATGGGCGCGACGTCGGCGGCCAGCAGCATTGAACGGTAGAAGAGGATAGGGATGACGGGGGCGGCGTTTCCCTTCCCCTCGAGGGGGACCGGGACGACACCCCGGCCGGGTTCGTAATAGCCCGCCTTTGGTACGACGACCGGCTCGGAGACGGCCGCATCCATGCCGGCGAGCCCTGCCAGCCTTTGCACCAGCGCCGCCATATTGGCCGGGCCGCCCTGGCGGAAATAACCGAGCAGCGCCTCGAGTTCGTCGCGCGGCAGCGTCGAGCCCTCGATCAGCCTGGGGTCCTCGTCATGGCTCTCGCCAGGCAGCAGCGCCAGCTTGATGCCGCGCTCGCGAGCAACCGCCGCGAGCTGGTCGCAGCCATAGCGCCACCAGTCATAGCCGCCGAGGATGCGCACCAGGATCACCCTGGCATGGCGGGCGACGCTATCGATCCACAGGTCGACCGACATGGGATGGCGCAGGTCGCGCAGCGCCGCCAACCGCATCGAGGGCAGGCGCGCCGCGTCCGCCTGCCAGGCCTGGGCAAGGCCGGCGAGGTCGCTGTCGGTGAAGGACAGCGCCACCACGTCCGCCGGCTGCTGCCGCAGATCGACAGGCTCGACGAGGTCGTCGAGCGAGGCTGACGTGGTGGTGAGGATGTGCATCGTAAGTCCGGGTTCGCCTCAGCCGGCGAGAATACGCTCGATCGCCGGCCGGTTCAGCCCCTTGAGGCCGATGACGACGAGACGCGAGCGGCGGTCGTCTCCGGCGGTCCATGCGCGGTCATAGTAGTGGTTCACGCGCGGGCCGACGGCCTGGAGCAAAAGCCGCATCGGCTTGCCGCCGACCTCGACGAAGCCTTTCACGCGCAGCACGTTTTCCTGTTCAGCGGCGGTCGCGACACGCTTCGCCAACTCGTCCGGATTGGCGATCGAAGGTATGTCGACGATGAAGGTATCGAAATCGTCATGCTCGTGGTCGAATGCGCCGTCATGATGGGACTTGCGGTTCTCGATGTCGTCCTCGACGGCGAGGCCAAGGCCAAGTAGCACCGACGGATCGACCTTGCCATGCGAACTCGGCACGATCTTCACGGCGCGGGCGGAGTGTTCGCCAATGATCGTGTTGGCGCGGGCCGAACCGGCGGCGTCCATCAGGTCGCTCTTCGACAGAATGATCAGGTCGGCGCAGGCGATCTGGTCCTCGAACACTTCCTCGATCGGATCGTCATGGTCGAGGCTCTCGTCCTGCGCACGCTGCGCCTGCAGGGCCTCCATGTCGTCGGCGACGCGGCCTTCGGCCAGCGCCGGGCCGTCGACCACGGCGATTACGCCATCGACGGTCACGCGGCTCTTCACCGTCGGCCATTGGAAAGCCTGAACCAGCGGCTTGGGCAAGGCGAGGCCCGAGGTTTCGATGAGGATATGGTCGACCTTCGGCGTCAGCGACAGGATCTGGTCGAGCGCCGGCACGAAATCGTCCGCCACGGTGCAGCAGATGCAGCCATTGGCCAGTTCGACGATGTTTTCCTCCGGGCAGGTGTCGATGCCGCAGCCTTTCAGGATCTCGCCATCGATGCCGATATCGCCGAATTCGTTGACGATGATGGCAATGCGCTTGCCGCCTGCGTTTTCCAGGAGGTGGCGGACCAGCGTCGTCTTGCCGGCGCCGAGGAAGCCAGTGACGACGGTGCAGGGAACGCGCGATACGGAAGCGGTCATGATCAGTCCTTCAGGATGTCGAGGGGCGGGATGCGGGCGACGAGGCCACGCTTGAGGGAATCAGGCCGGCCACGCCAGGGGATAAGGCCGTCGGTCGAGGTGGCGAAGAGTTTCGCGCCGACGACGAGGTCGGCGCCGCTCGTCTCGGTCAGGTCGCCGAAGACGTAGCTCCAGCAACCGTCGCGCAGCAAGGCAGCGCTCAGGCGGCGCTTGCAAGTGCCCAGGCACTCGAGGGTGCGGATGCTGATCTGGTCTTGCGCGGCGCCAAGGCGCGCGTCCTCCGCAAGCAGCGCGCGGGCGCGCGGGTGGGCGTCCGAGCCGGTCGCGTCACGACAGGAGGAGCAGACGATGACGGTGACATCGTCCAACGGATCGGACGGAAGGTCCTCGTCTTTTGCCGGAAAACTGCCGTTGCGATCCAAAACCAGGCTCCTTGCCCGGAAAACCCGCCGGACGATCGGATACTTCACGTCACGGACGGCAGGTCTCCTGGCTCGCGGTTCATCGCCTCGAATGCCGCCTTCCCGGGAACATCCCAGTGGTTTTCGGCCGAGGCTCGTCGCTTACAGTTGCGGGGACAGCCGCGGATTTGAGACCGAGATCCCGCACCGCATTCCCTCTTAGCCCTTCCCATTGAAGAGAAGAGACCGTCTGGGCCGGATTTAGGCTCTTGCGGGGAGTTGTGTCAACGCGCGGCTACGACATGGCGATGTCGGCCAGATGCTGTCATGTGGGGAGGGCCAAGATAACTTGCCTGACTGCTTGATAGCCACCACCATGGTCCCAGTCATGGCTGAGGGCTAGGTCCTGTCCTTCTTGCCAAACCTTATTGTCCAGAAGGACCTCGGAGCAAATAAGCTCGCCTTTTAAGGCTGCAAAAAAAGTGCGTACAAAATGACTGCCGGGGGAAACGGAGGCTGTGAAGAGCTTTTCCAGCTTGGTGTAGAATGTTGGATAACCCCGGTTCAGCGAACATAGCTCGGTGGTGGCCTGGGAAATGACCGGTCCACCATAGATTCTCCAGCGACGATTTTTTTGCCAGGCCTTCCAACCGGGACTGCTTTGCTGCCAAATCCCAACTTCGGCCTGCATGTTGTTGCAGACATGATCGGCCAATCCTTCGATTGCCACGTGGAAGACGCCACGGAGAAATTTTTCAAACGCCTGATTTAACTCTTGTTCGGGCGTGTCGCCGAAGCCAGCAAAGGATTCAATGACTGGCTGAACATCCAGCCGTGGAGAAAAAATGTAGATCTCGAGGACCAGCCGGCCAGCCCCCGTCTGGAACACCTCAGCCTCAAACCGGAGTTGCTCCGCCTGAAGCACAACGTCTTGATCTCTACGGACTGCATCGATTCCATGCGCAATCAATGCGCCGTGGATCATGTCGAGCACTTTGTCCGATGCCATTGCACAACCTACGAGGCTTCCTGGAGTGTCTATGACAGACGCTGCAGAGGTTGCCTATCTCCTCTCGTCAGCCAACGCCGGGCCGAGATCACCGGCAGGCGTCACCTCGATGCGCTCCAGCCCGAGCCAACCCTGCATCTGCTTCAACTCCTCGAAGAGTTGGGCGGCCGTGTCCGCGGGCGCGCAGGGCTCGGCATAACTGGCGTGGACGCGCAGCACGCTGGCGGGGCGGTCGGCCCTGAGGGCGATGCGCGCCACGATCCGGTCGCCGAGCAGGGACGGCAGGACGTAGTAGCCGTACTGGCGCTTGTCGGCCGGCGTGTAGATCTCGATGCGAGAGGGAAAGGCGAACGGCCGCTGGGGGCGGGGGCGTGGGAAGGGGGGGGGGTCGACGGGGCAAGGCGGCGCGCGCGCTGCGTTCCTGCGGGGCAGGGGGCCACCCGGGTGCGGGTGGCCGGGTTTGCCCCGCCCTCCGCCGCGCAGGGGAGGGGGCTCCCCCGCCTCGACCAGTTCTTCTAGCCGCCCCTTCATATCGGCCGGCGACAGGCGGAAATAGTCACGCAGGTCACCCGCCGTGGCGATGCCGTGCGCGCGGGCCGAAATGCGCAGGAGTTCGCGGTGCGCGTCTTCGGCCGACGGCACGGGCATGTCGAGGACGGCCTGCGGCAGCACGCGTTCCGGCAGGTCGTAGTGCCGTTCGAAGCCCCTGCGGTGGGCCGTGGTGATGCGGCCGGCCCAGAACAGCCATTCGAAGGCGTGCTTGGCGTGGCTCCAGCCCCACCAGCCGCCCGAGCCTTTCTGGCCCTCCAGGGCGGAAGCGGGGATCGGTCCACCCTCGGCGACCTGGCGATGGATCTCTTCTATATAGGCGGCGTGCTCGCGTCCCCATTTGGCGAGGCCGAGATACATTTCGTCGCCGCGCGAGGCCCGCTCCATGCGCCAGCGCATCAGCGGCCAGGTCTCGACAGGCAGGAACGAGGCCTCGTGCGCCCAGTATTCGAAGACCGTGCGCTTGCGCGTGACGGAGGCGTTATCGAGCAGGGCCATGGGGTAGGGGCCAAGCCGCGAATAGAGCGGCATATAGTGCGCGCGCACCACCGCGCTGACGGAATCGATCTGCAGCAGGCCGGTTCGCGACAGCACCCGGGCGAAGTGGCGGCGGTCAGGCGTGCCGACCGGTTTCGGGTCGACGAAGCCCTGCGCGCCGAGCGCGATGCGGCGGGCGGCGGCGGCAGAGATTTTTTCCTTCATGCCGAGGCTGTCCTCATAATACGGGAGTGCCGTTAGGGCAGGTGATTCCGCTCATGCTAGCAGGGTTTACGCGGGTTCCATGTCAGGAGAGAAAAGTGGAGTAAAAAGCGAAGGAAATCAAACGAGAGCGGATCGGACCAGTTTGCGCGCATAAGCCGTCCAGCGCCGCTTTTTGAACAAGGTTTGACTTGCTTCGCCGGAAGGGCTGCGCTAACCCTCGCCGCGTTGCAGCATAGGCCCCCTTCAAACGGTTCAGCGGTAAAACTGTCACGCTTCCGCAACAGGGTCTGGTGCTGTAATCAGTGTGATTGGCGCCAACGGAAAGCCGCAGCATGAACGCACTTCTCAGTTCGTACCTGCCCATCGTCCTCTTCATAGGAGTGGCGCTGGTGGTGGGGCTTGCTCTGCTCGTGGCGCCGTTCCTGGTCGCCTACCGCAATCCAGACCCTGAGAAGCTGTCCGCCTACGAGTGCGGTTTCAACTCGTTCGATGATGCCCGCATGAAATTCGACATCCGCTTCTACCTTGTGTCGATCCTGTTCATCATCTTCGATCTCGAAGTGGCCTTCCTGTTCCCGTGGGCGGTCTCCTTCTCGAAAATCGGCATGCTGGGCTTCTGGTCGATGATGGTCTTCCTCGCTGTGCTGACCATCGGCTTTGCCTATGAATGGAAAAAAGGAGCGCTGGAATGGGATTGAACGACAGTTCCGGCACCCTCGTCGCGCCGAAGCCGAAGGGCATCATCGATCCCAACACGGGCAGGCCGGTGGGTGAGGACGATCCCTTCTTCCTGGAAATCAACAACGAGCTTGCCGACAAGGGCTTTCTCGTCACCTCGACCGAGGCGCTCATCACCTGGGCGCGCAGCGGCTCGCTGATGTTCATGACGTTCGGCCTCGCTTGCTGCGCGGTCGAGATGATCCATACCTCGATGCCGCGCTACGACTCGGAGCGCTTCGGCGTCGCGCCGCGCGCGTCTCCGCGCCAGTCCGACATCATGATCGTGGCGGGCACGCTGACCAACAAGATGGCGCCGGCGCTGCGCAAGGTCTACGACCAGATGCCCGAGCCGCGCTACGTCATCTCCATGGGCTCCTGCGCCAATGGCGGGGGCTACTACCACTATTCCTATTCGGTGGTGCGCGGCTGCGACCGCATCGTGCCCGTCGGCATCTACGTGCCCGGCTGCCCGCCGAGCGCGGAAGCGCTGCTCTACGGCATTCTCCTTCTGCAGAAGAAGATTCGCCGCACCGGCACGATCGAGCGGTAAGGCTGATGAGCGCATCCCTGAGCGAACTTTCCACCTATCTCGGCGAGAAGCTGGCCGGCCTGATCGGCGAGCCGGTGCTGGCCTATGGCGAGCTCACCGTTCCGGTGGAGCCGGCCAACCTGGTCGGCGTCGTGACCTTCCTGCGTGACGATCCGCGCTGCCAGTTCGTGTCGATCATCGACGTCTGCGGCGCCGACTATCCGTCGCGCGCCAGGCGCTTCGACGTGGTCTACCACCTGTTGTCGCCGAAGCAGAACGTGCGCATCCGCGTCAAGGTCCAGGCCGACGAGGAGACGCTGGTGCCGTCGATCACGGGCGTGTACCCGGGCGCCGACTGGTACGAGCGCGAGACCTACGATCTCTACGGCGTGCTGTTCACCGGTCATCCGGACCTGCGCCGCATCCTGACCGACTACGGTTTCGAAGGGCATCCGCTGCGCAAGGATTTCCCGCTGACGGGCTTCGTCGAGGTGCGCTACGACGATGAGGCCAAGCGGGTCATCTACGAGCCGGTCGAGCTCAAGCAGGAATTCCGCAATTTCGATTTTCTCTCGCCATGGGAAGGCACGGACTACGTGCTGCCGGGCGATGAGAAGGCGAAGGCAAATTGAGGCGCCAGAATGGCTGAAACCTCCGTCCGCAACTTCAACATCAACTTCGGCCCGCAGCACCCGGCGGCGCACGGCGTTCTGCGCCTCGTGCTGGAACTGGACGGCGAAGTGGTCGACCGCGTCGATCCGCATATCGGCCTGCTGCATCGCGGCACCGAGAAGCTGATGGAAGCCAAGACCTACCTGCAGGCCGTGCCCTATCTCGACCGGCTCGACTATTGCGCGCCGATGAACCAGGAGCATGCCTTCGCGCTCGCCGCCGAGCGGCTGCTCGGCATCGAGGTGCCGAAGCGCGGCCAGTTGATCCGCGTGCTCTATTCCGAGATCGGCCGCATCATGTCGCACATCCTCAATGTGACGACGCAGGCGATGGACGTCGGCGCGCTGACGCCGCCGCTGTGGGGCTTCGTCGAGCGCGAAAAGCTGATGGTGTTCTATGAGCGCGCCTCCGGCTCGCGCATGCACGCGGCCTATTTCCGGCCGGGCGGCGTCCACCAGGACCTGCCGCAGAAGCTGGTCGAGGACATCGGCAAGTGGATCGACCCGTTCCTGAAGTCGATCGACGATCTCGACGCGCTGCTCACGCCCAATCGCATCTTCAAGCAGCGCAATGTCGACATCGGCACGGTGTCGCTGGCCGATGCCTGGGCCTGGGGCTTCTCGGGCGTCATGGTGCGCGGCTCGGGAGCCGCCTGGGACCTGCGCAAGTCGCAGCCCTACGAATGCTATTCCGAGATGGATTTCGACATCCCGATCGGCAAGAACGGCGACTGCTACGACCGCTATCTCGTGCGCATGGAAGAAATGCGCCAGTCGGCCAGGATCATGCGCCAGTGCGTCGACCTGCTGCTGGGCAAGGAAAGCACCGGCCCGGTGTCGAACCTCGACGGCAAGGTGGTGCCGCCGAAGCGCGCCGCCATGAAGCGTTCTATGGAAGCGCTGATCCATCACTTCAAGCTCTACACCGAGGGCTACCGCGTGCCGGCCGGCGAGGTCTATGCGGCGGACGAGGCGAGGTAGGACTTGTTCGGCTTCTACCTCGTTTGCGACGACAACAGCAATCCGTTTCGCTGCAAACCGCGCTCTCAGGGCTTCGCTCATCTCCAGGACATGGATTTCTGGTGCCGTGGCGGCTTGCTGGCGGACGTCACCGCAGTGCTTGGCTCCCTCGACATCGTGTTTGGTGAGGTCGATCGCTAAATGTCAGTCCGCCGTCTCGCAGATGCCAGCGTCCAGCCCGCGTCCTTCGCCTTCAACAAGGCGAATACGGCAGCGGCCAAGCAGTGGATCAAGAAGTATCCGAAGGGGCGCGAGCAGTCCGCGATCATCCCTTTGCTGATGATTGCGCAGGAGCAGGAAGGCTGGGTGACGAAGGCGGCCATCGAAACGATCGCCGAGATGCTCGGCATGCCGCGCATCCGCGCGCTCGAGGTCGCGACCTTCTACACGCAGTACCAGCTCAATCCGGTCGGCACCCGCGCGCACATCCAGGTCTGCGGCACCACGCCGTGCATGCTGCGCGGCTCGGAAGCGCTGATGGACGTCTGCCGTTCGAAGATCCATCACGACCAGTTCCACACCAATGAGAGCGGCACGCTGTCGTGGGAGGAGGTCGAGTGCCTCGGCGCCTGCGTCAACGCGCCGATGGTCATGATCTTCAAGGACACGTTCGAGGACCTGACGCCGGAGCGCCTCGCCGAGATCATCGATCTCTACGAAGGCGGCAAGGGCGCCTCGGTGGCGCCGGGGCCGCAGAATGGCCGTACCGGTTCCGAGCCCGCCGGCGGCCTGACGACGCTGACGAGCGAGAAGGCGATCCTGAAGTCGACCCGCGAGCGGGAAGCGAAGGCGGCGGCCAAGGCTGCCAGGGACGCGGCACAAGCGGCTGCTCCGGCGGACCCGGCGCCTGCCGCCGCGCCGGCCAAGCTGGCGGCCGTCGAGACGCCGAAGGCGACCCCGGCCAAGACTGCCGCCGCCAAGCCGGCAAAGCCTTCGCTTGAAGACAAGAACCGCCCGGCTGGCATCGATAGGCCCGTGGCGGTCGACGACCTCAAGCTGATCTCGGGCGTCGGTCCGAAGATCGAGGGCATCCTCCATTCGCTGGGCATCTTCACCTTCGCACAGGTGGCTTCCTGGAAGAAGGCCGAGCGCGAGTGGGTCGACGGCTATCTCTCCTTCCATGGCCGTATCGATCGCGACGACTGGGTCAAGCAGGCCAAGGCGCTCGCCAAGGGCGGCGTGGCCGAATACATCCGCGTCTTCGGCAAGAAGCCGGTCTGAGGAACGTAAAATGCTTCAGGACAAAGACCGCATCTTCACCAACATCTACGGCCTCTTCGACAAGTCGCTGGCCGGAGCACAGGCGCGTGGCCTGTGGGATGATACGCCCGGCCTGATCGCCAAGGGGCGCGACTGGATCATCAACGAGATGAAGGCGTCGGGCCTGCGCGGCCGCGGCGGCGCCGGCTTCCCCACCGGCCTGAAATGGTCCTTCATGCCGAAGGAAAGCGACGGCCGGCCGCACTACCTCGTCGTCAACGCCGACGAATCGGAGCCCGGCACCTGCAAGGACCGCGAAATCATGCGTCACGATCCGCATACGCTGATCGAAGGCTGCCTGATCGCCTCTTTCGCGATGGGCGCCCACACCGCCTACATCTATATCCGCGGCGAATACATGCGCGAGCGCGAGGCCCTGCAGGCCGCGATCGACGAATGCTATGATGCCGGCCTGCTCGGCAAGAACAACAAGCATGGCTGGGATATGGACATTTTCCTGCATCACGGTGCAGGCGCCTATATCTGCGGCGAAGAGACCGCGCTGCTCGAAAGCCTCGAAGGCAAGAAGGGCCAGCCGCGCCTGAAACCGCCGTTCCCGGCGAACATGGGTCTCTATGGCTGCCCGACCACCGTCAACAACGTCGAATCGATCGCCGTTGCGCCGACCATCCTGCGCCGCGGCGCCGCCTGGTTCTCGGCCATCGGCCGTCCGAACAATGTCGGCACCAAGCTGTTCATGGTTTCCGGTCACGTCAACAAGCCGTGCACCGTCGAAGAAGCGATGGGCATTCCCTTCCGCGAACTGATCGAGCGCCATTGCGGTGGTATCCGTGGCGGTTGGGACAATCTTCTCGGCGTCATGCCCGGCGGCTCTTCCTGTCCGGTGGTGAAGGGTGAGGATATCTTGGATGCGCCGATGGATTTCGATGGCATGCGTGACGTGAAGTCGTCCTTCGGTACGGCCGCTGTCATCGTCATGGACAAGTCGACGGATATCGTGAAGGCGATCTGGCGTCTGGCGGCTTTCTACAAGCATGAAAGCTGCGGCCAGTGCACGCCGTGCCGCGAAGGCACCGGCTGGATGATGCGGGTGATGGAGCGCATGGTGAAGGGCAATGCGCAGAAGCGCGAGATCGACATGCTCTTCCAGGTGTCGAAGCAGGTGGAAGGCCACACGATCTGTGCCCTGGGCGATGCCGCGGCCTGGCCGATCCAGGGCCTGATCCGCAACTTCCGCCCGGAGATGGAAAAGCGTATCGACGAGTTCACACGCAACGCCACGGCGCACGGCGCCGTCCTGGAAGCAGCGGAGTAAACGACATGACGGAAACGGCAGGCAAGAGCACGAAAGAGACGGCGAACGACACCGCTGGCACTGCGCTGCCGCCGTTGCATCCGTTCGCCGCGCATCCGGCTGCGGCATTTGCCGCCGCCGCGACGATCGGTTTCGGTTTTTCCACGCAGATGGCCGGCGCGTTTCTCGGCGCGCTGCAGAGCGCGGTCGAAACCAGCCAGCGCTTTTCCGCTCTCCTGGAAAAACAGATGGCGGAAGGGCAGGGGGCAGCGGCGAAGGTTGAACCGGTCGCCAAGGAAGCCAGGCCGGTCGTGACACGTACCGAAACGGCGAAGGTCGTGCCGTTGAAGCCGGTGCTGCGGGCGGTCGAAGTGGTTGCGCCCGTTGTGGAAACCAAGGCGCAGCCCGTCGTAAAGACCGTTTCGAAAGAAAAGGTGAAGCCGGCGGTGACCGCCAAGGCAGCACCGAAGGCCAAGCAGGAAAAACCGGTGGTCGCCGCACCTGTCAAGACGGTGCGCCGGGCCAAGGCCGACGATCTCAAGCGCATTTCCGGCATCGGCCCGAAGCTGGAACAGGTTCTGAACGGCAAGGGTGTTTCTCGTTTTGCCGATATTGCCGGCTGGACCGAGGACGACATCAAGCGGTTCGACACCGAACTCGGCGTCGAGGGGCGCATCGGCCGCGACGACTGGATCGGCCAGGCGAAGGCCCTTGCCGGTACGAAGACGGCGAAGACATAAGACGCCCCGGCGGGCGGACGAAGGACAGGTTTGCGGCAGCAGACGAAACAGGACGTAAGGTACGATGGCGAAGCTAAAAGTTGACGGTAAAGAGATCGAGGTACCGGATCATTTCACGCTGCTGCAGGCGTGCGAAGAAGCCGGCGCCGAGGTTCCGCGCTTTTGTTTTCACGAGCGTTTGTCGGTTGCCGGCAATTGCCGCATGTGTCTCATCGAGGTGAAGGGCGGCCCGCCGAAGCCGGCAGCTTCCTGCGCCATGGGTGTGCGTGACGTCCGCGGCGGCCCGAACGGCGAACTTCCCGAGATCTTCACCAACACGCCGATGGTGAAGAAGGCCCGCGAGGGCGTCATGGAATTCCTGCTGATCAACCACCCGCTGGATTGCCCGATCTGCGACCAGGGCGGCGAATGCGACCTGCAGGACCAGGCGATGGCCTTCGGTATCGACACCTCGCGTTACCAGGAAAACAAGCGCGCCGTCGAAGACAAATATATCGGCCCGCTGGTCAAGACCGTGATGAACCGCTGCATCCACTGCACGCGTTGCGTCCGCTTCACCACTGAAGTCGGCGGTATCACCGAGCTCGGCCTGATCGGCCGCGGCGAGGATGCCGAGATCACCACCTATCTCGAGCAGGCAATGACGTCGGAGCTGCAGGGCAATGTCGTCGACCTCTGCCCGGTCGGCGCGTTGACCTCGAAGCCTTTTGCCTTCACCGCCCGTCCGTGGGAACTGAACAAGACCGAATCGATCGACGTCATGGACGCGCTCGGCTCGGCGATCCGCGTCGATACCCGCGGCCGCGAAGTCATGCGCATCCTGCCGCGCGTCAATGAGGCGATCAACGAAGAGTGGATCTCCGACAAGACCCGCTTCATCTGGGACGGCCTGAAGACCCAGCGTCTCGACCGGCCTTACGTTCGCCGTGACGGCCGCCTGCAGGCTGCCAGCTGGGGCGAAGCCTTCGGCGCCATCAAGGCTGCCGTCGCCAGCACCTCCGGCAGCAAGATCGGCGCGATTGCCGGTGACCTCGCGTCCGTCGAAGAAATGTATGCCCTGTCGGAGCTGATAAAATCGCTCGGCTCGGAAAACCTCGACTGTCGTTTGGACGGGACGGCGCTTGATCCGTCGCTCGGTCGCGCAAGCTACCTCTTCAACCCGACCATCGAAGGCATCGAAGCTGCTGACGCGCTGCTGATCATTGGCGCCAACCCGCGTTACGAAGCGGCCGTTCTCAACGCCCGCATCCGCAAGCGCTGGCGCCGCGGCGGTTTCCCGATCGGCCTGATCGGCGAAGCCGGCGAACTGCGTTATGACTATGACTACATCGGTGCCGGTACCGACAGCCTGGCGGATCTCGCCGCCGGCAACCACTCCTTCCTCGACAAGCTGAAGGGTGCCAAGAACCCGCTGATCATCATCGGTCAGGGCGCGCTCGCCCGTGCCGACGGGGCCGCGATCCTGTCGCAGGCAGCCGCACTGGCTGTCGCCGTCGGTGCGATCACCGAAGAGTGGAACGGTTTTGCCGTCCTGCACACCGCAGCATCGCGTGTCGGTGGGCTGGATCTCGGCTTCGTGCCGGGCGCCAACGGCGTCAACGCCGCCGAGATGCTGAAATCGATGGACGTGCTCTTCCTGCTTGGCGCCGACGAATTCGAAACCTCGGCCAAGACCGCCAAGTTCACCGTCTATATCGGCTCACATGGTGATAACGGCGCGCATGGCGCAGACGTCATCCTGCCGGCTGCGACCTACACCGAAAAGTCGGGCATCTGGGTCAACACCGAAGGCCGCGTTCAGATGGGCAACCGTGCCGGTTTCGCGCCTGGCGACGCCAAGGAAGACTGGGCGATCATCCGCGCGCTGTCGGACGTGCTCGGCAAGCGCCTTCCCTTTGATTCGCTTGGTGCTTTGCGTGCGAAACTCTATGCCGCGCACCCGCATTTCGCCCATACGGACGAGATCGCCGCAGGCAATGCAGGCGAAATTGCCGCACTGGCGGAAAAAGGCGGTGCCATCAACAAATCCGGGTTTGCGTCGACCGTGAAAGACTTCTATTTGACGAACCCGATAGCGCGCGCTTCGGCCGTCATGGCGGAGTGCTCGGCGCTTGCCCGCAACAATTTCAAAGTCGCGGCAGAGTAAGGGCAGGGACCATGGACTCTTTCGTTTCTAACTACGTCTGGCCGGCGGCCATCATGGTCGGACAGTCGCTGCTGCTTCTCGTCTGCCTGCTCGTCTTCATCGCATACATCCTGCTTGCCGACCGCAAGATCTGGGCCGCCGTGCAGCTTCGCCGCGGTCCGAACGTCGTCGGTCCGTGGGGTCTGTTCCAGTCCTTCGCCGACCTTCTGAAGTTCGTCTTCAAGGAGCCGATCATTCCGGCCGGCGCCAACAAGGGCGTCTTCCTGCTGGCCCCGCTCGTCGCCGTGACGCTGGCGCTCGCCACCTGGGCGGTGATCCCGCTCAACGAGGGCTGGGTGGTCGCCAATATCAACGTCGGCATCCTCTACGTCTTCGCGATCTCGTCGCTGGAAGTCTACGGCATCATCATGGGCGGCTGGGCTTCGAACTCGAAGTATCCGTTCCTCGGCGCGCTGCGTTCCGCCGCGCAGATGGTGTCCTACGAAGTCTCGATCGGCTTCGTCATCGTCACCGTGCTGCTCTGCGTCGGTTCGCTGAACCTGACGGACATCGTCATCGCCCAGAAGGATGGCCTCGGCACCATGATGGGCCTGCCTGCCTCGTTCCTCGACTGGCACTGGCTGGCGCTGTTCCCGATGTTCATCATCTTCTTCATCTCGGCGCTGGCTGAAACCAACCGTCCGCCCTTCGATCTTCCGGAAGCGGAATCGGAGCTGGTTGCCGGTTTCATGGTCGAATATTCGTCGGCGCCCTACATGATGTTCATGCTCGGCGAATATGCCGCCATCGTCCTGATGTGCTCGCTGACGACGATCCTGTTCCTCGGGGGCTGGCTGCCGCCGGTCGATATCGCCGTGCTCAACTGGGTGCCGGGTATCATCTGGTTCGTCATCAAGGCGACAATGGTGTTCTTCATGTTCGCCATGGTGAAGGCCTTCGTGCCGCGCTACCGCTATGACCAGCTGATGCGCCTGGGCTGGAAGGTGTTCCTGCCGATTTCGCTCGCCATGGTGGTCATTGTTGCATTCGTGCTGAAGCTGATGGGTTGGGCCTGATCATGCGCCCGTCCGTTTCTGGCAAATTTGGAGATTAAGATGGCCGGTCTTTCGCAAGCCGTCAGTTCGCTCTTCCTGAAGGAATTCGTCGGCGCTTTCTTCCTGTCGATGCGCTACTTCTTCCGGACGAAGGCGACGATCAACTATCCGTTCGAAAAAGGTCCGGTTTCCCCGCGTTTCCGCGGCGAACACGCTCTTCGCCGTTATCCCAACGGCGAAGAACGCTGCATCGCATGCAAGTTGTGCGAAGCCATCTGTCCCGCCCAGGCGATCACCATCGAAGCCGGGCCGCGCCGCACCGACGGCACCCGCCGCACGGTGCGTTACGACATCGACATGGTGAAGTGCATCTATTGCGGCTTCTGCCAAGAGGCATGCCCGGTCGACGCCATCGTCGAAGGGCCGAACTTCGAATTCGCCACCGAGACCCGCGAAGAACTCTATTTCGACAAGGCGCGGCTCTTGGACAATGGCGACCGCTGGGAACGCGAAATCGCGCACAACATCGCGATGGATTCGCCGTACCGCTGAGCGGAGTTTTGAATATGCCGTGACAGGCGACCGATTGTCGCCGTCGCGGTTGAATCTAGACCGGAGCTTTGCCGGACGAAAGTCCGACCGAGCTCCATCGGGCAGGGGATACTCCCTGCTGCCCGGGGGAAGACGAAAAAGGCACCAACATGGGTCTGCAGGCTCTTTTTTTCTATATCTTCGCCTTTGTCGCTGTGGCGTCGGCGTTCATGGTCATCTCGGCGCGGAATCCGGTCCATTCGGTCCTGTTCCTCATCCTGGTTTTCTTCAACGCGGCCGGCCTGTTCCTCCTGATGGCGGTTCTCTTCCTTTTCGTCGTCATGATGCTCGATATCGACTTTTCGGAGCTCAGGGCCGGTATTCTGGAATATGCCCCGATCGGCGCTTTAATCGGCATCATTCTCGCGGCTGAGCTCATCGTCGTCATCGGCGGCAGCGTGATTTCGCCGACGATCGCCAAGTCCGTCGCCATGCCGATCCCGGCCGTGACGCAGCGGACGAACACTGCCGCCCTCGGCGACGTGCTTTACACCAACTACGTTTATTTCTTCGAAATCGCCGGCCTTGTGCTGCTGGTGGCGATGATCGGCGCGATCGTTCTGACGCTGAAGCATCGCACACACATCAAGCGCCAGAATATTTCCCAACAGGTCGCCCGCACGCCCGCGACCGCCGTCGAGGTGGTTAAGGTCAAGCCGGGGCAGGGCGTCTGAGGCGAGGCACGGGGATCAAAGGAACAAGAACATGGTCATCGGACTTTCCCATTACCTGACGGTCAGCGCCATCCTCTTCGTGCTCGGCGTTTTCGGTATCTTTCTCAACCGCAAGAACGTCATCATCATCCTGATGTCGGTCGAACTCATATTGCTCGCGGTCAACATCAACATGGTCGCCTTCTCGTCGTTCCTCAACGACATCGTCGGCCAGGTTTTCGCTCTGTTCATTTTGACCGTCGCCGCGGCTGAAGCCGCGATCGGTCTTGCAATTCTCGTCGTCTTCTACCGCAACCGCGGCTCCATCGCGGTTGAAGACGTCAACGTGATGAAGGGCTGATACAGCTATGTTCTTATATAAGGCTATCGTCTTTCTTCCCCTGATTGGCGCGATCATAGCAGGGCTTTTCGGCCGGGCGATCGGCGCCAAGGCTTCGGAATATGTCACCACCGGCCTGATGATCATCGCGGCCATTCTGTCGTGGGTCGTCTTCTTCACGGTGGCGCTCGGCCACACGGATGGTCCGATCAAGGTCGAAGTCCTGCGCTGGATACAGTCCGGCGGCATCGACGTCTCCTGGTCGTTGCGCGTCGATACGCTCACCTCGGTGATGCTGATCGTTGTGAACTCGGTTTCGACCCTGGTTCACGTCTACTCGATCGGATACATGCACCACGACCCGCATCGTCCGCGCTTCTTCGCATATCTCTCGCTCTTCACCTTCGCCATGCTGATGCTGGTGACGTCCGACAACCTCGCCCAGATGTTCTTTGGCTGGGAAGGCGTCGGTCTGGCCTCCTATCTGCTGATCGGCTTCTGGTTCAAGAAGCCGTCCGCCTCCGCAGCAGCGATCAAGGCCTTCATCGTCAACCGCGTCGGCGACTTCGGCTTCGTGCTCGGCATTGCCGGCGTCTTCGTCCTCTTCGGCTCGATCAATTTCGACGTGATCTTCGCTAACGCCCAGAGCTTTGCCTCGGGGCAGGGCGGCCAGTCCAGTGACATCGTGCTCAACTTCCTGGGCATGCATCTCGATCGCGGTCACGCCCTGACGGCCGTCTGCCTGCTGCTCTTCATGGGCGCAATGGGTAAGTCGGCGCAGTTCCTGCTGCACACCTGGCTGCCGGACGCCATGGAAGGCCCGACGCCGGTATCGGCGCTCATCCATGCCGCAACGATGGTCACCGCCGGCGTCTTCCTCGTCGCCCGCATGTCGCCGATCTTTGAACTGTCGCAGGATGCGTTGACCGTCGTCACCGTCATCGGCGCGATAACGGCCTTCTTCGCCGCGACCGTCGGCCTCGTGCAGAACGACATCAAGCGCGTCATCGCTTATTCGACCTGTTCGCAGCTCGGCTACATGTTCGTCGCCCTCGGCGTCGGCGCTTACGGCGCAGCCACTTTCCATCTCTTCACGCACGCCTTCTTCAAGGCTCTGCTCTTCCTTTGCGCCGGCTCGGTCATCCACGCCGTCGACGGCGAGCAGGATATGCGGCATATGGGTGGTCTTCGCACACACATCAAGAAGACCTACTGGATGATGATTATCGGCACGCTGGCGATCACCGGCGTCGGCATTCCGCTGACCCATATCGGTTTTGCCGGTTTCATCTCGAAGGATGCGATCATCCTGGCGGCTTTCGCCTCGCATAACGCAGCCGCCGGTTTCGCCTTCACGCTGCTGGTCATTGCGGCAATGTTCACCAGCTTCTACTCCTGGCGCCTGATCTTCATGACCTTCTTCGGCAAGCCGCGCGCTTCGCACGAAGTCATGCATCATGTGCATGAATCGCCGAACGTCATGCTGATCCCGCTTTACCTGTTGGCGATCGGTGCTGTCGGCGCCGGCATGTATTTCAACGCGGATTTCGTCGGCCATGCCTACGAGGAATTCTGGAAGCATGCGCTGTTCACGCTCCCGGACAACAAGATCCTCGAGGAAATGGAACATGCGCCTGTTTGGGTTGAGCTCAGCCCCTTCATCGCCATGCTGCTCGGCCTCGTGACCGCCTGGTATTTCTACATCAAGTCGCCGGAGACGCCGCGCAAGCTCGCTCAGCAGCAGCACGTGCTCTACGAGTTCCTGTTGAACAAGTGGTACTTCGACGAGCTCTACGATTTCCTCTTCGTCCGTTCCGCCAAGGCGCTTGGCCGCTTCCTCTGGAAGAAGGGCGACGTGGGCGTCATCGACACCATCGGCCCGAACGGCATCGCCGCCCGCGTCGTGGATGTCACCAACCGCGTCGTGCGCCTGCAGACCGGCTACCTCTATCACTATGCTTTCGCGATGCTGCTCGGCATTGCTGCCCTCGTTACTTGGATGATGCTCGGGAGTTCCCTCTGATGACCGATTGGCCCATTCTTTCAACGGTCACGTTCCTGCCGCTGGTGGGCGTCCTTCTCCTGCTGTTCACGCAGGAGAACGGTGCCAACGGCCGCCGGAACATCCTGAACATCTCGCTGGCGACGACCATCGTTACCTTCATCGTATCGCTGTTCGTCTGGATCTGGTTCGATAATGCCAATCCAGGCTTTCAGATGGTCGAAAAGCGCGAGTGGCTGACCACCGGCATCAGCTATCACATGGGCGTCGACGGCATCTCCATGCTGTTCGTCATCCTGTCCACCTTCCTGATGCCCTTCTGCGTGCTGGCAAGCTGGCTCTCGGTCGAAAAGCGTCTGAAGGACTACATGATCGCCTTCCTCGTCCTCGAGACGATGATGATCGGCGTGTTCGTCTCGCTGGATATCGTGCTGTTCTACGTCTTCTTCGAAGCCGGCCTCATCCCGATGTTCCTGATCATCGGCGTCTGGGGCGGCAAGGACCGCGTCTACGCCAGCTACAAGTTCTTCCTCTACACGCTGCTCGGCTCGGTGCTGATGCTGCTCGCGATCATGGCGATGTACTGGCAGGCCGGCACGACGGACATCCCGACGCTGCTCGCCTATAAGTTCCCGCCGCAGCTGCAGACGGGGCTCTGGCTGGCCTTCTTCGCCTCATTCGCGGTGAAGATGCCGATGTGGCCCGTTCACACCTGGCCTCCCGACGCGCACGTTCAGGCGCCGACCGCTGGCTCCGCGATCCTGGCAGGCGTCCTCCCGCAGCTCGGCGGCCATCGGCTCATCCGCATCTCCCTCCGCCT
>Ga0066256_1002444_pt1 | contig 20568 bp, 9 predicted proteins | sample ThiBio_1000_biof_FD_87107 | JGI IMG/M metagenome (GOLD analysis project Ga0066256, IMG submission 87107) | Wastewater bioreactor microbial communities from Cape Town, South Africa - Thiocy_expt_1000_biof (version 2) | ecosystem: Engineered > Bioreactor > Thiocyanate-remediating >... | reverse complement strand
CCCCGCCCACCGCCCCTCCGACTACTCCCGCCAGGGTTGCTGCGGGCGCGCCGGGCGCAGCCGCGGGGGGCGCGGCAACCCCCCTGCCGGAATCTGGTGCCGCGCCTGCCAGTGCCCCCCCCCGCCCCAACGCAATTGGCGACGCCGCCCCACCCCCTGCAGCCGGCGCCGTTGATGCGGCGGGTCCCGCCCCCGGTGCCCTCCTTGCCTCGGTGCCAGCCGCCGCACCTCCCTTCTCAACACCCGGCATCGGCGCCCCGCAACCTTCTGCTGCTGCTGTTGCGCCTGCCGCGGCCCCAGCTTCCGTATCCATGATGGATGTTGCGGCTCGGCCTTGTACAGATGGCCAACCGCGCTGTGAACTAGGCCCCAGCACCAAATCAACAACTTCCCATACGTGGATAGACCCCACGGTAGCAAACTGGTCGCCTTTCACTGCGTCTGTGCTGCGATATTACCGGTAGACGCTGGCGGCGCTGGCCAGGCCGTCACCTGAAGTGGTGGTAGAAAATAATAATACGCACACAATTTTGCAAACGGTAAAACTGCGCAGCTCGCCGTCAAACGCAAGGGGCCGTGTATTGCAATTGGAATTGCGCTGCAATATTGCGCGCGTCGCAGTTTTCCACAATGGGGTATTTTGTCAATCTGGGTCTCTTTCTTCTTTTTCTTTGGTCCCGAGATAGGACTAGGGCAATGAAGTTGAATAAAAAAAAAAAAAAATAAGCAAGCTTAAAGGGGCACCTACGGCGCCGGCCCCGGCCCAGGTCCACATGAAGGTTCCCAAGGCCGCCCCATGCCGCCTCCGAGCAGATGCCGGCGGCGGACAGCAGATGGGGGCGGCCTGGACATGAATGCGCAGTCACCGCGCCAACACCATAAGAATGAACTGCCAATGAAGCAGCTGGCCGCCGCAGCGGCGCAGCTGCTGGCCGCAGTGCTGGCGGCTGCTGGTGCTGGTGCTGCGGCAGCACCGGCTGCACTGCAGCCTGCAGGTGCCACTGCAGCAGTACTGAGCAGTAGCGATTGAGCAAGCCTGGGCGGGGTGGCTGAAGCCTGAGGGCCTGAGGCTGTTGTACTGCTCCAGCCGGGTGCAGCCCGCTCTCTTTAGACAACGCTTGGTAGCGCTGCTGGCAGCCTGGCACTGGCGCGGCGTCTGGCGCGGCAGTGGCGCCGTTGACAGCGGCAGGGCGGTACACTTATGCCACAATCATGACGGTATGCAAACAAGTTCAAACGGTACCTTCGCATTCTACACAGAAGTAACAGCCTGTCCTCTCTTACACCCCCCGCCGCACGCCCGCACTGGCCCCGCCCTGCCGCCGCCCTTCGTCAAGCACTAGGGCCTTCTGCAAACACGCCCAACTACGGCATCACAACAAGGAGATCGCCTCGGCAATGGCGGTCGTGATGGCGGGATCGTCCGGATGCTGGCCGGCAACAGCTGTCAGCGCCGCCTCCACGCCGTCAGTGCGCAAGCCGTCGCGTGCGCCCGGCGCGCGCGCCATGTTGGCCAGCGCGCGGCAAGCTGCCAGGGCGACCATGGGATCAGCGCCATGCGCCGTCAACACCGACACCATCGCAGCGCCACCGCCGGCGCGCTGCAGCGTCTCGCCGCTGTCGGCGACACCGGAAAGAATGGCAATAGCGGCGCAGCCGTTGCGCATTACATCACTGGAGTCACCAAAGCGGCGCATACAGGCCACCACCGCGGCGCCTGCACCGTCGCTCAACAACGTGGCAGCGTGCGTGGTGTTGCATGCCAGCTTAGCAATCGCGTGGCCTACTGCGATGCCCACCTTCAGGCTGTCCGGGTGGTCGGCTGCGGCGCGCACTACCAACTCGCCGGCACCCGCGCCCATCAGCGAGGTGCAGATGTCAGGTGTGACGGCGCACACGTGCAACGTGGCGACAGCAGCATGCACAATTTCATGCACGTGTCGGTGATCCCGCAGTGCTGTAAGCACCACGCCGCCGGCGCCCTCCGCCATCAGCATTGCTGGCGCCGTATCAGCAATACCCAGGTTGTGCAGCGCCGCGCAGCCACACAATACCACACCCATATTGTTACCATGCACCTGCATGACTGCCACGATAGCGGCGCTCGCATGTGCAGTGAGAAGCGGCATCTTGTTGGCCTGCACGGTCGCAAGCTCCTGCAGCGCCGCACAGCCTGCATGCGCCACCTCCGCGTCCCTGTTGTGTGCCCGCAGTGCAGCAAGCACAACGTCCCCAGCGCCCGCGGTCATTAGTGGCACGCGGCATTCATCGTACGCCAGGTCCCGAATCACGGCGCAGGCGGGATATGCCACCGCGGCAGATGTGGGGTGCTTCCGGAGCGCCTTGATGGCAGCGGTACCCGCCCCCTCGTGGAATATGGCCACCCGCACTGACAACGGCGACGCATTGTTGTGCAACGCGCCCAGCGCGGCGGCCACCACCTCGCTGTCGCCCTCATGCGCAGCGATCGCTGCCACAAGCGCCCTGGCCGCACCCGCTGCCACCAGAGTCACTGGGGCACCAGCCACAGCAGCGAGGAACTGCAGCGCAGTCGCGCCTGTCCGCGCCATCAGCGGCTCCCGCGCGTGTTGCTGCAGCGCTGCTACCACGACCGGACCCGCCCCTTCCTCTATCAGCGTCGTGGCAGCCGTACGGTTGGTGGCCAGGCAGTGCACCGCTGCGCAGCCCATCGTCGCCACACCCGAACTGCCGGTGTGCGCGCGCAGCGCTGCCACGACGGCGGCACCCACGCTCGCGCGCACCATCGGCACACGACACGCGTCGGTGCTAGCCAGGTTGAACACCACGCCACATGCGGCAACGACTACCTTCTCGCTGCTGACGTGCTGCCGCATGGCAGCCAGCAATACGGGCACGACGCCATCACGAAGGAGCGACACGTGAACCTCAGAGCTGGCAGCCACGCCCCACAGCGCACGCAGGCCTGCCTCGCACACGCCCGGCGATGCGGCGTGCGCCTGCATGGCTCGTAGCACCACGGGTACCACACCGTCAATATACAGCAGGGCCTTGTTGGCCTCCTTTGACGCCAGCTGTGCCAGCGCAAGGCAACCCGCGCGTGCCACATCCTCTCTGTCGGCGTGCGCGCCCAGCGCTGCTACAACGGCGGCACCTGCGCCCTCGCGGTACAGCCTCTCGCCCGCCACAGTGGCCAGCGACGCCAGCAAATTGCAGCCGCCAAATGCCACAGCGGAGCTTGCACTATGCACCGTCAGCGCGGCAATGGCAGCGTCCCCCGCCCCAGACGCTGCCAGAAGCTCCGCGGTATACATGTCTGTCGCCAGCAGGTCCAAGAAGTGGCAGCAGGCACCCACCAGCTCTGGCTGGTACCCGAACGCCTCTGCCGCCAACAGCACCACACCCACCACGTCGTGTGACACCAGTGCATCGCGCACCTCTGCCACATCAATCGCATGCGCCATCTCCAAGAACGCCTGCAGCAAGCCGTTGCGGTCGTGCGCTGCCGCCGCGTCACGCACCTTACCTACCAGCCCTTCGGCGTCGAACGCACTACCGGTACCGCTACCGGCAGCCTGCGCCCCGGCCGCCCCCGCACGCGCAGCGCCTCCAAATGCCAATGCCGACGCGTCAAACACGAAGCCCGCCAGCGGGTCGGGTGGCGGTGCTGCAGGCACTGGTGCAGGCGCTGGCTCTGGCACAGGCGCGGCGGTTGTTGGAACCGGAGCAAGGGCCGGCTCTGCAGGCGCAGGTGCTGCCGCTGCGGCGGCGGCGGCCGCTGGCTGCAGCGCAGGCGCCAACTGCGGCGCAACCGCCGGTGGGCGGGCCAGGAACACGCGCTCCACATCCCTCATAGCCGGGCGGTCAGCGGCCGCAGCTGCCCAGCATGCCGCAACGACGTCCACAACGGTGACCGGCATGCCCGCGGCAACCAACGCCGCCACAGGGGGCCGGCCGCCGCTAACAACATGCTCGCGAAGAAGCTCGATCGCGGTTGGTGACGAGCCCCACTCCGCGTGATGCTCGTCCAGGTACGGTGTGCGACCCGTCAACACCTGCCACGACATCACGCCAAAGCTGTACACGTCCGAAACAGCTTTCACACTGCCAGCGCCCGAAAGCAACATGGGGTCCATGTACAGCAACGTGCCGCGCAAGCCGCAAAAGGCAGTGCGCGTGTTCGATTCAGCGCGACGCAGCAACGATGACCCGAAGTCCGCCACACGCGCCACCGCCGTGCCCTCCTCCCGCGTCGTTAGCATCACGTTGGCGGGCTTCAGGTCGCCGTGGATGATGTTGCCGCCATGCAGGAAGCGTAGCGCCGACGACACCTCCGCCAGCCACCGCAGCCGGCTGGCTACCGTCGCACCCGCCAGCGGTGCGCCGGCCTCCAGCACCAGCGACTGCATGCTGCCCGCCGCACGCTCCAGCACGATGTAGTACAACAGCGTCCCTGTGGCTTCGTCCACCTCAATAGCGGCGCCGTGCACGGTCAGCACGCCCGGCACGCGCGTCCCGTACTGCAGCTTCACCTCCATCACCCACGCCGCCACCTGCTCCCACGTAAGTATGGAGTCCACGTGCTTGATGGCCACCTCCTCGCCCAGGTACGTGCCCGCAAACACCACACCGTTGGTGCCGCGCCCCAGCATCACCTGCTGGCCACGCTTGTTGACCTGGAACGTTAGCGACTCGGGGTCCAGCAGCCAGGGCCCGCGAACATCCTCCTCCCGCACGCCGTCTGGCAGGGGCGGCAGCGGGATACGAACGTCGGCATCATCCAGCCCCAGCGCGATGCCGCCACCGTCGTCGCCATGATGATGGGCGCCTACACCGCCGACGCCATGCCCGCTCACACTCGTACCGGTACTGCCGCCGCTGCCACCTGCCGCTGATGCCGCGGAAGTCTCCGCGCCTGCGGCAGGTGCGCCTCGCGACTCGGTGGCCCCCATGGCGCCGGCTCAATCGGTGCAGGCGGGCGGGGAGGGAGGGTAACAGAGATTTGTGAGATTACTGCGACGGAGCGATAGGGGTACCGGTAAGGCGCATGAAGGTAGGGCGATGGCGCGATGACGGCGGTGGGAGGCTGGGACGTGAGAGCGGGAGCTACCAGAGGGAAGCAACAACAGTGGTAGGAGCAATGAAGCGAGGCGGCCACCGCTATGGACGGAGTTGGCCATGTGAGGGCGCAGTGAGTGTGAGTACCGGTAGTGACTCTACGGAGGTGAAGTGGAGTACCGGTAGCTGTGAGTGGGTGCCGGTTTAGACATTAATATAAAATGGATACAACGGTGCGCACGAGGTAGAACGCAACACCCGGCACTATATTTTGTCACAACGAGGTTATAGTTGCAATTTTCCAGTATAGCTACTGCCGCGTTGCTAATTTTCCGCTTGTTGCAAATTCCCTATTCATACATTTACCAGTCGTTGTACTGGGCAGCCTACCGGTACCAGTAGCTGCTACCACGGTGGCAGCTACGCACACGAGAAAATTTGCTGCCGGCGCGCAAATGTGCAGGAAACAAGACAGATCGCGTGAATTTATTGTAATACTTGCGGGGCCGCATTTCTTTTGTTGCTGCCGCCCCTACGGTAACCGCAAGTTTGTAGGATGCGCATCATCGTGCGGTTATGGTCGTCGGCGGCGGGCGGGTAGGTTGAGTTCGAGGTGGAGCCGTCCACCACCGTCGAGGAAGTGAAGGGCAAGATCCAGGACAAGGAGGGCATCCCGCCGGACCAGCAGCGCCTGATCTTCGCTGGCAAGCAGCTGGAGGATGGCCTCATGCTGGCCGACTACAACATCGGCCCGTTCGCCACGTTGACTTCGGTAAGAAAAGCATTTCCTGACGCCGCCGCACATGGCGGTGGTGGCGGCGGCGCAGACGACGCAAAGACTGCAGCGAAGGAGGAACCAGCGAGCGCCGCGAAGGGCGACGGCGCGGAGTAGTGGCAGGCCTAGCCCGCTGCACAAGGACCGTCCCGGCACACTGGTCCGGCCCCCGGGAGGCTGGACTGGGCCACTGCCGTTGTGCGCGGCGCAGCGGCGCCAAACCTATACATTTCAAAAAGGGTTGCGACGGCTTCGCCTGCTGCGCGGCAGCGCGCAGCCGCGGTCACGCGGCTTCTACTCGTACGCCGCGGGCGGCGGCACTTCCAGCAAGAACACCTCGTCTGTGTCGGTGCAGGCGCAGGCAAGGCGGCCGTCCAGCAGCTGCACCAGCCCCCGTGTGCTGTTCGGCATGTGCGCAAGCACCGTCGTGGGCACAGTGCTCGCGGCATGACGGCTGGCAGCCATAACAGCTGCTGCGGCCGGGCGCGTGTCCCACAGCTGGATGACGCCTCCGGATTGCGTCGCACTGACCAGGCGGCCGTCAGGCAGCGCGACCAGTGCTGTTACAAAGCTACTGTGCCTAATCAGTGTGGCCACGCAGGTGCGGGAATCCACATCCCACAGAAGCACACTGCCTCCAGCCGACCCGCCCGCCAACCGGCCGTCCGCTAGCACCGCCAGCGACCGTACCGGCATCGCAGCAGTGTACCCGTTCATCAATGACACACACATCTTCCTACGGACATTCCACACGCGCACCGTGCCGTCATCCGACCCACTGGCCAGTGTACCATTGGGCAGCACCGCCAGCGCTGCCACTCTGCCGCTGGGCCTCAACTCCGCCGCCATGACACTCGTGTCAAAGTCCACAACACGTACCCTGCCGTCGTCACACCCCACGGCAAGGCGGCTGTCTGCCAGCACTGCGAGTGCCAATACACCGCTGTGAACGGAGATTGTTTCAACCTTGGAAATGGATGTGCCGGCCACGTCCCACACCTCAACGTAGTTCCCCGCACCGACAGCCAGGCCATCGAAAACCGCCGCCAGCGCAGACACCCTGTCGCTCACCCGCAGCACCGCCGTCGCGCGGCCGCCAGCAACCGCGTCCCACACCCGCACCTCCCCGCTGCCATCACCGCTCGCCAGCCGGCCATCTGCCAGCACCGTCAATGCATTCACCCAGTTTCCATGACCGGACAGCTCGCCGGCGGCAGGCACGGCACACCCACGCGCGCGACACGCAGCGACCACAGCGGGTGCCAGCGCGGTGCCCATGCTGTCCAGCACCCGCAGCGCAAGCAAGTGGTCCAACGTGGCGCGGGCCGTCACGCCGCTGCACCGCACCATACGCAGCTCCTCCAGCCCGCCGGCAGGCTGGCCACCAGCGTGTCGCCAACCTTGGTGCGACTCACAGTCAACGTCCGCAGCGCCGGCAGGGGTGGCAGCACCGCAGTGGGCGTGAGCTTATCGCACGCCCTCACGTCAAGGTACACCAGCGACGGCGGCAGGGACATCAGTGCCGTGTCGCCAAGGCTGGATTCAGCAGCACGTAGCGTCTGCAGCGCGCGTAGGTGCGCGAATGACGCTGCCGCCATGAGGTTGAAAATATCACTGACATCCAGCTCCACAAGGCCCGGCGGCAGGGACGCCAACATGCCATCACCCAGGTTGGCTGACTGGATGCGCAGTACCCGCAGGCGGCTCAGGTGCGCCAGCGACACGCCAACCGAGAGCCTGCCTACGTATGCCTGCAGCGACACCGGTAGGCTCACCGCCGCAACGCTCGTGCCGCTGCAGTCCAGCGACTCCAGCGCACTCAGGTGCGCAAAGCTGGCACGCGCAGTCAGGCTGCCGCACCCGCGTACGTTCAGGGTGCGCAGCGAGGTTGGCAGGCGGCGGAGTAGCTCGTCCGTGACATTGCCGCAGTCTTGCAGGTTGAGGCGTGTGACGCCCGCCAGCGCGGCCATTACCGCGTCGCTGAAGCGGAGACCCTCTGCCAGCCTGGCGCCCACCGCGCCCGGCAGCGCCGCCCGCCACCGCACAGCATCAACCACGGGGGTGGCTGTGTCGGCCCACGGCACGCCCGCCACCGCGCCCGCTACCGCGACGTGCAGCTGCCGCAGGCCGTACGTGTCTACGGCAACAAGGCAGGATAGTACACACGCGCTCGTCACCGGGTTGCCGGCCAGCACGCGCACCAGCAGCGGCACGTCGTCTGCCGCGGCCATTCTGAGTGTCCGCTTCACCTGCAGGCTGAGGCGGCGTCTGCAGCGCTACCCGTGGCACCGGCGGAGTGTTCCAGTCCAAGTGGCGCTCAACCAATTGAATGGTGCATACCGATTGAATTCTGATTTTGATTCTGATTCTGATACGCCCCTCGCAGCCTCGCTTGCCCTTCCGATTGTTGGATGTTAACTTGACGGACAGCAGACAGCGGCATGCCGCGCAGCAGCTGATACACCAGCACTACAGTCGAAAATGTTTTGCACGCATGCGAGTGCTCCGCGCTTGGCCAGTAACAGTGTCGCGTGTGCGTTGGCACCTCGGCGCAGAATCCGACGGCGCCACCAGCATGAAAATATGCAAGCAGAAATCAGGGCGGCAGCCGGCCACCGGCGTGTAAACTTCGTTGAAGTTGTATGTTTGAAGCCGCGGCCAAGGCCAGGCCAGGTTAACCGGAAGACTGGGAGGCGGTCGAGCCGGTATGGCCCGGTCGCCAGCAATTGAATTGTCACACCAGTGTCACGGCGCTACTACTATGATAAAAGCGCCGCCAGCGCGGCGGCATCCACGCTGGTGACAGACGACGTGACACTGTCAGCGCCGCCCGTGCCCGCATCGACGCCAGCCTCCGCCAACTCGACGACAGTGCAGGTGGCAGCGAGGGAGGCGTCCCAGTCTAACGCCACGGTTGGGGGGCCGGCGGGCGGCGACAGCGGCAGGAGGCGAGACGCCAGCGGCGCGGGGAAACCAGCGGCGGGGGCACGGCGGCGAAGCGCTGCTTGCACCAGCGGCGTGGCGGTGTCCGGAATGATGGCGCGCCGATCCGAGTGCGGCACGGCGCTGCAGCGCAGTAGGCGCAACATCATCGTGACCACCAGCTGCGGCAGCAGCCAGGACGACGCGGAGGGCGGCATCAGGGACGCCAAGGCGGTGCGCAACGCTGGCAACACCCCAGGGGACGGCGGCGACGTGGGGACAAGCAGGACTGCGGCGGCGGGCAGGTCAGCCGCCACCTGCGTGAGCAGGCCTGTGAGTGGGCCAGCCAGCAGCTCACGCGGCGCGCCGCGTGCCAACGCCGTGCATAGCGCCGCCAGAGCGGCGGCACGCAGCTCCGCTACGCCGGCGACATGCTGCAACGTGAGGACAGAGGCAGCTGCAGCCGCCAGCAGGAACGGCGGCGGCAGGCACGTCGGCGGCAGGCGCAGCAGGTGGGTGACGGCGGCTGCCAGCGCGTCGCGCGTGGCGGCATCCGCGTGCCGCGCGCACGCGCTGCCGACCACCACCACGGCACCCACCGTGGCGCCGTACCGCGACGCCACCTCTTCGCCACCGGGCGCGGCCAGCCCCTCCCACACGGCGGCGGCGGCACCAGCATACCGGTTCACCACTGGCAGCGGCAGTAGGCGCGCCACAGTAGCGCCGGCACCACTGGCATCCAGTGCCTCCACCAGTGCCGCCGTCAGGCGTAGCACACGAGCAGGCGGCAGGGGCAGGGCATGCCCCGCGCCCGCACCCGCGCTCGCGCCCGTGCTCGCGCCCGTGCCCGCGGGCCGGCGCGGCACCCACAGCCACTGCGCCGCAAAGGCATCCACGACGGCGGGCGGCGCGGTGGGTAGCAGGGCGGCAAGGACGGCGGCTGCGGCGCGGATAGGGCTGGCGGCGGGCGAGGTGGGACACAGTGCCACCTGTGCACACAGCTGGCAGGAGGCGGCAAGGAAGGTCGCGTGCTGCTGCCCGCTCGCGGCTGCCGCCGACCCAACCACTGCCCACGCCGCGCATGCAATGCGGTGCACCACCGGCGGCGTGGCGGGTGCAAACGCTGCATGTGCCAGGCCCGCGAGCACGACACGCAAGCTGGCGGAGCCGCCAGCCGCCAGCGCGCTGACGCACACCGCGGCAAGCGCGGCAGCCACGCGGGCGCCGGGTGCCGCACCTAACGGCGACTGTACCGGCGGCGGCGGCGGCGGCGGCGGTGCACCCGCACCAGGCCCACTACGTGCCGCAACCGCCGCGGCCGCCAACGCGCTGGCGGCCAGCCAGCGGGCTGTCAGGGGTGGCCACGCTGCTGCCAGCAGCACCGGCAGTTGTGGTAGGAGGCACCGGGCGGCTGCCAGTGCCTGGGCTGACGCGGCGGCGGCGGCGGCAATCTCCAGCAGCCGGACGGCAACAAGCAGGCAGCCGGTCGGCGCCGTCCGCCGCAAGTGAGCGGCTGGCGGTGCGGCACTCAGAAGCACTGCCGCAGCGCCTTCCACGCCCTCAGCACACAGCGCTGCCAGCACACCGTCGACTGCCGGCGCCAGGTGCCGTTGCAATGCGTCTGCCAGCGGCGGCAGCGACACCCCGCCGCCGGGTCCAATGCTGCACGCGCCGAAGCACGTAGGTGTCGTGCCCGCCAACGCCGCAACCCGCGCCACTACCGCCACAACGTCGGCACACGCAGCGTGCGGGTGCGGCGTCGCCAGCACCGCACTCGCCACCCGCACCAGCTTCCCCAGCTGCTGCAGCTGGTACCGCGCCGTGCGTACCAGCGTGTCAACTGCCTTGCCATCCACCCTCGCCGCCGCCGCCGCTCCCACCGCCGCCGCAGCGTCGACCGCTGGCGCGTCATCGTCCACAGCGGCGTCCAAGCTCCAAGGCGGGCCGCGCGGCAGGGCGCCACCCAACACGGCGCGCAGGCGGGCAGTGAGGCGCGACACGGCGGTCGCCAGCGGCGCCGTGCACGCGGGGCAGGCGCGCGCGACTTCGCCCAGCTCGCCGCCAATGCGCACCGCACACTTCCAGCATTCGTTCATGGCGGGGAAGTACCATGGCGTGGCTGCCTCCACCGTCAACACGGCGTCCAGCAGGGCGGCGCACTGCCCCGCACGCTGCCGCCGGTTGGCATCGCTGCAGGTGCAGCCAGGCAGCAGCGGCGGCGGCAGTGCCGGCAGCGTCGGTGGTGTCACAGCCGGCGGCGGCAATGTCGGCGGCGGCGCCAGCGAGCGGTCAATGCCAGCAGCCAGCGCGGAAAGCACCGCCTTGCGGGCGGCTACAACGTGGGGAAGCGAAGGCGGCGGTTGCAGTAGGAGGGCAAGTGGTGTGGGCGCACCCGCATCGCCATACGCGTCCGCGGCATCTGCAGGCGGCAGCACCACGTCGGCAGGCGGCGCGCCAGGCAAGATGCACGCAGCCACGCGTGCCAGCGCCGGCGCGGTGGCGGCAGTGAGGGGTCCGGCGTCAAATGCGGCGCACGCGGCGCCCACCGTTGCGGTGTACACGGCAGGCGGCAGCGGGAGGCGGGGCAGCAGTGAGGTGCACGCCACCGCCACCTCACAGGCGCGCTCCAGCAGCGCCGCCTCCCACCGCCGCAGTGCGGCATCACCGCCCCGATCTGCAGCGCTGGTACCACTGGCACTGGTACTGGTATCGCTGCCATCACGACGGCAGTGCCGCACCACGGCACCCACCGCCGCCACCGCATCTGCCAGCCCCTCCACCTCCCCATTACCGGTAGTACCGCTGGCATGGAGGAGGCGCGCCACTGCAAGGGCCACGCCATCCACGCCGGCATCCAGCCGTGCCAGCAGGCCGCCGCCACCGCCCTCTGTCGTTGCCAGGCTGTGCTGGAGGGCGCGCGTGGCGGCCGCCAGAGGAGACGCCGCCATGCCTGCCATCGCGAGCGCTGCCACTACAGCTGCTAGCCGCAGTACTGCAGCCGCAGTGCAGCTCCCTGCAGCGCAGCGCTCCTCAGTACAGCCACAGTACAGCGGCTACAGCCACAATCTACAGCACAGCCACAATCCACAGTACAGCAGTACAGCAACAGTGCAGCCACCACACCAGAAGTACAATGTCAGCGCCACAGTACAGCCACAGTACCAGTACTCCACAGTCAACCAGCAGCCACAGCCAGCCTGCCACACCCCACAGTACCCTACCCACAGAACCCCCCAGTGCAGTCACACCCCAATGCACCCCACACCACCCCACAGTACCCCACAGTAGTGCCAGACTGCCAGTGCCACAGTACCCGCACAGTACCCGCACAGTACCCGCACAGTACCCACACAGTACAGCCCCAGTGCAGCCACAGCACACCACCGTGCAGTCACACCCACAGCACCCCACCCACACCCCACAATACCCTTCCCGCACCCTACCCCCTAGGGCCCTACCCGCAGTGCAGTGGATACGACGGGGCAGGGCTGGCGCACGCCGGGATTAACCATAAATCACAGGTGTGCGGAATCACGAAAAACAAAAGAGGCGGGTACACAAGAACAAAAGTTACGTGGGAGTTGGTGTAGTTGAAAAGGTGGGGGGGGGGCCCCCGGCCTTTGTTGTTTGGGGGGGGGGGGGGGGGGGGGGGGGGGGGAGTAGGGGAGAGGAGAGAGAGAGAGCAGGAGCTGTCAGACATGTCTGACAGTGCTGCCGCTCAGACATGTCTGACGGTGTGGCAGCGCAAGGGCTGTCAGACATGTTTGACGGTACTGCAGCGCAAGGTGCTCATACATGTCTGCTTTGTTAGACACCCAAGTCTGCAGCTCCCGGAGGTCATCCCTTCCAGAATATAGCTTGGGGCTATGCAAGAAGGGATACACTCCCTGGGCCCCGGCCCCTAGTAGACAAACGGTGCCCACTGACATGTCTGAACGGCCCAGGCACAACGCCCTTCCACGGTGACGTTCCGCCACACGTCAGTGTAATACGACCACATGCCACGAAAACTTGAAACTGTGTGTATGTTGTTGTGCTAATACGCGGCGCTGGCGCGCCCCCCGGGCCCAGGCCCAGGGGCAGGCCCTACCAAACGCTGGGCCACACCCCAAACCGGGTTTCTATTGCCGCGCGTACGCCGCGGCGCCCCAGCCGCCAGCCCCGTACGTTGCAGGCGGTGCCGCGGGCGGCAGCGGCGGCAGGGGCGGGAGCGGTGGCAGCGGGGGCGCGGGTGGCAGGGGTGGCAGCGGCGCGCCAGGCGGCGGCGGCATGTAAGGCGGCAGGTAGCCGCCAGGTGCCTGCGGCGGCAGATGCGGCGGCATCGCCCAACCGCCACCCGGCATGCCGCCGTAGTACGGCGCTGGCGGCGGTGGCGCGGCTGGGGGTGCCGCCCACGATGGCATACCAGCAGCGGCAGCGGCTGCGGCTGCGTGCGGCACGCCGTAATAGGCGTACGGGTTAGGTGGCGCCGGCGGCGGCGGCACGCCAGCAGCATACGACGGCGGCAGGGGCGGCAGGGGCGCTGCTGCTGCTGCCGCCGCTGGCGGAGCGACGGCGGCACTGAACCGGCTGGGTGCCACGCGGCCGGCGGCGGCAGGCGCGGCAGGCGCCAGCGCGCCATGGCCAGCGGCGGCGTGGCTGGCGGCGCCACTCGCGCCAGCGGCGGTGGGCTGCGGCGCGTCGGGGCGCGTGCGGCAGCGCGCCTTGAAGTCGTCGATGAGGCGCTTCCAGGAGGCGGACACGACGCCGCGCCACTTGAAGCCGGCCGGCGTCACTGACACCGGCTCGTGGTGCACGCTGGTCTTCAGGATGTACGCCAGGTCGTAGGAGCCCAGGTTGGCGGTGGAGGGCGCCAGCAGGTAGGGCACGCGGGTGGGCTGGTCTGCCAGCATGGCGCGGATCTCGGCGTCCACGATGACGCGCGGCGCCTCGCGGAAGAAGGGCGCGCGGCGGAGGGAGGCGTGCAGCGCCGCCATGGGCTCAATGTGGCGCGCCAGCACCTCATCCAGGTCGGAGTACACGTAGCGCTCGTTGATGGTGAGCGTGCGGCCCAGCGCCGTGGGCGCCAGCTTCTCCTTGTCGCCCTCCACCACGTCCAGGTGCACCGTCACGTTGGGCGCCGCAATCTTCCACGTCAGCGTCAGGTGGTCCACGCCCAGGCTGGAGGGCCGGAACAGGGCGGCATACACCGGCCGGCCCTCCAGCTCCGCCTCCGCCTCCTCGCGCGTCATGTTCTTGAATGCGGGGTGCGCAATGGCGCGCGCCGTCAGGCCTGCCGCGCGCCCCAACCCCGCACGGCTCACCGACCCGGTGCCGCCGCCGGCGTCCAGTGCCACGCGCGCCGCCTCCTCCGCCGCCCGGCTCGCTGCCGCCACCACCGCCGCCAGCGCCGCGCGCACATCGCACGCAGCGTCAACGACGGGCGGCGGCAGGAGGGCGGCGGCGGCAGCGGCGTCGGGCGGCAGGGGGGCCAGGGTGGCAGAGAGGCGCATGCGGCTCACCTCCGTCACCAGCGCCTGCAGCGTCTGGCCCACCGCAAAGCGGTCCGCCAGCCGCACGTCGCGCTCGCCGGGCGCCGCCAGGCTCTCGGGGATGACGCCCTTCAGGCCGCTCGCCAGGCGCACCTCCACGCGCCGCTCGCCCACGTACGCCACACGCACCTGCGCCACCAGGCCCACGCGCAACGACATGGCGGTCTCGTGGGTGGCCCACCGGAACAGCGCCGCCGCCGACGGCCGCTCGTACGGCCGGCGGCCATCGCGGAACGGCGCCCGCAGCTCACCCTTGATACCCTCCAGCACGCTGGCCAGCCGGCCGCGGCCGGCGCCTACCAGCTGCGCCGCAAAGGCCTCCAGCTGCAGCGCCTCCAGGTCGTCCTTCGGCTCTGCTGTCGCCTTGCTGCCTGCCCAATCGTTGCCCACCACCGCCGCCAGCGCCGCCTGCCCCGCCTCGCTCACCTCGCTCACCACGGCGGCGTAGGAGGCCATGTCTGCCACGTTCACCGCCTCTCGCCCGCTTGCCGCCCCGTCGCAGTTGACACACATGGTGACCGCCAAGTCGTAGTGCGCCGGGTGCACGCGCAGCGCATCCAGCGGGTCCCACCCGCCGCTGCCGCCGTCGCCACGCCGCCCGCCTGCCCGCCCGCGCCCGCCGGCACGCGCACCGCCGCCCTCCTCGCCCGCGGCAGCCACCGCCGCCTCCACTGCGGTAGACGCCAGGCCGGCGGTCGGCGCCGCCACACGCAGGAAGGCGGCAGCATTGCGGTACAGGGCGGGTGACAGGGCGCGTGGCTGGTCCAGCTCCGCGCGTGACCGCACGGCGCCCGCGCCCACTACCGCCGCCAGCAGCGCCGCCGCCTTGCGCGGGCCCAAGCCCGCCACAAACTGCAGCGTGTGCGCCAGGTGCGGCGCCTTGGCCACCAGGTTCACGTCCACGCCCGCCGCATTCACCGCCTCCACCATGACGCGCTCCGCGGCGGCATACCGCATGCCCAGCGGCACGGCGGTCTGCAGCGGGTGCAGCGCCAGCGCGGTGAGGTCGGCGGCGGTGGACGCTACGGTAGCGTCGTCGCCCGCATTGCCGCCGCTACCGCCGCCGCTGCCACCACCGATGGGCGCGCGTGTCGCCCACAGGTACGCGTACTCCGCGGTGGCGTCCTGCATGCTGCGCGCCAGCGACACGGCGGCGCGCTGCGCGGGCGTGTAGTCCGGGAACTCCGACTTGCCGCGCGCCGACATGCCAAACACGCGCGCCACGTCGTCGTCCGCCAGCATGATGGGGAAGGTGGAGGCGGAGCCGGCGTCGTCGTACTCCATCCGCACCGGCGCGCCTGGCCGCCCCGCAGCCGCCACCTCCGCCGGCGCGCGCGGGCGCAGGTACTTCCACCGGCCCACCGCCCACCGCTCCACAAACGGCTCCAGCGCCGGCTCCAGCGCCGCCTCCCGCCACGCCTCCGCCACACGCCGGTCGGCGTGGTTGGGTGCGTCGTCGCCGTGCGCCACCAGCAGCTCGCGCCGCCGCTTGTGGTTCTCGCGCGCGCGACGTACCAGCTCCACTGCGCCCACCGCGCCCGCCGCCACCTCGTCGCGCCACACGCGTGACCGCATGCCGCCACTGGCCGCCACGGCAGCCATATCGGGCGCGGTGGAGAAGCACAGCGCCGCCAGCGCGGCGGCGCGCGCAGCGCGGTCACCCACCAGCCGCACCGCCTCTACCACCGCGCCGCGCTCGTCCACCACCGCCGCCACGTCGGCGCCACCGTCGGCGGGCGAAGTGGCGGGCGTGAGGGCAAGGACGCGGCAGCGGGCGCGCTGCCACGGGTACCGCGCCAGCGGCGCGGTGTCCGCACCCGGCCCCGCCGCGCCCTTCCGCTTGCGCAGCGGCTGCGGCGGCGGCATGGGCGGCGCAACGAGGACGCGGCGACGCAGCGCGCCGGCGTACTCCGCCGCCAGCGCCTCCTGCGCCACGCGCGCCAGCTGCGCGCGCACCTCGCCCGCAAAGCGTGGCAGCAGGTGCTCCGTCACCGCCGCCACCACGGCGGCGCGGCGCAGGTTGTCTATGGGTCCCAGCGTGGCCGCCATGGCGGCGGTGTCAGTGAGGCGGCCGGGCTTTACCAGCAGCGCCGCGGTACCCGTCGGCGACAGCGCGCCGCTGGCCAGCGACGCCGCCATGGATTCCACCGTGCGGTCGTCCACACTCACGGTGGCGGTGAGGTAGCCCTCGCCCTCCGCCGCCGCAATGACGGCCCACTGCGCCGGCCCGCCCACGCGCGCCTCCAGTCGCGCGGCGGCACCGGTGGGGCCCGGCACCAGCCGCTCCCGGCCCACGTGCACGCCCCACCCCGCCGTCCACCCCAGCGTGTCCGCCGCCGGCACGGCCGCCGTCTCAAACCGCAGCGACGGCTGCTCGTCATCCACCAGGTTGGCGAGCGGGTCGGCGGCAGCGCCACCGCCGCCGCCCACCGCGCCCGCCGGCAGCGTGTACGACTCGCCTGCCTTTGCCGGCGTCACGACACAGAAGTCGATCAGGCGCTTGCGCAGGAGGTGGACGCCAAAGTAGGGGTGCGTGGGGTCCAGCTCCGCGGTGCCCTTGTCGGTGGGCGTCGTACTTACCACGGCGCGCTCAAAGTACTCGCGGCGCAGCGCCGCCAGCAGGGTGGGCTCGCGCGCCAGCGAGATGGCGGCGACGTGCACGGCGGCGCGCAGTACCGCGTCCTCCGTCGCAAAGTCGGCGTCGATGCACGCAAACGCCTTGGCAGACAGCGTGTCAGTCGTGTCAGGCTGGCCATCCAGGTCGGGCGGCGGGTGCACCATGGTGCTCGCACGCACGTTCTCCGCCAGCTGCTCCGGCGTCACAAACACGGCGGCCACAAAGTTGGCCACGTCGGCGCCCACCGCAATGCGGAACAGGTCGTGCCGCGACGCCACGCCCGACGCGGCGCGCGTGGGCGCCGCGCCCGCACTCGCCGCGCTGCCGGTGCCAAACAGCTCCTCCATATCCACCTCAACGCCGCTGGTGGCGGCGGCGGCGGCGGCAGTGGCACCACTACGGCGGTAGAAGATGGCGGTGTCGGGGTCCACGTGCGCCGCCACCGCGCTGGCCACGATGACGCCCTTGGCGTACTCTGCCACGTCGTCCACCGAGCGCCGCGCCTCCGCCTGCAGCAGGTGGCCCTGGATGCGGTCTGCGGCGGCAGGCTTTAGGGCGCCAGCCGCCACCGCGCGGTCCACCACGCCCGCCACCGCCACCTTGCGGTCCACCAGGCGCGTCCACGCGGCATCCAGGTCCAGGATGGACCACAGGTGCGCAAGACGCATGGTAGGCAGTAGGTTGTCGCGGCAGAACGCCCACAGATACGGCACGTCGTAGTGCTCGTCGTACAGCGCCGCCAGAACGTACGCCACGCAGGTTGCCACCTGCTCATCTGACGGCTCTGGCGTGCCGATCGGCGGTGCACCTGGCAGGTCTGCTGGCACGTCGCGCAGTGATGCCACGTGCGGCGGCATGTCGCAGCCGGGCGTGTAGGCGTACACGGGCGTCCACAGCAGGCGCTCCGCAATCCACGCCGCCTCCGCGTCGCGCGTCACGCCGTCGCTGCGGCCCAGCGCACCCAGCACGGTGCCCGCCGGCGCCGCCGCCGCTGCTGCCAGCCGGCCGCGCCGCTCGCGCGGCACCTTCAATGCTACTTGCAGCCGCTCCGGCTCGTCGCGCGCTCGGATTGCGTCGTCGACGGGGCGCATGAGCGCGGCAGCCACGGCAGCGGGCTCATACGCCGCCGCCACACCCGCACCGGCACCGCCGGCGGCACCACGCCGCCCACCGCGACCGGCGGCGCGGCCCCCACGCTGTTTCTCGCCCTCATCGCCGCTGCCCTCCTCTCCCTCATCCTCGCCGCCGCCGCCGCTGCCGCCGCGTCCGCCGGCCGCGGAGGTGACAGCCCCGGCCTCCTCGTCATCGGAGTACAGCGCCGCCAGCAGGTCGGCGCCGTCGCCATCGCCGTCACCCTCACCTATCGCGCCAGACCGCCCCGCAGCCAACGACGCCAGCGACACCATGTGCGCCGCGTTGCCGAAAATGGACGCAAACTCACTGCGCTGCTCCGCGTCACCCGCGCTGTCGCCCGCGCGCACACGTTTGCGGCCGCCGTCGCGGTCGCGATCACCACGCCCGCCACCACCGCCGCCGCCGGCGCCATCGCCGCCCCGGCCGCCGGCGCCGCCGTCGTCATCATCATCAATGAAGTCGGACATGGTGTCTGAGTGGTACGAGTCATTGTCGTCCTCACGCCGCCGCGGGCGGGCATCATCGCCATCCTCGGCGGCGGCGGCAGGTGATGCTGGCCGGGATGCGTCCTCGCCGCCGCCACCGCCGGCGCCGCCGCCCACGCTGCCGCCATCCTCCTCACTGCCCACGCGGCGGCGCTTGGGGACGGGCGGCAGGTTGTGTGCCACCACGTCGCCGCGGTCCACACCCTCGTTGATGACCTCCAGGTCCTCCTCGTCCATTGCCGCCACGCCACCCACGTGCCCCACCTTCCGCAGCCGCCGCCGCGGTGCGCGCTGCTGCCCACCACTACCATCGCTACCACCGTCGTCATCGTCGCCGCCGCCGCCGCTGCCGCCGCGCCGCAGCCGCCGCGCCCGACCGCCGCCATCGCTGCCGCTGCTCGTGTCGCTGGCGCCGCTGTCGCTGTCGCTGCCGCCGTTGCTGCCACCCTTGTCCTCCTCCTCCTCCACGCCCTCCACCACAAACCCGTCCGCCACGTACCCCGCCGCCGTCAATCGCTCCCGCCGCCCCTCCTCATCCTCGTCGTCCTCCTCGTCGTCCTCCTCGTCGTCGTCGTCGCCGTCACCGTCATCATCGTCGTCGCTGGCGTCGCCGCCCTCGCCGTCGCTCTCCACCGCGGCGTCATCCATCAGGCGCTCCCCGCCCCCTCGCCGCCGCCGCCGCTCCTCCCCCCCGGTGGTACCGCTGGTGGTGCTGGCAACGCGCCCCTTCTTCTTCCCCAGCTTCCCCGCCGCCGCCAGCCGCCGCCGCCGCGCCGCCACCGTGTTCAGCTGCTCATCCTCGCTGCCGCTGCCGCCGCCGCCACCACCGCCGCTGCTGTGTCCGTCGTCATCGGCGGCGGGCGCAGCGACTGCGGAGGGTGGCGCAGCGGCGGGGTCCATGGCGCGTGGAGGGGGCGGTGCCGGGGAGTGGAGGGGGCGACTGTGGGGAGTGGGATGGAGGAGTCAGTGGGTAGAGAAAGGCGGTTGAGGAGGAGAGAGAGGAACGATTGCGAGATGAGAGAGTGGTCCACGAAGCGGGGGGCGAGGCCAGTGGCACACCAGGAGTGGAGGGTAGGGGAGCAGCAGTCGCAGCAGCGTTAGCAGCAGTGGCAGCAGGAGCACTAGAGTAGTGGAGGAGGAGAAGAAAGGCGAGAGGAGGTGAGACCCGTGGCCCAGTGGCACACCAGCGGCACACCCGGAGATAAGAGCTGCAGCAGCACTAGCAGCACCAGGTGCCAGGTAGCAGCCCTAGCAGTAGCCAGCACCACCAGCAGTAGCAGTAGCAGTGCTGCAGCAGTAGGAGACAAGCGAGCCACCAGTAGGAGACAAGAGGGGGGAAGAGAAAAGCACTAGGAGGCGAGAGAGGGGCCAGTAGACTACTAGTAGTCGCAACAGTAGGTAGCAGCAGTAGCACCACCACCACCACCAGGTAGCAACAGCCACCAGTAGTAGTAGCACCCCCTCTAGCAGCAGTAGCAGTACCAGTAGCACCCAGTAGGGAGCGAGAGAGAGCTGCTACCAGTAGGAGGCGAGAGAGAAGAGGCACTAGAGAGGAGAGAGAAGGAGGGTGGTAGAAGGGCACATAAAATAAATCGGGCGGGGTGTACCCACGTCGCGCACACGGCCAGGCACGCGAACAGTGGTCAACCCAGTCGTGCCACGTTGAAAATGGGCCACGCCGACGTGTCGCTCGCCCCCTGGCACTGATAATGTGTGCCCCCTCTCTCTAGTGGGACGCGAATTAAAGCGGAGTGCTTTAATTAATGCGGAAATGTTAATGCGGGTGGGTTAATTAACTCACTTCGCTTTAACATTAATGCGGGCGTTATAATGCGAAGTGGGTTAATTAAAGCGGAGTGGGTTGTTTAAAGCGGCGGGGGGGTTATTTTGCCGGTGGTCGGGGACACACCCCCGTGGCCACGCCTATATCTTTGGGGGGTGCGTCGTGGGGGCGGCGGCGTAGGGAGGGGCCATTGTCGGCACCGCCGGGACTCCGTGTCGGCGGGCATTCCCCCCCTGCGGGGTGCCCGGCTGTTTCCGCCTGCAGCCTGGGGTTGCTGCCGTGGG
>Ga0066256_1002441_pt1 | contig 20583 bp, 9 predicted proteins | sample ThiBio_1000_biof_FD_87107 | JGI IMG/M metagenome (GOLD analysis project Ga0066256, IMG submission 87107) | Wastewater bioreactor microbial communities from Cape Town, South Africa - Thiocy_expt_1000_biof (version 2) | ecosystem: Engineered > Bioreactor > Thiocyanate-remediating >... | reverse complement strand
TTCCGTTGCCACACACACGCCCACACCATCCCACGCCGCACCGCGCAGGCGACCTGTGTCTGTTTGACATGGGCTCCGAGTTCCACTGCTATGGCAGCGACATCACCACCACCTTCCCGCTGAACGGCAAGTTCACGCCGGACCAGAAGATTGTGTACGAGGCGGTGCTGGGTACGTGTGCGCCGCTGCTGCCGATGACAGCCTGCTGCTCATGACGGCGTCCACAGCAACGAGCACCCTCGCACCCCCGCCACCCCCTTGCAGACGCCCAGACGTCAGTGCTGGATGCGCTGCGGCCTGGCGCGTCGTGGGTGGACATGCACGCCATCGCGTACCGCCGCATCCTGACGCACCTGAAGGCGGGCGGCGTGTTGACGTGCGTAGCGCCGCTGCTGCCATTGTTGTGTTGTTTGCGTCCCCCGTCACTCCCCCCCCCCCCCCCCCCCCCCCCCCCCCCCCCCCCCCCCCCCCCCCCCCCGTGGAGGAGATGATGGCAGTGAACCTGGGCGCCACGTTCATGCCGCACGGCCTGGGCCACTTCCTGGGCATCGACACGCACGACGTGGGCGGCTACCCCGCCGACTGCCCCGACGTCGTGCGCCCCTCCCTGCCCGGCTTCCGCTCCCTGCGCACCGCGCGCACGCTGGAGGCGGGCATGTTCCTGACCGTGGAGCCCGGCTGCTACTTCATTGACCCGCTGCTGGACGCCGCGCTGGCGGACCCCGCGCGCGCGCGCTTCATCGTGCCCGCCGCGCTGGCGCGCTTCCGCGGCTTTGGCGGCGTGCGCCTGGAGGACGACGTGGCCATCACGGCCGACGGCTGCGACAACTACACGCACGCGCCGCGCACGGTGGCGGACGTGGAGGCGGTGATGGCGGGCACCATCACGCAGCGCGCCGAGCTGACCAAGTTCCATTAGTTTGCGTTTGTTGCGCTGTTGTGATTCATGACATGGGGTGTCAGCTGCTGGGTCACGGTGTCGTGACGAGCTGCTGCAGGCAGCGCGGCATGGGAAAGTACGCACGCACGGGGCGTTTTTGAGCCGCCGCTCTTGCGTGCCGCGTGCAGCAACGTGCTGCATGCGCCCCCCTCAACGCCCGCCTTTGAGTGGCCGCGCCGCGCATGGCGTGCGTGTGTGAGTGGCGGTTGATTTGTGATTGCTTGTTGTCGTTGCGTTGGTGGTGGAGTGCAGCAGCTGCAGCGCGGCGTGGTGTGTGCTGCAGTGTTGCAGTGGTGCAGTGGTGAGCGAGTTCTAGTGTGTGGCTGCTGCACCCGATCGGGCGCGCGCCGGGTTTGATTGGTGAACCCACGCCGCTTTTAAAGGACAAAGTCAACATCCGCGGCGCCACTGGCAACCGCGCCAGCGAGTACCGTGGTGAGCACGTGCTCCGCGCGGCGGTGCGGGCCGCGCTGCAGTGCGCAGAGCGGCGAACAACACAAGGACACGCCATGGCTGCTGCACTGCACTTTTTCAAGGATGACGTGCCCGCAGGTCCGCATTCTTTTCGCCGTCAAATTCAATTCGCCGTGGCGGCGCGCCGCGCGCCACGCCACGCCTCTGTGGGAGAGAACACACCGCCCAGCCCGTGCCGACAAGTGGTGGTTGTGCGCACTCCGCGGGTGCGCCGCAAGAAGGTGGCCGCCCGCCGCCTTTTGAAGGTCGTGTTGATAACCCTGTCACGGCGGCAGGGAAACGGGATTGAGGCTCGGCGCGCTGCGCCGCCACAGCTCGCTGCACCAGAACGGCGCGCGGCGGCGGCGACGGCGCATTTTTGGAACCCCGCGTGCAAATGGTGCAAACAGATGGCGACTGCAGGTATTTTTGCAAGACTTGCGGCCATGCGGTGGCAGGCGTCCCAAGCGGGCGGCGTGTCGCCGATGTCCGGCTGCGCTGCTGCAGTGGCACCTGGCGCTGACGAGGCGGCACCAGCAGCAGGGAGACTCGGATGCGCCAGCGGCAGCGCCAGCGGCAGTGGCAGTGGCACCACTGCAGCGACGGCGAGTGGCCAAGGCGGCATCGGTGCGCGTCTGCCGCTCGGCCGGCAGCCCTCCCGCACGCCGGCGTCCATGTCCACCACCGCGTCCAGGTCGCCGGACGCCGCTGGTGCAGTGGCCACGCCAGAGCTGGCGACTCACTGCACCAACGACTCCTGCCACCACCGGTACGATGATCATGTCCGCAGCGCCGGCAGTGGCGCCGGCGCCGGCAGCGCGCTCGCGGTGGCGATGGATCGTGTACCCGCGCCGGGCATGGCAGCGCCGCCCATGCCGGCCATGCGTATCCGCGTGCCGGTACAACACGACTGCGCGCCCGGCGGCGCGCTGTCACCAGCAGGCACGCCTGGTGCGCGGCGGCGGCGGCTGCTGCGCGGTGGTGGCGGCGACGACTCGTCTGCGGCGCCACCGCTGCCACTGTCGCTGTCACAGGCGACTGCCGGTGTTGGTGGCCGTGCTGTGAGGATGACGGGCGGGCCATTCAGTCCCACGGTGGCCAGCCCAGGTGCCGCGTCACCGCATGTGGCCGCGGTGGCGTTATCAGACGGTGAGGAGGTGGGCACGCCGTCCCGCCGCGCGCTGCGGCGCGTGCCTGGTGCTACAACCACCGCGGCACCCGTGCCACCGCCGTCCACCACCACCACCGCCAGCATGCTGTCGGCGGCCTGCCCGCCGCCGCCGCCCACCACCGCACCGCCGCCCTACCCGCCGTCCATGTTGCCGTCAACCATGTGGGCCGCCGCCATGTCGCAGTGGCAGTACAACCTGCTGGCACTCGGCTTGCCGCCAAACACAACCTACGCGCCCACCATCGTGTCGGCGCCGCTGTCGCTGCCGGCATCCGCCGCGCTGTTGCATGCCGCGCATGCGGCGCCGCCGCCAGCAAGCCGGCTGGCCGCGGCACCGCCACCGCCTACAACTTCGGCACCCACCCACCTGCGCACGCTGCCGCGGCAGGTGGCAGAGGCAGCCACCGCCGCATGCGCGCAGGCGCACCGGGGCGAGCGGGAGGCAAGCTACGCGTGGAGGGCGCAGGCACCAGCAGCGCCGCCAGTCAGACGCGCATCGGGGCATGCCGACGCGACCGCGCGGCAGCAGCAGCTGGCCGCCATGGATGCGGCACCCTCGCCATACACGCCGCCGTCCACCCTCGCTGCTGCCACTCGCACCACCGCACCGTCCTCCTCCGCCCGCCGCCCGCCGACGCTGACGGTGGCAGCGCCGCCGAGTGACGGCTGGCAGGCCGCCGATGGCACGCCGTCGTCGACCTCCACGGCCGGCGGCGACGAGGCGGCGTGCAACGACCGCCACGCGCTGCACCTCCTCATGCGCGCCGCGTTGATGGTGGCGGATGGTAGCGAAGGCAGCCGGGGTGGCAGCACCACGACCACTGGGACGTCGTCGGGCGCCACCACCAGCCGCGCTGGCGAGGCGGCAACGGTGACGACAACGGCTGTGACCGCGACGGTGCCGCCCGTCCCACCCATGCGCCTGTCATGGCCCATTCCGGCGGCGCCACTCCTTGGTGCCGGCGCGCCAGCCACTGCAGCTGAGTCGCCCGCCGCCCTGCGCACGCCGGGCTCGTCGTGTTGGGGTGCCATCCTGGCAGACTCCAGCGTCAGCACGCCGTCGCCATGCGTCCTGCCACCGCCCTCCGACCCCGCCGGCATGTTGCCGCCACGGCCGCTGCCGGCGCCGCTGCCACTGCAGCCGGCAAGCGCCCCGACGCCACACCGTGTTGTTGCCGGGGCGGCTGCCGCCCCGGCGCCTCCCTTCCTGCCCTCTACCTCCATGCTTGACGCGCCCGCGCCGTCCGAGGACGCGATGGATGACGCGTGGCTGCCTCCGATGTTGCGCATTGGCATCCGTGACCGGTGGCAGCGGCATGCGCCGATCCCCACGCCCGGCTCCCTGGCATCAACGCCTGGCAGCGCGGCAGCGGCAAGCCCCTCGCCGCCGCGGGAGCCGCATGGCCCTGCGGCGCGTATGGCACGCCGCCCGCCGCCCGCGCGTGCCCCTGGCGTCACGCCACTTGCCTCCTCGCCGCTGGAGGGCGCCGCTGCCACCCCGTCACCCGTCCTTGTGCCCGCCATGGCGGCCGTCACGCTGGCGCCCGCACCTACACCCATGCCTGTTGCACCGCCGCTCGCGTCGGCTCGTGCGCCGCCGCCGCAGCCGCAGCCGAAGCCGCAGCCGCAGGCGCAGCCTCCCATAGCGGCAGCGCCAGCTGCGCCGACACGGTCGGCAGTTACCAGTAGTGGTGCTGTCAGTGGTGGTGCCGTATCCCGCACCAACAGCCCTGCACCTGCTGTCAGCAGCAGCGGCACGGCGAGCGGCGTGAAGCGCAAGCGGCCAACCTTTGTCAAGATTGACCTTGCGTCGGCGGGGGGAAATAGCGGCGGCGGCGGTGGCGGCGGCGGCGGTGGGATGGCGGCAGCACCCATGATGGTAGCAGCGGCAGCACCGCACAGGAGGCCTGCCGCGCCGGCTGCTAGCGTGAGTGCGCGTGCCCGCACTGCTGGCCGGGCGCCGCCGGGTGTGCCGTCCAACCATGGCGGCAGCGCAGGTGTCGGCATTGGCCCCAGCAGCGGTAGCAGCAGTGGCGGTGCGGCCGCCACCATCTTTGTGCCCCCCAAGTCCGCGCCGCTGTCGGTGGGCTGCCAAGTGGCGCCCGGCACTGCAGACTGCTCTGCCCTGGTAGTGACGCGGCTGACACGGCGGCCGCCGCAAACTGAGTTCCAGCACAGCGCCGTCGCCGCAGTTGCGGCCACGGCGTCGATGTCACGCGGGGCGGGGTTGCCGTTTGCCCACTCCCCTTCCTCGTCAGCCACCATGGCGGGCGGCGACTTGGGCATGATTGTTGCCCCGCTGTTTGGTGGCGGCGCGGGCGGCAGCGGCAGCGACATCTCCATGCTGCTGGGTGCCACGTCGGGCTGCGTTGCCGGCGGCGGCGGCAGTGACGACAGCAGCCACAGCAGCGGCGGCTACGGCGGCGGCAGGGGTGGCGGTGGAGGCGGCGGTGGCGCCACCTGCTACCACGGCGCGCTGCTGGACGACGTGGACAGCTCGCCGTCCAGCGTGGCGCTGTAACTATACATGTGTTTCGTTTGCAGACGTGCGGCGTGTGTATCTAATATCTGTCATTGGGGGTTGCGCGCATGTTGAAGTTAAAGTTGAACATGCCACCGGTATCGCTAACACAATAATAACAAGTAACCGCGTTGCGCACGCCAACAATAAATGTCGCCTCACATACCACACATACCATATGAAGTTGTTGTCTTATCCCATGCCTTGGGGAAGGTGTGTGGGGACAACAATACGTAACGATGAGAACAGCTAACTTAATCAGCAGCAACACACACAATCAGCGACCCCACCACCACCACATTCGGGTCTACAGGGGAAGTAATCCGTCCACAAGGGCCACACCCAGCGGGGACGGCGCTTCGCTACGAGATGATGACGGGGGGTGCGCCTCCTGCATCGTCGTCACAAAGGCGGAGCGCTGCGCCGCAGCCATGCGTTGCAGCGCGTCCAGCGTCAGCTGCCGATCACCATCGCCGCTGCCGCCCTCACTATCGTCGCCGCTGTCGCTGCGGCGGCCGCTGCCACGGCCCACACCCCCACTACCGCCGTCATAAGAGTAGGCGCACACTGACGCGCCGGCGCGGCGGCCGTATCCAGCGGCCACCATGCTCTCCACACTGGCTGTGCGCAGTCGCCCAACATGTGGTCCCGCCGGCAAGCATTCCGGCGCGCTTAGGGATGCGCGGCGGACGTACAGCTGCTGCTGCTGCTGTGGCAGCGTCGCCGTGCCTGCCAGCATCAATGCCGCAGTGATGCCCTCCGTGCCAAGGGCGCCACTGAGTGTTGCGCGACGCGATGCCGTGGACCCCACGCCGTCGGACGCGGTCTCGCCAGTGTACAGCACACTGCCTGGCGGTGGCGGCCGGCGGCCGGCGCCTGCCGCCGCCGCTGCCGCAGCCGTGCCACTGGCAAGCCGCGTTGCGCGTACCTCCACTGGTGTGTGCACGGCAGGCACGGGGGAGATGGGTGAGTGTGGCAGCATGTCGTCATCGCCGCTCGCGTCCGTGTTTGTGCTGGTCGCTGTGGCGTTCTCGCCGGCGCGCTCCTCGCTGTTCGTGGCCGCCCTGGTGGCAGACCGCGCGCCGCCGCCACGCCGCCCGCCAGGCGCCCTAATGGTCAAACCCATCAGCATGGCCGCGGCGGCGGGTGGCGCGCCGACGGGGCTGGTGGCAGCATCCCGCGCCGCCAATGTGCTGCCCCGTCGGCTGGCGGCGGGTATCGACAGTTGCAACACCCCGTGCGCCGGCCATGCGTTGCTGCCGCGCCGCGCGCCGCCCTCCGGCGATGGCAGCGGCAACGGCAGCGCAGTGGCACAATCACCTCCCGTCTCTATTGGCCCCATGGAGCCGCCACCAGCGCCGCCACCGCCACCACCACCGCCTCCGCCGCCGCCGCCTGCCACCGGCGTGTCTGGCAGTGGCGAGGGGAGTGTCGTGCCGCCCGTCACCGCCACGGCAGCTGTCGTGGTAGGAACCGCGGCGCGCGTAGTCGTGGCAATCGGCTGCGCACTCGCGTCTCTCCATGGCACCGACAGCGTCCGCGTCCGGGGGCTTGACGTGTCATACACGACGCTTGACATCACCACCGCCTGCGGCGTGACCACCGTCGGTGTCATAGCCACGCCGTATTTGGCGTCGCTGCTAGCGCGTATGCGCAACCCGGTGACGGGCTGTGCCGCGGCAGTCGCAGACACGATGGACGCGCGCCGCGTCGCAGTGCTGCTGCTACCATCTCCGACGCCGCCACCGCCACCGCCCCCGTTGCCGTCGCTGCCGGGTGCCACCACCATCAGCGTCGGTAACTCACCGGTGCCATTGCTAGTGTGACTGCTGCAAGTACTCCCGCAGTGTCCCATGGCGTCAATGTCGCCATGCGCCACGGCAGGCGCACACTACTGAGTGACGCCTCGCACTTGCCCTACTCGCGGGCCTCGGGCGACCGCCAACTCCACACTACTTGGTGCAATGACGCCCCGTACCACTATACCATCGCTACTGCCCACGCCGGTCGCGCATTGGGCGCTGCCGTGGCTGGCAGCCGTGTGTTCTGCCGTCGCAACCAAGGTGCCGCCACCGAGTTGTTGTTGTCGCAAGGGTGGTCGTGGTGCCCGTCAGCTGCGGATGTGCGGCGGCAGCGAGGGAGGAGTGGCGGCGCGAGCGGAGCGCGAGAGTTACGCCGCCCTGCCCTGGATGGCAGCGTGTAAGCGCTGCGGCTGCTACCTTGCATGTACGCTCGCAGGTGGCGGGCTTTGCTTGTTAACCCACGCTGCTGCCGCCCTCCTACACGCGCAGCACTGCGTTGACAGCAGCAGTTGACTTCCCCCTCCTGCGCGCATGCAGTGGACCAACTGGTGCACAATACACACCAGAGCCGCGGCGGTGGCAGTGGGTGGTGACAAGTACGCGCACACGCCGTGCACTCTATTATCGTTGCACATAGAGCTGTCTGTGGGTATGCTTTGCAGCACTGCGGCAGACTGCACAACCTGCAGTGCCGGCGGCGACCGTACCGGTAGTGTGTGCGGCGGCGCCCAGCGGCGGTGCCAGCAGCAGCGTGTCGCGCTGCTTTCGCGTTGCAGCACGCTGGGCCCCCCTTCCCCGTGCCACGCGCACACGCCACAGCAGTGGCACCACAACTATTGGCCCCCGCTGCTGGCTGCCGTGCCGCCGCGGCGGCTGCAGCGCGTGCTGGCGCACGTCGCAGCAGCAAGCCGCTGTCACTTGAAATCCTGCCCACCACGACCGTCGCTCGTCAGCTCGTGGTAACTCCCTACGCGGGCAACTACACCTGGCAGCAGATGGTGTAGGGCGCCGGCAGTTGCGATCAGACGGGGGTTGCCCGGCCAGGGTTGCAGTGGGCACATCCCAGCAGCTTGCTATGTGTTTGAAAATTGGGTGTAGATTTTTTTGTGCATTGACTTTTGTCGCGTGGTCAGTGCTCGCCGGCCATGGCGCTGTGCAGCGCAGCGTTCACCGCGGCGGACAGCGCGTCTAGTGGTGGGGCGGCTTGAGGACGACTCGGATGCGCGCTACCCGCCGGCGGCGGCGGCCGTGGCGCGACAGAGGCAACCGACACGGGCGTGCGAATCACGTCTGTCGTGCTGCCACGCCCGGCCGGCGGCTCAACTGCTGGCATCCCGGCGACTCGGTCGTGCCGGGGTGGTGGTGGCGTCGCCGGTGACGTGGCCAGGTAGGAAGACGCCAGCTTGTGCGCCCCTGCCGCGGCGGGAGCCGGCGCTGGCGACAGTGCTGCCAATGCCGGTGCCGGTGCCAGTGCTGGTGCGACAGTAGACGGCACCCCAGGGCTCAGCATGGCAGCAGTGACCGTTGCCCCGCTCAGACTATACCCATGCGCTAGGAGCGGCGGGTCAGGCGAGCGCGCCAGGTGTGCACTGGCAAGACCGCTGCTGACGTTGGACGTGCCGCCGCTGCCGCCGCCCGGACGGAGGAGAACGGAAGAGTGCAGCACCAGGGGCGGCGAGCGCGGTGCCATGGGCGGCGGTGAGGGCGGCGCGGCGGCGCTGCCATCCCTGTCGCCGCCGCTGTCTGGGGCGGCCGACGCGTCTGCCATGGCGCGCGCCACCTGCGCACGGCATGCCGCCAACACGTCAGACGCCGCCTGAAGGGCGGCTCGCACCGACGTCTGCAGTGGCGGCGGCGATGGGGCGGGGTCACCCACCAACGGCACAGCTGCCTTTGCCATCGCAGCGGCAGCAACAGGCTGGCCGCCTGATGAGTGCAGCGCTGGCGGCATGACGGCGCGAGTTGGGGGCGATGCTGCGCTACGATCTGGCGTCACAGCATTAACGAGCCGCGGCGCCAGGCTCGGGCGCGCCGGGGCCGACGCCGGCCCCCGGCGGGATGAGGCGGGGCGGGGGGGGGGGGGGGGGGGCGGGGGGGGGCTCCCGGAGCGCCCCGCAGAGACGCCCGGGGGGCTCCCAGCGGGCGCCCCCGCCCCCGTTGGGGCGTGCCCCCCCCCCCCCGGTGCCCACCACCCCCACCCCCGCCGCCGCCGCCGCCACCACCGCCGCTACGATGCGATCCACGGCTTGCTTTTTGTGCCAGCCGCGCAAGCGGGTGGCCGGCGCCCACGGGGCTGAGGTGCAGCGTCGCCCGCAGCTCGTTCACTTCGGGGAGAGTGGGACTAGCAAACGGGGCCTCCGACGGCAAGGAATAGATGTAAGGCTGCTGTCTGGCAGCGGCGTATGGGAGTGGCAGCGGGCGAGGCGCCGGTGGCACTACTGGTGGCGGCGGCGGCGCAGCGGCAGCAGATGACGAGGTGTCTGCCAGGTGGCGCGCTCGAGCTGCAATGGAGACGAGCGATTCCAGCGCGGCATCCATTCCAGCAGCCACCACCGCTGACGACGTTGCCAGCGGCGGATACGGCAGGCTTGGCGTGGGGGCGGGTGTCAGTACTGGCATGGCTGCCGCCGGCTCCAGTGCACGTGTGTGTGTGCGCCTTGCGGGTGGCGGCGGCACGGCCTCTGGTGGCAGCGGGCCCGGTGCAAATAATGACGGCGGCGGTGCAAAGTGGCTGCCGCCGGCGTCGCCAGCTGGTAAGGTCCGACGCATAGCCTCCATGCCAGGTCCAACCACGCGAACGGCACTGGGAGGCAGCGGATGGTGTCGCGACATCGCCTCCAGCACAGACGCTGACGGCAGCGGCGCACCTACTCGTGGCGGATCTGGCGGCGGCGGCTGCAGCGGCGGCTGGGAAAACAGTGGTGGCGGTGGCGGCTCCACCACAGTCGCAGCTGCTGCTGCACTTGGCCCGTGGTCGCCCTCCACCGTCCACGGGCTGCCGTCGTGCGACCCAGCGTGGCTGATGGACGAAATGACAGATCCAGAGGCGCTGCTGTCTCGCCGGCGGCGTGCCTGCCCGTCTGTTGCCGCCACACCGCCGCCGGGTGGCGCCAGCATCACATCCCCTGCACTGCCGGCGCGCACCGGCGCACCTCCTTCCCACGTCCGTCCCCGCGTCGGTGGCAGTAGCATCGGCGGCAGCGTGGGTGGCGCTGTCGCCGCTGCTGCGCCGCCGCTGCCACTTGATGCAGCGTCATCCACCCACGGCGGCAGCTCTGTAGGTGCAGCTTCCAGGAACGACAGCAGCGTAGTTGACAGCGCAGTCGACGCATCCACCGGCCGCGTCGTCGCCCCCACCGCCGCCGTCACCACATGGCGTGGCGGTGCCGCCATAGCTGTGTGGTGGTGGTGAGGGTGGTGGTGCAGCCGCACAATGAACTTTCGGATGACAGCATGAAACCAACAAACAACACGCGCAGTGAAACAATACTGCATAAAATCACGCTCCCACGGCGTGAATTGCCTGTCGACTGCCGCGTCCGCGCGCTCGGCTGCTGCCACCAGCGCGGGTTAGCATGTGGCCAACCGTCGCCAATCGCGGCCAACGGACAAATCTGTCGTTGCTTTTGTCACCATGTGCGGCGTCGAATTGTCGCATGCTAACACCCGCGACACCTGACCCTATCTATGCAGCTGCCGGATCGCTGTGTGTATCTGCTGACACTGCGGTGGAAGGGGACGAATTTGTGTTGGATACACGGTCGCCGCGAACGTTCAGATACGCACCGCAGCAGCATGCCATGGTCCGATGGTGGCCGTTCTGGCCGCAGTTGGGTGGCACTGACAAGGGTGATGAACCCAACACAACGGTGCTCCGCAAATTCACAACGGGAGCAACTAGTGCTCCTGTCGCATACGGGGGGCTGCATCTGTTGTGGTCGCCGACGTGCCATGGCGGCGCCGAGTGCCTTCATCCTGCTGCTGCCGGACGGGCCGCCCCTCACCTGGTACTTCCGCGTACGTCGGCATGACTGGTGACTGAAGTATTATGACATGGACGACACGGATGGCTGGCTGGGACCAGTGGGGTGCCATGGCCGGGTGGTGACGGGATAGTGGCGGGTGTGCATAAGGAGCAAGAGGCGGGGCGGATGGGCGTGGCCGCGTGGGGCTGGCCCGGTAACCGCTCGCCATCACAACCCACACTCCCCCTACCGGTGCAGGAGGCGGCAGAGGTGCAACGTGGCTATGGCGGACGCAGTGGAGCCAGTGCGGCGGCACTGTCGCCGCTGATCGTGCTGCCGCGGTGCAGCGAGCCAGAGGGCAGCACGGCGCAGCCCCTCGTCAACTTTGTGCTTGCAAACCTGGCCCTCAGCCAGCTGTTTGCGCCTGCCTACCCGGCCGTCGTGGCGTCGCCCCACCACGCAGAGCACTCCACGTACGTGCCATGCCCACCGCTGCCGATGGGGCGCACGTGAACGCGGTGGTTCCCACGCACGCCCCTACTCGCCCACTTGCAGGCGCGCCGCCCTGGCAGAGTTAGTTGCTGCATATTGCGTCCCCCCAGCTCCTGCTGTAGCAGGCGCAGCTGCTGAAGCACCCGCCGCCGCCGCCGCTCATGTGGTGCTGGTGGTGCCGCCCGCGGTGCGCAAGGAGTGGGTGCGTGAGGGCCCCGCGCTAGCGATGCTGGGGCGGACGGAGGTGCCTGGCCTGGGCGGCCGGGTTGTTAGCAGTGTGGCCACCCTGGTTGCTATTCGTGACGGGGTGGGTGGCGAGGCGCTGGGGTGGGACGCGCTGACGTCATTGCCGTCGGCACTGTCGGCATCTCTGCCGAGCGCGTCCGCGCCGTCGCTTGCTGCCGCGACGGCAGCAGCTCAGTTGGCTGCCGCGCCGTCACATGTGCGCATCGCGGCGGCGCGGTATGGCTTGTGGCGCAGTGGGCGCACGCCCACGTTTGGGTGGGGACCCGCAACGGAGTGCCTGCCGCCGCTGGCTTGGGAGGTGGCGGCTGGTGGCAGTGGGACGCCGCCACCACCGTCGACGGCAGCGGCGCCAGCGTCACCGACACCGCGCCACGTCGCCGTCCTGGGTGGCTCGTTCAGCCCCATCACGGACGCGCACCTCGGGGTGGCTGGCGACGTGCTGCGCTCGCTGGCGCGCGACCGCAGCGATGGCGGCGGCGGCGGCGGCATTGAGGTAGCTGGTGGCACCGCTGTGGATGAGGTGTGGGTGGTGCCATGTGGCGCACGACCCGACAAGCCGTCGCTGTCAGTCAGCCCGGCGCACCGCTACATCATGACGGCGCTGGGCGTGGAGGACGCATTTGCTGATGAGCCGCGTGTGAAGGCGGTGCCGCTGGAGCTGTGGGAACCCACTGCGGTGCCCAGCTACACACTGCTGGGGCGCCTTGCCGCCGCGTACCCCACCACGTCGTTCTCGCTGGTTATTGGCGCTGACCTCGTCCCCACCCTGTCCACCTGGCGCCACGCCGCCAACCTGCTAGCTGAGCGGCAGTTCATTGTAGTACCGCGCCTGGGGTACGTTGCCCTGCCGAGCCGCGTGATCAGCGACGGAGTGGAGCCACCCCGACCACTGCATGCCCTGTACCTCCTCCCGTCGCTGCCCTGTGGCGGCGGCGGCAGTATGAGCTCTGACGGCGGCGACGCCGGCGGCAGTTGCGCCTCGGCCCTGTCGTCCACCATGCTGCGCGAGCGCATTGCAGCGCACCCGCGCAGCCGCCGCCGGCCGTCCGTTGTCATTGCCTCCCGCCTGGCGACCGCTGACGTCACGCTACTTGCGCCGCCCACGGCGACCGCCCGGCTAGCTGCCGTAGAGTGCCTCACCCCGCTGCCCGTCATCCACTACATCGTGGCGCAAGATCTGTACCTGCGAGAGTGACAGTGAGTTTTATTATCGCAGTTTTATTAATATAGAAGAAACAATTAAGTAGGCTACGCGCGCGCCGCCGGTGGCACCACACCGGCCAGCGCATCGGCTGCTACCACTGCCGCGGCGGCAGCAAACCGCAGGTACGGCGTGGCAGGGATGGGCGGCAGGGCGGAGGTGGCGGCGCTGGAACCTGTACCCGCATCCGCTGCCGCCTGCGGCGGTACCAGCATGGGGGCCAGCCTGCGCACCAGCAGCACGTAGGCTGCGGCGGCGCGTGCCAGCGCCACCAGGTCGTCACTGTGTGCTGCACGAACGGTGGCAACCAGGAACTCGGTGTCGCGTGCACCGCGCGCCACGTCTGCCACCGCGGCAGACAAGGCCACGTCGCGGGACGACGCAGCGGCACCGAGCACCGTCACCGCCAACGCTGAGGGCGCAAAAAAGCGGTGCAGCGGGTTCAGGTAACGCGCGGCGCCGCCGGCACCGCCCCGCTTGGCGTCGCCAGCCAGCAGCTCCGCCAGGGGCGGTGACGACACGCCCTGCCGCATCCACACCGCGGTGGCAAACAGCGCGCGCTTCCACTGCGTCGCCGCCGCAACCAGGTCACCGCCGCCGCCAGCAGCCATACCGCCCAGCGCCAGCGTGCAGCCAGCGCACAGCTGCGCCAGCGGCCGGATGGGCAGCAGCTTGTGGCTGTTGCCGCCAGCAACCGCGGCGCCCGCCGCTGCGCTGCTCTGCAGGAACCCGCTCGCCGCCGGGTGCCCTGCGCACCGCCCCGCCGCCGCCCAGTCCCGCGACGCTGCAAGAAGCGCCAGCTCCGCGCCCGCCGCCACCGGCACCTCCGCGCCGCGTTGCCGCAACCGTGCCAGCAGGGCGGCCGCCAGGTCCGCCGACCGCTCCGCGCCGGCGTGCTGCAGCGGGACGCCACGCTGCCACCGGCAGGCAGCACGCAGGCGCTCCAGCCGGCCCTCTGTCACGGGGCCGGCGGTGGTGGGTGGGACCAACGACAGGCCACCCAGCGCCGCCACCGCCCGTGCAGCCAGGCTGTCGGCAGCAGCCGCTGCCGCGGACGCGGCACCCGCAGCGCCGCCCGTGGCGGCCGCCGTCAGGTGCTTGCGGATGAACAGCGGCGTGTTGTCGCGCGTGACAAACAGGGGGCCGCCAGGCAGGGACCAGCTCTCTGGCAGCATGCCGACGGCGGCGCCCGCCGCCTCAAACATGGCGGCACGCTGCGCCAGCGCCAGCGGCGGCATGGTGGAGGGCGCCGCAGCCAGCGCGCCCGCCAGCACCGCCACATCCTCACGCCGCGCCACCTCATGCGGCAGCACGGGCGCCACGGTGGCAGACCCGCCGCCAGGCACCGGCAGCTGTGGGAATGCAAGCGCCAGGGCGGCAGCTGCAGTGGCGGCACTTTCCACCGGCGCGCGCGTCAGCATGCGCGCCGCCCACGACCCCTTTGTGCCCGCCGCCGTACCTGCGCCAATGGCACGCCCCGTGTCGCGCGCCACCGCCGCCGCCGCCGTCGCCGCGTCCATCACCTCGCCGCCGTCCGCCACCGGCACGCCGTCCGCCCCCCGCCCCCCCGCCGGGGGGGGGCGGCCGGGCGGCGGCGCCTGGGCCGCCGGGCTGGCGGCGCCCGGCGGCGCAGGGGGGGGCTCGCCACCAACGGCGGGCGCCCCGCCGGCCGCCTCGCCCCCCGCCCCCGCCCCCCCGCCGCCCCCCGCCCCCGCCTCGACGGGCCGCCCGCCGCGGGCAGCCGACGTCAACGCCATGCCGGCGTCAAACAGCGCGCCCTCGCGCTCAAATGCGGCGGCAATGGTGCCCACCGCCGCACTTGCCACATGGCGCGGCGCCACCAGCGCCAGTGCACGCAGCAGCGCCGCGGCGTCCGCCGGCCGCAAGTCACGCACGCTGTCCTCCAGCGTACCTGCCGCATTCACACTGCCTGCTTGCTGTGCCGGCGCCGCTCCACTTCCACGCCTGTCACCACCGCGGCCCTCAAGGTACGACGCCGCGGTGGCGGCGTACGGCGCATCTGCCCGCGTGATGCGCGCCGCCAGCTTGCTAAACAGAGCGTCGTTCGGCAGGCCAGCATCTGCAAACGCTGCCGCCAGGCACGCCACATCATGCATGCTGAACGGCGCGCGCAGTGCCGCCATCTTCTCCGCGCGCAGCGGGTCATACCGCGGCGTTGCTGCCTCCCCTGCTGCTGCCACCGCATCCCGCGCCGCCTCCACCCGTCGGGCGCCACCGCTGCCGCCGCCCGGCGCCGCGGCAGTGCCGTACATGTCGGCGTGCATGGCAGCTGCATCCGCGTCGTCCTCCGCCAACTCCGCCGCCAGCTCCTCCGCTTCCGCCGTTGCACCACCACTTGGCCCCGCCTTTGTCACAACGCGCGAAGGCGGCGGCGGCGACACGGCGGCGGGCGCTGCTGCTGCTGCGGCGCGTGCTGCTGAGGCAGCAGACGCGGCAGACGCGGCAGCCGCCAGTGCCGCCATCTCAGCGCCAGACGACGCGGGGTCCAGGTGGCGCACGGCGGCGACGGCAATGTCATCCAGCACGACGGTGGTGCGCAGGCGCGCTACGCCAGCTACAACGTCAGTCAGGCGGCCCAGCAGCGCCGCTTCCAGCGCCGCCAGCCGGCTGGCGTCTGGCGGCGGCACGGCGCCCGCCGCAGCGTCGGCACGGATGCGGTCAACCACATTCAGCCACTCCAGCAGCGCCGCGGCACGGCGCTGCGACTCCACCCGCACCGCCACCACCGCGGCGGCGGCAGTGGCCATATGGGAGGGGAAGGCGGTTAGCAGCGTGGTGCGCTGCGTGAAGGCGGCAGCGCAGGCAGCCGTCACACGCAGCACCTCCAACTCGCTGAGGTCCGCCGCACCTGCCGCCAACCCGCCACCCTGGCCATACACATCCAGCGCCGCCAGCAGGGCAGGTGCGTCCGTCAGGTCGGGGCGCGCCAACGCCACCAGCGCGCTGTCCAGGTACTCTGACGCGCCCAGGCGGCGGGCGGGGCGCAGGAGGTAGGCGCGGGAGTATGCCCACAGCGCCATGGCGAGGCCCTGCGACGTAAAGCGCATGGGGTCGCGCGGTGCGAACCGGCGCGCCGTACCCGCCGCCGCGTCAGCCACGCTGCGCCCCAACTGCGCCGCAAAGCTGGTTGCCGTGCCTGCCAGCTGCGCCGCCATGGCGGCGCCGTCGTGCACCTTGTGCAGATGGCTCGCGCCCTCCGCGCTGCGCACCAGCGCCGCCACCGCCGTCGCCAGGTCGCGCGCGTCCAGCTCATTCCGCCGGCCGCTCAGCACGCGTGCCGCTGCGTCTGCCAGCGCCGGCGCCGCCACGCGCAGCTGCGAGTAGCCATCCAGCAGGGCAGTGAGGTTCGCGGTGCGCCACGACGGCAGGCGCGGTGCCACGCTGGCCGCCATCGCGGTGAAGAGGCGCGGCGCGGGCACGTTCATCCACCGGAACGTCGTCACCAGCTGCACCACATCCGCCTCGCTCATGCCGTCGGTGTGCGGCGCCAGGGCTGCGCTCAGGTTGTCACACAGCACCGGCGGCAGCCGGTTCAGTTTTGCCAGCGCAAACGACGCTGACACCATGGCGCGCACGTGGTGCGTGTGCACCAACGCCGCCTTGGCACTCGCGGTGGCACCACCACCCGCATCCGCATCGCCGCTGCCACCTCCTGGCGGCGCTACCAGCGCTGACAGGTGCGCGCCCAGCGCCTCAATGGTGTCATTCACCAGGCCATCCAGTGCCGCGCGCGCCACCGGCACCCGCCGCCACGGCTTCGTGTCTTTTGACAGGCGCACCACCGCCGCCAGCGCCGCCGTCTGCGCCACAAAGTCATAGTCGCCGCGGTGCGCGGCATAGTGCGCCAGCACGTCGCTTGGCGACCGCGCCGCCGCCACCTCCTTCATCAGCGCCTTGTCATCCGCGCCCAGCCCTAACGCGTCCCCCACTGTGGGCCCTAACCCGCGCCCACCACTGTGCGGCGACCGGGGGCGCGCTGGCAGCGACCGCTGCGCCGTGGGCCCGAGCGCCGGGGGTGGGACGCCAAAACACAGTCGCCGCGGCGGCAGGCGGAAGGGGGGGGGGGTCCGCCCGTGCGGCGGCCGCCGCCGCTGCCACCAGCAGCATCGCCATGCTGCCCTGCTCCTCCTGCTGTTGCTGGTGATGACCGGTTGCTGCCACTAGCCACTGGCTGGTCGCCCGACGCGCTGTCCCTTCCCTCACTCGCCTCGCACTCGCCTCGCCCTCGCACTCGCCTCGCCCTCGCCTCGCCCTCGCACTCGCCTCGCACACGCCTCGCCCTCGCACTCGCCTCGCCCTCGCCTCGCCCTCGCACTCGCCTCGCACTGCTGCAGGAGTGCTCCTGTCGCCGTCCTACCGGTACCTGGTAGTTGCAAGTGTGCTGCTGCGGCGCTCGTTAACCAAACCGTGGGGCAGCAAACCGGGTGGCTAGTTCCAATGAATAGGTCGATTGTCAACATTGGCCGCACGCACACCATGATTTGTGCGCCGACGCGCAATGAACGACTTGTGCAAAGGGGTCGTTGGCGGCGGGATCTGCCGTTGGAAAAAAATCGATTTGCGCTGCCCTTCTCTCGCTCCCCTCGGCGCTCGGCGCTGCGCCGCTGCGGGCTGCGACCGTCGCCAACCGCCAACGTCAGCGCCGCCGCCGTCACACTCAATGGCGACCGCATGATGACGAGGTGAGCTGCAGATAGCAGCATGCAGGAGTGGAGGTGCTGGAGCTATCGATAGTTAAACGTCGATTATCGATAAAACAGAGACTAAACGTTGCGCAGCCAGGCTGAGCCAGCGCGCTGCGCAGACGCAGCCCCGCAAACCCGCAACTGCGAACGGCAAACGCAAGCATTACGGCAAGCAACGGGTTGCCAGGCTGGGGCACACATGCAAGCAAAGCACAAACGCGGGTGTGACGGTGGACAGGGCTCAGGGCTGCTGGGCGGCTGTGGGAAGAGCGTCAACTAACTAAAGCTCATCGGCGACGGCGGGCGCCAGGCCATTGTCAGCGAGGAGGCGGGTGGTGATGGCGGCGACACGGGAAAGGAAGGCGGTGGGTGCGAGGGCGGGCACGTGCACGGGCTGGAAGCCGTCGAGCGGCGCTGCAAGGATGGCGCGCAGCGTGGCGAGCAGCTCGTCCGCGGGCACGGCGTACACGTGCGGCGGGCCCACGGCGGTGAGAAGGAAGGGGTGTTGGCACGTGTACACCACGTTGTTGGGCTTCTCGGCGTAGGCGGGGTTGGTGGTGCGTGACATGGGGGTCGGGAAGCGCAGCATGACAAACTTGGTGCCGGCGGCGAGGGCGTCAAAGGCAGCGGGGCCGTCCAGCGGCGTGCCGACGCCCAGGTACACGCGCACGGTGGACAGCAGCTCCCGGAACTGGCGCGCAGGCAGGACGCCGTGGTTGATGATGCCGGCCGGCAGGCCCTCCACGCTGTCCAGGGTGGCGTGCACCTCCATGCCCGCTTCCAGGACCGCCCACACCGTCTGCTTGGCCACCGTGTCAAGCTGCGCCACCTCTTTGGCGTACAGCAATACGGCAGCGCGGCGGCGGGGCGCCGGTGATGGCGAAGGCGACGGCGTTGCAGCGCCCAGCAGCAGCGGGGCTTCAGCGGCGGCGTGGCGGCGGGGAGGTAGGAACGGGATCATGTAGCCCAGGAACGTGTTTTCGGGCACCAGGCCGTAGAAGGTGAGGTAGCGCTTGGGGGGCAGGCCAAAGCAGCAGTACATTGTTGACAGAGGCGGCTGCACGCTGTCTGCCAGGTCGGGGCTGCCAGGGTCCAGATTGGTGCCAAAGATGTCAATCACCAGCAGGCGGTCAGTGATGGGTGCGTAGCGCAGCAGCGAGGTGCTTGCCTGCCGGTGGCCGCCAAAGTATGCATGCAGGCCCAGCAGGTCGGTGGCCAGCACATCGTACGATGCCGCCTCGCGCTTTGTCAGTACCTCGGGTGGCCTCGCCACCTTGACGTCCACCTCAAACCCCAGCAACACCAGCGCAGTAGCCAAGTCGCTCCACTGCAGCATGTCGCCCTGCACCTTGCCGCGCATGCCGTCCATGCCCCACACCGTGAGGCTGGCAGGCATGAGCAGCGCGCGCGGCTGCCGTGCGGCACTCTCATTGTTGGTGGGGGCCACGCATTGCATCGCCGCCATCAGCCCCATCGACGCTGCTGTGCTCTCCGCCTCGCTGTCTATCAGCGACATGCGCACGTAGAAATACTCTGGGGCGGAACGCTCGCGCGCCAGCCACGACTGCAGCGCATTGTACCGCCGCTCGCACGGCGCCGCGGCCTTGGAGGTGTTGTACCACACCGGCGCGCGCCTCGCCACGTACCACAGCCACGACGCATCCGTGTAGTCACTTGCATCGCGCGCCGCCATGGCAGCGCGCACCGCCGCCTGCCGCTGCAACTGGGTGGCAGGCGCGCGCTGCCCCAGCTCGTCGGCAATACGTATGCGCCGCCGCCCCGGCTGCCCTAGCCCGCTCCACAGCGCGCCACTCACCACCGGGTGCGCCCGCTCACTATCCAGTACCGTCGAACCCAACACAGCTATTGCTATTGACGCCGCCGCCAACACAGCTAACGCCGCCAGGATGGTAGCCCGCTGCCGCCCTCCCGCGCCCCTCATGCTGACCCATGCTGCGGTGCCACCACCACCACCACTACTGCGTGGCGCCGTGGTGGTGGCAGTGGCGGCGCGCGGGGGCCTGCCACTATTGCCATCGTCACCGTCGCTACCGCCGCCGTCGTCGTTGTCAACCTTTAGGTGGTGGCCTGACGCCCTTGGCGGCACGCTGAGGTCGCTGCCGCGCAACCACTCCGACCCCGGTGCCAGCATCCTTGCGCCCTGCCGCCGAGGTCGACTCTGTCTGTTGAGTCTGATCTGTTGTCGCTGCAGTGCCGCCACAAATTAGCAGCATTGACTAATGTGGTAAACCATCAATACCCGCGGTACAATAAGAAATATAGCGCCAGTACCCGCCGTCCTTTGTGCCGTGGCGCTGCTTCAAACGACACCAGTTACCACGTGTGCGTATCTTTTCGTTGCAGTTTCGCCCTGCACGTTGCCGACTCCCTAAGTACAACCACTTCGTCACACGACGGTGGCCACACCGCATGCGTCGGCGAGTTGGTGTTTGCAGGTGCCCACATGACGGCAGGCAAAATTCACAGGCGGAGTGCACGACAGTGAGGTACACGGTGTGCGACCGGGTCTGCGTTCACGCATTGGTGCTACCAGCCAATAGTTTATTGTATCCAACCACGGTCAGAGAACGTTGGCGTGTCGGCCACCAACGGCTCCCTCCTACCTCCACTCCTGCTCCTGCTCTGCTGCACCTGCACCTGCTGTACCATGGCTGCCGCTGCTTCTGCCGGGGCGCCACCACCGGCGCGGCCGGCTGACCACAGTGTGGCCAAGGTGCTGCAGCCATTCGTGTGTGGCGGCGCCGCAGCTATGTTTGCCTCTGCCTGCGTACGTGCTGCCCGCTGGCCGCTACAGACGGGGCCTGCTGTATGTGGTGGCTGTCGTGTGGCTGCTGTTTGGTGCCGCCCAACCCCTACCCACCCCCGACCTGCGCAGGTGTCGCCCATGGATGTTGCCAAGACGCGGTTGCAGGTGTTGTCGCAGGGCACAAAGGGCGTGCGGCCATCTTTCATGGGGGTCATGCGCGACATTGCCGCCAAGGATGGCATCCCAGGTTTCTATGCAGGGTACGTGCGGCGACTGCAGTGGCAGTGGGCCAGTGGCTGCTGATGATGATGCTGCTGCT
>Ga0066256_1002215_pt3 | contig 20585 bp, 16 predicted proteins | sample ThiBio_1000_biof_FD_87107 | JGI IMG/M metagenome (GOLD analysis project Ga0066256, IMG submission 87107) | Wastewater bioreactor microbial communities from Cape Town, South Africa - Thiocy_expt_1000_biof (version 2) | ecosystem: Engineered > Bioreactor > Thiocyanate-remediating >... | reverse complement strand
TTGGCAGAAAATAATGCATCGTTTTGCCGGTATCAATAATATCTTCTAAGATGATCACGTGCTTTTGGTGCAGGTCTTCATCAAGGCCGATTGTAGTTGCCACATCACCTGATGATTTCAATCCTTTATAAGAAACCAGTTTTATGAAACAAATTTCGCTTTCGACCGTGAGGCATTTAAACATATCAGCGGCGAACATGAAAGACCCGTTTAGAATCGCAATAAAGTAAACTTTTTTGCCTTTGTAATCTTTATTGATGGCATCAGCCATTTCTTTTATACGTTGCTGAATTTCAAATTCAGATAAATAAACGTCAAAGTTTTTATCATGAACCCTGATGGCCGGCATAAGAGCAATTATTGGTTAAATGAAGCCAAATGATTAGTTAACTCCGGACTGCGTGCCGCCAACGGTATTAGCTGCAACTTTTCCTTTTGTCTCCTGCAAATATAACTTAGAACCAATTGCGGGGGAAGCAAATTTTGTAAGATTGTTGTATTTCAAAAGCGCCTCAAGCCTAACGCCTTCGTTTTGTGCAATGTCGTAAAGGCTTTCACCTTCTGCTACTTCGTGAAATTCCTTTTCACCTACCGTTCTTTTCAATTGAAGAAAAACAAGCTGGTCTTCGTTAGCCACAACCTGGTTGCTGCTAAAGTCGTTGCACATTAAAAGCCTTTCGAGGGTTAACCCGTTCTGGCGCGCAATTTCAGCAAGTTCTGTTCCTTTTTTAATAAAGATTACCTGCGCGCTGTTAATTTTAAAATTGCCTGTTGGGTATTTTCGTACCGGAATTTTCATCTCAATTGCCGCTACAAGCGATTGCCTTAAATCTTCCGGCGATTCAGCCTTGCCTAAAGCGATTAAAGTATAATTTTGAAGATTGTATTTTTCAATGATATTGATGAGTAACTGCGGATAACGGGGGTTAGTAGCATAGCCTGCTTTTTTCAATCCGTAGGCCCAGCCAACGTAATCCTCGGGGCTTAATTCAAATAAAGCCGCGTAGCGCGATTTTGACCTTAAAAAATCTGAATGATCAAGGTAGGATTGCTCAGGATTTTCGTATTTCATGAACCTTTCCTTTGGCTTATCATCATCATGCAAAACATAGGGCCCGGTGTAATCGCTTTTGCATTTGATACCGAAATGATTATTGGAAGCCATCACCAGATCACTTTGCCCTGATTGGGATTCTAAAATTCCCTGAGCCAGTTTAATGGCGGCGGGAACGCCCGTACGCTGCATTTCCTTAATAGCGATTGGCCGGTAAGTGTTAATGTAATTTTCTACAGTTGTAGTTTGCGCTGAGGCAAAAATGACAAACAATAAAGCAAGAATTGTTGCGTTAAATTTTAGGATCATCTTAAGTTCAATTACAGTTTTCGCAATAAATAAAGCCCGTCCCTGATGGTTAAAACTACTTTCTCTATATCTTCTCTTGATAAAATATAATCGTTAAACTCCCTGATAGCCTTTGCGCTTTTTCCTTTTGGTTCTTCTTCCAAAGCTTTGCCGTGAAAAAAGATGTTATCCGCTAAGATAAAGCCATTTTTTCGAACTTTTGGTAAAACTAACTTAAAATAGTCAATATAACCCGGTTTGTCGGCATCAATGAATACTAAATCCCAGGTTTCGTTCAATTTAGGAATAATACTCAAAGCATCGCCTGTATGCAGCTTTATTTTAGGGTATAACGCAGATTTAAGGAAAAAATTGTGTGCAATTTCCGAAGTTTCATGCCGGGATTCGATTGTGTGTATCATCCCGTCGGCGTCAAGTCCTTCGGCAAGGCATAAAGCGCAGTAGCCCGTGAAAGTTCCGATCTCCAAAATACGTTTTGGCCGCAACATAAAGCTTATCATCCTCAAAAGCTGCCCCTGAACATGCCCGCTAAGCATGTGCGCCTCCGCATGCTGCGTATTGGTGAAGTGCGCTATTTCTGACAATAAACCATCTTCTTTGGAAGTAAATTGCTCAGCAAAACGGGTTATTTCGGGATTGATTAAATCCATTGGCCTGACAGAATCTTGATTATTATGATTGACGAAATTTGGCTGAATTGAAAGATTTTGATCGGTTCAGTTTTACTTTCAAAATTCAAAATATCATATTCCTATTTCTAATGCACCGTTCCCTGTTCTAATTCTTCTTTACTTACTGGCTTTGAAATAAAATACAGCCCGATAAAAGTTAAGAGCGCATTTAAAATAATCAGTTCAAGGCCAATTTTATAACCACCGAGCCAGTTAAATTTATTCACGCCCTCGTCAATAAAGAAACAGATAATTGGAGCCGCAAAACATACAATCGGCACGAGTTTATCCACAGGCCTTCTTTTCACAAAAATTCCAAATGCAAATAAACCGAGCAGCGGCCCGTAAGTGTAACCGGCAATTTTGAGGATTACGTCAATGATACTGCGGCTGCCGATCCAGTAAAATACCATCACAAACAGCAAAAATAGCGCGGCGAAAACCAGATGAACCGTTTGCCTGAACCTTTTCTTGTCTTTTTCTGACATGTTCGGGTTTCGGTTGATGCCGGCAATATCAATACAGAATGAAGAAGTTAACGCTGTCATGGCTCCGTCAGCGCTGGGAAAAAGTGCAGAAATCAAAGCGATGATAAAAATGATTGCGAGTGCCGGAGGCATGTGATGCACCGCCAACTGGGGGAATATTTTGTCACCAATCACGTTTTGGCCATCAAGCATGAAGGCTTTTGTTGAAACTCCGGCATCGTTAACAATCTGGGTAAACTGGCCGCCCTCGGCCTGGCCGTATAAGTATAATAAACCGCCCATGTAGAGAAACAGGCCAATTACTATCAACATGATAAATGCCAGTGAAACCATATTCTTTTTAGAATCTTTCACATTACTCACTGAGATGCTTTTTTGCATCATTTCCTGGTCAAGCCCGGTCATTGAAAGCGTGATGAACATACCGGCCAGGATCTGTTTGGGCCAGAACAGCGTTGAATTTACATCAGTATTAAAAACCTGTGAAAGCCCCTGGCTGCGCAGCATATCAAGACTTTGAAAAATGTTAATGTCGAGCGTGTGTAAAATGAAAATAATACCTGCAATCAGGCCCACCAGCATACCCGTGGTTTGTAAAGTATCCGTCCACACAATCGTTTTTACACCTCCTTCGAATGTGTAAAGAATGATCATCACCAAAATAATTAATGTAGAAACCCAAAAAGGAATTCCAAAGCTGTCGAGGATTGTTGCCTGAAGAATTACCACAACGAGGTAAAGCCTTGCGGTGGCTCCCAGCAATCTTGAAATAATAAAAAACCAGGCGCCGGTTTTGTAGGATAACATACCCATGCGGGTTTTAAGGTAGCCGTAAATTGAAGTGAGTTTAAGCCTGTAATAAAGCGGCAGCAGTACGTAAGCTATTAAAAGATACCCTACAAAATAACCGAGTACAATTTGCATATAAGCAAATCCGTTCATGCCCACTGCGCCGGGAACACTCACAAAAGTTACACCACTCAGCGATGTGCCGATCATTCCAAAAGCCACGAGCATCCAGTTGCTGCTTCTGTTTCCGATAAAAAAAGATTCGTTATTGCTTCCTTTACTTGTCCTCCACGCAACCACAAGCAATAAAACGAAATAGGCAATTACAACGCTGAAAAGAAATCCTGCAGACATACTGAATTGATTTTTTAATGGTTCAAGTATTTTATCGAGTAACGAAAATAAGCATGTACCCGCTTAAAACCGCAACTTTGGCTAAAACTATTTCAGATTTGTTTTCACAAAGGTAAAAGGCCGCAACTTTCGTTACGACATCCGCTTACTTTTTACTATAACAAAAAATATTTAGAAGAATACTCCAAGGCGTAAAGCCCAACGGTTAAGATTTACCTTGCCGTCATTATTCCATTTACCATTAGAGGTGATATCAGTAAAGCCATTTTCAAAACCAAGGCCTAAATAAAGATCCGTTCTGTCGGCAACAGGATATTGAATTCCGGTACCCAATAAAAGTCCCATATTTACCTTATTTGTTGCATTCATTATTTTTTCGTTGGTTTTCGCGGTTGAAGAACCGCCTGAAGCGGGACTATAATCAGCCCTTGAACCCAATAAAGCGCCAAAATAAGTACCAAATTGCCCCCAGAATTTCATCCCGTTTTCCATGCGGTTGGTATTAAGTTTCACAGATAAAGGGATTTGCAAATACTGCAATTTTAATTTATAGTCCCCCATTCCGTACAAACCGTCTTTATCAGTATATTTTAGTTTAGACGACGCGTGCGCAACTTCAACGCCTGTTGCAAAAGCACCCCGGCCATCACTGAACATAATATCTGTCATTAAACCGTAGTTGATGCCAAAACCGCTTCCGGCTTTTTCAACTCCGTTTTCTTTGGGGCTAAGATTGTTTACAAAAACGGGGTCAACTTTAAAACCAAGCCTAATCGGCCTTCCGTAAAAATCTCTTTGTGCAAATAATGATCCTGAAATTATTATTAAAGCAGCTACCAATAATGTTTGTTTCATAAAATAATTTTAATTGCCAGTGTTTGATGTTACTTTGAAATTTAGAGTCTTTTAACAAAAATGATGCCTCAAATTGTGCAACTGCGATTATTGACTAAATTATGTTGACTTCAGGCATAATTTCAACAGAAAATTTTTCAAAAACTATTGCTTGTATTTCCTGACACAGTTGTAAAATTTCGTTGCCTTTTGCATCGCCATAATTAACCAGCACCAACGCTTGTTTATTATGAACGCCTGCATCGCCGCGCCGCATACCTTTAAAACCGCATTGTTCAATCATCCACCCGGCAGCTATTTTCATAGTACCGTCATGATTGGGGTAGGCAATTACCTGCGGAAACTTTTCTTTCAACATTTGAAATTCCGGTAACAGAACCGAAGGGTTTTTGAAAAAGCTGCCGGCATTGCCAATCACTTTGGGGTCAGGCAATTTTGATGAGCGAATCGCTATCACCGCATTGGCAATCGCCTGGATGGTAAGCTCTTTTATATTATCTTTTTCCAACTGCTGGCGGATTGCCCCGTACTCAACTTTGAAATGTGGTGTTTTATTTAAGCGATACGTGACATCAGTGATTACAAACTGTTCTTTATATTTATTCTTGAAAACACTTTCGCGGTATCCGAACTCACACGCGGTATTATTAAATTTTTGCTCAGCCAAATCGAAGCGGTTCAACGCGTTTAACTCATAAAAAACTTCTTTAATCTCAACGCCGTATGCCCCGATATTTTGCATGGGCGAGGCGCCTGCACAACCGGGAATCAAAGCCAGATTTTCGACGCCGGCATAATTATGCTGCAGGCAGAACAAAACAAATTCATGCCATACAACACCGCCGCCAACATTGATGTACACTTGTTCCCCGTCTTCTTTAATAATGTTGATTCCCCCAATTGAATTTTTAATGACTAATCCGTTAAAATCCTGTGTAAATAAAACATTGCTTCCCCCGCCTAAAACGAGAACAGGGAACTCTTTTGCTTTTGCAAATTCCAGCGCTTCTTTTAATTCGTCCAACGAAAATATTTCAGTAAAAAAGGCAGCGGTTACGTCAATCCCAAAAGTGTTGAAGTGCCTGAGAGAAATGTTTTCTGCGATATTCATCCGTTTATTTTATATTCTTTTTAATGGTCGGATGCCTGCCTGTCGGTCAGACAGGGAACTCCGCATATACATTCCCTCCCGATTGCTATCGGGATGAGAAAAAATTATCGTGCTTCGTGTCATATGTATGTCCCATCCCCTTCCTGTGAGGAAGGAAATTATTTTTTATTAGTTGAAGAACAATTTTTTTCTGCCTCCGCATCGTACAGCCGAACCGAAAAATTTAAAAAAGCGTTGCCTGTTTCGCGATCGCCGGGATATCCTGAAATTCGAAACGCTCGACCTGCTCATATTTACCACCTTCCAAATCCCTGCGCAACAGCACCATATTATTTGCGATGAATTTCCCGCTGAAATTTCTATTGCTGAATTCCAGCCAACCCTGTTCATATTGCCAGGGCTTTAATTTTCGGGCGATTGTGAGGTAGGGCTCCAGAATAAAATGTGGACGATTGCCTGCACTTAATTTCAGCAGGCCCTGGGCTTCGGTTTGAATAGTTTTTACCAGCGATTGAATAAAAGGCCTCGAGAGAATGTTGATAAAAATTGTATGGGATGGGAAACTCCCATAATCCTGAAGGTGAACCTGAAATGGCGCCCTCGAAAGAGAAATGGTACGAAGCTTTTGCCGGATACGATCTTCAAAAGTTGTGTACTGCACAAAATTTACCAAAGTTATTTGGGGTTTCCCCCTGATGGCTTTTTCGGATTTGTATTTATCATAGAAATACTTTTTAATATCCACGATCGAATCGCTTAAATCTTTACGGGGCTGAATCAACAGTAAATATTCCGCTTTAGAAAGCTCTTTTAATGAAGAATTGATTTGCATAAACTAAAAGTATTAGCACAATAATACTAATTATTTTAGTTAAAAAGCATATTTTTATCTTTTATTAATAACCTGGTGATTTTTAGTTCTCTTTTGCGGGAACGATCATTTCAAATTCAGGAATGATGACACTGAACAAAGTACGGGTATCAAGGTTTTCCATTTGGTAAGTGCCTTTCATTTTACCCATTTCAGTACGAAGGTTGCAGCCACTTGTATATTGATAATTTTCGCCCGGTTGTAACGTGGGTTGTACGCCAACCACACCTTCGCCCTCAACCTGACGGTAAGTACCATTGCTGTCAAAAATATACCAGTTACGGCGCAGCAGTTTTACAGGAAATGAATTAAAATTTTCGATGGTGATACGATACGCAAACATGAATTCGTTTTGCATAGGATTGCTATACTCAGGCTGGTAAAAAACCTCAACGTTAACCAATATTCCTTCTGATATAGCGCTGTTCATGAGTACCGTTTTGGTAAATATAGGAAAATTTACTGCATAACAAATCCATATTTATCGTAAGTTGTTATATTTACCGCGAAGCAGGGATGATGCCATTTGTACCGGTGTACAAGCGAGCGTGGCAACGAGGTTGCTATTTGTAAAATTGCTGATTCAATAAAAAATATTATGACAAAAATTGCAGTAGCAAAAGGGGATGGAATTGGCCCGGAAATTATGGCCGCAGTGATAGAAATCTTTAAAGAGGCCAATGTGCCGCTTGAGTATGATTACGTGGATATGGGAAAATGGGTGTTTGATGAAGGTTATAGCAATGGCATGACCGGCGAAGCGAAAAAAACAATTGAACACCTGGGCATTTTATTTAAAGGCCCGATGGAAACGCCGAAGGGCAAAGGCGTAAAGAGCATTAACGTAACCGCGCGCAAAACATGGAACACTTATGCGAATATTCGCACGTTTCAAACGTTAAACGGCGTTGAAACCGTTTTCAGCAAAGCAGGCATCCCAATTGATATTACTGTGGTGCGCGAAAATATTGAAGATACTTACGGCGGAGTAGAACACATGCTCACACATGATGTGGCGCTCAGCCGCCGTTTTATTACCCGCCCGGGAAGTTTGCAAGTGATACGTTATGCTTTTGAACTGGCGAAGAAAAAGAATGCGCGCAGGATAACCTGCGGCCACAAAGCAAACATTATGAAACTTACCGATGGCTTATTTTTGGAATGCTTTTATGAGGTGGCTAAAGAATATCCGGAACTGAACGCCGACGATGTGATTGTGGATGACCTTTGCATGAAATTAGTGACGCGCCCTGATACATTTGACATGGTGGTGCTGACGAACCTACAGGGTGATATTGTGAGTGACCTTTGCGCCGGGCTGGTTGGCGGGCTTGGCTTTGCGCCATCTTCTAATGTGGGTGACCACATCAGTATTTTTGAAGCCGTGCATGGAACGGCACCCGATATTGCGGGAAAAAATATTGCAAATCCCACGGCTCTTTTGCTGAGCGGCATTGCGATGCTGCGGCATCTGGGACTGCTTGAAAAAGCTGCTCAAATTGAAAACTCATTGCTGTACACTCTGGAACAGGGCATTCATACCGGAGATTTCGGAGACAAATCAGTCCCAGCAGTTAATACAACAGAATTTGCCAACGCGATTGTTTCAAATCTTGGCAAAAAACCCCAGCGCAACGCCAAACCTGAGTTGCAGAACGTAGCAAGCTCCTGTTCGGTTTATAATATTGACACCAACCCGATGATGGAAAGCAAGGAAGGGGAACAGGAAAAACTGGTTGGCGTAGATATGTTTATTGAAAGCACGGAACAACCCGCTGCGATTGCCGAAAAATGTGAACGTCACGCGGGTGTTAAATTTGATCTGGTAAATATCAGCAATCGGGGCACACAGGTTTGGCCCACCGGCTCGGTTTATACCAATCTTGTAAACCAATACAATGTGCGGTTTGAAAGCATCGGGCATTACGCTTTAAACCAGCAGGATGTCATAGGCCTATACGTGAGCCTGAGCGGTGATTTTAAAATCTGCTCGCTTGAATTACTGAATGAATGGGATGGCAAGAGAGCCTACAGTTTGGCGCAGGGGCAGTAAGCGAGTTGGTTGAGGGTTACTGGTGAAAAATACACATCCCTAACATTTTGAAATAATTTAACTTTGATGCAGTATTTAAAATTACGCTATGAATAAGCTGCTGTTACTAATGCTGTGCATTATTGGAATGCCTGCCCTATCCGATGCGCAAAACGCTTTTCAAAATATTTCATTTGAAAGGGCCTTACAGAAGGCGAAAAAAGAACATAAACTTATCTTCCTGCAATTTGAATCGGACGATTGTACACAGTGTAACGAAGTAGCGGACAGGGCTTTTGCTGATGTCGATTTCGCGAAGAAGATTTCCAGCGAATTCGTTTCATTAAAAATACAGCCGGATAGCAAAGACAGGATCCAGGTGGGTGAGCGATATGATTTCAGCGAGCGATTTGGAACTTTGTTTATCGATGAAACGGGTAGGCTCATTTATACAATGAGAAGCACTTCCAGCACGCCGGGTAGTTATCTGAAGGAAATTGAAACTGCTTATAAAAGGCAACGCGATTTTAGAACCATTGAAGAAATAGAAAAAAGCTATTTCGAGAAAAACCACAAAAATGTATCAGACTTCGAAAACCTGATTCAGGCAAAAACAGATTTAGATTTAAGTACCGATCTGCTATTAACAGAATACACCAACCTTGTCACAAAAGATTCGCTGAATAGTAAACGCGTGCTTCAATTTCTTATAAGACAGGCGCCGGTCTACCGTTCTAAAGCGGATCTTGCGATGCGCGGAAGCAATAATTTCAAGGAGGCCTGGTATGATCTGCCAAATGCCGAACGAATTGAAATCAACAACAGGATGTTTAGAAAATCTATTAAAATGGCAGCCATGAGCCGCGACGAAAGCCTGGCTAAATCAATCGCGGCGTATTCTATGGGTACCACCACCAGCGCTAATGGCAAACAAAATATTTACGAGAAAAACATGATGAGTTTTTATAGCCAGACAAGAGACACTGCTAAATACTTTGCAATCGCTATTCCCTATTATGACCGATACATTCAATCGCTCACGCCCGAATATTTAAAAAGGATTGATTCTGCGGCAAAATCAAAGGCTTTCAAAAACCCCGAAAAAATCATTTCAAAGCCAATGGAAGGCGGGAAGCAATTACAGATCAGAAGCGCCAGATACACTTCTCCTAATTCCACTTACGGGAATTATCTTTTCAGGGTGGCAAATTTTTTAAGTAATTTTGATGCTTCAAACAAATACATCGAACACTCAATCAGGTATGCAAGAAAATCAGTGGAATTATCTGCACAACCAAATTATCTGCATTTTCTGGCCGTATTGCTTTATAAAAACGGGATGAAGGAAGAAGCCATTAACTACGAAGAAAAGGCTATTGCTCTTAGTAAAGAGTACAGGCGCGAACGAAAAGAATGGTTTCCTATTCTCGAAAAAATGAAAGCGGGCATGCCGTTGAATTAACGCCGGTTCAAGTGGTTGCTTAATATTTCAGTAACATTTCTTTCCTTACTTTTGAGTTCTTGTATGAACCCAAAATATTCTAATCTTTTTTTAGCAATCGCAGGCCCGGTATTGCTTTGGCTCGCCTGGCCTCCACTACCTTTTACTTTCCTTTTGTTTATTGCGTGGCTCCCTTTACTTTTCATCGCCGATAATACAACAAGCTGGAAAAAGTTTTTGGGTTACACTTACATTCACATGCTCGCCTGGAACCTTTTGGTGACCTGGTGGGTAGCTATGTCAACCGTACCGGGCGGATTAAGCGCTTTTTTAGCAAACAGCCTTATCATGTGTGTTCCCTGGCTGTTGTATTTTTTCAGTAAAAAATATTTAAGCAGGATTGTATCGTTGTTGGCGCTGGTTGCATTCTGGATCGCATACGAATACATTCACCATAACTGGGATTTAAGCTGGCCCTGGCTGGCGCTTGGCAATGCATTTGCTTCGAGGCCCAATTGGGTGCAGTGGTATGAATATACGGGAGCGTCCGGCGGCACTTTATGGATAATGATGGCAAACGTTTTTATTTTTCTTGCCTATAAAATTTACAGGAGCGAGGGGCGAACGATTCAATATTTTAAATACATCGCCACCTTTTTTGTAATAATCAGTTTGCCGATAATCGTTTCAATATTTGCAGTGAAAAGAACACTCACTTTGCATCACAATAAATACAATGTGGTGGTAGTGCAACCCAATATTGATCCTTACCAAAAATTTGACACCAATAACCAAACCGAACAACTTGAAAAATTGATTTCACTTTCCCGGGCGCAGGTTGATGCTAACACCGCACTGGTTGTTTGGCCGGAAACTGCAGTACCTCGTTTTACGAACGAGGACGACTTGCAGCACGATAGTTTTTTAACCCCGATGTGGAATTTTCTGAAACAAAATCCGCAGCTCAATTTACTAACAGGTATTGAAGGATATAAGGCTTTCGATTCACGCGTAAGCCGCTTTGCCAAACCTTTCCCTGACGGACAAGGATTTTATGAAAGCTATAATAGCGCCGCTTTATTTGACAGCAGCAACGTACAGGTCTATCACAAATCAAAGCTGGTACCGGGTGTGGAAGTGTTGCCGGGGTTCTTAAGTTTTATGTCGGCCACCTTTGAAAAATTTGGAGGAACAACCGGTGGTTATGCAAAAGATACTGTAGCAAAGGTGTTAAGAACTACAAACAACAGCTTCAACATCACGCCGGCCATTTGCTACGAAAGCATTTACGGCGATTATCTTTCAAACTTTAACAGGCAGGGCGCCGATCTGATTTGCATCATCACCAACGACGGCTGGTGGGGCAATACAGCAGGGCACAAACAGCATAAAGATTATGCAAGGCTTCGCGCTATTGAAAGCCGCAAGTGGGTTGCGCGAAGCGCCAATACCGGCATCAGTTGTTTTATTGATCCGTACGGAAATGTGGTGCAACAATTAGGCTGGGAAAAAGAAGGTGCGCTCAGGCAAACCGTCGGCGCGTTTATAACAGAAACTTTTTATACAGAACACGGCGATTTACTTTCACGCATTATGATTTGGGTGGCTGTGGCATTTTTATGGCTTCTGATTTTCATGATATTCAAAAAGAGGCCGATTAAATAATTTTATGTTACCGGCTGTGCTGCTCATGGCATCTTTCTTGCCACGCTCGGTTTATCGTTCGGGTTATATATCGTCAAACTCGTAGCGGTTTGCACTGAGTTTGTCAAAGGGCCGCACTCTTGTATTTTGGAATATCCATTAACAATTAAACTACCAATAATGACAACAAAATCTATCAGTTTAAATAACCGCGTTATAACCTACAAAGTTGCAGGTGCCGGCCATCCGGTGATTCTTTTGCATGGCTTTGGCGAAGACAGTAACGTGTGGCAAAACCAGGTTGAACTTCTTGAAAAAGATTACCATTTGGTTATACCTGACATCCCCGGCAGCGGCGCGTCAGAACTAACCGATGACGTAAGCATGGAAGGCATTGCAGCGATTGTGAAATTAATTGCAGACGAAGAGGAATTTGAGGATTTTGTTTTAATCGGCCACAGCATGGGCGGTTACGCTGCGATGGCTTTTGTGGAAAAATATGCTTCGATGCTCAAAGGGTTCGGGTTGTTTCATTCAAGCGCCTACGCCGATACCGAGGAAAAAAAATCCACCCGCCGAAAAGGAATCGAGTTCATTAAAGAACATGGTGCAGCAGCATTTTTAGAAACTTCTACGCCTAATCTTTTTTCTGACAAAACAAAAGAATCAAATCCTGATTTGGTAAAGGACTTTATGCAACAACTCCCTGAATTTTCAAATGCGGCTTTAATTGAGTATTACGAAGCCATGATTGCAAGGCCGGACAGGACAGCACTTTTATCTCAAACTAAACTACCTGTTTTGTTTATAATCGGGGAACATGATAAAGCCGTTCCGTTTGAAGACAGTTTAAAACAATCATCATTGCCCGCAATTTCCTTCGTCACAATTTTGAATAATGCCGGCCACATGGGCATGTTGGAAGAACCGGAGAAAAGTAACCAGGCCTTACTTGAATTTTTACGCCAGGGCAAACGCATCTAAATTAGTTTTCATGAAATTCACAAATGTTAATAAAGTAGGTTTTTTTTAAAAGTCGGGAAAGTTATTCAGGTTTGATTTTACAAAGGAGAAAAAAGCGATAATATATAAAAAAGCCATGTTATCGTTTTTTGATAAACTAACGATTCCCGCGTGGATCCTACCAGGCTCCACTCCCTAAAGGAGATATTATCGGCCTTACCATTTGCGCAGTACTTAGTGGTTGTAATGATTGGGAGGAGATAGAAATTTATGGCCACAGTAAAATGGAGTGGCTGAGGGAGTTTTTATCATTGGCCAATGGCATTCCCTCGCATGATCCCCTAAACCGGGTATTTGCAGCTTTAAATCCGTCAGAACTCAAAGAATGTTTTTTCAGATTGGCATCTGTAGCCATGCTCACAAATGGCAGGGTAATAAGTATAGATGGTAAAAGAGCATGCAATGCAGGCACCGATGGCAAAAAAGGCTTTTTACACCTTGTGAGTGCCTGGTGCGATGCCAATAACATAGTAATAGGCCAGCAAAAGACAGATGAGAAAAGTAACGGGATTACTGCTATCCCTGCCCTGTTAGAGCTGTTGGTGCTTCAGGGGGCTATTATTACTATTGATGCAATGGGGTGCCAGCACGATATTGCCGGCAAGATTGTGGAAGCAGATGCTGATTATGTGTTGGCAGTAATACAAAACCAGGCTTTTCTTCTGCATGATATTAAAGAGGCCTTTGAGCAAAGTGCTCCTGTGGATAGTGCCCCCACCCTGGAAAAATCGCATGGAAGGATAGAAAAACGCACCTGCAAAGTCATTACAGATATGGGCTGGATCAGTAAAAAGGACAACGGGCAAAAACTTGATAGAATCTGAAAAGACTATTATCAAAACAGGGCAACAACAAAAAGAGTTCCGTTATTATATCTCCAGCCTGGGGAGTCCTGCCGAACACTTTTTACAAATCATACGTGGGCGCCGGAGTATAGAAAACAAGCGGCATTGGAGCCTTGATGTTACTTTTCACGAAAACCTAAGCACCAAACAAGCCGGTAATGTAGCCGAGAACTTCGGGTTGATCACCAAAATTGCTCTTAACCTTTTAAAAAACAATACATCAAAGAAAACCTCTATTAAAAACAAACGCCTGCCATGCGCATTAAACAATGACTTCATCGCTCAAACCCTCTTTAAAAAAATTTAGATGCGTTTGCCCTGTTGACAGCGGGCAGTGGTTTTTTATTTGAAAGCCCTGGGTGGATGCCAATGCAAGAAGGCTAATTAAATTTGGTCAGATCAATGATTACTTGTTACCTTTAGTAATTGCATTCAATAAAATAATTAGCGTATGAGAAAGTGTACCTACTTTGCCGTCTTTCTGGGAATAGCTATATTTTGCTATTCCAATGCTACGGCTCAAACAACTCAAATTTCAGGAACGGTAAAGAACCGGCTTGGTGAACCTATTGCCAATGCCACTGTTCAACAAAAAAACGCCGACAACACTGTTATGGCAGATGCTGAAGGCCATTTTAGTATGACTGTAACAAGGCCGGACGCCCTGTTAACAGTTAGCGCTGTCGGTTATAAAAATACCGAAGTGCAGGTAAAAGGAAACATAGTGGATGTTGTAATGGAACCCGGCTCGGGCGAAACAATGAGCGAAGTAGTTGTAACCGCAATGGGGATTAGGCGTGAACGAAAAGCCTTGGGATATACGGTTTCTGACCTTAGTGCCACTGAATTGATGAAAAACAAAAACACCAACGTTGTCAATTCCCTTGCGGGAAAAGTTCCGGGCGTAAACATTACGCAGTTCAGCGGTTCGGCCGGTGCGGGTGCTTCAATTACAATTCGCGGGGGTAACTCTACTTCTGATGGAAGGCAAAACCAGCCGTTGTTTGTTATTGATGGAATTATTTATGATAACTCTACATCAGTGGTTGGTAATTCGGGTACTGACGGTTCAACCCGTAGCAATACAACTTACTCCAACCGCATCATGGATATTAACCCTGAGGATATTGAAACCTTATCGGTGTTGAAAGGAGCCGCTGCCGCCGCATTGTACGGTTCGCGCGCTGCCGATGGTGTAGTGATCATCACAACGAAGAAAGGGGCTGAAGGTTCCGTTGTGGTGAATATGAATAGCAAGGTGAGCACTTCCTGGGTAAACAAATTACCTCAGGCGCAAAGCACTTTTGGCCCTGGTGTTTATGCTAACAATGGGGTGCTTAATTCTAATACGTATAGCTCCTGGGGGCCAAAAATTCCATCCGATAGTGCAATTTTCGATAATATAGGAGGTTTTTTTCAAAAAGGATTAATATACGATAATAATATAAACGTAGCCGGAGGAACAAAAAACAGCTCCTTCTATTTATCGGCTTCTAACTTTAATCAAACGGGTATTGTTCCTAATACCGGTTATGACAAAACCACTTTTCGTTTCAACGGCACTCAAAAATACGGGCGTTTATCGCTGGATGCGAATGTTGCCTATTCAATTGCTAATACCGACAGAACTTTAACTACTGCCGGTTTATATAACGGAGGTGGTAACGGAACGATGGGAGCAGTATATGGTTGGCCGCAAACATTCGATATGAAGCGCTATATGAATCCTGACGGTACGCAGTATCGGAAATTTGCGGGGATATTTGATTTGCAAAACGATATTGATAACCCATACTGGATTATTAATATGGATGAATTAACATCCAAAACAAACCGTTTTACCGGTGGTGCCAGTGCAAATTACCGCATAGCTAATTGGTGGGATGTTACGGCACGGCTGGGGTATGACCAATACACTACAAATGATTATACTTACATAGCTCCAGGATCGGCAGTCAGCGCTATTTTTCAAAACGGTCGGTTGAGTAAGAACCAGGTAAGCTACACTTTCCTCAGCACAAATCTTATGAGTAACTTTCATAAATCTTTTGGAGATTTTGAAACCCACCTGATGTTAGGAACTACCGCCGAAAACACCGAATGGCTTACCCAAAACCATTGGGGTTACAATTTTGCAACCGCCGGTACTATCAGCTTTAATAATATCAGACCGGAAAATAAATTTTTTACTGACGGAACCACGAGAAAACGTTTGGTAGGTGCTTATGGGGAGTTTGGAGCCTCCTATAAAAATATTGCATTTATAACAGTAACCGGCCGTAACGATTGGTCATCTACGTTGCCGATAGAAAATCGTTCTTATTTTTATCCTTCGGTGAGTGGATCACTTGTGTTTACAGAGTTAATGCCTAAAAGCGATGTACTTTCTTTTGGTAAGGTTAGGGCAAGTTGGGCACAGGTTGGTAAAGACGCTAACGCTTACGCCACACTTACTTACGTGAATTCTCCAATCACTATTGGCTCGTTTACCGGCGTTGGTAACCAGTACACCAGCGGTAATCCTTTTATGGTGCCGGAAATTCAGTCTGCCTGGGAAATTGGGGGTGAGTTCAGGTTTTTAAATGGGCGCCTGGGATTAGATTACACATATTACCACAGCGAAACAAAAAATCAGATTGCTTCACCCAGGTTGTCAAATGCCAGCGGATACATTCTCACTTCAATAAATTCGGGTTCGGTAATCAACAAAGGCATGGAGATAGCCCTTACCGGTAAGCCAGTGGTGGGTGAAAATTTCAGTTGGGAAACCATGATAAACTTCTCGTATAATAAAGGAAGGTTAGGAAAATTTCTTCCGGGCGTGATTTATTTTTACCCCACAGATGCCCAATTTGGAACGATAAGAGCTGCCTCAGCTCCTAATGGCGGTTATTTTTTGGGATTGGTTACAGCTACACCCGCAAGCGGCTCAAGTTTCTTGCGTGAGACAGATTCAACCGGTAAAGAAATTTCAAACGGAAGATACCAGGTTGATCCTACAACCGGCTTATATAAGTTTAGTGCCAACGCAGTAATAGTAGGTAACCGCGAACCTGATTTTCTGGTAGGCTTTAATAACACGCTGCGGTATCAAAAACTAACTCTTTCATTCCTGCTTGATATTCGCAAGGGTGGTGATGTTTACAACGGTACTGAATATGCCATGATTGTAAACGGATTAAGTCCCCAAACTTTGTTGAACGACAGGCAATCTGTTACAGTGGAAGGGATTAACAGCCAGACAAAAGCGCCGTTTTCAAAAACTTATTATGCAGATTCAAGCTATACCATTTCCGGTGTAAATTATTCGGGAAAAAGCATGATTCAGCGGTACTGGCAAAATCAGGCTGTGAATACGATGAATTTTATTACTTCCGTAAACTGGCTAAAACTTCGCTCGTTGTCATTAACTTATGACTTTTCCGACCTGTTAACAAGTAAAAAAATTATTAAAGGAATCTCGGCAACTGCAGTGGGTACTAATTTATTTACATGGACTAACTATAAAGGAATGGATCCCGAAGTGAGCGCTGCCGGGGGTACCGGGGGTTCGGGTTCAACAGGTATTGATACCTGGGTGTGCCGGCTGTTGCAGGCTTCACGTTCGGAGTAAATCTTACATTCTAAAAAGCAAAAAATATACGAATGAAAAATTTAAAATACTTTATAATAATCAGCATCATCCTGATAGCCTCTGTCTCTTGTAAAAAGTGGCTGGATGTAAATACAGATCCAGATAATCCGAGTAATGCAAGCGTTTTGATTCAAAACAGGCTGCCCTGGATCCAGCATTTTTACCAGTACACATCAGGCGTTGCCAATTTTCGTACCGCAGCGCAGGCGGGCGTTTATTATAGCAATAGCGCCTCCGGTAATGCATTAAGCACAACCTGGATAGCACATACAGGTAACACCACGCCTTACCAAACATTTTTTATAGAGGTTGCCTCCAACCTGAACGATTTGTATGACGCTGCAAAAAAGCAGGATGCAAATTATTATATGGCAGCTGCAGATGTTTATCATGCCCTTGGCTTTATGCAGATGCTTGATATTTATGGCGAAATGCCTTATACACAGGCAATTTCGTCAATCGCTAATCCAACTTTTGACGATGGCAAAACAATTTACGATGGGTGTATCGCAAAATTAGATGAGGCTATCGCCTTGTTTAGTAAAACACAGAGCACACTACCGCAGCTTTCTGTCGGCGATATGTGGATGGGCGGTGATGTAAGTAAATGGATAAAATTTTGCTACGGGTTAAAGGCACGCTACATGTTGAAACTTTCAAAAAAATCAGATCGTTTTAATGCTGATTCAGTTCTATTTTTTTTATCAAAAGGTCCTCAATCGAATGCGGATAATATTATAGGCCCGGGATATAACAATAGTACGGTAACGGATTATTTGCTGGGCGATCCGGTTGTTACAAACGGAAACTGGAATTACGCCGGCTACGGCAGTAACCAGCGCATTTCTCAATATTACTATAATTTGCTAACCAACCTGCGTAGTTCAGGAGTTATTGATCCGCGGATGACCAAAATTGTTCCGGCTGCCATGTCCAATATTCAGCTTGATGCGACCGGTAAAGTAATTTCTTATACATGGAATCGTTCCTTAGGAGTAGATTCTTACGGCCCGGCTACCAGACTGAAAAAAGGTGGCGAATTTTCAATAGTGGCGCCAACTTATGCTGCCGCTAACACCAATATAAAATACACAATAGCAGACGCGTCAGACCGGGCGGATTTTATTGCTGCACAGGTGCAGGCCGGCAGAACGCATACGGTAAATGGTAATGATGTTACGGTAACTTACAAGGCGGGATCAATATATGTCAACAGCACTAACTATATAAATGCAGGCGATACCGTTTATGTAAATATGCGAAGCAACTCAATTGCAACTTCAACAACGCCGGCGGGGGCTACCCAAAGCCAAACGGATGTGAACTGGTATCTCCAGTCAACTGCTGCATTTTCGGCAGGTGCGGTTGGCTCAACCGGGTCCTTTCAAATCCGGCCCGTTTCTGACCAGGAAATTCTTACTTATCATGAAATGTGTTTTATTAAAGCTGAAACTTACATGCGAAAAAGTGACGCCGCCAATGCTTTTACGGCCTATCGGGCAGGCGTTCAGGCGCACCTGGATATGATGCAGGCGAAACTTACACAATGGAAGGCGGGTGGTTATACAACTAATAATCCAGATATGGCGCCCATGGATCCGGCGGCTATTAACACTTATCTTGCCAGCAACGCTGTTTGCCAAAGTGCCGGGGCTCTAACCATGGCTGACATTATGCTGCAAAAATACATTGCAATGGGTTGTAGTATTGAAAACTGGAACGACATGCGCCGATTTAACTTTAGTGCAGGTAATGTGGGTAGTTTTGGCATTGTATATCCCGATTTTGCCCGGGGGCCGTTATTTGCCGGCCAGTCAATTTACATCGGGGCATCAAAAAATGATCCGAGGTATTGGCCGCGGAGGTGGATGCTGCCAACAACCCTTGAGTTGAATTATAACTTAACAAATGCCCTCGCTATAAATGCAAGCGCCAACAAGCAAACTGTTTGGAGTATGCCTGTTTGGTGGGATTGCGCAACAGATGATGAATATTACGGGTATTTGAAATAACGGTTCAACGATCTACCGCAGGGTGGAAAATATAGTAAAGCCGCGACAATCAAATTGTCGCGGCTTTGTATTTAGGGTATGATGTTGCGCAGATGTTTATGCAAAGAATATATAACTCAACGCAATCGCGGTAATAATGCCAACCAAATCGGCCAAAAGCATCGCGCCCACCGAATAGCGGGTATTCTTAATATTTACCGCCCCAAAATAAACGGCAATGATGTAAAAAGTAGTATCTGCCGCTCCGCGAAAAACTGATGTAAGGTTCCCTACAAATGAATCGGGGCCGTGGGTTTTTAAAGTGTCAATCATCATTGCGCGGGCGCCACTGCCACTGAACGGTTTTAAAAGCGCTGTGGGTAGCGCGTCAACAATTCTCGTGTCTCCGCCAAGCACCGCAAACAAACCTTTAATGCCGCTCATCACAAACGCAAAAGCCCCGCTGGTGCGCAGCAGGCTGATAACCACTAAAATGCCTACCAGGTAAGGGATGATCTTGATGGCTGTAGTGAACCCGTCTTTAGCGCCATCAACAAAATCATCAAAAATCGCTGTCTTTTTATAAATCGCACCAAGGATGATTAATATAAAGATCAACAAAATTAAACCGTTGCTCAGACTGCTCGAAAACAAGGTAACTCCCTTCGCGTCTAAGGTTCTCACATATAAAATCAGCGCAGTAAATAAGCCCGTGATGCCAAGCACCCACCCCAATATTACCGGCTGAAAAACCCTGATGCCTTGTTTGAATGAAACGATCATTAATGCGGCGATTGTGGCGGCAAACGTGGCAATCATGCAGGGAATAAATACTTCAGTAGGATATTGCGATTTCAATGCCACTCGGTCTGCAATGATTGTTGTGGGAATTAAGGTGAGCCCTGATGCATGCAGGCACATAAACATTACCTGTGCGTTGGTGGCTTTGTCTTTGCTTGGATTGAGCGTTTGCAGGCTTTCCATTGATTTAATGCCAAAAGGAGTGGCCGCATTATCAAGCCCCAGAAGGTTTGCAGAAAAATTTATCACCATGTGACCCATCGCCGGATGGTCCTTTGGAACATCGGGGAAAATTTTCGAAAAAAACGGCCCGATGATTTTCGATAAAAACCTGATGCCGCCGGCCTTTTCGGCAATATTCATAAAGCCTAAAAATAACGCCATAATCCCGATGAGGCTAAGGCAGAGGTTCACCGCGTCTTTAGTGGTTTCAAATACGCCGTTAGTGCTTTGCGTTTTATACACTTTATAACCGGCATCTGTTTTTATAACGTTGTTGCCATCCCATGCTGCAATTTTCTGACCTGCGGAAAACTGGCCGGTAACCGTTGTAGGCACCGCAAGCGGGTCAACGTTTTGAACATAAGTGGTATCGCCACTTTTGCCGGTAACCATCTGGCTGAAAATTTCCCGCTGCCCGTCCTGAAACATAAATCTGCCTAATGCAACGGT
>Ga0066256_1002439_pt1 | contig 20598 bp, 9 predicted proteins | sample ThiBio_1000_biof_FD_87107 | JGI IMG/M metagenome (GOLD analysis project Ga0066256, IMG submission 87107) | Wastewater bioreactor microbial communities from Cape Town, South Africa - Thiocy_expt_1000_biof (version 2) | ecosystem: Engineered > Bioreactor > Thiocyanate-remediating >... | reverse complement strand
GCTCTGGCAGGTGGGCAACGGCGTGGAGTGTTGCCTGCCGGGCCCCCTCCTCTCGTCTTGCCAGCTGGCTGTGTGGGCGCTGCTGCAGCGCCAGTAACGCCTGTCGCATGATGACCGTTATGAATCATCCTTTCGTCTCCCCTCCTCCCCCTCACCGGGCCTCACGTGTCACTGCGTCACCGACGCTGGCACACGCCCCACACACACGCCCTGCACTGCGCCACCCTTGCCGCTGCAGCCAGACGCTGTGGCGGCGTGTGAGGAGGGAGGGGGGAGGGGCCCGCTTGTGGCAGCTGTGGTACGCCACTGCGCCACTGGCCACTGCCACAGGCAGCCGTTGTTGATCCAGCTCAGTGCCGCGCTATCCACACAAATTGGCACGCACCCCGCAGCAGGAAAGCTTATAAAATGGGTGGCGCGTCATCTTCATGTCAATGTCTGTCGCTGCCACCCCAGTGATCTCCACACACGCGCGACATCCCCGCTCCCGACCCACTAACGCTTTCCCCCCTCCCTCACTCCCACCCTGCACCTGCGAGCTATGCCGTCGCTGCTGTGGCGCCAGGTGGCCATGGCCCCTTTAAGACGCAGCTGCGGTGGATACATGCTGCTGTACCCTGCTCTGTGCTGGCTCTCTCATACAAGCACCGCCTCCCTTGCCTCTCTCCACCCCTTTCCCCACCCCCACCCCGCCTCTCCCACCTCCCACCTCCAGTCAGCAGACCTACGCACCAGCAGGCAGCACACCGAGTCCCACCACGCTGGGAGGAGGCGACGACTCGCACACCGCTCGCAGCAACGCCGCAACACAACGCCGGTACGGGGAGTGGTTGGAGTATCGATTCACGCGACGCCGTGCGTGTCACACAATTGGCGGCAGCCACCCTGGCGGCGCGGACGGGGGCCTGACAACGGTTGCTGTTGCTGCTGGTAGGCTGCTGCTGGCCACTTCAACGTCGTGCTCGGGCCGACGCAATTGGGTCCTGCAGCTGCCTGGCAGTGCCTGCGTCATCAATGCGTGTGCAGCGCAGCTGGCGGGGCACCACCTGCAGTACGGCGTCGTTTGTTGCAACAAGCGTTGTTCATTGACACTAATATCTCGCTGGATACGGTTCGCTGGAGATCACGCAACCAACGTCGCACCTGCGCACCTGCAGCACCCGCAAGGGCCGCAGCGCTGTGCAGCAGCGCGGCAGTGGCGGCGCCAGCCTAGCGTGCACATGCACCCTTGCGCAGGCAGCGCAACTGGTACCCACTCCACAGACCGGCGTCTTGGAGGGAGGGGACCATAAACGAGGGTGGGACGCAAAGGTCCTGTGCCGTACGTTGTTGGCACCAAAGTGTTGGCGGCGGTGAAGGTGGCACGGGGCGTGGACGCTGCCTGGCACCAGATCGCACGCGCCCACACCAGTAGCAGTAGCTGCTGTTGCCAGTTGGGCGGCGGTGTCGATTGAGTGCAGGCAAGGAGACACCTTCGGTGCCGGTAGGTGTTGAGGCGCTCGGCCGCCCGCCCATCACGTGGTAGTCACACAGGCCAGCGCGTCAGCCAAAGAGCCCGTTCCACCAGTGGCCCATGCGCTTGGTGATGGCAATGCCCTCCGTGGCGTCCGCGTCCACCTCCGCCACCTTGGCGCGTGCGCTCTCCAGCGTCTTGCGGTTGTCAGCCAGCGTTGCCAGCGTGGCGGTCGCCGTCGCCTCCACCTCCGCCAGCCGCCGCCGTGACTCCTCCAGGCTGGCGGTGCCCGCCTCCATCTTGGCCCGCATTGTGTCCCCACGTGCCGCCACCTCTGCCGCACTCCGCCCACCGCCGCCTCCGCCACCGCCGCCGCCGCCGCCACCGCTGCCGCCGGCCCCACCTCCTGCCAGGAGCGCCGAGCGGTCGCCCGAGGCAGAGGCGCCTGCCGCCCGCGCCCGCGCAGCTGCCACCGCCTCACGCAGCGCTGCCACGCGTGGCAGCAGGGCGGCAGCATCCGCCTGCATGCGCCGCTCCATCTCTGCCGACTGCAACGCATCTGCCGCCGCCTTCACGGCAGTCGCCGCCGCCGCCGCCTGGCCCGCCGCTGCGCCACGCGAGGCAGCGGCGCACTGCGCCAGGCACTCTGCCTCATACACCGCAAACGACGATTCTGCCTCCCCGCCACCCATTGCCGGCACGCGTGGCGGCGCTGCCGCCGCTGCCGCTGCCGCCGCTGCGAATGCCATTCCTCGACCTACTCCTGCTGCTGCCCTTGATGCTGCGGCTGCTGCTGCTGTTCGTCAACCGACGCCAACGAGTGTGTAAAATGCAAGACCAAAATAAATCCAAATGAAACCAAAGGGAGCCGAAACGCCACACCGTTGGTGATGGAGTACACTCTCAAATTTTTGCGCAATGCCGTCGACGCGCCGCCATTTACATGCATGCCGCTGTGCCAGCAATGAGTGAGGGCAGGAATGGCCGGATGACAGACAGCAGCAGCCTGATGATGATGCGGCCCTGTACCGTCACGAGCAGGAGTGCAGTTCTGCCAGTGCAGCTGGCATCGCATCGCGGCAGGCAAACGACGTTACCAGTGGTGAGTGCACGCGGGCGCAGTTGTGGCGGCACTGTGCACTGCATGTGCGCTGCCACCTGCCGGTAACAACCACGCCAGCATCCGCGTACGTGAGCTACGCGGCGCTGTGTGAGATGTCGCGGTGCGTTGCCGCACTACTACTGCGATTGCAGCACTGGACGTAGCGGTAAACGCCTGCGGTTGTCAGACGAGAGGCAGGGTACAACTGTGGCGCCACCCTGCTGCTCCTGCTGCTGCTGCGGTGGCGGCAGCTAACTGCTGCTTCCACCGCTGCCCCGCCTCACTGCTGCCGCTGTACGGCGGTACACACACCTTGCGCCGAAGAGCCGTTTGCCCCCTTCTTCATCACACCTGTCGTCACACCCAACACTGGTAGCGTGACCTGGCAAGAGGGCAAGCGCGCCGCCGCTGCTGCGCCAGGTGGTGTTGCCACCCCCTACTTGGTAGTAGTGTACTGTCTCCTCCCTCCCTCCCTACCACCGCCGCCACCACCATGAGCGCCGCCATCCGGTCGTTCACGGCGGCGCGCACGCTGACGCGGCTGGCGGTCGATACGGCGGCCATGAACGCGGAATCGGCTGAAGGTGGCGCCGAGCAGCCGGCGGCGCTGCCACGGCCGCCAAAGACCGGTCGAGCTGCGGCTGGCCGACGAGGTGGACGCGGTGCGCCAAGCAGCCGCGCGCTGCTGTCGCCCACCGGCGGCAGGCGCATGCAGCGCAAGAGCTTCTCAGACCCCAGCAGCGGCCTTGGCGGCAGTGGCGGCATCTTCGGCGGTGGCGGCGGTGGCGGCGGTGGCGGCGGTGGTGGCGGCGGCGGCGGTGGCGGCGGGGATGGACGGGAGGAGTCGGTTCTAGAGCGGCACAGCGTGGCGTCGTCGCACAGCAGCACGGCGCGGCGGCGCAGGGGAGGAGGGCTGGATGACGACCGGCGCAGTGCGGCGTCGGGCATCCTGTCTGAGGAGCCGCTCACGGGCGTGCGGGACCGCCGCCTGCACGCGCTGGCGCACTCAGACGACCCGTTTGCCAAGCACAACCTGCGCCGCGTGTTCCGCCTCATTGACCGCGACAACTCGCACGAGGTGTCGCCGGCAGAGATCCAGGCCGGCCTGGTGGCCCTCGGGTTTGACGCGCTGCGCAACCCCACCGTACTGGCGCGCCTGCTGTCCGAGGTGGACGACGACCAGACCGGCACCATCACGGAGACGGAGTTCCTGGCGTACTTTAGCACCGTCACGCGCGCCACGCTGCAGGCCAAGCTGCGCGCCTTTGCCAGCACGCGGGTGGGCGTGCGTGCCACCGTGTACGGCGCAAACTTTACGACAGCAGCGGGTGCGGCGACGGCGGCAGCGGGTGCGGCGGCGGCTGGTGCAACGGCGGCGGGGACCGGGCGCGCTTCGACCGCAGCGTCGCTGCCGACGTCGTCTACATCACCGCCCGCCGGCGGCGTGCCGCTCCCTCCGTTTCCGCATGAGCGTGACGCCACCGTGTGCGCCGGCGCGCACGTGTGGACGCTAGATGTCAACCACCTGGGTGACGCGCTGGAGGAGCTGCTGGCAGGCTACGGCATCGTGGTGCCGGTGGTGGGCACACCCAGCGCAGCAACGGCGGCCGCTGGGGCGCCGGGGCGGGCATCCACTACCGTGCCCATCGGCCTGCGCACCTCCAGCACGGGGATCGGACCACGTGCCGCCGCAGCCGCCGCCGTTGCGGCAGCGCGCGCGGGGCCCAAGCTGTGGCTGGACGTGGTGGGCTACAGCGACGCGGCGTACGGCACCATATGCAAACGGTTTAGCCTGAAGCAGGAGGTGGTGGCAGACGCGCTCATTTTTCAGGCGCCCAAGCTGGACCTGTCGGCGGGCTTGGCGGACGACACGGACGACAAGGTGCGCGCGCTCATCCTCATGCACTCCATGGCCATCGTGAACCCGGCGCTGCTGCCCGAGCGCTACTGGTCGGACCTGCTGTGCACGCCACGCCTGCGCTGCGGCCGCCCGTCGCCGAGTGGGTGTTGTGGTTCATGCTGGGGCGGCGGCCCTGCCGCGGGCGCCGCCGGCGCAGCCACCGGCACGTCAACTGGCAAAGCCACTACCGGCGGTGGTGTGCCAGCGCGCGGCGGCGGCGGCTGCTGTCGGTGTGGTGGGTGCCGGGGTGGCAGTGGGGCGACGGCACCAGCGCCACTGGATGCCACCGCCGTCCGCCGCGCGCGCGCCAGTGTGGCAGGCATGGATGCGCCGCTGCGTGCGCAGCAGTCGCGGCGGCGGCGCAGCTCCACCAACGTGCTGGGCGGCCGCTCGCTGTCCAAGGATGGGCTGCGCTCCACGTCGGTCGACCCCGCCGGCAAGCGCGGCAGCACCGGCGGTGCGGCGGCAGGCAGCATGGGGCCGCAGCGCTACCGCAGCGCGCTGGAAGGCGACGCGGACAGCGGCCTGGAAGAGCGGTACACGGTGCTGGCAGGCATCAAGAAGCGGCGCGTGAGCGGGGTGGGGACGCGCGCCATCATGCCAAGCAGCGCAGGCGGCGTGGTGGGTGGTGGGGGGAACGGCGGCGGTGGCGGCGGCGGCGGCAGTGGTGATGGGGGCGAGGACGACAGCGTGGAGCGCGAGGTACGCGCGCCGGTGCTGGTAACCAAGCGCCAGCTCACCACCTCGCCGCCTGACATTGCCATGCAGCAGGTGGCCATGGTGGTGGTGAGCGACCAAGTCATCATCACGTTCCGGTCGCCCATCTACGACGAGGACGCCGCCGCTGCCGCTACTGCCTCACCGCCGGCAGCAAGCGCCGCCACCACTACCACCCGCCCAACACCACCCGGCACTACCGCCACCGCCGCCGCCACCGCCGCCGCCGCTGCTGCTGGGCCACCACTCTCACGCCCGCCACAGCGCACCTCCACGGTCACTGCTGGCATGCCAGCTCGCTCTGCCATGCGTGGCAGCACCGCCGCCGCCAGTGCCGCCGCCGCCGCTGCTGCTGCTACCACCGCGGCCACCGCCACTGCGACTGTGGCGTCAGCGCCCGTCTTGGGTGTGGTTACCACCAGCGACGCTGGCAGCGGCATCCTGGCGGGCGCCACCACCACCACCGGCGGCCGTTCGCTAACCGCCATGGGCTCCGGCGGGCCGGTGGTGGCGTTGGACAGCAGCATGCCGCTCACGCTGTCAACCGGCTTCAGCACGCAGGCCCTAATACCCGGCGGCGGCGGCGGCGGTGGCGGCACGGGGCGTGGTAGCGGCGGCGGCGGCGGCCGTGGCAGCGGTGGCGGTGCGGGCGACGCGTCGCCCAGTCCATCGGGCATGACGCTGATGGCAGGCAGCCCCTCTGCCACCACCCTCCTCCTACCGGCAGCTGCAGCAGGCGGGTTCAGCCCGTTTGGCATTGCGGCGCCTACGCTGGCCAGCCTTGGCATGCTAACCGCGTCGGCGCCGCTCCCGGCGCCGCCCACCCGCGCGCGGTGGAACCTGCTGGTGCAGCCAGTGACGGGCGACGAGGAGGATCACCTGTTCTTTCACAACAGCGCGGGCGGCGCGCTGATGGCGGCGGTGCGTCTGCGGCTGATGCACTCGCGCAACGACGTGGCGCACCTGCGCAATGGCACTGCCAAGTCGCTGGCGCTGGAGATGGTGGACGTCATGCTGCAGCACGACTTTAGCATCCGCGACGCGCTGAAGGACTGGGAGGACACGCTGGCGGACGGCATCAAGGAGGCGCCGGCGGCGTACCACACGGCGCACATGTTTGCGCTGGAGCGGCTGGCGACGCTGTACATCCGCGCGCTGCGGCCGCTGCAGGAGGCGCTGTACCCCGCCAACTGGGAGGGCGACTTTGACGAGGGCGAGGAGGAAGAGGAGGAGGCAGAAGCGGCAGCGGTGTCATTGGCGGCGGCAGTGGCAGGCGGCGGTGGCGGTGGCGGGGGTGAGGGGCGGCGTACTAGCGGCGACAGCAACATCGTGGCGGCGCCACCACCACAGCTGGTGTATACCGGCGTCGTCGGCGGCGGCAGTGGAGAGGCACTGTTTCGGCTGGGTAGTACGGAGGCACCGGGTGCCAGTGGCACGGGTTCGCGTACGGCAGCAGCCGGCGTGGCAATGAATGGCGGGCCCGGGGTGCCACCCAGCAGCGCCGCTCGTCTAGCGTGGAGGGCGGGGGCGGCTGGCGCGGCGGCGGCGGGGCCCAAGCCGGTTGACGCTGCCGCGTCGCCGCCGTTTGGTGCGGCAGGCGGTGACAACACTGCTCGCAGCAGCAGCCAGACCGCTGCCGCCGCCACTGCCGCGCTTGCAAACGCGTTGGCTGCCGTGGCCGCCGGGTCGGTGGGCAGCGAAAGCTCGCCTGGCCGCCGCGCGCCGGCGCCCCCGCCGCGCTTTGTGGCGCCTGGCACCACGCCACGCGCGCCGCCGCCTGTGCACGTGGAGGTGATCCCGGAGGCGGATGACGGCGACCGCGGGTCACACAGCACCGGCCCTGCACTGGTCGCGCCAGCGCCACCGCCGCGTGGCCCGTCGCCGCAGGTGGCGGCGGCACGTCCGGGGTCAGCGTCGGAGCTAAGCACCGTGCGCAGTGACGTGTCTCCCGCGCCGGGGACGCCACCCGTTGCCATTCACATGCCGCGCGCGCGCGGATGGCACGCGGCGCGAGCCTCCGCCGCCACACCGGAGGTGGGCAGCACCGTTGAACTGGTGTTGTCGCCGCCAGATGGCGGCGGCGGCGGTCAGCCGGTGGCCGTTGCTGCCAGTGGTAGCGCTCGGAGCAGCCTGGCGGGCGGCGACGGCGACGACCCCGTGCGCTCCGCGCTGGCGCGGCTGGAGCGACGGCTCAGCTCGCGGGCGCGCAGCGTCACGGACACGGCTGCCGCGGGTAGCCGGGAGTCGCCACATAGCGAGCTGCTGCCGCTGGGCGGCAGTGGCGGCGTCGGGGCGGTAGGTGGCGAGGGGGTGCATGCCGGCCCACCCCTGCCTGGCGCCGCTGCAGAGCAGCATGCGGGCCTGCCGCCCCTGGCGCCCGATGCTGCACTGCCGCCGCTGGGCGGCACGGCAGAGCCCCGGTCACCCGGTGACAGGGGTGGCATGTCGCCTGGCATTGCCATGGGCGGCGGGGCGGGGCCGTCATCATTCAGCATGGTGGCCGCGGCCGTGTCGCGCATGGGGTCCATATCAGCGCGGCACCCGCAGATGGGATCGCGCAGCGGGCTGGCCGACATGATGGCGGAGACGGGCGCCGTGTCGGCTGCCGGCGGCGTCAGCGCACTGGCGCAGGCCAAGGCGGGCGTGGCACGGCGTGCCACCGCCGGCGTGACGCTCCAGCGCGCAGCGTTTGCCACCATGGCAGCCGCCGCGCTGAGTGGCGGCGCTGGCGCCGGCGCCGGCACCGCAAGCGGGCTGGCCGCCGCTGCTGCTGCCGGCGGCGGCGGCAACGGCGGCGGCGGCGCGGGTGGTGCGACACCAGTACCGGGTGCGGGTGGCGGCGGAGGGCTGGGTGGCGGTGGTGGCGGTTCCATTGCCGGTGGCGGGGGCGGTGGAGGCGGAGGCGGCGGCGGCGGTGGAGGCGGCGGCAGCGTGGCGGCGACGATGAAGCGCGTGCCGGTGGTCATCCAGCCGCACACGGCGGCGCGCTTCTTCCGCGACCACATCCTGGAGTTTCAGGAGCTGGCGGAGGACATTGCCGCCATGACGGGCGACCTGGAGCGGCAGCGGCTGCACATTGGCGAGCTGCGGTCGGAGCTCGCCATTTCGCAGAGCTCGCAGATGAACCGCACGTTGTACATGCTCACGCTCATCACCGCGCTGGCGGTGCCCATCACCTTCTTCACCGGTGTGTACGGCATGAACTTCACCGACATGCCGGAGCTGGACCCCGAGTCGGACGGCCTCGGCTACAAGCTGTTTTGGATTGAGATTGGTGCGGTCATGACTATCCTGCTCCTCCTGTTCTGGCGCCTCGGCATGTTCCGCATGTTCATGTAGCGGCCACCTGTGCGGCGCCGCAGCTCACGTGTCACTCCCTGTCGCTGCCGCACGCCACCAGCGCGCCGTTCATCAGGGCGCGTGTTGCGCGCGCGCGCTGCCGGCTGGCATTGACACTGCGGCGACGCTTGTTTGTTTTTTTTTGGGTGGGGGGGGTGACTGGGGAGCGGGGGGGGGCCGTGGGGGTTTATTGTAATTGGAGGGGGCGTGGTGCTTGGGGGGTGTTTGCAGTCCCACAGCCAGGCGATTTGAATGCGTTTACGGCAGTCCGGGTACATACAAAACAGAACAAGACGGGGGCAGGCGGCGCGGGGGGGGGTGCAGCGGGGGGGGGGCGCCGGGCGGCCGGGCCCGCCACTCAACCACGTGCTCCTGCAAGACGGATGGCGCGCCCATGGCGGTGGTCGCCGCGTGGTGCGCAGCTGCGCAGGCGGGCGGCAGGCTGCTGCTGCTGCTGCTGCCACGCGCCGTCTCGGGGGCGGCAGGGTCGTCTGGCAGGCAGGGGCGGAAGAAGAAGGTGGAGAAGGAGCCAAAGATGTCGGGCGGTGCGGCGGCAGAGGAGCGGTACACCCACGGCCGGCCGTTGGCGTACGGCCGCAGCCACAGCGCGGCGGCCCACGACGACGACAGGGAATGAAATGCCACAGTAGCGGATGCAAATACGGAGGGCACGGCTTGCGAGCATGGGCGGGGGGCGTCTGGCGGCATGGTGCAGGAACCATCGGACTCCAAGAATGGCTCTGGCAGCATGAGTGGCGCGTGCTGCACGTCACCCAGCGTCAGGCGGCCAAGGCCTTCGGGCAGCGCCACCCAGTGGATGGCCCGAAACGTGACGCGTGCGGGCGGTGGTGGCGGCGTGCCGTGTGTTGTAGCAGCAGCGGTGGCGCAGAGGTCAGTCACCTCCAGGGCGTAGGTGCGGCCAGATTGCAGCAGGCCGGACGGCAGGCGTACAATGGCGACAAGCGGCAAGCCGTCGTCAGGGTGTTCTGCGTTCAACGGCCCACTGGCCGCACCCGACACCGTTGCAAACTTGTTATTCACTAGCAGCAGGTGTGCCGCCAGCGCCTCCTCCCACACCACTCGACCCACTGCGCCGTCTGCCTGCTCCTCCACAACCCGCAGCACGGCGGCGCCGAGGGCAGTGGCGTTGGCAGTAGCGTCGCGTGGCCGCGGCGGCACCACCGCCACCGCCGGCAGGTTGTGCGGCACATCGCCGCCACGCGGCAAGAACGACGCCGGCAGGCAGGCGGGTGGGGCACAGGGAATCGGCGTTGCTGCTGCCGCTGCCGCACTGAACACTGTTACTGCTGCGCTGGCAGCTACCGCGAGCACGAGGCGGCACCGGCTGCAGCGGCCAGCCGCTTCTCGCCCCATCATGCCGAATGTTGACATCTAATTAAGTTAATCGACCAGAATTGGCACAATATAGCGCCCCGACGCAGCACAGCGGTAGCATAGCTATTCATTGGGTTGGTCAGAATTGCATGGGGATAGCGTGGGGTTTGTATTGTGTTATGCCCGTAGGCGCTTCAATTGTGGCGGGTGTTGCTCAGGCTGTCAGGCTGGTGGCGACGCCGACGCAGCTGGTGGCGACGCAGCTGCTGCCGCGGCTGCCGTGCTACCACCCGCGGCCACGTGGCTCATTGCTGCGTTCCATCCGGCGGTGTAGCCGGCCCAGTACCACGTGTTAGCATCGCTGCCGCCGGCGGCGGCGGCAGGCGTCTCGCCGGTCGTGGGTGCAGGCGCTAGAGGTTCAGGCGGTGCCGCCGCACCCTCGCGCCGCCGTTTTGTGCCAGCGCGCCGCTCACGGGTGCGCTCCGCCACGCACTCCCGCGCAATGGCGTCAACCACCGCCAGGCCGCCGTCATCATCGCCATTGCGCCAGTTAATGAAGGCGCGCTGGAAATCCAGCTGCGCTTGCAGCAGTGTGGCCTGCTCGGCAACCAGCGCTGCGGCGTCCGCCGCGGCGGCGGTGTCGGCGTCAGGTGCAGCATCACCCCGATCTACCTCATGCATTCCTGCACCCGCATCAACATCGTCATCCTTGGCCGCTGCTGCAATTACGTCGTCGTCGTCACCGCCCTCCTCTTCAGCCTCCTCCTCCTCCTCGTCATCATCTTCCAACCCGTCGTCATCGTCGTCATCGTTGTCGTCGTCTTCGCTGCTATTAGTATCCTCGCCGCCAGCGTCCGCCTCGCGAGCGCCTATTGCGCTGCCGGCGGTGCCGCTTGGTGGCCTGGCTGCATCGCTGCTCGCCAGCGCAGCAACCTCAACCTCCACTGTGCCGTCGCCATCGCCGTCCGCCTCCGCGTCGTTGTCCCGCGCTACTTGGGACGCCACGTAGGTGCGCATAGCCTCGCGGCGGCGTGTAGAAAGCGCAGTAGCTGCTGCTAAAACTGCGCCACTGTTGCCAATGTCACACACGACGCTATAGCTTGCCAGCGTCGGATGATGGTACAGTGTTGGCGGGCATGTTGTTCCGCCGCCGCCACCACCCGCCGCCGTACGAGGGAAGCTGTTGATTGCATGCAGGAACCCTGCCGTTGGCAGCACCTCCTCCGTCACCTCGTAAGGCCGCGCCAGCTCCACATCTATCCCTGCCAGCCGCACCGCCGCCGCCGCCGCTGCTGCCGCCATATCGGTGGCGCCGCTGTGTCAGTCACTGCCGTTGGTACTGGTACGGGGAGTTGGTACCAGTCGTTGGTACCAGTCGTTGGTAGTTGGTGGTGCAGATTTCGGGTGGCAGTATCATATGTCAATACGGTATGAGTCACATTAAGAACCACCCTATTCTGAACAACCCTTACGTCGGTGCGTGTCGCGCATGTCCGCGTGCATGACTATTGCGCCGCACGCAATATCGCGTGATGGTAAAATCGCAGGCCCCCTGCCTTAGCGAGGCGCGACGGCGTCGTTGACACGACTTTCCAGGGGCAGCAGCGGCCAGACCTTCTGACCTTCTGCAGTGTTGGCAACAGCGGCGGTGGGCGCAGCGCAGTTATTGCTCCCTTACGACATTTGCTATTTATTAGGTGTCGACGCAGCATCTGCCACGTCACCAAGTGGTTCTCTGCTGTGAGCTTGTGCTGTCATTTCGTTTTAGGTTTGTGTTGCCAACGAGAGAAAGATGGCGTCCGAGGCGACGATAGACGCCTTCCGGGCGGCATTCGCTGCCGCTGCCAGCGCTGCAAGCAGTCGATCTGGCGGGGGAGGCGGTGGGGGCCGTGGTGGCGCACCAGCTGGCAAGGCACCGCCGGCACCAATAGCCAAGCCAGCAGCCGCAGCAGCAGCAGCAGCAGCCGCAGTAGCACCGCCTGCCCCTGCCGCGCTGCCTGCTGCTGTAGTGCCCGTCGCAGCAGCACCACCCCCTGCGAGGGCCGCAGCGCCCGCAGTGTTGGCAGCACCCGCGGCAGCTCCGCCGCTGCTACCTGCTCCATCAGCGCCAGCGATGCCGCTGCTGCCTGTTCCATCAGCGCCAGCACACAGTGGCGGCGGCGGCGGCGGCGGCGGCGGCGGCGGCGGCGGCGGCGGCGGCGGCGGCGGCGGCGGCCGGAGTGGTGCAGAGGTGGAGGCAGCGATGTATGAGTTGATGGACCTGGATGCGGCATGGCAGCCGATGGCCATGCCAGACTTGGATGTGGCGCAGCTGGCGCTGCTGCCGGCGCGCGTGATCGCCTTGGTGGGCGTCGCCGGCGCCGCGGTGCGCAGCGAGCTGTTTGCGCTGCTGCAGCGGCTGGAGTCACGCGGGCTCAAGTCGGATGACGAGGTGGAGCGGGCGGCGGTAGCGAACGCGTTGGACGCGCTGATCAGCGCCGACGAGGTGGAGGTGGTGTTATCAGCGGCGCAGGTGGCGGCGGTGACCCGCGGCATGGAGCGGCTACGTAGCGCACCCAGAGGGCGCGGCGCCACGCGCGGGGACCTGGCAGCAGCGGCGGTGACTGCGGCCGCCGTGTGGGCGGCGCTGCATGCCAACACCGCCCTGACGCCCGCACCGCCGGCCGCCACGCGCGAGTTGACAGCGGCGGCTGCGGCGTACTGCGAGGCGTGGCGGCAAACGCCCGCGGAGGCGGCGCTGGCGCGCGCCATCGTGAGTGAGCTGCGGTACCTGGTGCGCGCGGTGTGCACCAAGGCACTGCGGTCGTCTCGCGTGCAGGGGTTGATCGCGGCAGAGCGGCGGCGTGAGCGGGCAGGCGCTGCTGCCGCCGCCGGTGGCGCCGCAGCAGGCGGCGCGGGCGGGCGCATGGCCGTGTGGACGCCTGAGGCGGAGGCAAAGGATGCTGCAGCAGCGACGGCAGCTGTGCCGCTGCCCCAGGTGTCGGCCTTTGGCTCCACCACCAGCGGGTTTGGCCTGCGCGGCAGCGACGTGGATGTGTGCGTGCTGACGCCGCCCGCCCTGGACGCGCTGCTGCCGCCCGCCACCATGTTCCGTGACCTCACCAATTGGCTGCGGCCGGTGAAGGGCGCCATTGTGTTGAAGATGGCGCTGCCGTGGGCGCGCGTGCCGCTGATAAAAGCGGTACACCGTGCCTCTGGCACGGCGGTGGACGTGGGCCTGAACAACGGCCTCGGCCTACACAACTCCGCCCTGCTGCACACGTACTCGCAGCTGGACGCGCGTGTGGTGCCGCTGGTGCTGGCGGTGAAGCGGTGGGCCAAGGCGCGTGGGGTGGCGGACGCCTCCTCCGGCACGCCGTCGTCGTACACGCACACGCTGCTGGTGATATTCTACCTGCAGCAGGTGCGCCTGCTGCCCAGCCTGCAGGACCCTGACATGCATGCTGCGGTGGCCACCATGACGGGCGGCGCGGCGTCGCTGGTATCCAACCCCGCCATCACGGAGTGGGACTCCACGTTTGTGAGCAGCGCGCCACACGCGGCGGCGTGGTGGCGGCACATGCAGCCGGGTGCCCCCGCCGCCAGCGTTGGCGAGCTGCTGGCCGGATACTTCCTGTTCTACGCGCAGTGCCGCCACCTGCTGACGCACGTCGTGTCGGTGCGCACCGCCGCGTGGCGGCCGCGCGGGGAGGTGGCGTTGCGCGGCGGCAGCGCGGCGAAGGTGTGGGGCCTGAGCGTGGAAGACCCGTTTGAGGCGACGCGGGACCTGGGGTGCGTGATAAAGGAGGCGGGCATGTTCCGCCTGGTGCAGGAGTGGAACCGCGCCGCCGTCGGCCTGCATGGCGACTCGACCGTCTCGACGCGCCTCTCCTTTGACGACCTGTGCGCACAGGTGGCGGCGGGCAGTACTGACCGCGCCGTCAATGCCGCCATTCGCTCCATTGGCGCCTCATCACCGCCGCCGCCGCTGCCCGCCACCACGGCCGTGCCGGCGGACGTCGGGTACATTGAGGCGGCCGCCACGGCGCCGTCCATCGCTGCCGCCGCCGCCGCGCCCGCAGCGCACCTCGTGGCGCGCCACCCATAAGTACCAGTAACTGGTTGCGACACATATAGATAGTTCAATGTAAATTATGTATCATTGATCATGGATGTGGCGGCAGCACCCAAAATGGCGGCATCGACAGCGCGGCGTCGAGGTCCGCGGGCGTGGCAGGCGCGGTGGGCGCCAGCGCCGCCACCACGCGCAGCACGGCGGCAAACATCCAGGCAGCGGCAGCGGGGCAGGTTTCATGCACCAGCCAGCCGGGGCTGCCGGCATTCACGGCAATGGCGGCGGGCGTCATGTCAAAGTGCAGCTGCGGCAGCGCCGTCTTGGCGTAGTCCAGCAGCTCCAGGTTCATGTCACGCACAAAGGCGGCCCAGGGGTACGCCGCCGCGGCGGACGGGTGCAGCCCGGACACGAGCGCCCGCCAGTAGCCCTCCACAAGTGCGGGTGCGTGGCCGCGCAGCAACGCCTCTGACGTCAGGGCGCCCACTAACACATACACCACATCCGCGGCGCCCGAGCGCGCGCCGCCACACCACTGAAAATCTACCAGCGCCGCGCTCAGCGCCGTGTCGCCGCCGCGACCATCGTCGCCGGCGCTGGAGCCGGCGCAAAACAACACGTTTGACGCCTTGGGGTCGCCGTGTACCAGTGTGCCCACGGGGCACGGCGCCGACAGCCAGGCCGAGAGTAGAGGAACATGGTCGGCAAGCCACGTCATGCCGGCGGACGACGCTGGCGTGTCCAGGCCCGCAAAGTGCGCCGGGAAGGTGGTGACCATGTGCGCCAGGGCAGCGGGCGCACGTGAAAAGTCAACTGACGGGCGCAGCGGTGCGCGCCACCAGCCACCGGCAGGGAAGAGGCGATGGCGTAAGGGAGCCGTGCAGTGGGTGGCTGGGACGTCGTCGCCAACGCGCCACGCGGCAGCATGAAATCCAGCAAGTGCGCGAAGGAGGGCGGCAGTATGAGGCACATCCAGCACGACGCGTTCATACCAACGCGGCGGCGGCAGGTAAGTCAGGCAGGTGGTGTACCGCCCTGCCATCGTGCCGGGTGCAACGGAGGCCGTCGCCACGGGCCGTGGAATCACACACCCGCGATCACCCGCAGCGGCTATCAGTGCCCCGCCATGGTTCATAAACGCCGCCTCATTGTCGTACGACCGCACCGTCACCGCCCACTTGGCCTCACTCTTCACCACCACCGCCCGCAGCGCGCCCACATCCGCATGCTTCACCAGCAGCGCCACCGGCGGCCGCCCGCTGCTGCTACTGCTGTCGGCGGCGTCGTCAACAAAGGTAACATCTACCACCGCCACGGCAGACTGCGGCAACAGGAGGGGGTCGCCACGAGGGGTGACGGCTGCCACGGCGGCTCCCAACGCCGATGACAGCACCGCGGCGCTTACTCCCCAGTCGATCAACCATGGCGGCACCGGCTCTGTTGCTGTTGATGGAGGTGGTGGCAGTACTGCCGTGGGCCCCCTATCGTCAGCACTGCTGCCGCCCCCACTGCTCGACGCCATCTGCCGTTGCTGTTGCCGCCGCCGTTGTCTGTCTCCTTCGCTGTCGCCGTTGCTGTCGTCGTCGCTTTCGCTGTGCAGCGCTCGCGGCGGGTGTCGGGTTGCAAGGAGTCCAGCGGATACGATAGCAGCAATTACATAAAATCGCCGCAGCGTTTAACGCCAAAAATAAGAACGGAACCTGCGAGTGGGCAGTGTTTGGGTGTGATCCACATCGTTATTTGCCTCGTTTATTTCGTAGTTTGCATTTTCTTGTTTGGTGCATCCGGCCGCATCTTGGAGGGTGAGAGGCAAGAGGCAAGGCGAGGGGGAGAGAGTCACCAGCAGCCACAGACACTGACACGCAACGCAGCCCCCATTGCCACTATAGCAGCAGCACCATAGCAGCAGCACCATAGCAGTGACTTGCCTGGCTACGCCTACCGCGTGCACGTTGTCCCCCAACTTGGGGATAGCCAGTCGAAAATCAAGCTGCTGTCAAGGGTGGCCGTGCGGAGCTGGTACGTAGCGACGTGCGCTGATGATTGACAGCGTTGCCGCGCTGCTGCCACCGCAGTAGTAGCGGCCACTCACTGTCAGCCTCACGCGCGGTCCTCCAGCCACGATGGGAGGCGGCTGCGGCGGCGGGCCGGTAACGCCGGCAACAACCAACGGCGTGGCCCCCAGCCGGAGCGCACGTGACATCTTTGTGCGCGTGCTGGTGGCGTGCGGCTACATCTTCCTGCTGGAGGGCACCGTGTTTGGGTTCTCGGCGCTGCGCCCGCTGTATGTGCGTGCCGGCGTGTTTGCCGACGCGTGCGCGGGCGGCGGCGGGCCGGCGGCGTCGGGGCAGCCGCTGTGTGATGAGCAGGCGGCGCGGCTGGCGGCGCTGCTGACGACGGGCGCCGCGGTGGCTGACCTGGTGGCGCTGCCCGCCGGGCTGGCGGTGTGGAGCATTGGGCGGCGGCTGGCGTACATCTGTGCCGGCGCGCTCATGGCGACGGGGTTTGTGGCACTGGGTGTGGGCGGCCACTTTGCTACCGCCATGAGCCTGGCGGCGCAGACGGCGGTCATGCACGGCGGGTTTGTGATCATGGCCATGGGGCACAGCATGCTGTTCAATGGCACGCTCATGTACTGCGGCGAACTGAAGCAGCTGCCGGTGCCAGCCGCCGCTGCCCTGCACCCGTACGCTACCGGCATGGTGTCGGGCTCGTACGCCGTCGCGACGCTGACACCGCTGGCGCTCGCCGCCATGAACACCACCGTCCTCAGCCTGTACCTCACGCTGGCGGCGGTGGCGGCCACCCTCCTCCTCTTTGCCGTCGTATCGGAGCCGGCGGCGGGCGGCAGCATGGCAACGCGCTGGCACGCCACCCGCGCCGCGTTCATGGACGCGGCATCACGGTGGCGCACTGCGCGCAAGCCGGCGGTGTGGGTGGCGTGGGTGTGGGTGTCGCTCAGCACCATCACCATGAACTGGTACCAAGCCACGGTGGTGGACCAGGTGGCATGGTTTGCGGGCGCCGACACGGACGCCACCGACGCCCTCACCACCGCTTTCAATGTGCTCCTGCCGCTGGGCGGCGCGGTGGGCAACGCGGCAGTCACGATGCTGCTGCCTGAACCCGCACCACCCGTACCCACTTCCGCCGCGCCGGTCACCAAGGTGCGCTCCCATAGCAGCAGCGATGATAACAGCGGCGATCATGATGACGGCGATGGCGACGGCAGCCACCGCGAGCTGCTGCTGGTGCGCGCTGACGCGGCAACCACAACCGCAGCTGCAGCCGCACCTGCGCTGCTGCGGCTGCCGCCGTCGCAGCCGCGGCGCACAGCGTGGCGCGGCATTGCCCTGGCTGCCGTGGGCGCGGTGGTGTGGGGCGTCCCCGCCCTCATCCCCAACCCGTGGTTGCAGCTGGCGCCCATGATCGTGTTCTCCGGCTGGCGCACCGGCGTGTTTGTCACGTACTACCACCACGTCATTGAGGCGTTTGACCCCGCCGCCATGCTGCTGCTGGTGAACGGCGCGTCGCTGCTGACCGGCATCATCGCCTTCATCAATGTCCCGCTGCGCGACGCCGTCACCACCCACGGCAACGAGCTCTTCACCTGGATTACCGCCGCCTACGTTGCCATCTGCGTCGCCACCGCGGTCGCCACGCTGTACGTGGTGGCGCGCCGTCGCACCGCCGTGGTGGCTGTTGAGTGAGCCGCAACGGCGGCGTCACGCGGGTACGACGGGAAAGGTGTCCATGCCACGCGAGGCGTGCAGCCAGCCAGCCAGTGGCGACGCGGGGTCGTCATCCAGCCAGCGGTGCAGGGACTGCAGGGCGGGCGCCAGCGCCGGCGCCGCGTCGCCAGCGCCGTCATGGGGCGCCTTCAAGGCGGCGTACGTGGTGGGCGCCGCCGCGTGCAACGTGCCGCCCACGGCAGCAGCGGTTGCCATCGCTGCCTCCGCCATCGCTGCTTTGCACAGGCCTGACCGCCGCGCTGCCGCGCTAGTCACGCTGGTGGCACCCAGCCGAGTGCCGGCGCTGCCATTCAGGGCCTCAATCACCCACGCGCTCGCCTTGCACACCCGCGGCGGCGGCGGCGGTATCGGCGGTGGTGCGGGAGAGGCTCCACCATCGTCAACGGCTGCAGGCGGCGGTGGCGGTGGCGGAGGCGGCGGGCAGCGCCACAACGGAACAACGCGGTATGCGCCCAGTGCCGTGCCGGACGGCACCACCATCGCGCGCGTCCCGTTGCCGCCGATTATGCCAGCGGCCACAAGAGTAGGCACAACCGCGCCACCACTAATACTGCCAGCGGCACCAGCCGCGGCCGATACGTCTCCCGCGTCCTCGCGCCGCCGCTTGGAGCCGGCGGCACCACCCAGTCCTGCGCCACCGGCGGCTAGAAGGCGGGCCGTGGCGGCAGCGCGGCTAGTGGGTGCACACCGTGGCACGACGGCAGACAGTGCCAAGGGTGGCGGCAGTAGGCGCCCCGCACTCGGCGGGAGTGCGGCGGCCACCGCTGCATACCGCCCCTGAAGCAGGCTACTGAGTGCGGCCGCCTGCCGTGAGACATCAATGGTTGGTGCCGTCCCGCTGCCGCCGCCGTCCGCTGACGCTGCCAACGCAGTGGCGTCAGCGGACACGGTGAGTGATGCCAGCGGGATGGCGGCACTGCAATAGCGCGCCGCAAGGCGGCCTTGAATGCCACACAGCATCCACTGGCACAGCTTGTCACTACACGACATGCTGCGCGTCCGCTTATGCGCCGGCAGGTCAGTCCGTCCCGGCTTGGTGCACAGCGGCGCCGGGCCAGCGGCAACTGTGCCCACCGCCTTGGCACCCGTGTGTCGGCACCCGCCGCCGCCGCCACCGCCACCGCCGCCACCGTCGTCGCCACCAATACCACCACTGCTGTCGTCATACTCACAAGCCGCACCACACGGCGAGTCGCTGACGTACAGGTGCAGCGACACGCCGTCGCGAAGCGCAAATCGCGTCACCCCGGAGTCATGCGCCAACACGCCAATGCAACGACATGCGATGGCGCGGGGCCGGGGTGCGTCACTGGCTGCTGCCACCACAGCATCCACAGTTGCATCACCACCTCCTCCTGCTGCTGCTGCCGCCGCAGCTGCAGCCGGTAACTGTGGCGCGACGTGCGGCCGGCAGTGGTGCGCATGCGCTCGCATCTCCTCCAGCAGCAGCCGCTTAAAGGCACGGCGCGCCAGTACCTCGGCATGGCAATCTTGCACCAAGCTGCCGTCGCCCACTTGGTCGCCCTGCCCAATGCACTTGGTGCCGGCGCCTAGTGACACGACGGTGAGCGCCGGCCGACTGTGCGGCGGCGGCGCGGACGCCGCGGCCGGCTCGTATGCCACAATCCCCGCAACCACCGTCCACTCCCGCTCGCGCGGCTTGCACCCAGTGCGCAGCGCCTCGTACGCCGCCACCACGGCATCCATGACGGCGTCCGGCAGCGGCATCGGCTGCTCCCCCGCGGCGGCGACAGCGACAGCCGCTGCTGCTGCCGCCACTGCCATCGCGTCGTCATTCTCCACTAGTTGTGGTGCCAGGCGGGCGGCCATCTTGCTATGACAACAAAAGCATGAATGACGTCGCAGCCGCCTGAGATACAATCTCAATGCGGCACATGTGCAACTTGCTTGGTAATTGCACATGTTCACCGTGCCAATCGGATTATCATTGGATGGTTTATTTGTCTGTTTTGCGACGGGTGGTAATATCTTTTCGTATCTTCCGACGGCGCGCTTTTTGCAACGCCCAATTTGTGCACAGCACCGCCTGCAAGCAGGCATTGGCAGTGGCACTAAGACCCTTGCACTATGTACTGCCCGCCCTGCCCGCCGCCGTGTCTAGTTGCGCCCGTTTCCAGCCCTTTCGCAATTGACCGCCACTGCTCCCTGCTGCTGCAGTGCTGCCCCGATCACTGTCCGTCAACGGCAGGCTGGTGGCCGGTCGCGCAGTTGTTGTGAAAACGCGACGCAGACGACGGCGCGGCGCAAATTGTGGCGTGTTGTCAGCAAGTGGCGTCAAGGTGCGTGGGCGCGTGCGCGCTTTTGTGTTGTGGCGCTGCACAGCTGTTATTGACACATGGTTTCTCCGGCGGCGGCGGAGGAAGGGTGGTGGAGAACATGATGGTGGAGAGAGGGAGTGGAGCGAGGAGAGAAGGGCGGGGGGAGAGGTGGGGAGCTGGAGAGGGAAGCGGGGAGCGGGGAGAGGCGGTGGGGGAGGGGGAGAAGAGGGGTGGGGGGGGGGGGGTGGCGACGGAAGAGAGCAGGGGTCCTTCGCGCCCTACGACTCCCTCGGCGATCCCTTCCCCCCCCCCCCCCCCCCCCGCCCCACATACGCAGGCACCCCCAAGGCGCTATGCTTTCCCGCGCGTCCCTCGTCGCTGCAACTGTGTCCCGCGTCACCCGCTCCCACGCCGCTGTCGCTTCCGCTGCTGCTCGACTGACTATTATTGCACGTGCTACTGCACCACTTGACCAGCTAGCACCCTCCACCATGGCTGCCGCTGCTGCTGTGGCTGCCGCTTTCTCCACCGAGGCGCCCGCGCCGTCGCCGTACGTGGTGGCGGCGGAGGTGACGGTGGCGCAGCTGAAGGCAGATGTGGCGTTTGAGGGCCTGGACGCCAAGGAGGCGGAGTACGCGCTGCACATGCATGATGCCGCTTGGTACGTTGC